>MPMF02120112.1_pt1 | contig 10110 bp, 12 predicted proteins | sample 1617271 | NCBI WGS metagenome assembly MPMF02 (sample SAMN05944812, study PRJNA350692) | marine metagenome | biome: marine; feature: ODZ; material: water; isolation source: 120 m water sample prefiltered with 30 um filter, filtered on to 0.2 um... | place: Pacific Ocean | collected 2012-04-09... | reverse complement strand
TTAGTGAGTTAAGGATGCTGCTCCGTGAGGTGCTTTCGGGTGTGTGTGCTTGATAAGCCTCAAAGGAAGCAAGGCCAATGTGTAAACAAGGAACGGGATGTAGAACTTTGGATCCTCACGCGTGTGTCCAACGTAGGTGAGCAGAAAGACGGTCCAAAGCCAGTGGCTGCCAATTAAATGAAGTCTCTTCCAATGTTTCATACCCATCCATTGCTGGGCTCGATCAGTGGAAGTCAAGGCCATCAGGAAAATAAACACATAACCAATACCACCGAAAATCCACTTTCCCATCGGCTGATCTTCGAGAAAAGGTTCTGGGAAGACAAAAGAGATCAACACAATCAGGATGAGGTGAATGAAGTGCGAGGCTGCAAAGCTCAGCCCGATGTAGCGCCTGTTGTGAAGAGTCCAGGTCGTTAAAGGTGTTTTCCAGAGGGAATAGATACTCGAAGCGGTAAAGGCAATGGAGAAGAGAAACAGAGAGCTTCTACCTGTATAATCAATGCCTGCCGTGATCGTTTCTGCACTCCATCCGCTCAAAACGAAAAAGATGGCAAGCATCAGAAGGATCATGCCAGCAACCCAAGCAGTGATGCTCCAGCCCTGTAGTTTCATGACCTTCATTTCGGTATTGATATTCTGGAACTGATCGGAATAGCTCGCAAGAAGTGAGTTTAAAAGTGCATCTTTATTTCTTATAGAAGTAACTCATGGCAGCACTTATGCCGTGGGGAGCAATAGCAGACCCAGCAGCACTAAGCCTCCAGTGATCAACCAAAATCTTCGCACCACCATTTGCTCGTCGGCACCACCCAGTTCGAAGTGGTGGTGAAGCGGGGCCATGCGGAACAGGCGTCGTCCAACGCCGTCAGCTCCTTTGGTGGCTTTGAACACCCATACCTGAATAATCACAGAAAGGGATTCAGCCAAGAACACACCACCCATGATCAATAGCGGCCAGAGGCTGTTGGAGAGGATTGCGACTCCACTCAAGGCGGCCCCCATTGCTAGTGAGCCTGTGTCGCCCATGAACACCTGGGCTGGGTTGCGGTTGTGCATCAGGAAACCGAGCCAAGCCCCTGCCATTGCCATGCAGAAGCCTGCCAGTACAGGATTGCCATCATTACCTCTGAGCATTAGTTGCACGGCTAGTCCAGTGAAGACAAGCGCCCCGCAGCCACTGGCTAGCCCATCGAGTCCGTCGGTGAGATTGGTGGCGTTGCTTTCCGCTAGGAACACGAACAGTGCTAGTGGCCAGATCATTAATCCCATCTGGATGGACATGCCAAGCGGCAGGGCGATGCTGGAGTCGATCCAGTGTTGCCAGCCCGCCCAAGCGAGAAAGATCAGGCCGGCTGCGGTTTGAAGTAGAAGTTTTCCCCGAGGGGTAAGACCAGTGTTGGTTCCGCGCGTGAGACTGCGCCAGTCGTCGAAGCCACCGATCACCATGTAAGCCAGGGTGATGCATGCCAGAGCTAGCAGCTGCTCACTGTTTTCGCCATTCACACTGACGAAACTTCCGATGATGAGCCCCACCGGCACGACTAGCAGCCCACCCATGGTTGGTGTGCCAGATTTGCGCTGATGAGTCTGTGGACCGTCTTCTCGAATTACTTGCCCCATTTTTAGGGCCCTTAACTTTGGGATGCCCCAGCTTGCGATCAGCACTGAAATCAGTGTTGAAATCATTAACGGCAAGCTGAGCAGACTGTTGGCTATTAAGCGGTCCGATGTGAAGCTTGCAGCAAAGATAACGATCCCGAGCAAGCTTGCGGACGTTGTCCCTTTAGTCCACCACCTTTGTGTATCCGTATCAGCCAATGGCTTCGGAGAATTGCTCACGTCAGGGCTTGATTGGCGGTGCGTAATGAAGTGAGCAGGCTTCTTCGGATTGAGAAAATGGCTACTCTTCCCAGTTTTCTTCTGTTTGCTCGTCGTCGGCTTTGTAATCTTCTTTTTCTCCCATCAAGGCCGAAAGCTCCTCTTCCTCTACTGTGCTGACCTCTGGTGAGGTGGATTCTTCATCGGCGACTAGCCTTCCACTGGCTTCGAGCCAACTCAGCAGATCTGGTTCTTCGCGTAGGGGCAAAACTGGGGCAGGTTCTGTTCTTCTATAGCGCGTAAGAGCAGGATTGATGCCGTCGAGTGCGCTCAGGTCAATCTTATTGAGGGCGCTCATTTGTGAAGAGACAGACCAATCCGACAACATAGTTCATTGACTTCCTTTACTCAGGTGTTTTTTTCTTCCAAGCTGATTTTGATGGCTCTTGCCTGGGGCTTGGCGTTACTACTCAGCCTTGGCTTGCGGTTTTGGGGTCTGTTGCATCCTGAGCCTTTTGTGATTCGGCCCCTCCTGGTGGCGTTTTTGCTCTTTGCTCCTGCGGTTGGCCTCGGTATTTGGGTCATGCGGGTGGGATTTCTTACGGCTGATTCCGGGTCTTTGGTCAACGGGAAGGGAGAATCTTTGAATTGTGATTCGGAGTCCAGTTGATGGGGCGTGCGAAGAAGGTGGTGCTTGCTTATTCCGGTGGTGTTGACACCAGCGTTTGCATCCCATACCTCAAGCATGAATGGGGGGTAGACGAGGTGATCACCTTCGCTGCCGATTTAGGTCAGGGCGATGAGCTTGACCCCATCCGCCTTAAGGCTCTTGATGCTGGTGCTAGTCAGTCTCTGGTGGGAGATTTGATTGAGCCTTTTGTTGAAGAGTTTGCTTTGCCGGCGATTCGTGCCAATGCTCTTTACGAAGGCCGTTATCCACTGTCTACGGCTTTGGCTCGCCCCCTGATTGCTCGTCGGTTGGTAGAGGTTGCCAGGGAGGTGGGGGCCGATGCGGTGGCTCATGGCTGTACCGGTAAAGGCAACGATCAGGTGCGTTTTGATTTGGCCATTGCAGCACTCGCACCTGATCTCAAGGTGCTAACTCCCGCTCGGGAATGGAGCATGAGCAGAGAGGAGGCGATCGCCTATGGCGAACGCTGTGGGATTCCTGCCCCCGTGAGTAAGAAATCGCCTTATTCGATTGATCTGAATCTGTTGGGTCGGAGTATTGAAGCGGGTCCTCTTGAAGATCCAATGGTGGCTCCGCCCGAGGAGGTCTTTGCCATGACCTCCTCGATTGACGCTGCACCCTCTCAGGCTCAGGACATGGAGATCAGTTTTGAAGCTGGTAATCCCGTGGCTATTGATGGGGTTCGACTTGATTCGGTGGGTTTGATCAAGGAGGCGAATCGTCTTGCTGGACGGCATGGTTTCGGTCGCCTTGACATCATTGAGAATCGGGTGGTTGGTATCAAGAGTCGGGAGATTTATGAAACTCCAGGGTTACTTTTATTGATTCGTGCTCATCAGGAATTGGAGAGTTTGACACTTGCTGCGGATGTGTTGCGCATGAAGCGTCAATTGGAGATGCAATGGGCTGATCTGGTCTATCAGGGTCTTTGGTTTTCGCCTTTGAAGGATGCTCTGGATGGATTCATGGATCGCACTCAGATTTATGTGAATGGCTTGGTGCGGATTCGTCTCCATAAAGGCAATGCCATGGTGATTGGCCGGAGCTCTGACACCAACAGCTTGTATATATCTGAGATGGCTACCTATGGCAGCGAGGACAACTTTGACCACAGGGCTGCTGAAGGATTTATCTACATCTGGGGACTTCCAAGTCGCCTTTGGGCAGCAGCTCGGCGAGGCTAAGTTGTGATCTTTTGATTAGTCTGCTTGTGGAGATTGTCCTCTGCCTCCAAGCCATCTTGTGCGAAGCAGGGAAGGCACTCTTAATGGGTGAGGCTCCTCCAGCATGATTGACTCAGTTTGAATAGCAGTATTTTGAGTATGCGTTAGTAGGCGATAGCGCTCTAAGAGGGGGATTAGTCGTTGTTGAAATTTTCGTTCGAAAATATCAGGGAGTTCTTTTAGGAGTGCTTCGTATTCCTGGACTTGATCCTTAAGGTCTTGGATTTGACTTTTAAGAGGATCTTGTTGGTTATAAGGATTTTCTTTGCAGTTAGATCTGATCTCAGCCTTGATTAGCAGCAACTTGCCTGTTGATTGCCTCCATTGTTGGATGGCATCATGTCTGGTTATTTTTTTATTTTCTTGTTGTGTTTCCTGTTTCTTCCAAATTGGAAGAGGGGTCTGATGGTCCTGATAGGCAGTGCGCATGGCAGAAAGCTAACGCCAAGCAGCTTTTTCAACAATGGTGTTGATCAAGCTTCTACGGCTGCGGCTTCCTGTTGTTGTACTGGCTCAGGCTCACTTCCGGGGGCGACTCTGGGAGCGGGTAGAGGACCCTCTTGCTTCACAGTTAGGTAGCGAATCACGTCTTCACTGAGACGCATGGCTTTTTCCAGTACGGCCACTTGTTGTCCATTGCCGTTGTGGCTTAGCTGCACATAGATGCCTTCTTTGTGATTTGAGATTGGATAGGCCAGGCGTCGCTTGCCACGCATTTGATTGTCGAGCACCTCTGCCCCAGCTTCGGTCACCATCTCGCGGTACTTGGTGACATGGGTTTCTACTTCCTCTTCCGGGATGTCCGGCCGGAGGATGTACATGGTTTCGTAATAAGGTTGTTGACTCATCAGGTGTTCCGACAGGGACTTAAAGGCTCACGACAGTGAGCGACGGAGCGACCAGCCTATCCCTTTGGGGTCAGTGTTTTAGTAGAGCTGCATGCGAACGGCTTGGCTGATACCTGGTAGGTCTGGTTCACGTCCTCTTAGGCATTCGATTAGCGCGAAAATCACGATGGCAAGCATTGCCACCAGCACAGTGCTGGTTAGCGTGCGCAGCATGAAAGCACCACTAAGAGGTTGTAGAAGGATTTGGAAGGCATAGCCCAGCAGTACGACAACAATGTCTACTAGTAGTGCTTGCAGTGTGTTGAAGCGAAGAAAATAGGGAACTTTAGGGTTCCTTACAACGGCAAGAAATAGCAAGAAAAATATGAGCAGGCTTCCGAACGGGATCCCTTGTTCCAGCATCATTAAGGGTAGGGCTGGAAGTGCAAGCAATTCAAGCAATGGAAATTGCATAAATAAACTTCGCCCAAATGGAATGGTGTCGCTCCAAGGGAGCATGTAAATCAGCACTCCCAGCAACCGTTGCCAGATAGGGATCAGCATGGGGGTCAGATCACTGCTATGACGCTAAACCGTGAGCCAGCCCAGAGCAGCTTTTCTCATCTCTTCGACAGGCACCTGGTTGTTGCCGCTCCAGAGCCTTAGAGAGGCAGCGCCTTGTTGAATAAGCATTTCGAGGCCATCTATGCAATGGCAGCCATGTTCAGTTCCTAAGGTCAGCCAGGCGGTTGGTTTTGGTGTGTAAATCAGGTCATAGAGAGTTGTTTTTGGGCTTAGGTTTTGCCAAATCTTCTTTCCCAGCGGCATTGGCGCTCTAGGAGTTGATGTTTCCGAACGGTTTTGGGACATGCCTACTGGTGTGGTGTTGACCACCAGATCGGCTTTGGTTAGCTGTTCAACCAGAGCATGGTCATCTTGGAGAATTCCTTGCAAGAGCACTTGGTAATCAGATTCGGAGCTGGCTGGGTTGGGCTTGAGATCATCGAGAAATCTCTTCAGCGCATCAGATCGGCGGCCAACCACCATGATTTGAGACAATTTTAAATCTTGCAGACCTGCAACGACTGCTCGGGCGCTACCACCGCAACCGAGCACGACTGCACGACGGCCATGCCACTCGCACTTGCTTTCTTGAAGGGGTGCAATAAAACCGGCCACGTCTGTGTTGGTGCCTGTCCAGCCGCCGTCGGCATGAGGGATCAGAGTGTTGACGGCTTTAAGTCGTTTTGCTAATGGGCTGAGCTCTCGACAGGCTTTGGCCACGTCTTGTTTGTGGGGGATGGTGATGTTCAGTCCAAGGCAGTTGATCGAACGCAGAGCGCAGAGCACATTGGCGAGATCGTTGGTTTCGCAGGGCATGGCCATGTAGCACCAGTCGAGATTCATTGCAGCGAGGGCTGCGTTTTGCATCACCGGTGAGAGGGAATGGTGCACTGGTTGGCCGAGCAGGCCTATTAGGGAGGTTGTGCCGCTAATCATTCCCATTGCTTGATCGGTTCTGTGCCCAGCCTGCCGGGCGAGCTGTTCGGGAACCACACCTCGCCTCTAAGTGGCCTCACTGCCGAGGATGCACCTGTTCAAGACAGAGATCTTTAGGAGGTCGGCACGAATGGGAAAGGTTGTTGGCATTGACCTTGGAACCACGAACAGTTGTGTCGCCGTAATGGAGGGTGGCAAGCCCGTCGTGATTGCTAACGCTGAAGGGTTTAGAACAACTCCCTCCGTGGTCGCATATACCAAAAATCAGGATCAGTTGGTTGGCCAGATCGCCAAGCGCCAAGCGGTGATGAACACTGATAACACCTTTTATTCAGCGAAGCGCTTCGTTGGTCGTCGCGTTGATGAGGTGAACGAAGAGTCGAAGGAAGTGAGCTATGAGGTTGAGAAGTCTGGCTCTAATGTGAGGTTGAAGTGCCCCGTTCTCGATAAGCAGTTTTCCCCTGAGGAAGTGAGTGCTCAGGTGTTGCGCAAGTTAGCTGAGGACGCTGGTAAGTATCTCGGTGAGAACGTAACCCAGGCCGTGATCACGGTGCCTGCGTATTTCAATGACTCACAAAGACAGGCCACCAAGGACGCCGGCAAAATAGCTGGCTTGGAGGTGCTGCGCATCATTAACGAGCCAACCGCGGCTGCGTTGGCGTATGGCCTCGATAAGAAGAGCAATGAGCGCATTCTGGTGTTTGACCTCGGTGGTGGAACCTTTGATGTTTCTGTGCTTGAGGTAGGTGATGGTGTTTTTGAGGTTCTATCTACCTCTGGTGACACTCATCTAGGCGGAGATGATTTCGATAAAGTGATTGTTGATCATCTGGCTGCAACTTTTAAGGCTAATGAAGGTATTGATCTGCGTCAGGATAAGCAGGCTCTTCAGCGCCTAACTGAGGCGGCAGAGAAAGCCAAGATCGAGCTTTCCAGTGCTACGCAAAGTGAGATCAACCTGCCATTTATTACTGCTACCTCTGAGGGGCCTAAGCATCTCGATCTAACCCTGACGCGTGCCAAATTTGAGGAATTGGCTTCAAAGCTGATTGATCGTTGTCGCGTACCTGTGGAGCAGGCTCTTAAGGACGCCAAACTCTCTTCTGGCGAACTTGACGAAATCGTGATGGTGGGCGGTTCCAGTCGCATGCCTGCAGTTCAGGAACTTGTGAAGAGGGTTACGGGTAAAGATCCCAATCAGACTGTCAATCCTGATGAGGTTGTTGCAGTAGGGGCTGCCATACAGGGCGGGGTATTGGCTGGTGAAGTTAAGGACATCTTGCTGCTTGATGTCACTCCTCTCTCCTTGGGTGTGGAGACTCTTGGTGGCGTGATGACCAAGATGATTACGCGTAATACGACTGTTCCTACGAAGAAGTCGGAAACGTATTCCACGGCGGTTGATGGTCAAACCAATGTGGAGATTCACGTGCTTCAGGGTGAACGTGACATGGCTTCTGATAATAAGAGCTTGGGAACATTCCGTCTTGATGGAATTCCTCCTGCCCCTCGTGGTGTTCCTCAGATTGAGGTGACCTTTGATATCGATGCTAACGGTATTCTTAGTGTTAATGCCAAGGATAAGGGTAGCGGTAAGGAGCAAAGCATTTCGATTACTGGTGCTTCAACCCTCTCTGAAAATGAGGTGGAGAAGATGGTTAAGGATGCTGAGACCAATGCCTCAGCTGATAAAGAAAAGCGTGAGCGCATTGACATTAAGAACCAGGCTGAGACTCTTGTTTATCAGGCGGAAAAGCAGCTCGGAGAGTTGGCTGACAAGGTTGATGCTGATTCAAAGGCAAAGGTGGAAGATAAGCGCGTCAAGCTTAAGGCTGCCATTGAGAAAGATGACTTTGATGCGATGAAGTCACTATTGGAGGAACTGCAGCAGGAGCTTTATACCTTGGGTGCTTCTGTTTATCAGCAGGCGGGTGCTGCTGCCGCAGAATCCGGGGCTGATGCTGGCGCGGCTGGTGCTGATGCTGGTAATTCCAGTAGTGGCGATGATGTGATTGACGCAGAATTTACTGAGTCGAAGTGATGGGATAGCTGGCTTGTTGATGTCATAAATCATGATTTGCATGCTTCCCTATGGCCATCAAGAAGTTCTAGTTAATATTGGCCTTGCTTTTGATATATGGTTAGCTTATGTAGCATGCATGCTTTTATCCTTTCATTGGCTAAGAATGGATCAAGAAACGAAGGATTGTTTGGATTTTATTGATCAGCGATTAAACCTGATTAGGGTTGACTTGAATGAGTGGATGTCTTATATAAAGACGTCTACCCTCTGTTTAAAATAGTGATATCTCTTTTAGGTTTTTACTTGATTGGCATTGGTAATTAGCGGCAGTTGCCACATCACCATGGGCTGGCATGACAAAATATTCCCTGGAGAGACTGAAGATCCAAAATTTATAAAACAGGTCAAATGACTTCTGTTCTTGAGAAAGAATTATATTGATTAGGTGATCAACTTTGAGAGCTGATTTTTGCGATGCATGAGTTGACCTGTGAGGCAAGAGTCTGTTGGAGGTTGGTGGTTTGCTGCCCAATGATCTTTTGTTTGATTGTCTTGGAGCAGTCAACGCAATCAATATTGAGCGACATTATTATAGAAATTTAGCCGATGGACATGCCTATTCTGATCAATATGAATCTGATGATAGTAAGAGGTCACCTTCTGCAATGCTGAAGACATTGCTACTTAGTTAGCGACAGAATCGATCGAATCAATCTTTTTAATGCTTGCTTGGAGTCTCTCAATGATTTGACCGTAGCACTTGAATCTTGCTACTAGCGTTTGAAGTGTTGAGGAACTCTTTATTGACATTCTCCGCCTGGCTACTTAAATTTTTTGCAAAGAGAACCTTGTGTGACCCCGCTACATTTTAAATTTCTTGAAAAACTTCTAGGGTTTTACCCCTTGCTTAATAGGATCAACGCAGAAAACTTATTAAAGGAGGGATTGCTGTTCCTAAGGAGATCAAGTAGTTTTTGGTAAATGTTAATTTCAATCGAATTCCTAATCGTTTGATCTATTAAGGCTACGAGCAGATTCTGGCCAAATCATCATTTCTCGCCTTGGAATTATACAGTAACGAGAGCTGCAATCTTTTGATGTATTGTACTCAGTAAATTGCGGAAATACGAAGCCCAAATCCTTTGATTAGCAATCTTAAGACGAGTGGATTTAGGACTCATTGATTGAAACTATAAGTTTTTATGTGTGGGTATTCATCGGCCACGTTTAGGGTAAATCAAAGCCTTTATGCCCTTCCCTTTCAGTGATCTTGACGTTTCAATCTGAATTTATTGAAGCAAGGACTTGCTTGCAATGACTGCTGCATATGAATTTCTAATGAACTTTTCCGACTTGTTGATGCGGATTCCACTGTCTTCTGGCAGTGATCTGTGTTATATCTTGAATGATAGCAACTTCTATTTGCCCAAAATTTATGGAAACCCTTGGAACCATTTTCGCTTTTCTGCTGGCCGTAGTTCCTGTTGGTCTGTTGTTACACTTTTATGCCAGGCACCGAGATAAAGAGATAACTCTGAATTGAAATTTCTTGCTTTATTTCTTCAGCATCATGGAGTTTCACCATCTATAAACCAGGCGCCTCTGAAGGTGCCTCTGACGCATTGAGTACGTTTAAAAAGCGTTTTAGACACTTCGTCAATTTAGATGGGCACTGGCTTCTCGAGGAATTCAGACAATTAAATTGCGCGTCAACAGGCTCATAGAGATCTGTTTGACACAGCAAACTAGTGATCTTTGGATGCCCTGTTTTTAGATGATTGAAAATTGATCAAGAGTCAAGACAAGATCTTGTCTCGTTAGTGAGTTGCTCTTTTACCCATGCAGCGCTGGCCGGGGCGAGCAAGACTCCATTTCTGTAATGGCCTGTAGTCACGATTAGCCCGGGCTCAAGTTTTTCTAAAAGAGGTGCTGGACGTTCGACCGGTCGAGCGCGCAATCCATGCCATTGGTCTTTCACAGTCGCGCTTTCTAACCAATCCGGGGCATCTCCCTCGAGGTGTTGCA
>MPMF02170625.1_pt1 | contig 10112 bp, 11 predicted proteins | sample 1617271 | NCBI WGS metagenome assembly MPMF02 (sample SAMN05944812, study PRJNA350692) | marine metagenome | biome: marine; feature: ODZ; material: water; isolation source: 120 m water sample prefiltered with 30 um filter, filtered on to 0.2 um... | place: Pacific Ocean | collected 2012-04-09... | reverse complement strand
CTGGCCATTCCGGTCAGTTTTCTTGCGGCACGCAACCTGATGTCGGCTTCACCAATCACGCTCGGGGTCTATTATCTGGTGCGCACCGTGATGAATGTCGTGCGATCCATCGAGACCGTTATATGGGCGGTCATCTTCGTGGTAGTGGTCGGCCTAGGTCCCTTTGCGGGAACGCTAGCATTGACGATCCACTCCGTCGCCGCACTGGCGAAACTTTACTCCGAAGCGATTGAATCCATCGACCACGGCCCCATCGAGGCCATCCACGCCACCGGAGCTAACTGGGTACAGACCGTGGTCTTTGCAGTCGTGCCGCAGATTGTGCCGCCGTTCGTCTCCTTCACAATTTACCGATGGGATATCAACGTGCGCATGTCCACCATTATCGGTTTAGTTGGGGGTGGAGGAATAGGTTTCCTTCTGATACAGTGGATTAGACTGTTGGATTACCGCGCCGCCGGCATCGCGGTGTGGTTCATTGCGGTGACGGTCGCCATTCTGGATTACGTCAGCGCCGAAATCCGCGAACGCTTCGTTTGACCGACTGCGGACCCGCCCCACCGGCCTGCGCCGAGGCCGCCGGCCAAAGGCTGGTAGACATGCTGCAGCGCGCCCAGGCACAGAATGTCGAGAGAAAAAGAAATATACCGGCAGCACGCAGACCGGTATGACCTTCTCGTATCGCGCGAGGATTGCAGGTCGAACATCCGGCACACTCTGGATGGTATCGTGCACCTCGATTCAAAGGACATCGTTGACCTGGGCGCGGGCACGGGCAGATTGACTCTCATGCTGGCGCCGGTAGCCAGAAGCATGCACGCGCTTGACCTCTCGCAGCACATGCTCACGGTGGCCGCGGAAAAACTAAAAAAAACCGGGTTGCAGCACTGGGCGACCACCGTGGGAGACACCCGTGGCCTGCCACTACACGATCGCTCGGCTGATGTCGCCGTCGCTGGATGGAGCATGTGCTATCTGGTCACGTGGAATGAGCACGACTGGCATGTGGAGCTTTCTCGGGGAATGGCGGAAATGCGCCGCGTGCTGCGACCGGGCGGCACCGCCATCATTCTCGAGACCCTGGGCACCGGCCACGCCAGCCCGCATCCACCGGAACACTTGATAAAATACTATCGCTTTCTGCGCCAGAGCGGCTTCAGTTCCACCTGGATTCGGAGCGACTATCGTTTTCAGTCGCTGGCCGAAGCAGTGGAGCTGAGTAGTTTTTTCTTCGGGGATGAGTTGGGGAAGAAGGTGTCGCGGGCAGGCACAGTCACCGTGCCAGAATGTACCGGGGTGTGGTGGCTGAAAATGAAATGAGCAAATGAGAGCAGCACTGTACCGGACGTTCGGCGGACCCATCAACATTGAAGAGGTGCCCGACCCGACTCCGGCCGCCAACGGCGCAGTAATTGAGGTGAAGGCGAGCGGGCTTTGCCGAAGCGACTGGCATGGATGGAAGGGGCACGACGCCGACATCACCACCCTCCCGCACGTTCCCGGGCATGAGTTCGCGGGCGTGGTGGCCGAAGTGGGAAGAGAGGTGCGTAGTGCGCGAGTGGGCGACCGCGTGACGCTGCCGTTCGTGTGCGCATGCGGGCGCTGCCCACAGTGCATCTCAGGAAATCAACAGATTTGCGACCGCCAGTTTCAGCCCGGTTTCACCCACTGGGGATCTTTCGCCCAGCTTGTAACCGTGGGGCGCGCAGACATTAACCTTGTGGCGCTGCCCGTAGAGATAGACTTCGTGGCCGCTGCAAATCTGGGTTGCCGTTTCACAACCTCCTTTCGGGCGATGGTCGACCAAGCCGAGGTATCCCCAGGGCAATGGGTCGCTGTGCATGGCTGCGGAGGCGTAGGCCTATCGGCAATAATGATCGCCTCCGCGCTCGGCGCGCGCGTTATAGCCATCGATATAGCCACCGAAAAACTCGACTTTGCCCGTACTGTTGGCGCGCATCGCACTATCCACGGTGATAGGGAGAATGATATCGCCGAGCGCGTGCGAGAAATCAGCGGCGGTGGAGCACATGTGTCAGTGGACGCGCTCGGCAACTCTGTGACGTGTCGCAACTCAATCTCGGGTCTGCGCAAGCACGGCAAGCACATTCAGGTTGGATTATTATCCGGGGCTGAAAGCATGCCAGCGATACCGATGGATTCAGTCATCTCCAATGAGCTAGAGATTCTCGGCAGCCATGGCATGCAGGCACACCGCTATCCGGCCATGCTAGATATGATTCTGGCGCGCAAGCTGCAGCCCGCAAAACTGGTGGGGAAGACAATTCATCTTGATGAATTGCCCACGCACCTCGCCAAGATGGACGGTTTCAACGGGACAGGAGTGACTGTTGTTGACCGTTTTACGTAAGGGGAAGGCCTTGCCAATTTCACTGGCCACTAGCCGCTCGCTAAGCTCACGCCTAACGCACTACTCCAGCAAAGGCCGCATATACAGGAGAAATGACCGCATCATCCGCCAGAGGATCGTACCACGGAAACAGTCCTGGCCACCGCCAACCAGAGCAAATACAATACCAGCACTACAGCGAAATCCAGCATAGGAATGCGCACGATTTCGTGTATGGTTCCGATCCTCCCAATGGATCCATAAGACGCAAGAAGGGCTAAAACATATCCACCAGCCAGAAGGGAGCGAACTCGTGCACTTAGTCCTAGACCATGCATTTGAGTTAGAATGAACATCGCTCCAAATCCGAAGCCAAACATTCGCCAACTGTTGCTCGGCTGGTTAATTGCGACTAGTACACCGTGAGGCAGCACCAACATCTCCAGCGTCAGAGTCCACCACCGGTTGACATGTGCGCGGTTAAAGATAAGTACCGATTGCCCGAACAACATGAACATGTAGAAAAATCCCGCGAGGTGACCTACAGTGGCTTCGGTAGGGTGATACCAATACGTGTAAATTATGGCCCACGAAAATAAGTATCCATGATATTCTCGTACCAGCTTAATGAAGCGACGATCGAACCGCAAACGTCTCCCAAACAAGAGACCTCTTCGAGGTGCTTCTAAGACAAGAATCACCATCAGCATCAGCGCAACTGATCCAAGGGCCGTAATCTCCGGTACATCTTGGGCAAGGCCGTCATAATATAGATGCGTCTGGAGAATATGCAGTCCTACGAACACTCCGTTCCCTGCTAGCATAGCCCAGTTTTGCCATCTGAAACCTTGTCGGTAACGGGGGCGCTCGCGGCGTACCATATATATGACACCCCATACGAACAGATTATGAAGAGCGTATCCAACCCAAGCAGTTATGCGAGCAACAATGTTGGGTTCGACTAAACGCCAGGGATAAGCGAAAGGGACTGTTGGTCCAACTACTGTGAAACCGGACAGACGGGCAGCCGTCACAGCAATTATGCTAGTCACAACAGCCGCTATAACTGTGCCAGTAAGAATAGTGGTCCGGGTACTGCTATGCGAATTATGCACAACTGATGTTTAAAAGGTAAGTGGAAGTTCTCGCATGCGTACACCGGTTGCTGCGAACACCGCGTTAGCAACGGCCGCTGGAACCGGTCCAATAGCAGGCTCACCTACTCCCTGAGGCGGACGAGCACTGGGAATAAGATCAACGACTATATCAGGTACTTCGTCCATTCTAAGCAAAGGGTAGCCACCAAAGTTGCTAGTACTAGGTTTCCCTTCCTTGAAAACAATCGCCTCTTTCAAAGCAGAACCCAAACCCCATATGATATTTCCCTGAACTTGGTTGGTAGCGCCGTCCGGATTAACTACCAGGCCAGAATCCATTGCCGCCCAAATCCTAGTAACACGAATGTCTCCATTTTCCACTTTCACCTGGGCTATTTGAGCAACAATAGTGCCATAATCAATACAGCAGGCTACACCCATAGCACTACCATTATCAGGGACACCCGGCCATGATGCCAAGTCTGCCACACTATCAAGCACAGTACGGACACGGTCTTCGACTTCGCCCGTCAGGTGTTCCATCCTGAAACTCAAAGGGTCCTTTCCTGCAATCACAGCGAGCTCATCAACAAAACTTTCTGTGGCAAAAGTATTCGCCAGCAAACCCAACCCACGCCACGAAGAGGTACTTACGGGCAACTCAGCACGATGAGAGTACAAAGACATATTGGGGATGTCATAAATAGGGTTCATACCTCGGGTAGCCCCAAAATCAGATCCGACTACGGATGCAGCTAGTGAAGGAAAATTGGAGAACAAAACATCACCACTGGACTGCCTGTGTTCCAGAGCAAGAACATGCCCAGCATCACTTAACACGGCGCGCATTTTATGTTTCGTTGGTGGTCGAAAACGGTCAAGCAAAAATTCCTCTTCACGGGTCCAACCAACATGTACAGGCAAACTAGTTTCAAATGCAAGAATAGCAGCCTCCACTGCTGATTCTACCCTCTGGCGGCGTCCAAAACCACCGCCAAGGTATGTCGGGGTCACATCAACACGCTCTTCTTCCAATCCCAGTGCGCGAGCAACTGCTTGAGCTGTCTGATTGGGAAACTGCGTAGGAGCACGAACACGCATGATTCCATCACCATCCATCTCCGCAAAGGATGACTGGGGCTCGAGCGGTGCAGTTGCTGCCATCGGCGTACTGTATTCAGCAACAATTACTTCTTCGGAAGAGGTGAGTGAACCCTCAGGATCACCAACACGCTTAACTTCTATTGCATTATCCGAATCTGGATCAAGCATTGCATCAATATCAGACTGATCAACCGTTTGGGTGTGATCCCAATCTATTTCCACTGCAGCCACTGCATCCCAGGCGTTTTCTCGCGTCTCAGCCACAACAGCAACAAAATCATCTTGGGTCACCACCTTTACTACGCCTGGCATAGAAACGGCAACATCTGTGTTTACCTGTTTAGCAGTAGCCCCCACAACCTGGGGCCTAGCCACAGCACCGTAGTAAGTTGCCCCACTGGATGCCCGCATGTCATAGCCATACACAGGCTCAGCAGTCAGTTTCGCCTTCACGTCAACACGCGGCACCGATTTGCCAATAATTTTAAAGTGGCCACTCGGTTTTAGAGGCACATCCTCTTTCGGCTCATCCCATTCTCGTTCAATGCGTGCAGCATCGGCCAGCGTAACCTCCTGACCAGCTGAGGAAACCAACACCCCATCAATCAGCATCAGTTTGCTGCCTGTGAGCTCTTCAGCCGCCTCGGTCAACATGACCCTGTAATTTGCAGCCAACTGCCTCAGGGGGAGATATAGACCACTCACGCTTGAACTTCCCCCTGTCCCGAAGCTGTCTACAGGACCGATGAGGGTCCCAGACTGGTGCACACGAACATTTTGCCAAGACAATTCCAATTCTTCAGCTGCTAATTGTCCTAGGGCAGTGTGTGCACCCTGTCCCATCTCTACTTTTGGGACGTAGATGTGCAGTACGTTGTCTTCAGAGAATTCAAACCATAATTGAGGGCTGCCATCCACCCCTGCAGGAGGAGAACCACTCGAAAGAAACTGGAAAGCGCTACGGCGCACATAGGGCAAACTATTAGGGATCCCAAATGCTACGCCACCACCCAATATTCCCATTCCTATCAAGAATTTTCGCCGTGTTAGTTTCCAGGGCATTGTCAATACTCTGAAACCGCAGCGCGCTCGATTGCTAGCATGATTCTGTGATAGCACCCACATCTGCAATAATTATTCCGCATCGCAATGCGGACTTCTTCTCTGGTTGGGTTGGGGTTAGCTTCCAATAGTGCGACTGCCGACATCATCTGTCCAGACATACACCAGCCGCACTGCGGAACCTGAAGGTCAACAAAGGCTTGCTGGACCGGGTGCAGTCTGCCATCATGCATCAATCCTTCGGCAGTCAGTATTGCAGAACCTGCTTTGAGAGTGCCTACAGGAGTTATGCAGCTACGAGTTGGAAAGCCATCCACATGAACCATGCAGGCACCACAAATGCCCGCACCGCACCCATACCGAGTACCAACCAAACCCAGTTCATCGCGCAGTACCCAGAGAAGCTTACGATCTAAGTCATTGCTAGAGATGTCGTAGCGGCTACCATTAACGATTAATTGCATGCTTGGATTATTCCACCCATGTGAAATAGCACGGGGCTACAAACACGTGGTCCTACTACTGGCAGTAGCCGCATTTGTCGTTGTCTATGAATTACGCGCGAGGTTATAGAACAGCAACGTGATTGAATTACACCTGAAGGCTTCTTAATTTGATGCAGATATGGGACAATGCATGGTTTTTGGGGTACTCAAATATAAATTATAAATCAGACGAACAGCGAGACCTCGGCGTCAGCGGCATATTCCAAGAAAGTGGCCGCACCGCCGATTTCGCACCCCGAAATGAAATCGTCGCGCCCGAAGCCAAACACATCCATCGTCATCTGGCAACCGATGAGGTCCACCCCAAGTTCCACAGCCACATCACGGAGTTCGCCCACGGCGGCAACGCCCTTACTCTTGAAGGTCTGCTTCATCAGGCCGGTGGCCACGCTGTTGAAACCGGGGATTGACATTGCCGCTTGCGGGATGGGCCAGTTGAAATTCTGGAAGCCTTCCGGGCCAAATGGCATCTTCATCGGCATGGCTGGGTTTCCCAGCGGGGTGACTTCCGCCTCGATATTGTGCTTGAGCAGCGTCAGGCCATAAAAGGTGAAGAACACACCCACCTCCCAGTCCATCGCGGCAGCGGCGGTGGCCAGAATGAACGGAGGGTATGCCCAGTCGAGTGTGCCCTTGCTGGCAATCAACGCCAACCGCTTCGGGACATCAGGGTCGGATTTAGACATCATTAGCCTCCTGTGGCTGCTATTTGGTACGCCGAAAATGAAAGGTGTATGTTCCTTCTTCCTCAGTTGACTGCAGTATCTCGTGCCCGGTCTGGCGCGACCAGGCCTCCATATCTGGCGGCGCGCCAGGGTCGGTGGCAATCATCTTCAGCACCTGCCCAACCTCCAGTTTTTTTATTGCCTGCGAGGTCTTTACCACCGGCATCGGGCAGAGCATTCCACTGCAATCCAGTTCGCTATCAGCCTGCATTGTGTTCATTGTTCACGCCCTCCTGTGCGCGCTAATCTGACAGATTCAATTCCGTTGATATTTCGATGCTGTCCTTGACCGATCGGGCCACCGGGCAATGGTCAGCGTGAAATCCGTGTACGCGCTCGGCTGTCTCGCGCTGCTCGGCGGACACGCGCAGCTGGTAACTGACGTGAATCCGCGTTATCACCAGCACCTTACCATCCTTTTCTATTTCGCCGCGCGCCTGAGCGCTCAGCGAGCCTTCGTCTGCGAGGATGCCGCGCGCTTCCAGCGCGCCTCCAAAGGTCCCCGTCAGTCAACCGGCAGTGGCTGCCACCACATAATCGAGCGTGGTGGTGTGCGGAGCATGCACGTCCTCATCGATGCCGTAGTACACGGCCACCTCCGAGTGCACCCCGAACAGAACCGGGCCCTCGTGCGCCGGAAGATACGCTCGCCGGAGTGGCCCGGCAACGCGTTCGATGCACGCCTCCGAAACGTAAACGACCTCTGTGCTCATCTGCTCGCCTGTTGCCAGTTACCCCCGAAAAACATCAGAACGTTATCACCTGATAACCATGCGTGCTAACTTTCTGAAGCTCGGGTGCCCATGGAAATCAGAAACCAGTCTATCGCCATGCTCCTTCACGGCGTCACCGACGCCGAATGCGTCCGTTCGATAACTGCAGGCAGCCGCGCAATCTTCCACTCCCGCAAACAGCCCGGCATATTTGCTCTCCCCCTGCGCGAATTCGCGGACCCATTGAATGCCGGCGCCATCGAAAATCAGTTTAATATCTTCGCCGGCTGCCCTAGATTCCCGCGCGGCCTGCAACGCGTTGACCATGCGCCCAGTGCTTTCCGGGCTCTGCCCGGTCGCGAAAGAACGACAATGGCTACTTGTTGTACAGAAACACCTTTTCAAGATCATTCCCTTTTGACGCAGCGCGCGCCACTTCTTACCACGGCTTTTCCGGCCACTGCGAGATGGCAATAGTGTATCACTTTTCAGCCCGGCGGCAGCATGAGCAGCAATCAGACGATCTCGGCCCTGTTTCCCGCAAGCTGACTCCGGCGACAGCCGGGCACGCTAAGCGAGCCTGTATGCCGCTATTATCAAAACGGAGAAAACCACAGTGGCACCGACCTGCGCGAAACCCAGCCGGGTTGGCCTGACCCCGACAGCTGGACGCAGCATGCCGTAAACGGCATATGCCCACATTGCGACAAAAGGCACAACAGTCAGGCGCGGGACAAAACCGAGCAGTGCGAGAGCGAGCGACCCGATGACATTGAATCCGTGATAGAGCATCGCGCGACGCCCCATACGCCAGCGCACCGCCGTCGCTGGAATACCACTCAAATGGCGCTGCGCAAGCCGCAGGAATACGAAGACCACCGCCGCCGCAGATTGGAACCAGCACAATCCCCACAGTAGCCAGGCCGTCCCGGTGATTCGCCCGATCACGACGGCGTGCGCAGCCGGCGCCGCCAGCGCGAGCACGCCTGCGCCCACTATGTCGGCGCCTATCTGGCCCCGTTCCGCACGCCGCGCCACCAGCGCCAGCTGCCACCACAGCGCCGGCAGCGCAGGCGCCCCGAACCACAACACGGTTGCATGACCGGCCCGGGTGAGCGCCAGTGAACCGGCCGCAATCAGGCTGGAATACGCGAGCAGCCAGATCAATGCCGGTATCACGTCCGCTCGTGAACGCCGCCCGGCCAGCGCCTTTGCCACAATCACGGCCGGTTGCCGCGCCATAAAAGCCGCCAGCCCGAGAGCGAACAGTGACGGCAGCGCCTCATTCCACCCGCCGGCCACTCCAATTCCGACTGTAAACGGGCCCAACCACAATGCCCAGCCGCCGTGGTCGTCGGGAACCGCCAACCGCCGCCGCCAGAATTGCGCCCAACCAAACCAGGTCACAGGCGCCATTATACGCCGCCACAGGCGGCTTGCCGCGCACTTGCCGCGGTCATACAATCAGGAAAAGTGAAACGAAGCGAAACCGCCATCGCCGTACTGGTGTTGCTGTCATTTCTCGCGGGCGCAGCCCTTTACCCCCGCCTTCCTGAGCAGATGGCCTCTCACTGGAACGCGCAGGGTCAGATTGATGACTATCTTCCCCGCTTCTGGGGCGTGTTTCTGCTGCCGCTGGTACTGACAGTACTGTGGTTGCTGTTCGTGGCCATCCCACGCATCGACCCACTCCGCGAAAACATCACTGCTTTCCGCAGGCATTACGACCGGTTGGTGCTGGTCATCACCCTTTTCATGCTGGCGGTTTACGCGCACACACTGTTGTGGAGCCTGGGCATCCTGCTTGGCACAAACTACCTGATGAGCGCGCTGACCGGGCTATTGTTGTTCTTCGTTGGGGTAACGCTACAGCACGCAAAAAGGAACTGGTTTGTGGGCATCCGCTCGCCCTGGACGCTGAGCAGCGACGCAGTCTGGCAGAAGACACACCGCCTCGGCGCGAGGCTCTTCAAACTGACCGGAGTGCTGGCGCTGCTCGGCCTGTTGCTGCCGGCATTCGCGATTTACCTGGTGCTCGTACCGGTTGTGACGGCATCGATTGTCATAGTGGTGTATTCGTATTTCTGCTACCAAGCAACGGAAATGGAGTGACGGCTCACTCCGCGCCGCGGGCGCTGCGGTCCTCAATTGCCTTCCGGTAAAGCGCCTGATAGCGACGCCCAGCGGCCGCCCACGAGAAATCCAGTGCCATGCCCCGGCGTTGCATCCCCCGCCAGAATGAACGGTCTTCGAAGCGCGTCAGCGCGCGCCTTAGGGCAGCGCGCAGCGCCCGCGGCGTAAACGCGTCAAACACGAAGCCGGTTCCGCTTGCCGGGTCAACGTCGCAATCCGTCACCGTGTCGCGCAGCCCGCCCGTGGCGCGCACCAGCGGCACAGCGCCGTAGCGCAGCGCAATCATCTGCACCAACCCGCCCGGCTCATAGCGCGAGGGAACCAGCATCATATCCGCCCCGCCATAAATACGCCGCGCAAAGCCTTCATCAAAACGGAAGTTCAACAATACCCGCTCCGGGAAATCAGCGGCCAATTGCTGT
>MPMF02057346.1_pt1 | contig 10114 bp, 5 predicted proteins | sample 1617271 | NCBI WGS metagenome assembly MPMF02 (sample SAMN05944812, study PRJNA350692) | marine metagenome | biome: marine; feature: ODZ; material: water; isolation source: 120 m water sample prefiltered with 30 um filter, filtered on to 0.2 um... | place: Pacific Ocean | collected 2012-04-09... | reverse complement strand
CGTGGCGGTAATGTTGATGTTGTAGCTGTCCGGCGCATCCATCCGGCGGATGAAGTCCGGGGCCTTCACCCCCGCGATCACCAGCATGGGCGGCCGGACCCGCACATCACCATCGGCCTCCAGGGCAACTTCCCATTGCCCGGGCAGGTCAATGCAGGCCGATAGGTCGACCTCCGTCGTCTCTCCGGGACGGGCCGTCCCGACCATCTGCCGCTCGTGCGTCGGCGTCGCAACGACGGCCGAGGCCGACGCGCCAACATGGTAGAGGGCCAGGCTACGAATCAGCGGCTTTGCGGCCGGATCGAGTGACCTGAACCGCACGGCAGACGCGCTCACAGGATCGAACCGATCGATCTTCTTGTGACCGATGCCACGGCCCTCACACAGCGTCACCCACTCGCCCGCGACCTTGCCCTCGACGACGTACTCCCGCACGCGCTCGCCCTTGGCGATACGCTCCATGGTGACCACGTGGTCGACAGTGGTCTCTCGGTCAAGCGTCAACTTCACCACGCCGCCCTCGCCGGTGGTCTCGGCAAGGGGCGCGCCGAACCGTCGCCTGATCTCAGCACCAAACTCCGCCGCGCGTCGCGCGTCCGCCTCGGGCATCAGCCCGTCCGGCCCGGGGGTGATGTTGAGCAGCAGCACGGCGCTGCGACCGACCGAGCTGTAGTAGATGTCCATCAGGTGGTCGAGGCTCTTGAGGCTGTCGCCGTTCGTGCTGCTCCAGAACCAGTAGTGGTCGCGGATCGGGGTGTCGACCTCATTGGGAAGCCACGCGCCCCCATCCGGATCCGCATCGTCGCTGGTGGCGACCCCAGACCGGGCCGCCTCGACGCTCACTGAGTTCCACGGCATGTCGGCGGGTACATAGCCCGCCTCGTTGCCCACCCAGCGGATCGTGCAGTGCGGGCTCTGGAAGACCATTGCGTTCGGGGCGTGGGCCTCCAGGATGTCGCCGACGTCGAAGATGCAGCTACCGTCAAACCACACCTCCATCATCTCGCCGTAGCGGCTGAGCACCTCGACGAGTTGCTGACGGAAGACCCGCTCGTAGGCGTCCTGCTTGTCCGGATCGCTGGTCTTGCCGCCGAGGCCCATCGGCGCGTCGTGGTACAGATCCGACGGGCTCAGGTAGACCCCCAGCCGAAGCCCACGCCGGCGGCAGGAGTCCGCCAGGTCCGCGAGGATGTCGCCCTTGCCGTCCCGCCACGGCGTGTTCCCGATGCTGTAGTCGGTCGTCTCGGTCTGCCAGAGGCAGAAGCCCCCGATGTGCTTCGCGACGAGAATGATGTACTTCGCCCCCATGGACTCGGCAACGTCCACCCAGTTCTCCGTGTCGCGCGCCTCGGGGTTGAACCGGCTGATGGGGAAGCTGAAGTCGTCGGTCTCGACGTCCTCATACGTCTCAATGCCGAAGTGGATGAACATCCCGATCTCAAGGTCGTGCCACGCGAGCTGCTCCGCGGTGGGCCTGGCGAGCATCGGCTTCCCCTCTCCTCGAGCGTGCGCCGCCGTGGCGCAGGCCATGATCGCGACGGCGATTGCCCATCTGTGTCCCATCGGCCTCACCCACAAACGGAGTCAGTTGCGGTCTAACGGGTCTCACGGGAGGATCGCGCCGAGCGCGGACTGGGCCACTCGGCCGCCGCGGCGTCCTGCAGCGGATGCGAGTCATCGGCCATCCTGTCTTGTCCGACCTGCCAGAACATGATCCCCCGGAAGCCCTCGTCCCGAAGCCCACTTCGACTTCTCCGCCATCGACTGCGGGTCGTCCATGCTCGTGAAGGTCGTGCGATCGGGCGACCAGAACCACGACACCCGCGATTCTTCGTCAGCCTCGCGCGTCCAGCCCTGACCCAGCAGGCTCGGCAGCGACGCATACTCAATCGCGTACGCCGACGAATTGCGGGGCATCGCCGCTGGATCACACCTGCCCGGGTCGGGTTGGTGGTTGCTGGGATCGAATAAGTCGAAGGGACACCCGTGTTTCGTGCAGATGAGTTTCGGAACCCCACGGGTCCAACTTCGGCCGACCTACTCGATCTTGCTCAAAGCTTCGATGGATTCGGCCACCCGGCTGCGGACATACACTATGTGGGCCATGCTGTCGGTGCTCGACTTGACCACCAAGGCGGCTTCGATCCGCCTGCATTCTTCATGTCCCAGCGCGTCCCACAGGGGGCGGTACGTCTGGTAGATCCCGGCCTCGGCAAACTTGCCCCGCGTGACGCTGTCCGGGACGCTTCCGTAGTACTCGGCACGGGCGATCAGCCGCCGGAGCTCCTTGCTCGTGTCCTTGCCCTTAGTCGCGGCTTTCACACGGTCAAGCTGCTCCCGCAGCAAGGCCAGGTAGTCCGCGTCTTCCAGGCCTTCGCGCCACATCTCCAGGATGGTTGTGCTGGTGGGTCCGCCGGCCAGATACTGCATGGGAGCTCGATCGGTCCGGTCCAGGAGCGGGAAGTGATCCTCGGTCAGCGGTCTCACCGAGCCGTCGGCTGCCATGTTATAGAACAGCACCCCATCCAGATTGTCCTTGTAAGTCGCCCAGAACTGGACCCGTGAACCAACCATGCCCGCTCGGGAGATATTGTACCAGATGATCCGCTCGCCGCGACGGTGGTGCAGATCCCGCAGCTCGGGCGACAGAAGGTGGGTGGTGTATCCCATGATGTCCACGTTCTTCAACTGCGGCTCCTCGAGCGCTGTCCACTCACAGGAGGGAACCATAGTGGTAATATCGCCGTATCGCGCCTTGGCACGCCCGAAGGCGTCGCTGATGACGCTGACTTCGCCCCTGGGGCGCTCGTCGAATCCATACAGATAGCAGAAATCCAACAGACCGGCCTGCTTGATTCCGGCGATCCGGTCGTCCAACAGCTTCCAGCACTGCTCCAGGTATTCATCCTTTAGGACTTTGTTTCCGGTCTCTGGATCGGTGGTCAGCTCGCCCCGGCCGGCTGTGTCGACGCGCATCAGATTGATGCCCCGTCCGCCCCAGCTCACCCATCGCCGGACCGTCCCCGCGCCGGGGAAGGGGACCGAATCGTTCCACTTCTGATAGATGCGGCCGACCCGCCAACGCTGGCGGATGATGAACCGAGCGTGCTTGTCGCAGATGTCTTGGGGGTAGGGCAAGGGATTGCCTTTGTCCGCCCGCTGCTTGGAGTATGGGCTCCAGTGCGTATATGCCGGCATGGAGGGAATCTCGGGCAGCGTGAATCCCCTGACCAGGAGCTTCACCGGGATGTGGGCGGTCGCGCTCTCAGCCTGCACCGTGACCGTGCCGCTGTACGTCCCTGGCGCGGCGGTCGGCGGGACGTCCACGGTAACCCACACCGCCTGTCGGGCGCCTGCCGGCACATCGAATCGCTGCACGTCCGGGCGCAGGATCCTGGGCACGAACGCTTCCTTCGCGTATCGCAGCGCGGCGGCTTCTAAGGCCAGCGAGGGGTCGGTCGTTGGACCGTGCGTACTTGCCTTGACGTACGTCATCGGGGCGACCTGAATGTGGTTCACGCCGATGGCGCCCCGGCCGTCGTCGCGGGTAAGGCTGGATACGGAGACTCTGGCGTTCTTCACGCCGCCCTGGCCGCCCAATACGTAGAGCATGAACGGCTCCAGCTCCCGGCGTGCCGCGCTGATGTGTACGGGCTGATTGACCGGCCCGTCATACTCTCCCGTGCGGTAAGGGACTACAACCGGACACTCCGGCGTCCCCACGCCAAGCTGCCTTTGCTGAGCCGACACAGTCGTGCAGCCGGCGGTAACGACTATCACTACGATCGCCACGCTCAACAGCTCCGATTGGTTCGCTTTCGTCATGCACATGGCCGGTCCTCGGTGGGTGTCTGATAGTCCCGAGGGCATCTGTCCTCGTACTTCACCGTACGCCGCTGACGCTCCACTACGGCGCTGTCGAACGCGCGGCCCATTCCACATCGTGCTGATCGCAATTCCCTCGGCAGTCAGAACACGCGTGAGCGCCTCGCTTGCGAACTGACTGTCCTGGTCCCTATCGAGGATCGAAGGGCGCCGGTCTCGGCCACACGTCAAGGTTCGACAGTCATGTCCAGCTCTTCCAGACAAGGTACGTTCAGGCCGTGGTCCGCCCCACCCCGCCAGGTTACACCCAACTCGTTGTCGCCTCGCAGCGGGGGACAGTGGGTTAAGTCCAGCTCAATCCACGTCCAGGGCAGCTCGGCATCCTTGGTGCTTACATTCCGGGTAAGCCGCTCCGGCGGAACGGCCTTGCCGTTGACGTCCACGGCGAACTCGTCTTCATCCGTGCAGTGGAGAATCCGAAAGCGCAGGGCTCCCCGGAGGCTCTCGCCGTTGCGCCCGTCCGCCGCGCGGAACGGGTACGTTTGGCGAATACCCGTCAGACCTTCGTTGAAGTACAAGGTCTTCCCCTTGAACTCGCCGTGGGGGCTTCGGTGGCTCTCTACATACTTGTAGTTCCGCTCTTGCTCCAGTCTGTACTTGTAGGTCGGCACGTAGTGATATCGGCGCGGGCCGGCGCCACAGCGGCCCGGATCGATCGCCTCGTGGATCCAGCCCAGCATTCGCCGTACCTGGGCGGGGTCGCTGCCCCATTTTCCGTAACCGGTGTTGCAGTTGTTGGGGATGTTCCACAGGCCGATGCCCTGGGCGCCCCACGTATAGAAGTTGTGGGCCGCAGCCCGCGCCTCGGCCGGCGTGTTCAACATGCCGCCGTACCCCATCCGTCCCGGGAATTGCGCCAGGCCGCGATCGGTCAGCGCCGGCGGGCCGCTCCACATGCCGCCGATCATGTCGCCCATCATGCCGTAAACCTCGCAGTCGGCGCCGTCCGCCGCTTCCACAAACTGCTCCACGTTCAGGCCCGGCCAGGTGCTGTTGTGCTCAGAGGGGATCACATAGTCCACGTGGCCGCGGCGGATCCAGGCCGCCACATCGCAGCCGGCTAGAAAACACTCATGGATCGTGCTGGGCACGCGAGCGCCGAGCACCAGCTTGCCACAGGCGCGCTTGCCGGCGGCGGCGTCGAGGATCGCCCGCACCTGCCCCACGTACTCGGTCATGATCGCGGCGTGTTCGCGGCCCCAATCCCGCTCGAAGTGCTTGGCCCACCGCACGAAGTTCAGCTCCAGCCCGTCGATGCTCCGCTGCTCGGCGAACTCTTGAATAATGGCCAAGCGGTGCGCGCGGACCTCTTCGATCGCGTAATCCATCGCCATGCCCGGCACGCCATCGAAACGCCTGATCCCATACTCCGGATGCTCGATGCTGAAGATCGGACAACCCTCCTGGTCCCACTCGCGTCGCCGGTGGTGCGTGTCGCTCATCCGGATTTCGCAGAGCACTTTGACGCCCTTTGGTTGGAGGTTCCGCAGGTAGATATCCAGCAGGTCCGTGTCCTCTTGGAGCAGCAGATCGATGCCGCGCGAGAAGACGGAGCGCTTCTCCGGCGGTAGGCGCTGGCCGAGAATCTCACCCGCTTGGGTGCGATGGTAGCACACGTCCGGGCAGGCCGTCTGAAGCGCCCAGAAGTCCATGGGAATGTGCTCAGTGGACCAGTCGAGAAACTCCTCGACCGTCCGGACGGCGCTGGCGGGCGCGAGTTGGCCCAGTATCGTTCCGTCGTCGTTGTAAGCCACCTTCATACGGCCCATTGCGAGGCCCTCTTTCTTAGCTTGTCCTGTTTGAATGTATAAGTGCGGAGGGGAATCCTCCCGGTGGCTAGAAGGCTGAGCTCAGCTTTGGTGTGGCTGACTCAGAACCCTGGCCAGGAGGACTTTCATGAGCAGTATAGACAACATCGGTCTGGATGTGCGCAAGAAGACGGTCGCGTTCTGTGTGAGGGTGTTCGCCCTCGGGACCCGTTGGGTCCGAAAACTACTCTCCGAAGACGAGGCGCGCCAGAGCTTAGGGCCTTCTTCGCCTTGACGCGCTCTTGCTGACACGTAGCGGAGTACATGCTCGCGGCTAGGGTCTACAGCAGCCTGTGGTCGCCGAGCACCAGCAGCCTCAAGCCCGCATAGCCGGGCTCTACAGGAAGGGCGAAGCTCGCCTTATCACCCGGTGGCCGCGTCCCAAGGTCCTTGTCCTGCCCCTTAGCGAATGGATGCACCAGCCACACTTGGTCGCCCACGTCCATCCCCGAGGCCTTAACGTCCACCGTCACCGAGACCTCCGCCTCTGTACCGAAGTTGAGCACCGGCACCACCAGCAGGTCACCCACGCGCATCGGGAAGCACACCACGGGCGTGTCCTCGCGCCACCATACGGGCGATGTGATCTCCGACGAGAGTATCATCTCCCCCCGACGCATAGCATCGGCCACGTCCACCACACGCCAACCCTTCTCGGACACCCACGAGATGGGGCCGAATGTACAAGGCGTGTAGCCGAAGGCGGCGCAGAGAGCGAGGTAGCACTCCTCAGTAGCCTTCGACCATCCGAGCGCGATCATCGCGCGCTCAGGCGTGCGCAGGATGCACGTGTCGAAGCAGAACTCGATGGTCTCGCGCCAATGCGTGTCGGGTCGGAAGGCGCTCGTCTCCAGCCAGTACATGTCAGCGTACGGGAGGTTCTGCGCGTTGAGGAGCACAGCGCGGTCTTGCCCGGAGGCGTGGACCAGCTCGTACTGACGCTGGTACAGGTGGTACCAGGCATCCGGCAGTAACGCGCGGCGCAGGCGGTAGTCCGTCGTCTCGAGGGTCAGCCCGCCGTCGCAGTAGATCCACCCGGGGTCGTATACGTCGCACACCGCCCCGATGCGTGCCAGGTAGTGCTCGATCCAACCTGGCTCCAGCGGGTTCACGTAGTACAGCGCTCCCGCGGGATGGTCACGGAAGTCGCTGAACATGGGGTCGCCGTTTACATCGGTCAGCGCCCACTCGGGATGCCGTGAGAAGGCCTTGGAGATGCGCTCGATGAGCATGCCTTGGATGTACATCCCGACGCGCACCTGTGGGTTGCTCTGGTAGCCAGCCACGCTGCGCTTGATCCAGCTGGGCGTGAATGCCACCGTGGGGAACTGGTTGATGAACAGATCGTCGGTGTCGTAGTCGCCGTCGAGGCCCCAGCCAAAGCCAACGGGAATGCAGGTGTCGCCCACGAGCTTCGTGGCCGCGTGGATCTCGGCCGCCTGGTCGTCCGTGTACGGCGGATCGACGAAACAGAACGTCCCGATCTTCACTTCGGAGCACCATGGCTGCACGGGTAAGCGCTCCCACGCCTGTTGCTCCGGCTGAGTGCGGAAGTGCCTCCAGACGTCGATGAAGTCCGCAGGCGTCAGGTAGTAGTGCATCGTGGCGGACACGGGGTCGTGATCGCCCTCGAGCATGTGCAGAGCTCGAAAGCGCCACCCGTCTCCGGTGTACGTGAGCGCGTGCGGGTCGCTGCCGTAGAACCGCCCCGTGATTGTGGAAGGCATCACATGTCGGCCGTTGACCGCGTGCCGGTAATGCCCGAGTCCGCCGCCGGAGGGCTGGAAGGCGACCGCGAACTGGTTGTCCCACATGGAACCTGAGATCACATCATGTGTGAATGCCTTGGCAGGCCGAACGCCCCACAGCTGCCGCTCAGGCGGGCCGGGGGGCCACGACTGGCGAGGCGTGTAATACAGCGCGCTCTCCCGGAAGTCTGGGTCAAGGCTTACGACTGAGTAGATGTGGAGTTCGCCGCGCGACGGCAGCGGATGCGCCCTGATCGTCTTGGCCAGGGCGCCGTCGTCGGCCAGGTGGTACTCCTTGGTGACACGTATCCCTAAGTCCCGGTTGCGGCACTCGAGAACGAGGCCCCCGTCGGCACTGTGATGTGAGAGCACCTCATCGTGACTCTCATCGCTGCGGGAGAGCGTGTCTGTCTGCAGCGCGTATTGATCGAGGCTCCTGGCCAGCACAGCCTCACCCCCACGGGTCCCGGAGACGATGTTGCCGTGGTCCGTGGACACCGTGAACTGGCCAAGCGACACGTCTCCCGAGGCCACCGTCGCGTGGAGGACTGCTCCCGCCAGGCTAGTAGAGAGCCACTTCATCGAGTGTCGCCTCCTTGCCGTCTGCCGTGCTGAGGATGCGCAGGCGCACCTGGCGTGTGACTGTCGGCCTCAGCTGGACCCGCTGGCGGTCGGCCCGGCTGTTGTTATGCACGGTGGCCAACTCGACCCATGCCCCACCCACGTGTCCCTCCACGATTAGTTCCCGGGGCGTACCGTCGGTGCGAAGTCCCTCGGCAGAACGGCTCCACTCCAGTTCTCGGACCTCGGTCTCCTCGCCGAGAACGAGCGTGATGGTTGCCGGGCCTGGGTCAGCCGCTCGCCAGGCGTTCGACTCGCCGACCCGCCCGTCGATGATCTGCCCAGGTGAATACCGGTAACGCTGGGCTGAGCGCTCCGTCGAGACGGTGGCATCCCTTGCCAAGTCCCTGCCGGTGTCCGCCTCGAGGACCTCGATCTCATCGAGGATCGGCCCCGCTCCGGCGCCGTAGGGGAAGACCCTCGTCACCCTCATACGGACATGCCTGGCTGTCACCGGTTCGAAGGTATCCAACATACGGGCCCCGCGCTCCGACAACTGGGGGGGCCCGACGAAGAAGTCGGTCCTGCTGAGCACCTCGGTCCATGCCTTGCCGTCGATCGAGGCCTCCACGACGTAGTCGGCCGGCATGTCAGTGATCCACGCCCAACCGACTTCGTCCTTGGCACCCCGGTCGATGAGCGGACGGCCGTCGCGGCTCCACCTCACCCCTGAGACGCGCTTCGGCTCGTCCCACGCCACCAGCACGTATCCCGTGGTCTGGGTCCTCCCGAGGAGCGCTCCCTTCCCATACAGGCCGTCGTGCAGTTTGGGTACGTCCTCGACGGAGACAACCGGCTCGGAGGTTGACGACGCCGTGACCTCGGCACCGTCCAGGAGGGCGGGTGCCCATGGGAGGATGCTGTCGCGCCCTACGTGCAGGGGCACATCACACACCCGCACCTCATCGATGAGCGCTGCACAAGGCGTGGCGAACAGCCAATCCGGCTCGCCGACCCGCAACGGGCCGGCGGCCGGCGAGAAGACCATGACCTCGCTGTGCATTGCTCTCGCCACGAGCTTGCCGTCGGCGAACAGCCAACTCGAGCGCGGCGTCCAGCTCGCGGCGATGTGGTGCCACTCACCCTTCCGCCATTCGAGCCCAGCGACGTCGTAGCTGGTGCAGTGGTCACCTGTCCCGTCGCCATCGTTCATCTTGAAGCACAGCCCGCGCTTCGGCGCGCGTCCGTCATAGCAGAGGTTCAGCCCGTTGCGCTTCTCGCCCGCCATCCGCAGCTCGATGAAGCTGTGCCGCTCGGGGTCCGTCCAATCCCACGTGGTCTTAACCCAAGCCTCGAAGGTGCCCTGCGAGAAGTCCGCTTCCCCGTCGACGGGCACGTGCAGATGCTGAGGGTGAGTACCAGAAACCCCGGCATCCAGAGCCCGGCCGTCAGTGCCGTCGCCCGGGAAGCCACTGCCCGGCGGACCCAGGCGCATGTTCGTGTCAGAGGCGGCCAAGCGGTCAGGGGATCTGCTGAAGCCGTTCACGTCCACCCTGGCTGCATGCCCATCACCGTTGAAATGCGCGACCATCTGCTCGCTCTCGGCCACGCTGCACACCGCGAGGCTGAGGCCCACCAGCACGCGCCACAGCCTCGCCCGGACCCGCGCGCGAGACGCGCCCAGCGTCCCACTCAGCACCTCGGGCATGGCATCAACCTCCGTGTACGCTCGAACGGACACGTTCGGGCTCACCTAGTATCACCATTTGGCCACCCGAAACGCCGCGCCCTGCCGAGGGCCTTCGCCGCTTCTCAGCCGGGGTCCGCAGGAGGCCTGCTGTTGTGCACCCGAAAAACTCCATCCACGCTGGAATCCGTGTGCTCGCCAGACGGTGGGGCCGGGGATTTCCCGGTTATGTCTAGCCGGAGGAGGTTCTCTGCGGGGCGCCGGAGAACCACCCCCCACGCACTCAAGGCCCGGAACCAGCTCAGATTAGCCTCGCAAGTCTCGGGCTTTTTGTGCGAACCGGCACCGCTCAAAATGGCCGCTACGGGCCTGATAGGCGTATCTTGCTTCTGGGAGTAGCGCAAGGCTCATAACCTTGATTTAGG
>MPMF02313724.1_pt1 | contig 10123 bp, 8 predicted proteins | sample 1617271 | NCBI WGS metagenome assembly MPMF02 (sample SAMN05944812, study PRJNA350692) | marine metagenome | biome: marine; feature: ODZ; material: water; isolation source: 120 m water sample prefiltered with 30 um filter, filtered on to 0.2 um... | place: Pacific Ocean | collected 2012-04-09... | reverse complement strand
CTATCCCGCAACCGAGTGCCGCCATGATCGCAAGTGACTTCATGCTACTGCCTTTCTTGCGCATTGACTTTCATGCCCCCCGGCGTCTCCCAAGACCGCCTCCACCACCGTCCCTGTCTCCCGGCCACCCCCGTAAGAGGGGCTTCAGCCCCGACGCCGTCTCTCTGCACCCACCTCGAAAACCACTTTAGCCCGCCGAGGGGGTTCTCCTGCCTCCCTCGGCGGGCCTTATTCGCGGATCGCGACACCTTTTCGCTCCTACTAGCGTTAATAATAATGCAGCAGGGCGGTATCGCCCCGCTGTGAACCCTCCCTTTGACGCACGAGCCCCGGCAAGGCCCCCGGAATCCGAGCCGGGGCTCAACCTATTCAGTCCCTGGCTTCCCCCAGCGCGCGTATCTCGTCCAACTCCTCCCAGTACTTCGCCAGCGCTTTCGTCCCCTTCGCCGTCATCGAGTAGCTCGTGTGCGGAAGCTTGCCGCGGAAGGTCTTCCTTACGCTGACATATCCCGCGTCCTCGAGCTTCGCCATGTGAGAGCTGAGATTCCCCTTCGTCAGCCCGAGCGTGTTCAGCATGAACTCGAAGTCCGCGCTCGCCACGCCTGACAGCACCATCAGCATCCGCAGCCGCACGGGTTGATGGACGTTAATGTCAAGCTCGCTCATCCGCCTCACCCTCCTCCCCCTCCGCGCCGCTCGCTGCCTCTTTCAGCTTGCGCAGCGCGTAACGGCTGTAGATGTGGCCCGCGAGCGCCGCGATGAATCCATACCCGACCACCGGGATCAGCATGTTCAGCATGGCCAGGTGTCCCTGAAACTGGATGGGCGCTCCCGCCACCACGAGTCCCGCGTGCAGGACGTACAGCCCCGGCCAAATCATCATGAACGGGCTGCCCGTCGCCCGCACCCCCGGCGAGCTGAGGATCAGCGCTATCGCCGGCACCAGGTACAGGGCCGAGGCCGGCTGCATGTACTTCATCGGCAGGATCCCTAGGCCGGTCAGAGCCATCTCCGTCAGTATGCCCACCAGCAGCAACCCGCCCCCAACCCATGCCAGCTTCGATGACGCCGCTGGCTCCTCCGCCACTGCTTCGCCTTCCGCGCCGTACAGCCGCCGCGTCACCGGCGGCAGCAGGCGCGCCGCGCCTCCCAGGCTGAACCACAGCCAGAACCCGCAGAACGCGACCAGCGGCACAATGCCGGCCAGCGCGGCCACCGGGCTCACCTTGATGTACAGATAGGCCGCCAGATACGACAACCCGCTTATCGCCACGAACCCCGCCAGAAACGCCACCAGATTCACCACTACCGGCAGCGTCCGATTGGCCGCGTAACGCTCGGCCCAGATCGAGATCTCTTGCTCCGGGTGCGACTCGCCGTTGATGTCGTCACTCATCGTCTCGCTCCTCTTACGGCGCCATTCCCTCCATATCTACATACTAGTTTGTACTACAAACCGATTTGCATGTCAAGGCAATTCTCTCGTCTTTTCCGCGCTGGGGATGCATCACTGCTGGGGGGAATGCGCCAAGGGTGCCAGTCGCCGTCGTAGGACAGGCGTCTCGCCTGTCGCCGTCCGTCTCCTCACTCCCGCACCATCTCCGCTGACCTGTGTCGGACACTTGTCTTGCCGCCGTCGCAAAACGGGTGTCTGACACTGAAACTCCCACTCCTCATCCCTCCGCCGTCCCTCCGCCCTACCCCTTCATCACGCCGACAGGTCGCATCTTCGCAACGAGCTTCGCAATTCCCGCGCCATCGCAAATACCAACCACGGCGTTCACGTCCTTGTACGCCTCTGGCGCCTCCTCCGCAACCGTGCGCTTGCCCTTGGCGCGGATATAGATCCCGGCCCGGTTCAGCTTGCTGATCACCTGGTTCGAGTGCTGCAGCTTCAGCGCCTTCGACCGGCTCATCGCTCGGCCCGCGCCATGACACGCCGAACCCCACGTCTGGCGCATGCCCTCGTCCGTGCCGCTGAGAACATACGACGCCGTGCCCATATCTCCGGGAACGATGACCGGCTGACCCACATCCCGATACGCCTCCGGCACCTCCGGATGTCCCGGCCCAAACGCTCGCGTCGCGCCCTTGCGGTGCACGCAGAGCTTCCGAAGCTGCCCGTCGATCTCGTGCTCCTCGAACTTCGCCACGTTATGCGCGACGTCGTAGACGATGTCCATCCCGAGCTTCGTCTCCCCCGTGCCAAGCACGTTCTCGAACGCCGTCCGCACCCAGTGCGTGATGCACTGACGGTTCGCCCAGGCATAGTTCGCCGCACACGCCATCGCCGCGAAATAGTTCTGCCCCTCGGGGCTCGTCACCGGCGCGCAAGCGAGCTGTCGATCCACGAGCTGGATGCCGTACTCGCGCACCGCGTCCTGCATGATCTCCAGCGAGTCGTCGCACGTCTGGTGTCCCAATCCGCGCGATCCCGTGTGGATCATCACGGTGACCTGACCCTCGTTGAGGATGCCATACGCGTGCGCCGCGTCCTCGTCGAAGATCTCCACAACCTCCTGGATCTCGAGGAAGTGATTCCCCGATCCCAGCGTCCCGAGTTGCGGCCGCCCGCGCTCGATCGCGTGATCGCTCAACGCGTCCGGATCCGCGCCCTCCATCGCGCCCTCTTCCTCAAGCACCGCCAAGTCCTCGCGCCGACCGTAGCCTTGCTTCACTGCCCAGCCCGCGCCATTGATCAGGACGTTCTCGAGTTCCCGACGCTGGACGGGCGACTTGCCTTTCCCACCGACGCCGGCGGGCACCGTCGAATACACGCCATCGATCAGGTCGCCGATCCGGTCCTTGATGTCTCGGTACATCAGGTCCGTCCGCACCATCCGAACGCCGCAGTTGATGTCATAGCCGACTCCGCCCGGCGAGATGACTCCCGTCTCCGCATCCGTTGCCGCGACGCCGCCGATCGGGAAGCCATAGCCGTAATGAAAGTCCGGCATCGCCAGCGATACCCGCTCGATGCCGACCAGCGTCGCGACGTTCGCGACCTGCTGCAGCGCGGCATCCTCTCGCATCGCCTGCATCATCGAATCATCCGCGTAGATGATCCCCGGAACCGTCATGCCCTGGTTCGCGTCAACGGGGATCCGCCACCGGTACTCGTCCAGTTTCTCCAGCTTGCCCTCGTATGTCTTCGCCATGTCGCCCCCCTTCTAGGGGAATGCAATACGACGGGCGGCGCGTTTGGTTCTGCTGCCTCGTCATCTGACCTTCCGACCACACATCTGGCACTCGTCAAACTTCGGCGCGACGATCCACCCGCAGTCGGAGCACTTCACGTAGCCGTTGTTCCACCGCCAGCGGTTCATCCGACGCTCGCTGATGGCAGCCTTCCGAAATCGCTCTCGAATGCCCTCATTCGCGATGGCTTCGGCATCGCTGTCGATCTCGTCGAGTTCGCGTTTCGTCATCACAATCGAATCCAGCTCCGACTTCGATGGCCCCGCCTGCTCCGCGAGACCGAGCTGATACTCCTCCGGGTCCTTGCCTCGCCGCAGCGTCGACGTGCGGATCTCCTTCACGACCGGCCCCGACAGCTCGCGGTTGATTCGCCGGATGATCTCCTTCGAATCGAGGCTCAACTGATGCGCGAGCGCGGGCGAATCGCACCACACCCACATGATGGCATGCTGCACCTTGTTCACGCGCGTCCGGTCGGCGTAGAACTCCCCGACGCAGTCGCGCCAGACCAACGCGGCCAGCCGCTCCCTAACGCGGGTGCGCCCCTCGGTACGCGCGACCAGATTGTCGAGCGCGGCGCCGATGGGCGAAACTTGCCCCGATCGGCGACCTTTCGGACCTGCCACTTCAAGCCTCCGCGGTGAGCACGCCGTCGTGGACTGAGTAGACCGCCGCGTCCGTGTCCCGGCGCAGCGGCTCGGTGAGATGCGTGGTGGTGATGATGAGTTGAGTCTTGTCCCCGGCTTGCTCCAGCACCCGTCCCGCGCGACTCTCATCAAGCTCGCTCAGGCAATCATCCAGCAGCACGAGCGGCGTCTCGTCGAGTCGAGTCCGAGCGACCTCTGCCTCGGCCAGTCGGAGCGCCAAGACGGCCGTTCGCTGTTGACCTTGCGAGCCAAACTTCCTCAAGTCCTTCTCGTCGACCCTCAACTGGATATCGTCCCGATGCGGGCCCGTCAACGTCCGCCGAAGGTTGATCTCCTGCGGGCGCTTCTCGTCGAGCTTCTGCAGCATCGTTCCCTGCAGCGCGACCGCCTCTCCCCCATCGCCCTCCCACACGTTTGATCGGTACTCGACCGACAACTCCTCCGCGCCGCCCGTCAGTTCGTGATGGATGCGCTTGGCCGCCTCCGCCAGATCCCGGATGTACTTGCCTCGGGCCTTCACAATCTCCGCGCCGTGTTTTGCGACCTGCTCATCCCAGGCGTTCAGCTGATCCTCCGACGCCCGCCGCTCGGCGATCATCCCCAGCAGTTCTCCGCGCTGGCGAAGCGCCCGTCGATACTGCTGCGCGTCCGCGAGGTGCAGCGGCTGGATCTGACCGATCGCCACGTTCATGAACCGCCGTCGCCCGCCCGGGTCGCCCTTCGCCAGCGCGAGATCGTCCGGTGAGAACACCACCACTGTGATCTCGCCGATGATCGCGCGCGAGCCGTTAATCGGCTCATCGTTCAGCGCGAACTGTTTCTGCGGCGCGCCGGTGAATCGCGCGGCCTCGGGAGTCATCATCACCATGCGTAGTGACACCGGCCCGCGGACGCCCCGCTCGAACCGTCCGCTGACGATGGTCTGATCCTCTCCCCACCGGATCAACTCGTCATCGCGATTGGTCCGCTGCGACTTCGTCCGCGCCAGCGCGCAGATCGCCTCGAGAATACTCGTCTTGCCTTGCGCGTTGTCACCCACGATGACGGTCGTCCGCGCCTCGAACTGCAGCAGCGCCTCGCGGTAGACCCTAAAATCCTCAAGCGACAGCACCCGTATCTGCAATCTGTCTCCTCACCCGATGCCGTCCGTGCCTGCGGCTCGCCTCAGCCGCACGCCAAACCACATTACTGCGGGGCTGTTGAGAAAGCCACCGTTCAGTTGGGGACTGTCCAAGCAACGGCACGCAGTGCCCGTTGCGCTGGACTGTCCCCTGTTGGTGTGGCTTTCTCAACAGCCCCACTGCCTACCAGATGCATATCCGGATTCCCGCCCATTTCCCGCATTCTGAGCGCTCTCTCACCCCCTTCGACCCACAGTGGCGGGCGTATCCGTGATTCGCGCTCAGGATCGATCCTCGCAGGTCGTTTTCTATTGAACATTCCAATAGATCAGTGCCCGCCGAATCACCTCGCCGCCACCATGCCGGGTACGGGACGTCTAGTTCCTGCGCCACTCATCCCCCACCTTCCGTGATCATTACGTGTGTATTGTGCTGTATCGATCACAAACTTCCCGACCGGTGCGATTACACAGGCCGGGCCAGCCGTGCGCCGGATCACGGATCAAGACGAGGCTGTTCCGCAACCCGGCACGCCGTTCGCACTGTACGCCTCACCACTGACATGCCGACGCCGTTCGGGGAGGCTGACATGATATGGCGCGTCGCTCTGATACTCGGCCTGGGAGCCGCCATCGCCTTCGTGGTGGCGGCCCGTGGGCCGAAGACCCGGGCGTTTACCGACGTCGATGGGGGCGCGCCTCGCGTCGTGACACTCGAGTTCCCCGATCTCGCGGACGAGGGGCGCGACGGTCGCAGCGTGCCGCTTAAGATCCACTGCCCGGTTGGCGACGGTCCGTTCCCATTGTTGGTGTATTCTCACGGAGGTCTGGGCTCGTGGGACGCCCACCTCTACGAAGCCCAGTTCATGGCCGGCCATGGCTACGTGGTCGTCTGCATCGAGCATGTCTATAGCAACGCGGCGAAGGGGAGGGACTACGTGAGGCAAGCTCGCGGCTCGCTCCGAGAGCGCTTTGACTACGCCCTCCAACGCATCACTCACGACCCTCAGACCGTGCTTGAGCGGCCGGGGGATGTGAGCTTCGCGATCGACCAGGCCGTCGAGTGGAACCAAGGCGATCCGCAACTCAAGGGACGCATCGATACTGAGAAGATCGCCGTCCTCGGTCACTCCTTCGGCGCCTACACGACGCTGGTCGCCTGCGGGGCTCAGCCGATCCTCGATCACCTCGATCCGGCAGTCCCGCCTGGCGAAGGACTGGCCGGCGACCTCAGCGACCCTCGGATTATGGTCGGCGTTGCGATGTCACCTCAGGGCCCGGGTTCGTGGGGGCTCGGCGCCGAAAGCTACGGTACGATCGACCGGCCACTGCTGTGCTTCAGCGGATCCAACGACGACATGTACGCCTACGACGGCTCGACGCTGCCGGCGACCGTCCGGCTTCAGGCTTTCGAGGCCCTCCCGCCCGGCGACAAGTATTTCCTGTGGCTCGACAAGGCGGACCACTTCTCCTTCGCCGACAATCCGAAAGCCCACCTCTTCCCCCCACCCGCCCGCGCGGATACCCAGCGCATTCTGCAACCCATGACCCTCGCCTTCTGCGACGCCTATCTCAAGGACGGCGCTGACGCCAAAGCCCGCCTTACGGAAGACTACGCGAACTCTCTCTGCGGCGATGTCGTCACGCAGGTCACCTGGTACGAGAAGTAGTCGCCGCAACGTGCTACAAGGTCCATGCGTATACCTCTCGGGAGTTGATGCCACATGCCTGTCTTTATCCACGCAGCCGGATGCACCAACACCTGCCGTCACTGCGGCGCTGAAGGCCGGCCTCCTCACGGCGCGCTGTTCAGTCTCGGCGAAGTCCGCGCCATCGCCCATGAGTGGGGCCTCCTCGTCATCTACTTCGAGCTGAGCGCTCACCCCGATTTCCCGGAGATCATGCACCCCGACGTCAACGATGGTGAGGACGTGCTGGCGACCAACGGGTTCGGCCTTGCCCGCTGCGCTGATTCCGATGCTGTGTTCGCGCGCCTCCGCGAGTTCGGCTATACGGGCGTATCCCACACGCTCCACAGCATCGGCGATAACCACGATTGGTTCGTCGCTCGAAGGGGCGCCTACCAGGACATCATTACTTCCTCTGCGCGGGTGGTCGAAGCGGGCTTTGAACTCCACTGGAATGTGTGTCTTGACAACCGACACTTGGCGGACGCTCCGATCCTCGTCGAGATGAAAGAGCGCGAGTTCGGCGGGACTATATCTGTGGGCATCCCCAATCACTGCGTCAACAGACGCATGTGGGATTACGAGAGCCTCAGACCATCCGAACGCGATGTGGCGACTCACCTCACCGATGATTTCCTCGCGCAATGCGAGTGGCCCAAACCCGTGGGGGAACTCACTGAGGACGCTTGGCTCCGGGCTTGGCATGACGATCCCAAGCCGTTCGAGCCACGCTACGATCACGACTCGTGGCCCCCTGACGACCCCTTCACGGATCTCAGCATCGAGATCAGCGCGGATCGCTCCATCCGCCTCGCACCCTTGGGCGCACCCAAGATCCACCTCGGTCACTTGGCCGATGGTAGAGCCGCCATTGAGGACCGCCTCCGCGCCCTCCCCTGCCCTGAGCTGACCATCACACCTGATGAAGCCGCCACCGTCCTCTCGGGCTCGCCCCTACTCCACACCAGCCCCCTCAGCGTCCGAAACAAGGTCGTCGCCACACTCGTCCACGACGGTGCCGTCGTGGACCAGACGTAGCCGCCAGGCGAGACAGAGCCTATCCCTACAGAAAAGAGAGCCCACCATAATCGGCGGGCCCTCTTGCAGTGTCGTTAGTCGTCCCTGTCCCCTGTAACTGTCCCCTATCCCCTGCCGTTATTTCTGCATCGGCATCAGGACGTAGATGTAGTCAGCGTCTCCCGCCGGGCGCAACACGCCGGGGTTCAGCGGACCGGATAGTTCGATGTGAACCTGCTCGGCGGTCACCACATTGATGGCGTCGAGTAGGTAGCGCGCGTTGAACGAGACCGTGACCTCTTCCCCCTCGAGTTCCGCGCCGATCTCTTCGACAACTTCGCCGACGTCGGGGCTCTCCGCGGAGATCTTCAGGCTGTCGAGTGCCGCAGTTACGCTGATGCGATTCGCGTCTTCCCGCGCCACGATCAGCGCGCGCCGCAGCGCCGCTTCCAGCTCTCGGGCGTTGACGGTAATCCGCTTGTCGCAGCCCTCGGGAATGACCTTCTGGTAGTCCGGGAATTGGCCCTCGATCAGCCGCGAGCCAACCGTAACAGTGCCCACCACGAACTCGATCTGGTTGTCCGAGACCGACACCTTCGCCGGAGTCTCCGAGTCAGCTTGCAGAATGCGCTCAACCTCGGTGAGGGCCCGTGCGGACACAATTGCGTCACGTTTTTCGGTCTCCGGAAGGCTGATCGACGCTCTCCGCATAGCCAGCCGGTGAGTATCTGTCGCCACAACCTCGAGCTGGTTTGGCGACAGGCTCAGCAAGGCGCCCGTCAGCGTCGGCCGCGTCTCATCAGCCGAGACCGCCACCCGAGTCTGGCGGATCACGTCTTTCAGCAGCGCCTGATCAACCTCGAATGTCGTCGCATCCACGAGCGGCGGCAGCGTCTCAAAATCCTCTGCTGCCATGCCCCGGATCTGGTAGCGAGACCGGGCGCACTTCAGCGTCATCGCCGGGCCTTCGGCTTCCTTCAACTCAACGTCGGCGTCTGCCAAGTTGCCGGTCAACTCGACGAACAGCCGCGCCGGCACGGTGATCGCGCCGACCTCGGTCTGCGTCGCCGGGATCGAGGCCTCGAGACTGATGAACTCGAGGTCCGTCGCGACCAGACGCAGATGGTCGGCCTGGGCTGCGATTAGGATGTTATTCTGCACGGGCTGAGTGCTGCGGCCCGACACACCACGAGCTACGGTTTGGACTGCTTCGTATAGCGCGTCCCGCCCACATAACGCGTTCAGCATCCGGACGAGCCTCCTTCGACGTGTCGCAGGTTCAGCGGTGCTGTCTGTGACCGTCTGCCGGTCTGCAGTTGGTGGCGATCACGAGCGCCTTCGGTGATGCTCTTTCGACAGGTAAAGTCGTTTCTACTTCTTATATATTTATTTAGTCGTAGTAGTAGTAGGGCTGTCTAAACGGTGCAAATACTCAATTGAGCCCAGAATTTCAGCGTTTGTCACGCGTGCAACTCGTTGATAACCGAGTGCGGTTCTTCTGAAGTTCTCCACTGGAATCGACCTGCACGTTTCTTCCACACAACACTGACGCCCGTTTGCACTGGATTTCCACAAGGCCCAAACCGGCCGAAATGAGCGCGCCGCAACACCGAGTTACTCAGTGAGCGCGGCCTTCATGTTGTTGATCAGCCAGAGCGTCTGAGGATCCTCCTCGATCGACGCGCTGACCTTCTTGTAGGCATGGATTACGGTGGAGTGATCGCGACCACCGAAGAACCTGCCGAGACTGTGCAAGGACTGGTCCGTCAGCTCGCGACAGAGGTAGATCGCCGTCTGGCGCGCATGGTTGATTCCCTGACTTCGACGCGCGCTCTGAAGCTCCTCAACCGTTACGTCGAAGTGGTTGCCGACGTAGGTAGCGATCTCCTCCACTGACACCCGGTTGGGCGTCGAGGAAGTAGCGTAGTCGCGGATGATCTCGTCGACGATCGGCTGCGTGAGACTGACTCCGTATAGAGACGCGTACGCGCAGGCCTTCAGGAGCGCCCCTTCCAGGACCCGGACGTTTGATTCGATCTGCTGCGCGATTCGCGTAAGGATCTCGCGGCTGATCTCCACGCCCTCGGCTTGCGCTTTCTTTTCCAAGATAGCCAGGCGCGTGTCGATGTCTGGCGGGCGCAGATCAGCGACGATCCCCTGCTGCAGCCGCGAGCGAAGCCGCTCGTTCATGATCTGCAGGTGCCTGGGCGGGCAGTCGCTGGCGATCACGATCTGCTTGCCTGTTTCGTATAGCGCGTTAAATGTATGGAAGAATTCCTCTTCAGATGAGGGCCCTTCGATGGCGGCTATGAACTGAATATCATCGACAAGCCATATATCGATGGATCGATAATAATTCCGGAACTGGTGCGTTCGATTGTCTCGAATAGAGCTGATCAGATCGTTGACGAACTGCTCCGCAGAGACGTACGCCACTTGGTACTGGGGATGAT
>MPMF02198029.1_pt1 | contig 10123 bp, 7 predicted proteins | sample 1617271 | NCBI WGS metagenome assembly MPMF02 (sample SAMN05944812, study PRJNA350692) | marine metagenome | biome: marine; feature: ODZ; material: water; isolation source: 120 m water sample prefiltered with 30 um filter, filtered on to 0.2 um... | place: Pacific Ocean | collected 2012-04-09... | reverse complement strand
CGGGCTGGACCAGTTTTCGGGGGGCAGGCCAGGGGAGCGGGCGGCCGAGCCCAAACCTGACATACCCGAACGCGCGCCGCGAAAAAAATCAAAGGGGTTGCCGAAATGGCTGAAAATATTTCCTCCATCGGCCTGACGCCGGTTGCTGAAGTTCCCAAGGCCGGCGGCGCCGACGGCAAGGCCGGGGCTCAGGGCCAGAGCTTCACTCAGTTGGTCGAACAGTTCACCACCGATGCCATGGAAACCGGCCGCACGGGCGAACAGACCAGCCTGCTGGCGGCCGCCAAAAAGGCTGAACTGGTCGATGTGGTGACCGCGGTCAGCGATGCCGAGGTGACGCTGCAGACGGTCATGGCGCTGCGCGACCGGGTCATCCAGGCTTACCAGGAAATCATCAAGATGCCGATCTGAGTGGTTCCAGGGACGCCCCAGGGAATCACAGGGACTAATAGGCAGAACTCGAACGCGCATGTCCGGACCCGATCTCCTGACCCGATCTCCTCGACATCGCCCGCGACACCATCTGGGTGTTGGTCAAGGTGGTCGGTCCCCTGATGTCGGTGGCGCTCGGCGTCGGCCTGGTGGTGGCGATCTTCCAGTCGCTGACCCAGATCCAGGAGATGACGCTGACCTTCATCCCCAAGATCCTGGCGACCTTTCTCTCGCTGCTGCTCTTTCTGCCTTTCATGGGAAGCACGCTCAACGCCTTCATGGAACGTATGGCGGCGCGCATCGCCAACATTCCCTGAGCTGCCATGCTGGGCGAGATCCTCAGCGTCGAGATTTTTGCCTTCATGATGGTCTTCGTGCGCCTGGGCGCGGCGCTGATGATCATGCCGGGTTTCGGCGAGCCCTCGATCCCGGCGCGCTACCGTTTGAGCATGGCGCTTTTTGTCACCCTGGCGCTGTCGCCCCTGGTGGTGCCCTTGATTCCGGCCCAGCCCTCGTCGGGGCTCGAGATATTACTGCTGGTCGGCGGCGAAACCGGTATAGGCCTGGTCATCGGCGCCGTCGGGCGCTTGATGATGACCGCGCTGCACACCGCCGGCACGGTCATCGCCTTTCAGTCGAGCCTCGGTTTCGCCCAACTCGTCGATCCTACCCAAGGTATCCAGGGGGCCATGGTGGCAAGCTTCTTTTCGGTGCTGGGCGTGGTGATGATCTTTGCCACCGACCTGCATCAGATGATGCTGCGCGCACTTTATGACAGCTACGCCCTGTTTCCCCCGGGCCAAGTGCCCGATACCGGCGACCTGGCCACCATGGCCCAGGATCTGGTCAGCGGCTCCTTCCGGGTGGGTATGCAGATCGCCGCGCCCTTCATCGTTTACGGCATCACCTTTTACGTCGGCGTCGGCCTGTTGACCCGGCTGATGCCCCGGCTGCCGATCTTCTTCGTCATCATGCCGCTGCAGATCACCGCCAGCCTGATCATCCTGGCCATCGTGCTGTCGAGGCGCCATGATCTGGTTCATCAACTATTTCGAGGGGCGCATGGCGGCGCTCCTGGTGGTGGGCTAGGTTATGTCTCAGTCAGATCAGGATCCGGCCCAAAAAACAGAAGATCCGACTGCGCGCAAACTCGAGGATGCCATCAAGAAGGGGCAGGTGCCCCGCTCCACGGAAGTCAACAACTGGTTCATGATCGCCATCGGCGCCCTGGTGATCGGCGCCTTCGGGCCCTGGCTGGTGGGCCGCGTGCGCACCACGCTCGGCGTTTTTCTCTCCTCGCCCCACGACATGCCTTTCGATCCAGGCCAAATGATGGTGCTGGTGAGGGAACTCGGCCTGGCCATCTTCGGCGTTCTCTCGCTGCCGCTGCTGGTGTTCGTGGTGGCCTCGCTGACGGCCAACGTCATTCAGCACAAGCCGGTGCTGTCGGCGGAGAAGATGAAGCCCGACTTCAGCAAGATGAACCCGATCAAGGGGCTCAAGCAGAAGTTCTCGCTGCGCACCCTGGCCGAATTCTTCAAGGATCTGCTGAAGCTGGTTATCGTCGGCAGCCTGGCGCTCTATCTGATTTGGCCGGACAGCAGAGTCCTGCCCCAGATCATGGCGCTCGATCTGGTCGAGGTGCTGCAACTGGTGCATAGCGAGGCCTTGAAACTGCTCCTCGGCGTGGCCTCGGTGCTCGCTTTCATCGCCATGCTCGACTATGCCTACCAGCTTTTCGAGCACAAGAAGTCGCTGCGCATGTCGCGCCAGGAGATCAAGGACGAGCACAAGGATTCCGACGGCGACCCCAAGATCAAGGCCAGGCTGCGCTCGATCCGCCAGGAACGCGCCCGCCAGCGCATGTTGCAGGCCGTCCCCGAGGCCACCGTGGTGGTCACCAACCCGACCCATTTCGCCATCGCCCTGCAGTACGAGCATCTGGTGACCGAGGTGCCCAAGGTGGTGGCCAAGGGCGCCGACAATGTGGCGCTGAGGATTCGCGAGGTGGCCGAGGAACACGGCGTGCCGATCGTCGAGAACCCGCCGCTGGCGCGGGCACTGCATGCCGTCGTCGAGGTGGACCAGGACATTCCGGTAGAGCATTATCAAGCGGTGGCCGAAATCATCAGCTACGTCCTGCAGCTCAAGAACCGCATGCCCAGGCGGCGCGCCGCAAGCTGAAGCCGGGGCCGTGAAGCGGCGAAAAATGCGGGCTAGGGGTGGCTCGAAATAGATTGCCCAAAAACGGATCCATCATGGATGTACCTGCCGGGTCGCACGATAAGCGGACCAGGGCGCCGCTTCATCGGCGCCTCCTGGCGGCGCCGCCCTGGGCCCATGGCTTGGCTCTTTGCGGTGTTGCCGGGGCGCTCTTTTACGGTGTTCTCATGCTCGACAGGATTGGTCTGGCCGGGGCGCTCGGGCTGGCCCTGGTGGCTGCCGTCGGCGTCGCCGCGGCCGGCCTCCTGGTCTACCGCCTGATCGACCGCCAGGGCCGCGACGATCGCGCCGATATCCTGTTCGCCGCCATGCAGCGCTTTCCCGAAGCGCGCCTCGTTACCGCCGAGGACGGCAGCGTCGTCTTCGCCAATGCCGCATACCGGGCCCTGGCCGGCGGCGCCGGCGAAGTAGCAGGGACCAGAGTAGCGGCATTGGCGGCGCTTTTCGGTGACGATCAGATGACGCGCGCCAAGCTCGGCCGTCTCGAGGCCAATGCGCTGGACGGTCTGGCCGTGCAAGACGTGCTGGGCTATCGGCCGGCCGGCGGGCGGCGGCGCTTGCTGGGGGTTTCCGCCCATCCCTTCGAGGAGTTCGGTGACCACGTTGTCTGGGCACTGTCGGATGCCGGCCGCCTGGAGGACGGCGCCGGCCAGGCTCAGCTCGCCGAGTTCGTCGACAACCTGCCGCTGGGGCTCTATACCGCCGATGCCGAGGGCCGCTTTACGCTGGTCAACCGGGTGCTGGCCGAAAGCCTGGGCCTGGCGCCGGACGAACTGGTGGCGGCCGGTTCGCGGCTCGAGGATTTCCTCGCCACCGTACCGGCGGCGACGGCCATGACGATGCCGGAAAACGTGCGCGAGGTCAGACTCAAGAATCGCCGCGGCGAGGTCTTCCCGGCGGCCTGGAGCCGCTCCATCGCGCGCGACCAGAACGGCCGCGTCGGCACCATCAGCGGTATCGTGCGCGACCTCACGGGCGAGCTCGAGTTGGAAGAAACCTTGCGCAAGGCGGAGGAGGGCTTTCGCCGCTTTTTCGACTATGCGCCGGTGGGTATCGTCATGGTCGACGGCGAGGGCATGGTGGTCGAGACCAACGCCGCCTTCCGCGGCATGATCGGCATGGCCGATTTCGACGAGGCCCTGCCGTCCTTTTTCGACCTTATCGACGAGGCCAACCACGACGCCGTGGCCGACCAGATGGCGGCGGCCCAGCAGGGCGAGCAGGATACGCCACCCCTGGAAGTGCGCCTGACCGGCGAGCAGCGCATCGTGCAGTTCTATACCCGGCGCACCGGCGACGGCAGCCAGGTGCCCAGCGACCTCATCGTCTATGTCGTCGATACCACCGACCAGAAGACGCTCGAGGCCCAGTTCGCCCAGTCCCAGAAGATGCAGGCGGTGGGCCAGTTGGCCGGCGGCATCGCGCATGACTTCAACAACCTCTTGACCGCCATGATCGGCTACAGCGACCTCTTGTTGCAACGCCACCCGCCCGGCGACCAATCCTTCGCCGACATCATGCAGATCAAGCAGAACGCCAACCGGGCGGCCAACCTGGTGCGCCAATTGCTGGCCTTCTCCAGGCGCCAGACGCTGCAGCCCAAGGTCTTGGACCTGACCGACGTGCTGGCCGAGCTCTCGCACCTGTTGACCCGCCTGATGGGCGAGACCATCGAGCTCGAGATGGTCCACGGCCGCACCCTGGGCCGGGTGCTGGTCGATCAGGGCCAGCTCGAGCAGGTCATCATCAATCTCGCCGTCAACGCCCGCGACGCCATGACCGAGGGTGGGGTCCTGAACATCCGTACCTCGAACCGCCTGGTCGAAAGGGCCATCGAATCCGGTCCCGAGACGGTGCTGCCGGGCGATTACGTGCTGGTCGAGGTCAGCGATACCGGCAAGGGCATCGCCCCGGCGGACCTCGACAAGATCTTCGAGCCCTTCTTCACCACCAAGGAGGTGGGCCACGGCATCGGCCTCGGCTTGTCGACGGTCTACGGCATCATCAAGCAGACCGGCGGCTTCATCGTGCCCGAGTCCAGCCCCCGAGGCACCACGTTCCGGATTTATCTGCCGCGGCACGAAGTCCAAGAACCGGCCCGGGCGGTCCCCCAGGAACCGGCCCCGGCGGGGCCCCGCGATCTCACCGGCAAGGGCACCATCCTGCTGGTCGAGGACGAAACGCCGGTGCGGCTGTTTGCCGCCCGGGCGCTGGAGAACAAGGGCTATTCGGTGCTGGCGGCCGATTGCGCCGAGGCGGCGCTGGAGCTCTTGGACGAACACGACGGCCCCATTGATCTCGCCATCACCGACGTCGTCATGCCGCGCATGGACGGCCCCACCATGATCAAGCAGGCGCTGAAGGTGCAACCTGATCTCCGCGTCATCTTCATCTCGGGCTACGCCGAGGACGTTTTCCGCCAGAGCCTCGACTTCGAACTGCCCTATTCGTTCCTGCCCAAACCCTTTTCGCTGGAAGATCTCGCCACCCGGGTCAAGGAAGTGCTGGGGTAGCGGTCTATTTCGGGCCTGAACATTTCGTCAATATGTGCCAAAAAATACATTAAAATCAATGACATAAAATTTCCCCTTGCGCATGAGAACAAAACATGTACATTGTCCTTCCGTTGCAACTGCCGACACCGTATGGAATAACAGGGAAACAGCTCATGGCGGATACCGCGCTACGTCTCGTCGAGAAGGAAGGCATGGACAGGAACAAGGCTCTCGAGGCTGCCCTGGGGCAAATCGAGCGGGCTTTCGGCAAGGGCTCGGTGATGAAGCTGGGCCAACGCCAGCAGGTTCTCGAGATCGAGGCCATCTCGTCCGGCTCGCTGGGGCTCGATATCGCGTTGGGCATCGGCGGCCTGCCCAAGGGCCGGGTGGTCGAGATCTACGGCCCCGAAAGCTCGGGCAAGACGACGCTGGCGCTGCACACCGTGGCCGAGGCCCAGAAGGCTGGCGGCACCGCGGCTTTCGTCGACGCCGAGCACGCCCTCGATGCGGGCTATGCGGCCAAGCTGGGCGTCGATATCGAGGAGCTTTTGATCTCGCAGCCCGACACCGGCGAACAGGCGCTGGAGATCACCGATACCCTGGTGCGTTCGGGCGCCGTCGACGTACTGGTCATCGATTCGGTGGCGGCCCTGGTGCCCCAGGCCGAACTGGAAGGCGAGATGGGCGACACCCACGTCGGCCTGCAGGCCCGGCTCATGAGCCAGGCGCTGCGCAAGCTGACCTCGTCGATCGCGCGTTCCAATTGCATGGTCATCTTCATCAACCAGATCCGCATGAAGATCGGCGTCATGTTCGGCAGTCCCGAAACCACCTCGGGCGGCAATGCCTTGAAGTTCTATGCCTCGGTGCGCCTCGATATCCGCCGCATCGGCGCCATCAAGGACCGCGACGAGGTGGTGGGCAACCAGACCCGGGTCAAGGTGGTCAAGAACAAGGTGGCGCCGCCCTTCCGCGTCGTCGAGTTCGACATCATGTATGGCGAGGGCATCTCCAAGTTGGGTGAGCTCATCGATCTGGGCGTCAAGGCCGGCGTGGTGGAGAAATCGGGCTCGTGGTATTCCCACGACGGCCAGCGCATCGGCCAGGGCCGCGAGAACACCAAGCAGTTCCTGCGCGAGACACCCGAGGTGGCCCAGGCCATCGAGCGCGAGGTGCGGCGCGATGCCGGCCTGATCGCCGACGCCATCGCCGCCGAATCCCTGGGCCAGGCCCAGGACGACGCCGAGGAGGAGAGCGCCGAGGTGGCCGAAGGGGCCTGAGCCTTGGCTGGCCACGAGATCGGAAAAGGGCGTCCTTTTGGACGCCCTTTTTGCTGCCGTCGTGCTTCCCTGGACAGGCATTCCGGCAAAGGCTACAAGCGGGGGCCACCATCGCGGATCCCGCATGCCAACAGTCAACGACATCCGGCGCAGCTTCCTCGACTTCTTTGCCGCCAACGACCACGCCGAAATAGCCTCGGGCCCGCTGGTGCCGCACAACGATCCGACGCTGCTCTTTACCAGCGCCGGCATGGTGCAGTTCAAGAACGTCTTCACCGGCGTCGAGAAGCGCGACTACCAGCGTGCCGTGACCAGCCAGAAGTGCCTGCGCGCCGGCGGCAAGCACAACGATCTCGACAACGTCGGCTACACCTCGCGCCACCACACTTTTTTCGAAATGCTGGGGAATTTCTCCTTCGGCGACTATTTCAAGGACCTGGCCATCGAGTTGGCCTGGAAGCTGGTGACCGAGGAATACGGCCTGCCCGCCGAGCGCTTGTGGATCACCGTCTACCATGACGACGATCAGGCTTTCGATCTCTGGAAGAAGATCAGCGGCGCGCCCGACGAGCGCATCATCCGCATCAATACCTCGGATAATTTTTGGTCGATGGGCGACACCGGCCCCTGCGGACCCTGTTCCGAGATTTTCTACGATCACGGCGAGCACATCGCCGGCGGCCCGCCGGGCAGCCCCGACGAGGACGGCGACCGCTTCGTCGAGATCTGGAACCTGGTCTTCATGCAGTACGAACAACAGGGCCCCGACCGGCGTGTCGAGCTGCCCCGGCCCTCGATCGATACCGGCATGGGCCTCGAGCGCATCGCCGCCGTGCTGCAGGGCTCGCACGACAATTACCAGATCGACCTGATGCAGGCCCTGATCGCCGCCTCGGCCGAGGCCAGCGGCCAGGAGCCGGACGGCCCCCATGCCGTCTCCCATCGCGTCATTGCCGATCATCTGCGGGCTTCGAGTTTTCTCATCGCCGACGGCGTGCTGCCCTCCAACGAGGGCCGCGGCTACGTGCTCAGGCGCATCATGCGGCGCGCCATGCGCCACGCCCACATGATGGGCTGCCGCGAGCCCCTGATGTGGCAACTGGTGCCGGCGCTGACGAACCAGATGGGTCAGGCCTTTGGCGAACTGGGCCGTGCCGAGGCACTGATCGTAGAGACCCTCAAGCTCGAGGAAACGCGCTTCAAGAAGACGTTGGAGCGTGGCCTCAAGCTGCTCGAAGACGAACTCGGGCGGCTGGGCGGTAGCCAGGCGCTGCCCGGCGAGGTCGCCTTCAAGCTTTACGACACCTTCGGCTTTCCCCTCGATCTCACCCAGGACGCCTTGCGCAGCCAGGGCCGCGAGGTCGATCTGGCCGGCTTCGACGTCGCCATGGAGCGCCAGCGCGCCGCCGCCCGGCGGCAATGGACGGGATCCGGCGCCGCCGCCACCGAGGAAATCTGGTACGACCTGCGCGAGGAGGCTGGCGCTACCGACTTCCTGGGCTACGACAGCGACGTCGCCGAGGGCGTCGTCCAGGCCATCGTCGTCGACGGCGCTCGAGTCGACCGGGCGCCGGCCGGCAGCGAATGCTTGGTGGTAGCCAACCAAAGCCCGTTTTACGGCGAATCCGGCGGCCAGGCCGGAGACAGCGGACGTATGAGCGGCGCTGCTACCACCTTTGTCGTCACTGATACGCTCAAGAAGCTCGGCGATCTGCACGTCCACCAGGGCCACCTCTCGGACGCTGAGCTCAAGGTCGGCGACGAGTTGGTCATGCAGGTCGATGGCGAACGCCGTGCGGCGCTGCGGGCCAACCATTCGGCCACCCACCTGCTGCATGCCGCGCTGCGCCGCCAACTCGGCGAGCACGTAACGCAAAAGGGCTCGCTCGTGGCGCCCGACCGGTTGCGTTTCGATATTTCCCAACCCAAGGCCATCGGTGATGACGAACTGGCGGCCGTCGAATCCGAGGTCAACGGCCGCATCCGCGGCAATTCCGTCGTCACCACGGTGCAGATGAGCCCCGACGAGGCGGTGGAAGCCGGTGCCATGGCGCTGTTTGGCGAAAAGTACGGCGACGAGGTACGCGTCGTTGCCATGGGCGACGATGCCGAGGAGCGCTATTCGGTGGAGCTTTGCGGCGGCACCCACGTCCACCGCACCGGCGACATCGGGTTCTTCAAGATCGTCTCCGAGGGCGCCGTGGCAGCCGGCGTGCGCCGCATCGAGGCGCTCAGCGCCGCCGCCGCCATCGCCCATGCCGGCGAACAGGAACGCCTTCTCAAGGGTGTCGCCGCGGTGCTCAAGACGACACCGGAAGAGGCCGGCACGCGTGTCGCCGCGCTGCTCGACGAACGCAAGCGGTTGGAGCGCGAGCTGACCGAAACGCGCCGCAAGCTGGTCACCGGCGGCGCCGCCGAGGGACCGGCGGCCAAAGAGATCGCCGGCGTGCGCTTCATCGGCCAGCGCCTCGACGGCGTGGCGCCGCGCGACCTCAAGGGCATGGTCGACGACCTCAAGAAAAGTGGCCCCGGCGTCTACGCCCTGGTCGCCGTCAACGACGGCAAGGCCTCGCTGGTGGTCGGCGTCAGCGACGAGCTCTGCGGCCAGCTCAACGCCGTCGACCTGGTCAAGGCCGGCTCGCTGGCCGTCGGCGGAAAGGGCGGTGGCGGTCGTCCCGACATGGCTCAGGCCGGTGGCCCCGACGGCGACAAGGCCGACCAGGCCATCGCTGCCATCGAAAGCGAGCTGGCGGCGGGTTAATCTTCGCTGCCGAGCCGCTCGATCTCGGCCAGATCTTCGGCCGAAAGCGTCCATTCGACCGCCTTCAGGTTCTGCTCCAGCTGTTCGTCGTTGCTGGCCCCGGCGATGACGCTGGGCACGGTTTTCTGGGCCAGCAGCCAGGCGAAGGCGAGGTCGGTGAGGCTCTTGCCACGGGCCTCGCAGAACCCGGCGAAGCGCTCGACCAGTTCGAGGTTGCGCTCCGTCAGGAAGGTGTTGGCCAGGCGTTCGGTATAGGAAAGCCGGCCATCGGCCGCCCCGCCGGCGCGGTATTTGCCGGTCAGCAGACCCGAGGCCAGAGGGAAGAAAGGCAACAAGCCGAGGCCATAGGCCTCGAGCGCCGGGACGACCTCGCGCTCGACCTCGCGGGCCAGCAGGCTGTAGTGCTCCTGGCTGCAGATGAAGGCGTTGGTGCCGAGTTCGCGGGCCAGGTACGTCGTTTCGACGGTCCGCCAGCCGGCGAAGTTGGAACAGCCGATGTAGCGCACCTTGCCCTGGCGCACGAGGTCATCCAGCGCCCGGAGCGTTTCCTCGATGGGCGTCCTGGGATCGGGCTGATGAAGATAGTAGAGGTCGATCCAGTCGGTCCGAAGGCGCCGCAGACTGTCCTCGACCGCGGCCATGATGTAATGCCGCGAGCCGCCGTGGCGCTCGTTGCCCATGTCCATGCCGAACTTGGTGGCCAGTACGACATCCGCGCGGGCCTTCCCCAGCGCCTTGCCGATGATCTCCTCCGAGGTGCCGGTGGTGGTCATGGGATAGACGTCGGCCGTGTCGATTAGCGTCACGCCGAGATCGAGTGCCTTTTCGATGACGGCGATGGATTGGGCCTCGTCGAGGCGGCCACCGAAGTTGTTGCAGCCCAGTCCCAGGGTCGAGACCTGCAAATACCGCGCCGGCGGGGCGGCCGATGG
>MPMF02075077.1_pt1 | contig 10132 bp, 11 predicted proteins | sample 1617271 | NCBI WGS metagenome assembly MPMF02 (sample SAMN05944812, study PRJNA350692) | marine metagenome | biome: marine; feature: ODZ; material: water; isolation source: 120 m water sample prefiltered with 30 um filter, filtered on to 0.2 um... | place: Pacific Ocean | collected 2012-04-09... | reverse complement strand
TGCAGACTGGTTCGTCTTCGGCAAAAGCATCGTGTGCCAGAGCGAAGGGGCAGTGAGTTCTCTTTCCCAGCCGTTAGTCGCCAGCGGCCATAGTTCTCCGCGTTCCGCATTATTTTCTATTGCAGCATCTTAACCGAGTGCCGTCTCCGTAGCCTCCGAAAGCGGATCGTCAGATCGTGCGTCGGCTCTGGCCTGACGGAATCGTTTGATACAATAGGCGAAGACAATCAGGTACGACATCAATAGACCGATGGCCAAACCAGGCTCGGCAAGCGTCTGATTCAAACCGAATGGCAGCGACACGACCAGCATCAGGCCCAACAAATCAGCAAGACTGAACTGCATTTTAAGCGGACGCTTTGCGTGCGTAACATGTGGCATTCTTCGCCAAGCCAATACTCCCAACGGAACGCTTAGAACGGCAAATACGATGAGCAGACAGGAAATCGGCACCGCTGCATCTCCTGGACTCCACTCCAAGCCGTAGATCAACGAAAAGCAGAGCACCGAGATGGACGGAACAGAGAATCCAAAATAAAAACCCAGCAAGTGATCCCTTCGGAAGCAACGAATCACGATCACGAAGCCGATCAGAGTTAGCACGGGACCGGTCCAGAGGATCGTTTCGATCTCGACAACTGCAGCTACAACGGCGGCGAAAATGCCGACCAACTGGAACAGAATCAGTGCCGCAACCAACTTCATCGTAAACACGCTTCGCAAGTGTATCGTTATCGCGAGCTTAAGCGGTATTCAGTCTGGTCAGCCAAAGTTCTCGGCGATCCGCATTGGTTCATAATCGTGCCAACCGTAGTCTGTCTTCACTGCGTCATCATGCCAGGCATCGTACTCCGGAAATGTGGCTCCCATGATCGTGGCCGTCGCCACCAGTCGAGAACGTAGGTCATGTTGATCAGGGACGAGGTCATCGTCATCGCCCATGACCAACTGTCTGACCGGCGGGATGCCTTCCGTCAGGAAATGCGAAAGCACCGCGTTGCCCAGTTCTAGCGAAACCTCGCTATACCTTTCGACGTGAAGGAATTCTAGGCATAGTCTGGCACAGAAATCTGTGTGGATCTTCTTCAGGGCCGAAGTCATGATGTTCTGGAAGTCATAGTCTCCGCAGTCCCAGTCGCTGGCAATCGCCTTGGCAACCGCATCTGTTCCAATTCTTCCCAAAGCATCGCCACATTGGTCGGCGACCTCCGGTTCAGCTAACTGGGCTCGTTCAATGATGTGAGGGATCGCGGCTTCCAACCGCATGAATCCGGCTAAGTCGACGACATATGGGTCGATCCACTCGGCCAGTCCCGGATCGATGCCGTGTCCGTGTCGCTGCAGCAGTGCGAGAACTTGGTTCTCGCCATTGGGATGTCGAGCGAGCAGTCTGATCAGCCTGTGAACGCGATGATGGTCACCTTGCGACCACTTGCGTTTCCGTGAGAGCTTGCGGTTGAATACCAGAAACTCTTGCCACGTTCGGTCCCAGTCCCACGATGCGGCCTGGCAAACTTCCTCGAACGATTTGCTAAGTTCTGCGGGGAAGAGCGGCGTCTCAGTGACATCGCGGTGGCGTTTCGCGACCAAACTGGGGTTCGCCTTGCAGATGACCAGGCCAATGGCAAAGCGATAGTTGTCGTGACGGACATCTTCAAGATCGAGATCATCGCGGTGTAGTTCCGTGATTAGCCAGTCGACTGTCTGGTCGGTTTGCGGCAAGCGTTCCGCATGACGAAGAATGCTAAACGAAGTTTCCACACCGTAGGTCTCCACGGCCTGGATCACCAGGGGCATGACCGACTCGTCCACCGTATACGAATCGTAAAAATAGCGAAGTGCCGTCAGACGTACTTCCTCTTCAGGGTGCTGGATGGCCGCTTTGATCTTCGCTTCGGTGAGACGCGTGTGGGAACCGTGACCTAACTCTGGCGGTTGTCGTGAGCCATGTTCCGCCTTGTACTCTTCAATCGCTGCATTCCATTCATTGATTTCCATGTCGGAAAGAAAGTGCTGGTTGTCTTCCGTGACAAGCCGTCCTGTCTTTTCAGTGGCGTGGATGATCGCAGGATCGATCCCCGCCTTTTTCATCGCCTCGATCATCTGGTGTTCGGCGTGCTCAAAGTGCGGCATGTCTGGAAACACAGGATCATCAGGGCCGGGTTCCCGTCCGTGCTTCGCGATAAACGCCTGACGCTGCTCATCCAGAAGATCCGACATCTCATCGGAGATCGGCGTCGACTTGAGAATGTTGCCGTCGTCATCTTCGAGCCATTCAAAATCCTTGCGGATGCAACACTGCTTGTATTTCTTTCCGCTGCCACATGGGCATGGTGCGTTGCGGGAGACTTTTCGGTGAGCCATCGGAAGCGTCCTGTCTAACCTGATCCGCGAATTCGATTGCCATCATTTTCGATACTACGGTCACTGACGCAAGCGGACAGTCGCTGAAATACACCATTGGCTTGCTTCATTGACGGGCAAGGCGTAGATTTCTGCTGCTCAGTCGTTAAAGCTCGAGGACCGCACGATGAACATGCCAGAACCCGTGAAAGCAGATCAACAGTTGGCCAACTATATCGCCATGGTCATCCGCAACGCAATGGAGGACTTTCATTGCGAACATCTGACTGACGACCAGATGAAGGAGCTGAACCCGATCATTCGCAACGCCGTTTGTACGGCCCTGCATGCATTCAATAACTACGAGCACGCTGATGCCGCCACAAGGTTCGTCGACTACAACTTTGCCATGATCCCAAAGTACTGGGAGAAGCCGGAGCTGCTGGATGGATACGTGGACATGTGGGAGCGAGATGCGTAGGCTCGACGTGGCCGGTACCGGCTTAGTCTTCAGCCGTCGCAGTTACGAGGCCAAAGAATATGGACCTTCAGGTGGGCGGATACCTCGGTTTGATTCGGTTTATGATTACGTCAGCCAATCTTGGAACGACTACTCCCCGGCAATGAATACATTGAGGATTACCCCGTGAAATACAACTTGGTTCTGGTCGTGTCATTGATGTCGGCTTTCAGCGGAGGATCGTCGATTATCAACGCCGAAGAGTTGCCTGTGCCGAAACCGCATCCGTTCGGCAAACGCGAGCATGTCGTGCAGCAGATGAACGGCGAACATGAACCGGCTTCGTTGGCTGCCGAGATCCAATGGATAAGCGAGCCTTGGTACAGAGCACTGGACGATGAGAATGCCCAGATGCCCTACCTGGCGTATTTGGCTGAAAAGGATCGAGTTGTGATGTTGTTGGTAACGCACCATCCCACTCACACAGCGTTGATTTTCAGTGACGATCACGGCAAGACATGGAGCGAGCGGAAGTGGTTGAGCACCGATGCCGAGGGGCAACCGAAGCCGGGTATCGCTTTGGGACTGACCAACCTTAATGGTGGGAAGTTGCTTGCGTACCCAGAGAACGTCACGCACGGTCGATGGCTGAGCAGTGATTTCGGAGAGACATGGAAGCTCTCGCCGGTCCATGATTCAGTGGACAGGCGATATGTGTGGAACCCGCTTTTGGTGGTGAAGAATTCTGAAGGACACATCAAACATTTGTTTGAAGCGAGTTGGCGGCCAACCGGAGTTGCATGGGGATCAGAAGAAGGATCGTATTCTCAAGGCTATTTCCGCTCCAGCACGGGCGATGGGCAAACGTGGAGCGATGAAGTGAAGGTTCCGCAATGGCTGGGCGTTAACGAGGTCAACATGATTCAAGCCGCAAACGGCGATTTGGTCGCCGCATGTCGCACCGACTACCCAAGGCGATTTGCCCATCACAAACTCGATCATTTCGGAGGCTTGGCGGTTTCAATTTCTGAAGACGAAGGTGGAACATGGTCTGATCTGAAGCCCTTGTATGAATGGGGCCGCCATCATCCCAGTATGGTTCCGATGTCCAACGGGGATATCGTCATGACGTACGTGGTGCGTCTTGGCTATCCCGCCACCCACGATGGGTTCCCCCAGTTTGGTGTTGAGGCAGTGGTCAGCCGTGACAATGGGCAAACGTGGGACAAGGAACACCGTTATATCCTGGCTACTTGGGTGGGCAACATCACGGGTGCAACGGCCTGGTTCTGCAGCGTGCAATCCACCTCGACGGTGCTGCTGCCTGACGGGATGCTCCTGACCGCATTCGGCACCGGTTTTCGCAACTTGCCTGGTACGAAGGTGTGCAAGATGGACGTGGCGACGGTGCGATGGCGTTTGAACCCAGAAGGCTCTAAGAATTGAGATCGTGATAAGTGGTTGTCTTCCGTCATCCAACCGACCGCAGATGATCAGGTTCGCGGCTTTCGGGTCAAGGAGCCAAATGCTGACCATTGGTCAGGATTTCAGAATCGCGGTCTACGATCTGATCGACTTGTTCGCGTTTGAGCTGGTCCAAGGCCGAACGCAAAAGTTCGACATGCTCGTGGATGTCGGTGATGAGACCGAGTTTCATTCTTCAGACAGCATAAACGTTTAACAGATGGCCGGAGTTCACGAACTCGCGAATCACTCCGGAGGGAAGTCCCGCAAGAACTCCGTAAGAGTCATGACTTGTGGTATGCCGTCTTCGTGAAACTGCCGCATCCACGAGCAGTCCTGTCTTTCTATCAGATTCCGAAAGGTCAACTCGCCAATCGCTTGCCGGATTGCCCGTTTCTCTTCATGCGAGTGTGCATGAGGTCGAAGAGTCTTCTCATACTCAGGCGTTCCCTCCATACCTGGTACAAGGAGCGTCTTGGCAACGGCCAAGTCGTCGCTGAATACGACTGGGCAGTAGCCTACGCGGTACAAGTATTCCTGTCCTCGATCATATTCCCCCAGAACTTTCGCGGCCAGAAACTCAGCCAAATCACTTATGCACGGGCAGAAGATCGCCATTCCCCATTGGTCGCGATTAACATAACTCCGAACGAGGAGGTGAGTGCTGCACATCAGAAAGGCCTGCATAATGCCGCCGTACCCGGTGGGATCGTATAACGTACGCTCGCAGAGTCGTTCAATTGCATGTCGAGAGAAGGCGGGTGTTCCCTTCTGTGCACCAAAGTTCACGCGTGTTTCGCTCTCTTCGTAGTACGCGGTTCCGCCCTCGGTTTTTCGTTGCTTCAGCGACAGGATTCGTATGAGGAGCGTGCTATCTTGCGGTTTCCCCGGGACCACGTGAATGCCGTGAGGCGGCAAGTACCTCTTCAGGATTGCCGCGGGAAGACGAGACACCAGAAGATTGCCGAGCCCCTCAATGACGTCCATTTCGAGCCAAGTGGTATCGTCTTGCGGCCCCTCTACACCGTGTAAGGCCTCGAAGGACCGCATCAGCTCTTTGACACGTTGATAACCGAACTCACGTATCTGATGGAAGACGCCCGCCATGCTGGGGCCCAGTAATCGCTCATGCTCTGCAACGATATCCTGCATCGTCTGCTTCACAATTCTAACGAGCGGCTCCGGTGCGTGCTCCGTATCGTACACAACCTCCGGAAATCGCGTGAACGCATTCTTCTTGCTGACGTAGGCCTTCGTGTGTTGCTCGCGTTTCTGCCGCTTCTTGCGGCGTCTCTCTTTCTTTTGTGCCGATGGTTTGCTCAAGGTGAGATCCACCCGTTTCCAGTTGGTGCGTACCGCTGGGGGTCCTCTTCGACCGCAGAATCCTGGCTTGCGGTCACGTCCTTGATATCATGTTCCCATGCCCCAGTCGATTCCCAAAGGTCTGACCCACGATCACGTCCTCAAGGCCATCGCCGATCTGGACGCGGGAATTGAGCATCCATTCGGAAAGCCAACCGGCTACGAAGTCGTCCACGCCGACAAACGATACGCACCGAAGGCCGTCGTCGGCGTCGCATTTCGCCATGTTACTGGGCAGATCCTCCAGCCAAGCAAATTCAGCGGCGGCGAAGCTACTGGTCAGGCAAACTACGTGCTCCGACGCCTGGGATTCAGCGTTGCTGTCAAAGAAAACAAGTCGGCTGTTGATGACAGCCAGGCCGGAAACCTACGTGCCGTTCAATTTATAGTAGTCGGTGGTGGTGAGTTGGACAAACGATTGGTTTGGACGGATCGCGAGATAAGTGCCGATCCACTTCGTCAAAGTCCCCTTACGGTCTTACGCGAATGATGCGGACAAAGCCCGTTCGCTGGACATCATCAGGGTCCAGCCAGGCAATCCCGCTGTCTTCTTGTGCCGCCGCATGATCCGGTTGGCGAGGCCAACTCGCCGCATCGACAATTGAAGATGACCCAGCCAACTCGTTGTGACGGGCCATCGACAGCTCTGCCTGTGCCGCTAGGAACACAAAGAGAGCGACGAACAGAATGGTTCCTCCAGTGAATAACCCAACAAGACCGAGAACAATCGCAACGCCCTGTCCAACTCTTACCGCGATTTCAGTGGCCCGCAAATAGGGAAGTCGCATTGCCAGAAGGGCACGAAGGACACGGCCACCATCCATCGGAAACGCTGGCAGCATGTTGAATACGACAAGAGCCACGTTGACCAGAAGTAGGTTCACGAAGAACGATCCGCCAGTGAACTTGAAGACCAACCCTTGAGTGCCGACGCCAACCACCAAGAGCAGAACGAACAGGACGGCAGCGATGACGACATTTACAGCCGGACCGGCCAAGGCAATCGCCAGCTCCTGCGACGGTCGCCTGGGGATACGTTCCAAACTGGCGACTCCACCGATTGGGTACAACGTGATGTCACGCGTGCCGATATTGAAGTGCCGAGCCGTTAAGGCGTGCCCGAGTTCATGTAGCACAACACAGCCGAAGATAGCGAAGACGAACAGCACCGTGGACAAAGCCCCGCCAAGACCGCCGCCTGACGACAGCAAAATCCAAGCAGGCAACAGCCAGAAGGACCAGTGAACGTAAACGCCGATTCCGGCAACATTTCCAAGTTTCCACTTCATCGCTTCACCTCTTCCGCTGATTCAAGCCGCCCCACCAACTCCAAATAATTCGTCCGTATCATCAAGATCTGGGACGGACTACAGATTAAGTCAGCACTTTCGGGGCCAATTCAATTCGAGACCGAACAAAACTGTTTACCAGCATTGAGTTAGCAACGCGGGATGAATCGGACAACGAAGGTTCGGAGATGCCAATTTGACAGGGGATCACTGGCGTCGCGGCGGGTGGCCAAGGCGTCCACGAATTCACCGCACCCAGGTCGCGGACGCCAAATGCGGACCAATGGTCGGCATTTGAGAATCGCGGTTGTTTCCGATTATCCCCGAATCGTTGTCTTTATTGCTCACCTTGGAGCCGTTTCCTGAGTGCCGTGCACCTCTGGCCAGTGTCTTCTCGGTGAACCGCCATGCCGATTGCCTTCTTCGTACCGACGAGGATCACAAGCTGTTTGCCCCTGGTGACGGCAGTGTAAAGCAGGTTCCTTTTGAGCATGAGATAATGCTGCGTGTGAAGCGGGATGACCACACAGGGGAACTCGGAACCCTGACTCTTGTGGATTGACAAGACATAGGCCAGGGACAACTCGTCGAGATCCGCGAAATCGTACTCGACTGGACGACCCTCGAAATTCACCGTCATGAGTTGCTCAACGCGGTTGATCTTTTCGACGAGGCCCAGGTCACCGTTGAACACGTCCCGGTTATAGTTGTTCTCGGTCTGAATCACTCGATCCCCAATCCGAAAGGTCCAGCCAAACCGCTCCACCTCGGGGCCTTTGTTGCCCGGATTGAGTGCTTCCTGCATTACCTGATTAAGATTCCTGGCCCCCAAGAGCGAGCGATTCATCGGCGTCAGGACTTGAATGTCCGATTTGGGATCGAGCCCAAAGCGATTCGGAATGCGATCCTTGACGAGCTTGACCACCATGTCTTGGATGGCTTGCGGCTCATTGGTTTCAACAACATAGAAGTCTGTAAGCTCCGCTGTTGTCGACATGTCCGGCATCTGCCCGTGATTGACGGCGTAGGCGGCTGTGATAATTCGGCTTTGGCGGGCCTGCCGAAAGATCTCAGTCAGACGCACCACTGGGACCACGTTCGAGGCAATCAGATCTGCTAACACGGAACCAGGGCCAACGGAGGGCAACTGATCCGCATCGCCGACGAGGATCACACAGCCTTTGCTCGGAACCGCTCGGAAAAACTGATTCCCCAAAACGACGTCGACCATCGAGGTTTCGTCCAACACGAACAGATCACCAGCCAGTGGACGATGCTGGTTCCGCTTGAAATCTCCCGTGGCTGGATCGAATTCCAGCAGACGGTGAATCGTCTTGGCCGTTCGCTCCGTTGTTTCGGCCAAGCGTTTGGTGGCCCGTCCCGTGGGTGCCGCCAGCACGCATTTCAGCTTCTTAGCCGAGAAGATTTCCAGGATGCTGCGGACCAACGTGGTCTTTCCCACTCCAGGGCCGCCCGTAATGACAAGTAGCTTGTGCTGACAAGCCTGTCGAATTGCCTCCTTCTGCCCCGCTGCCAAGCTGATGCTCAGCCGTTGTTCGACCCAAGCGATTGCCTTTTCGAGATCAATACTGGGCAAAGGATGTGGGGTTGCGGAGGCGAGACGATGCACGGATTGAGCCAGACCAACTTCAGCACGGTGGAGGCTGACCAAGAAGAGCCATGGTTCGCCGTCCACGCTTTCTCGAACAACGTCCCCGTCGCCCACGACACTCACGACAGCATCTTCGACAATACGTTGTTCGATCTCTACCAGTTCCGTGGTGTGTTCGACGACACCCGGCTCTGGATAGCCGCAGTGCCCCTTGCTCGCCAATTCTTGCAAGCTGAAGCGAACGGCTGCTCGTGCACGGTAAGGGCTGTTGCGGTCGATCCCCAGCTTGGCCGCGAGTTCATCCGCCGTCTTAAAACCAATCCCTCGAATGTCATCGGCCAGTTGGTACGGGTTGGCCTTGATCTTGGCGATTGACTCGTGACCGTAAGTGCGGTAGATACGAACGGCTCGTCCTGCCGTGATGCAATGCTCGGTCAAGAAGAGCATGATCTTGCGGACTTCTTTTTGTTCCTGCCAGCTTTCGCAAATTCGTTTGACTCGCTCTGGCCCAATACCTTTGATGTGAAGCAGGAAATCCGGGGATTTTTCAAAGACCTCTAGCGTTTGTTCGTGATAAATCTCAACAATTCTCGCCGCTAGTTTCGGCCCGATGCTGCGGATCGCTCCTGAAGCCAAGTATCGCTCAATTCCTTCAGCCGATGCCGGATGCGTGGTTCTTAGCTCACTTGCTTTGAATTGTTGGCCATGCTGCCGGTCAATAGACCAGTGGCCAGTTGCCTCGCAATGCTCGCCCGCCGTGACGGAGGTCGCAGTGCCAACGACCGTGACCAGATCCTCTCGACCCTTGACCTTGACTCGCAAGACGGCAAAGCCGTTTTCCACGTTGTGGTAGGTGACCCGTTCAATGAATCCGTTCAGGGTTTCCGTCATAAAGTCGCGACTCTGAGGGAGAGATTGCTGCAAGCCTGCGTTGCCTGAAGTCTTACGGTATCATTCCGGGATGCCCCAGTCGATTCCCAAAGGTCTGACCAGCGATCACGTCCTCAAGGCCATCGCCGATCTGGACGCGGGAATTGAACATCCATTTGGCAAGCCAACCGGCTACGAGCTGGTGCACGCCGACAAACGGTACGCTCCGAAGGCCGTCGTGGGCGTCGCATTTCGCCATGTTACCGGGCAGATCCTCCAGCCAAGCGAATTCAGTGGTGGCGAAGCTCCTGGTCAGGCCAACTATGTGCTCCGTCGTCTGGGATTCAGCGTTGCCGTCAAAGAAACACAATCGTCGGTTGAAGATAGACAGGCCGGGAAGACTTGGTCTGACACCGAGGTGCAACTGATCGTTGCGAACTATTTTGACATGCTCCAGAAAGAACTGCGGGGCGAGTCGTTCAGCAAAGCCGAGCAGAACCGACAGCTTCGCGACAAACTGGCGGGCCGAAGTAAGGGCTCGGTGGAATTCAAGCATGGCAACATCAGTGCCGTGATGCTGGAACTGGGATTTGTGAACGGCGCTCGAAAACGCTAGCGCTTGGGCGGGGGATTCGCGTGTAATCAGAGGAGGCTGCGTCCTTGACTTGTCTCGTACGTTTGTGAGGGTTTTCGGACCATTAAGCTCACAGATGTGCGGGGGATTGGGTGTTC
>MPMF02240987.1_pt1 | contig 10133 bp, 10 predicted proteins | sample 1617271 | NCBI WGS metagenome assembly MPMF02 (sample SAMN05944812, study PRJNA350692) | marine metagenome | biome: marine; feature: ODZ; material: water; isolation source: 120 m water sample prefiltered with 30 um filter, filtered on to 0.2 um... | place: Pacific Ocean | collected 2012-04-09... | reverse complement strand
TCAAGGCTTGAAAGGGTTTCTGGCAATCGTCTGGCATGGATGTTGAGAACACTTTTGCTGTTGCTTGCCTTTGGCACTGGCCGTCAGGCCCTGACCCTGGTGTTGGGGCATTAACTATTCCTCGTGCAAGTTTCAGCGCTAAGCATCGAGTTTCAAGAAGCCCATGTTTTTTGCTGAAAGGGTTATTAATGAGTTGATCTTCAGGAACCATCTTCCCCCGAGAAAGTCGCTTCGAGACGTTGCTCTCAAGGGGCTTTTAGAGGCTTCTTTCCAGTCAGTGGCTGGTGGGGAGATTGATCTGACAATGGCATTCGACGGAGGAGTTGGCATTGATAGGTGTGACAGGCCTTTGCGAAGACTGGTCTTAGGTACCGTTTTGCTAGGAGAATATGGATGCTTCTAGCGTTCCCCTTCCATCATGGGCATCACTGATATTGCAAATGTCGACTTGGCCGGTTTGTGCCTCGTGGTTGTTTTTCATTGCGGTGTGCTAGCCCTTCGCCTTGGTGTAAGCCTTCATGAGGCTTGATTGAGGTCGAGATCTGATTGGTCTAGCCCCTTGGCAGTTGAGGTTTGCTGCGCTAAAAGCGGTCAACCGTTGAATAAACTTGGGCTCTCCCCTGGCTAGACCCAGGTCAAAACAGAAAAGCGCAGCTCGGCGTCAGCGGAAGCAGACTCATCCTGAGGTGATGGATGCAGTCACTATGGCGTCTACTTTGCAGCTGCAAGAGCAGCGCAGAGAGATTAATTTCAGCCTGTTGGCATTGACCATGAAGCTGGGATTGGTTTCCCTTTGTGTTGTGACCCTGGTCAAGCTCTCAATCGCTTACCAGGAACGTCTTGATCGTCATGGTGAACTTGTCGCCGTGTTGAACCTTGAATCTGCCCAGCTGAAAACCCTTCAGCAACGTTTTGATCGCTTGTTCACCCTTGGCGGTGGCATTCGCCTGATGGACGAGCATGATCATTGGATCGCCCCGAATCGCTTGAGGGTCATCTGGCGCTGAGTTTTGTTTTGCTTGCGTCGAGAGTGAATCTCAGCGCTTAGTTTTATCTATACCAACCTGCTGCTCTCAAGGCTGCGTCGATGGCTTCTTCTCAAGCTTCTCCAGGCACCGTCTTAATCACGGGTACGACCTCTGGAGTCGGGTTGTATGCCTGCAAGGCACTCGTCTATCGAGGCTGGCAGGTGATCACTGCGAATCGACATCCATTGAGGGCTGTTGCCGCTGCCGAGAGGGTGGGTATCCCAGCCAGTCAACTTCATCATCTAAGGATGGATTTGAGTGATCTCCAGAGCGTTCGCGATGGTGTCGAGACCCTTCTCGACTCGCTCGAACAACCGCTGGATGCTCTGGTTTGTAATGCTGCGGTCTATCAGCCCAGGCTGAGCAAACCGAAGCGCTCAGCTCAGGGCTATGAGCTCTCGATGGCAACCAATCATTTCGGGCATTTCTTGCTTATTCAACTTTTGCTTGAGAACCTCGGCAAAGCAAGAGTATTCCAATCAGCGCATTGCTCTAATTTGTCTGCTGCCCGAGTGGTCATTCTTGGAACAGTAACCGCTAATTATAAGGAGCTTGGCGGCAAGATCCCAATTCCTGCACCTGCCGATCTGGGTAATCTTTCAGGTTTTGAGCAAGGGTTTCATGCGCCTATCAGTATGGCGAGTGGCAAAAACTTCAAGCCCGGCAAGGCATATAAAGACAGCAAGCTCTGCAACATGATCACCACGCAGGAGCTCCACCGGCGCCTGCATGAAGAATCAGGAATTCTATTTACGTCCCTTTATCCTGGTTGTGTGGCAGACACACCATTATTTCGCTACACGCCAAAGCTCTTTCGGTTTATTTTCCCTTTGTTCCAGAGGCTTATTACCGGTGGCTATGTGAGCCAGGCACGGGCAGGCCAACGGGTTGCACAGGTTGTGACTAATCCAGAGTTTGGTGTATCAGGCGTGCATTGGAGTTGGGGCAATCGTCAGAAGAAGAACCGCGAAAGTTTCCAACAGGAACTATCGGAAAGGGCGACAGATCCAATTACAGCAAAACGGGTCTGGGAATTGTCTATGAAATTGGTTGGCTTGAGTTAGATGATGAAGGGCTTTGCTTCCTTTAGAAGTTAGTCAAAGCCAAGCAGGTCAAATATTTCACGATCTTTGAGAGGTTCCGCCTCAAGAGGCTCAACCTTATCGAGCATTTTTTGTGCTAGTGAAAGATATTCATTTTGACATTCCATTACTCCCTCTTCTGATGAGTCCATCTCGAAAATTGTGCATTTCTTAAGTCTTGATCTACGTATTGCATCAACGTTTTTAAAATGAGCCATAGTTTTCAGCCCTGTCTCTTTATTGAATTTTTCTATTTGATCTAATTCGGCAGAACGATTTGCAATGACTCCGCCAAGGCGAACTTTGTAGTTCTTAGCTTTAGCGTTAATTGCAGCGACAATGCGATTCATCGCAAAAATCGAATCAAAGTCGTTGGCGGTGACGATTAAGCAGTAGTTCGCATGTTGCAAGGGTGCAGCGAAGCCGCCACAGACCACGTCTCCAAGCACATCGAAGATCACCACATCGGTGTCTTCCAGCAGGTGATGCTCTTTAAGCAGCTTTACGGTCTGCCCAGTCACGTAACCACCGCAACCAGTGCCAGCTGGAGGCCCACCACTCTCGACACACTTCACTCCATTGAAGCCTTCAAACATGAAGTCATCTGGTCGTAACTCTTCGCTATGGAAATCAACCTCTTCAAGGATGTCGATCACCGTAGGCACCATGCGATGCGTAAGCGTGAAAGTACTGTCGTGTTTGGGATCACAACCAATCTGCAGCACTCGCTTACCGAGCTTGGAGAATGCGGCGGAAAGATTGGAAGAGGTGGTGGATTTACCAATTCCGCCTTTTCCATAGACCGCGATTACCAGGGCCCCTTCCTCAATGTGCATGGCAGCATCCTGCTGAACTTGCACACTGCCTGCGCCATCGGCTGGTCGTGTCAGGGTCGTGGTCATTGAGAGGTCTTGCTTAAGTACTTGTTGTTATTCAAGGCGAATAGATCTATGTCTGTTGGTTCATAACAAATTCGATACAACTGGTTCCTTTGTTTGCTTCCTTTTCGAGACAAAGGGTTTGATCTTTGAGGAAAGATGAGTGTAAACACTCATCTCCCTTCTCCCCTCTGCTGACTAAGGGATTCTGCATTTTTTCTTATAGTCAAGCCCGAAAGTGGACTTTTGCGTCGTAAACGGTTTCGCTGTCGATACTTCTGCAGCCAGCCTGGCGTGCATAGGTTTCCGTATTACGGCGAACCTTTCCGCGTACAAAGAAGGGGATCTTTGCTAGTTCTGCTTCTCCCTCTGGTGTCCAGAGAGGTGATTCGTCGGATGAAGGAATTGCATGGGATTGAGTTGAAGGATCTGTTGCTTGTGCTTGTTGCTGTTCAGTCTGGTTCTGACTCTGATGTCCTCCTAGGTGACCTAGGTGGCTTTGATGACCATCTACAAACTCGAAGTCATGGCGGAACATGCCGATCAGATGCTCCTCAAGTCCCATCATCAATGGATGCACCCAGCTATCGAAAATGACGTTTGAACCTTCCCATCCCATTTGTGGGCTGTATCTGGCAGGAACGTCTTGCACATGCATCGGTGTGCTGATTACTGCACAGGGAATTCCTAGTCGTTTTGCACTGTGCCGCTCCATCTGTGTGCCAAGCACCAGTTCGGGCGCTGCCTCAGCCATGGCAGCTTCCACGGCAAGGTAGTCATCGCTGATGAGTGCTTCAAGTCCTAGTTCCTTTGCTGCAGCTCGCACCGGTCTGGCCATTTCGCGGCTGTAGGTGCCAAGACCCACCACTTTGAAACCCAGCTCTTGATCAGCAATCCTTGCAGCGGCAAGGGCATGGGTGCCATCGCCGAAAATGAACACACGCTTGCCGGTGAGGTAGTTGGAATCGACGGACTGCGAATACCAAGGCAGTCTCGAGTGCTTTTCACCTTCGCTTGGCTTGGGTGCAGGCATCTCCAACAGCTGATGGAGTTCTTTTAAAAAGTCTTTAGTAGCGCCGACTCCGATCGGCACCGTTTTGGAGAAAGCCATGCCGTAATGGCGCTCAAGCCAGAGGCAAGTTGCTTCTGCAATCTCAGGATAAAGACATACATTCAAGTCAGCTTCTGGTAGCCGCAATAGGTCGGCTGGGGAGGCTCCTAGTGGAGCAACAACATTCACATCAATGTCATGGTTTTCTAGAAGTTTTTCCAATTCGAGAATGTCGTCTCGGCAGCGAAAGCCCAGCAAGGTTGGTCCCAAGAGATTCACTCTGGGGCGCCGTCCTTGGCTTTTCCATGCGACAGGACCATTGCTATGGCTAGATAGCTCAGAAGGCTGCGCAGAGAGAATGCCCCTTACGAGTTGATAGAACGTTTCCGAGGCTCCCCAGTTCTCTTTCTTGCTGTAGGCCGGCAGTTCTATACCAACAACAGGCATGTTGAAACCCATGCCTGCAGCCAGAGAGCCTGGTTGGTCTTGAATGAGTTCTGCAGTGCAGCTTTCACCTACCAAGAGTGCTTGGGGTTGAAAGCGTTCCACTGCTTCGCGCAAATGACCTTTTACCAATTCAGCCGTATCTCCTCCTAGATCCCTGGCTTGAAAAGTGGTGTATGTCACGGGTGGCCTGCGTCCGCGCCGCTCGATCATGGTGAACAGCAGATCCGCGTAGGTGTCTCCTTGCGGGGCGTGCAACAAATAATGCACTCCTTCCATCGAGGAGGCGATGCGCATGGCTCCTACGTGAGGAGGGCCTTCATAGGTCCAGAGGGTTAGTTCCATGGGTAGTTCAGACGCTGACGAGAAGTTGGTTTTTGAGAAGGTCGCGGCGATGCAGTGGCCTTGAGAACAGTTCGGCAAGGTCTGCAGCTTGATCAATGCCGTGGATGGGGCTAAAGATCAGTTCGATTGACCATTTCGTTGAAATCCCTTCAGCTTCGAGGGGATTTGCCAAGCCCATTCCGCAGACAACCAGATCCGGGCTCTGCTCCCTAACCCTGTCGAGCTGCTTCTCCACATGCTGTCCCTCCATTACATGAGTGTTGTGCGGCAGTAGTTCAAGTTCCGACTGCATCATTTCTCTATTGAGATAAGGAACTCCAACTTCCACGAGTTCCATTCCACATTCTCTGTGAAGGAAACGCGCCAGTGGAATTTCTAACTGGGATTCAGGCAGTAGGAAAATTCGTTGTCCAGTGAGCTGCTCTTTGTAGGGCAGTAGGGCCTTTTGGGCGCGCAACATCAAAGGGTCAAGGATGGTGGCAACGTGACTGTCGTTGATACCAAAAGCTTTGGCCGCAGCCTCCATCCACAGTCGACTGCCTTCCGCTCCAAGCGGGAAGGGAGCTCGCAGGATTTCGGCGCCCCTATCTTTCAGAACCCTGGCAGTTTCAGTTAAGTAGGGCTGGGTTAGCAGAACACGGGTGCCAGGCCCTACGGATGGCAGGTCGGTCGACTGCCTTGGCGGCAAGCTAGTGACTGAGGGGATACCGAGGCGCCCGAAGAGATGCTTGAGCCGATCTTCAACGGCATTGGCCATGGTGCCTACAAGAAGAAGCTGGGCTTCGTTGTTGTTGGGCATCAAAGGCACCATGGCTTTGAGTGCACCGTCTTCACCTTGAGTAAAGGTGGTTTCAATGCCGCTGCCTGAGTAATTCAGCACGCGAACGCCGCCTTGAAGCTCCCCATTGAGCTTTTCGGCAACGCGTTGGAGATCGAGTTTGATGACTTCGCTTGGGCAGGAGCCCACCAGAAAAAGCGTGCGAATTTCAGGACGCCGCGCCAGCAATTCCTTCACCACTCGATCAAGCTCTTCATGGGCGTCGGCCAGTCCAGCGAGGTCTCGCTCTCCCAGGATGGCTGTGCCAAAACGCGGCTCCGCAAAGATCATCACGCCTGCAGCGCTTTGGATCAGATGGGCACATGTGCGTGAGCCCACAACGAGGAAGAAGGCATCGGGCATACGCCGATGCAGCCAAACAATTGAAGTCAATCCACAAAAGACCTCTCTTGGTCCGGTTTCCTTTAGCAGCGTCGTGCTGCCCATGGGCTGCTCCAAGATCTGTAGATCAATTTGATTGGTGAACGTAGAAATCTGCGGGAGTCACTAAAACTCTTTGGGATCGCCAAGCAGATGTTTCATTTTGGAACTTTTGAGTGAGCAATGCTTAATGACTGGATTGCTTGGTCAAGACAAAGTGGCTACTCCAAACGATAATCTTTGATTGGTTAGACCCAGCAAGGAGAGCCCATCTTGGCCTTGATAAATGGATTGCACTTGAGGAATGTGCGCGGCGACATTCTCGGTGGTGTGACTGCTGCCGTTGTTGCATTGCCGTTAGCTCTTGCATTTGGCAATGCGGCGCTTGGAGAAGGCGGTGCCATTTATGGGCTTTATGGCGCCGTGATTGTTGGATTCTTTGCCGCACTATTCGGCGGTACCCCCTCTCAGGTCAGTGGGCCGACCGGGCCAATGAGCGTCACCGTGGCTGGCGTTGTCGCCAGCTTGGCAGCTGTTGGGATTTCTCAAAACCTGCCCAATGTTGATGGTCCAGGTCAGCTTTTGCCTCTGGTTATGGCGGCTGTGGTCGTCGGCGGTCTTTTCCAGATTTTGTTTGGGGTCTTGCGGCTGGGGCGTTACATCACGCTTGTGCCCTATTCCGTGGTGTCTGGATTCATGTCTGGAATCGGGGTGATCATCCTGATTCTTCAGATAGGGCCACTTCTGGGTATCAAAACCAAGGGTGGTGTCGTTCCTTGCATTCAGCAGTTGTGGAATCACTTCCAGCAGTTCGGTTTGCAATTGAACTGGTCGGCTGTTGCTGTCGCTGTGATGACCCTTGCAATTGTGTTTTTGTCGCCTCGCCGGATTACGCAGTGGGTGCCTTCACCATTACTTGCTCTGTTGATCGTTACACCTCTTTCGGTCGTTCTGTTCAACGATGCGAATCTCGCAGCTCGTGGGATGGATGTATTGCCTCGTATCGGCACCATTCCTGAAGGAGGCTTGACTTTTTCACTTCCTCAATGGGACCCACAGTTCGGGTGGCTGATTATTAAAGCCGGACTCGTTTTGGCTGTATTGGGGGCAATCGATTCCTTATTGACTTCCTTGGTTGCTGACAATATTTCCCAGACCCGTCACAAATCAGATCGAGAACTGATTGGTCAAGGGATCGGCAACTCTGTAGCGGGTCTGTTTAACGGGCTTCCAGGTGCAGGCGCAACGATGCGCACGGTGATCAATGTCAAATCCGGCGGCAGCACGCCACTCTCAGGGATGGTTCATTCAGTTGTCTTATTGATTGTCTTGTATGGAGCCGGTCAACTGGCAGCAACGATCCCAACAGCCTTACTCGCAGGAATTCTCATTAAGGTAGGTCTCGACATTATCGACTGGGGATTTTTGCTCAGGGCTCATCGCCTTTCGATAAAAACTGCTGTTGTCATGTATGGCGTGTTGCTGATGACAGTGTTCTGGGATTTGATCTCTGCTGTCTTGGTTGGTGTTTTTGTTGCCAATTTGCTTACGATTGATTCTTTGACACAAGCCCAGTTGGAAGGAATGGATGCTGATAATCGACTGATTGAAGAAGATGCTCAATCCAAGCAATTAGGCGAGCAATATTCCAACCTTTCAACCACTGCTGAAGCACCTTTGCCTCCTGATGAGCAAGAACTATTTGATCGTTGTGGAGGTGATGTGATGATGTTTAGGCTGCGCGGGCCATTGAGCTTTGGAGCCGCAAAGGGGATCACAGATCGCATTGGCCTCATTCGCAACTACAAAGTTTTGATCCTTGATATCACTGATGTCCCCAGACTGGGTGTGACGGCCACCCTTGCTATTGAGCAAATGGTTCAAGAGGCTAAAGCTAACTCCAGGAATGCATATGTGGCAGGAGCAAGTGGTCGAGTCCGTGAACGACTTGAGAAATTTGGTGTCAAAGGGGTCATGAGCAGCAGACGTGATGCATTACAAGCTTCACTTGAGAGTCTGTCTGGCTAAGTGAAGTGATGAGTGATCGAAAAAGTTAGCTTTAGTGATAGCTTTTGTTGGTCGCAACCATAAGGTTAATTCTATTGCTTATGCATTCAGCTGAGGAGATAAATCTTCTAGGCAGCAGGGAATTTGTTAATAGAAGTAAACTTGGACAAGGCAATGATCGCTAGTTTCTTTTATTGTCTTATGACGACCTCCTAAGGAGGGTCACTGCGACTATTCCATGGACACAAGCCTCATTCTTCAGAACCTCTTGACACCACCGGTTCTGTTTTTCTTCTTGGGAGCCATCGCTGTTTTTGTTCGATCTGATCTTGAACTGCCTGCGCCGCTGCCAAAATTATTTTCCCTTTATTTGCTTCTTGCCATTGGATTTAAAGGTGGCGAAGAGCTTGGACATTATGGCTTTGGAGGTCAGGTCATCCCAACACTGACAGCAGCGATTATGATGTCGTTGATTGTCCCGCTGGTTTGCTTCTTTATACTTCGGCTGAAGCTAGATGTGTTTAATTCCGCAGCAATTGCTGCGGCTTACGGATCGATTAGCGCGGTGACTTTTATTACTGCAGAGAGCTTTCTCCAAAGCCAGAGCATTTCTTATGATGGTTTTATGGTTGCAGCCTTGGCGTTAATGGAATCACCGGCCATCATCATTGGTCTGATTCTTGTCAATGTAAGTGGCAACCAGGTGCGTCCAGATAAAAAGGGAATGAAGTGGGGTGAAGTCCTACATGAAGCGATGCTCAATGGCTCTGTCTATTTGCTTGTTGGTAGTTTGTTGATTGGCTTTGTAGCAGCATCCCAGAGCCCGGCTGGTGTTGAGAAGATGGATCCTTTTGTTAATAAATTGTTCTATGGAGCGCTGTGTTTCTTCCTCTTGGATATGGGTATCGTTGCTGCTCAACGTCTTAAGGATCTCAGTAAGGCCGGCACGTTTTTGATCTTTTTCTCAGTCTTGATGCCTCTTTTCAATGGAGTGGTGGGAGGTTTTATCGCTAAAGGTATCGGGCTAGATCAAGGCAATGCTTTGCTCTTTATTGTTCTCTGTGCGAGTGCCTCCTATATCGCTGTGCCTGCTGCGATGAGAATGACAGTGCCAGAAGCAAATCCTAGTTATTACATCACAACCGCGTTGGGCCTCACTTTCCCGTTTAACATTATTATTGGAATTCCCCTCTACATGGGTTTAGTCAACAAACTAATCCCTTCTGTGGCCTGAACCATGAAACGTCTTGACCTAATCATCAGTGAAAAAGAGCTTGATTCTGTACTTGAGATTCTTGATAAGGCCTCAGTGCCAGGCTATTCAGTGATTAAGCATGTAACAGGAAGGGGGGCATATGCGTCTGTTTCTGAAGGGATGGACTTTAGTGGTTTAGGTGCTAATGCACACGTGATTGTTTTTTGTGAGCAAGATGTTCTTGATAGGATACGTGAGAAAATAACTTCCCTTCTCGATTACTATGGAGGAGTCGCTTACGTTGCAGAAGCTAATAAACTATAATCAGAAAATATTAGAATAGAGATAGTCAACATGCATATATTTTTTTGAGGCAATAGATCGGTTGCAGATGATCTTGCAATGCCTTAATCCTAAGGCTTTACAGATTTCTAAAGAAGGCAACCTAAACTTGGCTTAGTGAAGCCAAGTTTAGGTTGCCTGTTGTTGAGGCTGGGGCTGGTCGCAGCTTGGCCTCCAAGCAGTGGATGAAATGATTAAGTTAGGTGTACTGTTCTAAAAAAATAATGTGTTTTTAAATGATTTTGCCTACGCCTCTATTAAGAGTAAAGCAGAACTGTATTGATAGATGTTGTCGAGGGATACTCGTTTGCGCCTCCAAGAGATACTTGGTCGAGTGGCAAGTAATCAGCCTGTCAGCTTAAGTGAACGTATCTATATCCATAAGTTTGCCGACCGCAATCAGACTGTTGCCTCCTGGCTGAATCGTGCCCGAAGAATGCAACAACGATTGCAACCTCGCGATGGTATCGATCAGTTGCTCGATGGTCTTGATCTTGGATCGTCGGAACCTGATAATGACTATTGCTCGGACGATGAAGATCTTGGCGAATGGTTTGGCGGGG
>MPMF02371300.1_pt1 | contig 10142 bp, 8 predicted proteins | sample 1617271 | NCBI WGS metagenome assembly MPMF02 (sample SAMN05944812, study PRJNA350692) | marine metagenome | biome: marine; feature: ODZ; material: water; isolation source: 120 m water sample prefiltered with 30 um filter, filtered on to 0.2 um... | place: Pacific Ocean | collected 2012-04-09... | reverse complement strand
GCCGGCAATTTCAGTTGCGCCTCAAGGCAACCACTCGTAAGCAATGGTTGGCAGCAGCAACAGCTGTGATCTTGGGAGGTGTCTTTGATGTGGTGCCCACCAACCCGGCCAGCCATTACTTATTGGATCGCAGACTTTATCTGCAGAAAATCTGGCGCCAGGGAATCGGCAAACCCGGGCCCACTGCCGCAGCCATCCCAGTGGTGGTGATTGATCAGAACACCTTTCAAAAGGTTGGTGCAAAGAAAGTGCCCAAGCGTGTCTCCCGCCAAACCCTGGCCAAACTGCTGCAAGCGACCCCGCCCGTACAGGTGCCGAAGGTGGCGATCGATGTGGTGCTGGACGAAAACGCACCGCACATCGAAGAGCTGGCTGAGGTGATCAAGAACCAGCAACGTCGACTCGTTTTTGCAGGCTATTTCGGCCCGAACGTCGAGGCCCCGAGTTCAGGCGCCACATCTAAGCCGCAGCAGGTTCTCAAAGATGCGGGATTGAAGGCATTCAACCTTTCCATCGGCACAATTGCTTCGGGGAGTGAGCTGCAGGAGGCTCCCCTGCGCCTAGCTGAAGCGATCACCTCGGCAAACTTCTCAGCACAACTCTCGGATCAACCCAGCAGGGTGATGCCAGCAGAGGCCGTTTTGGACTGGTCATTGGATTGGCAATCAATGATTCATCGCGTCGAGCCGGATCAACTGTCGACGCTGAATGCACCGGTGCTGCTGATCGGCAGCGATGGCACATTGGATCCGGAGAAGAGAGATGAATTCAAACGGCCAGGTGCGTTGAATCCAAATCTGAGTTCACTCTGGAAGGGGTCCAGGAACAAAGTGCCTGGGGTCATCGTTCAGGCGGTGCTGGCCCAGAGCCTCAACCTGAAGCATTGGTTAACGCCGATGTCATCTGCCATCGCAGCAGGGCTCACGGCTGCACTTGCCGTTGCCCTCTCCGCCTTGGTGGACAAACGGCGGAAGAGGCTGGCCATCTGCGTAGGTATCGCCGTAGTTGCCATCCCGCTGTGCATGCAAATCGCGATCTCGTCAACGTGGCTGCTGCCATTGGTGCTGCCCCTTGGCGCTCTAATCGTTATCAGCTTCATGCGGGAGGATTGATCGATGCGTAACACACTGGCTTCAACACTGCTCTGCATCAGCCTTGCCACAGGCTGCACAACTGTTGTTGCGGCTGAACAGACCATCTCCCCAACCTTGCTGCAACGCATCCGGGCGCTGCTCGGCCTGGTTCCTCCTGTGGCTGCGGGCGGAAGCCGTGGTGATTCAAAAGCCGTGAACGTCTGTCTGATTTCTCCGCTGGTCACGCAACCTGGAGACGTTGCCGTTGTTCCGATACCGCGAACCACGATCCTCACTGCGCAGCCTTTGAACGAGGTGCGTATCGAACAGAACGGACAAGTGCTCTGGCAGAAGCTTGCCTCGTCAACCCAACCCGTGGCAGGAAGGATCCCATGGCCGGTTGAACCGGTTCAGCCGGGAGAAGAGCTGATTCTGGTGCTGCGTCCTCGGGGCTCTTCCGGTGGCGATGTGGCTCGGATCCGCCTTCAAGGCGCTTCCGTTGAGGTGATGACATACACGCAGAGCCTTCTCAACGACTTGCACACGAATCCTTGGTCATGGGAAGCAAAGATCACCAAGACACTCAACGACAAAAACCATGCCCTGGCGGTGGCCCTGCTGAATGAGAAAAGCTCACTGCCTCCTGCGCAAATGAAACAGCTGCAGAACTTAGTCGCAACATTCTCGTGCCAAGCAAAGCCTTGAAAAAATCAATGACATCAAAGCAATACACCCAAAGACCATGCTGCGCAGACCATTGCGCAGTCCATTGCGCAGGTTGAAGACAGCATGGGAACAGCACGCTGGCGTTGCTACCACAGAGAGACAGCAACATCGATGATGAAAGCGATCGTTCGGTCTCTTGTCTTGGCAGGAGCCCTGTTTACGCACCCAGCCTTGGCAAAACCAACACCATGCTGGTTTCAGCAAACTGTGAATGCCCAACGCCTGCCTCGATCCACCTGTGATTTGAGATCCGTTGGCAATGGCACCTGGAAACTAACGTCGAACGATGGCCTGGTAAGAACAATCCGCCTGTTCGATGATGGTGAAGCCACTGTTGTGCTCAATGGAGGCATCTATCGCGCCAACTGGCTGCGGGATGGCAAGGGTGATGTTCGAATCATCTTCAGCGATAGCGAATTCATCTTCAGACCTTGAAAATCGCCCTCAAAATAATTTGACCAGAGGAAGACCCATCCCCCGATTTGAGGATGGGTGGGATCTATGGCTTCCCCAGGCAGAACTGTTCGAAGAGAACGACTACCTTTTCGATTCGTTTTTTGTTTCCTGGCGATATCGCGCAATCGAGAGCGCCAGAGTGGTTCCAGCAGCCGTGGCTGCAAACCAGGGCAGGCTGATCAAGGCTCCACTGGCTCCTGCTCCAAGAATCAACGCTGTTTTCAGGTTGCGTTCCACCGCAGCCTGGCGCAGAGAAGCCATGATTCGCAGATGATCCTGTGCTTCAGGTGATTCAGGGTCAGTGAGAGCTTGAGATAAGTGAGAGAAAAACATGATGAAGTAATCAGAAATCGCTATGAACGGGAACGGGGAAGCGATGGCCGAATCGCTTCTGCCCCGCCACCTCAAACACCACCGGCTCTGCACCATGCTGAGGTGAGCGGGAATGGGTTGGCATCGCCTCCGCCTCTGAGAGCGCAAGTTTGCGAACGCTATCGACACACACAGCCATGGATTCGATCGGGTAAAGCTGATGAGAGATCGCCTCGTAGTTGGCCTGATCAAATGTGGAGATCAAGGCTGAGTGGCTGTCACGCTCCAAGAAGCCATGCGCACAGCGATGCGCTGAATCCAGAGGAATCAGATAATCGCCCCTCGCTCCTTGATGCAGACTGAACAGAGCTGGCCAATCCCAGCTGCTGTCGTCCATCACCACTCTGAAACGCGGTGCACCTAGGCGACGGGCGAGATCAACCGGAGAGCTAGCAGTGACAAGCCAATCCGCTTTGCACTGCTTGAGAAATTCAAGCTGATCGTGGGAGGCCACTTCATGACCCAGCGAAGCCAGGTTGCCAACAGCAAGTCCACTGAGCAAATCTGTCGCGTCAAACCCATCGCCGATTCCGAGAAGGCCACCGATAAGCATGCCGCCGATGCGCCATGCCATCCGCTCCTTCTGAATCCGGGATTGTTCGGCTTCAACGATGGCCTCCATCACTTTGATCGACTGGAAGGCAACGCCATCCCGTGCCAAGGCCATCAGATCTTGAGTAGCAACAAGAGCAACTGACGACGGGCCACGTGGAGCGCGCAAACGTGAAAAATCAGACATCATCCGAAATGCAAATAGTTAAGTTGAGTGTTAAAAGAACTAATCAGGCCAGAAAGGTTTCCAGGAGTGGTGCATCCAAGGTCGCCTGAAGTGCTGCATCCAATGGCGATAAACCATTGGCCGTGTAAGCAACAGCCAGGTCGTGCTCAAGGCCCGAGGAAGCGCGAGTTAATAACGTCTCTGGATTGTTCAGCAGATGTTCGGCGCTGTGCGCTTCCACTTCCAATTGCTGAACATCAGCTGTGGTGTGCCCATAGCTGCTTGCAACGGCATGAATTCCATCTGCAGTGGAAGGCAGACCCAGGGAACGCATTTCAGCATTGTCAAGACCTGCCATCTCATCCTGTAGAACATGAATGAATTCGTGTTCAAGGGTTTCGATCAGCTGCACAGGATCGGAAAGTGCTGGCCCGCCTAAGGTCAACACATTATCAGCAGGGTCATAGGACCCAAAGGCGTGAGACATGGATGGATCCAGAACAACCTCAACGCCTTTGTCCCAGCAGGAACGGATGTATGACTCGACCATTTGCAGGCCATCAGAAGACATGCCCTGTGCTGCCTGTTCCGAGAGAAATTCACCAAGTTCGAGATTAGTTTTCATTGGATTTAATCAATCAACATTTATAGATTGCAATTATATTTTTTCATGAATAGGCCTTGCTATCCATGCTGAAACAGCCGCCGTTGATTTGCCTTTTTCGAGCAAGGTTATCGGCTGTTAACTGAATGGAGTTGGTAACGAGGGCCTCGAAAAAGCCTGACGGAAAAATCTTGGTCACTGGTAAGAGGAGGAAGTGATGGGACTTGATCAGCAGGAGAGACTCTCCAGCTGGCCATTCACTCCTCGTTCCCGTGCTCTCAAGTTGATTCCACTTTCAGCTGTAGCTGCTGAGCTGCTGTTGCCATGTTTGAGATCAGAGAGCTTTAGATCCCTGCCACAGGCCCCCAGTCACCACTCAACTGGAATGCTGCCCAGACATAGGGATGCCTCCAGGCTGCAATTGGATGGCTACGGAACTCCTTCTGAGTAGCAGCTAGGGCAGCCGCTTTTCCCTCTCCTGCCTTAAGGCGCTGGTAGAAGCTTTCCATGAAGGCAGCCGTGGCTGCATCATCCACTTTCCAGAGGCTCAACAAGCTGCTGCGTGCACCAGCTACGGCAAAGGCTCGCTTCAATCCATACAAGCCTTCCCCTCGATTGACGACGCCTCGGCCGGATTCACAGGCCGAGACCACAACCAATTCAGTCCCTTGCCAATCCAATTGCAAAACTTCCAAGGCCGTCAGATAACCATCATCATCTGGATCAGCATCAGGCTGATTTGCACCAGCCATCACAATGCCAGATCGCAAGAGGGGATTTGATGCAGCACTGTCTGGTTTTACAGGTAATAGGGAAGCTAGTGAGAGACCATCAACAGGCTTGTCTTGCTGATCAGGCATGAAAAAACCATGGGTTGCAAAATGTGCGATCAGAGGAGAGGTCAACGTTTTTACGTTTTTTGCTGAGGCCTGATTGCCAACCCATAAGGTTCCACCAATCAATTTCGATGTCGCTTTTCCCTCTTCTTCAGTGGATTTCAGGCGAGTCCAGATCTGATCAAGGCCCAATGCGCGTTGGCTATTTTGATTACTGATTGGATCGGTATTACGCGTGTCTGCAGTGCGCTTAGAGCTACTGGATTTCGCAGCGACTGCAGCACGATCAAACGATGGGTCAGCGATCACAACTGGAGCGGACACCGCTTGGGGCGCAGATTCCTGCAACTGCAGAAGTTCACGCCCTGTTGTTAAGACGCGTACATTCATCTGGTCTGCAAGGTAATCACCACCTGCACCTACCTTTGCAGACGCAAATGGTAAACGATTCACCTCTCCATCAGGAGAGACATACAGAACGCGTACACCATCCAGTTCTGGGAGCAAGGGCGATAAAACCTTGTCTATCGCGTTGTTTAATAATGACTCAGAATCACTATGCTGCTCTTCAATTGATTGAATCGAGGCTGAGATCATTGCCTCAATGTCTTTCGATTTTCCGAGCTGGAACACTTTCGTCACCCCATTCGGCCTTAGCAGCATTGCCGCGTAATGCACCTCTTTGTTGGTGGGGTTCAATGGATCGGCCCATTGATAGCGGATGTATTCCACCAATGCCCCATCAGCTGGCAGAACACGCCTCACTTCTTCTACGGTATAGGTTCTCGGTTTGAGCCTTGGAATCAAACGATAGAGCTCACGCTCAAGAGCGTTGATCTTTAGCTTCAGATTACTGAGAGCTTCGCCACGAACATCTCCATCGGCAATATCCTGTTGATGCTTACGTATTTGCTCAAAAATATCTTGAGAGTTCTTTCCAGAGCTGATCAGCAAACGCTGCCTGTTTTCAATTTCCTCCAACAAACCCTTGCGATTAAGAACATAAAAGAGCCCTAAATCGGGATATTGGTCAAGCATCGGAGTGCTTGTTAGTAAAAGGTTCAGGGCTTCAGTATCCTTAATTGAGGCCCAGCCTGACTGCATGTAAGAGGTTCGTTCCTGAATTGGCATTCGAGCAAGTTCAGTCTGCAGATGATCCAACCAAAGCTCAAAATTAGACAATGCCTGATTTCTTGTCTGGGTGTAGTCGCCTGCGACAATATCAAGCTTCAAGGCCGCTATTCCCATTTGATCGCCAAGATTAATAGTGTTTACATTGCTATTCTTGTGTTCAACCATTTTACGAAGATATTTGATTCCATTGGCCTGATCGCCATTAGCAAAAAACATACCCGAAAGTAGCGTTGAGACGGCATGAGGATTAATGGATGAGGTGTGCGCTACAAGATAGGAATACAAATTTTCACCCACTTCGATCGAAGCCTGATAGTTCTTGTTGGCAGCCTCGACAATCATTGCAATCATATGCTGAACTGCAGCAAGTTCAAAGGAGATGTTATTGGCATCAGAATCAAGTTGAAGAAGGGGGTATTTGACATCGGGCAAGACTCCTCGATTAACGAGAGAAAGCTGTTGCATGGCCTGCATCAGAGGATCTTTCTTGTCAAGTTCGATCAAAAGCTCGTCAAATTCCTCGAATCTTCCTGCAAAAATATAGCAGAAGGCCAGGCTTTGCTTAATAGAATAAAGCTCCTCATCATTTAGGCTGAGCTTATTGACCTGATATAGACCAATCAACTTCTCTGCATAATCAATCGTTCGAGCGTATTTTCCAGCATTCACTAAGTCTGAAAATAACCCGCCAAATGAAATACCATGATCAGTAGTATCATTATTGAATACTTGAGTCTTGAATCTTAAGATCCGATTAAAGGCACTCTCATAGTCGCCTCGCTCAACATCTGAAAATATAACGCTCATTATTGCACTTCTCGCTATGTAATCAGTCGCTTGTTCATCGTAGGACGAAAAGGTCTGTAAATCTTTAGCCTTCATATAGATCTCATTAACTCTTTCAAGGATGACTATGGATGAGCCTGGTGCACCATTATCTCTTCTAAAGAATTCGGCTTTAGCCAATAGTAGTGGCATAAGCTTAGGGCTATCAGGTCCCCACCATTCCTCCACCAGACTGATTGAATGATCCGTGAGTTCAGATAAGCTATTGCTTAAGTTGTATTGAAACTTGCTTCTACCCGATAATGATGTAGTTTTTTTCGTTGATTCGCGGTTTAGAAGAGTTTCCATCGGCTTTAGGAGCTCAAGTGCATCTGCTCGCCATCTTTTTGCCGATAAAGTATAGAGCTTAACAGCAACCTCTAATGCTTCAGCTGAGCGATCCTCTAAAGATAGACTCAACGAATACAGGCTTAAAAAAGCCCTTGACTTCGGACTTAAATCATTTGGCGACTGAATTTGCTCTGCAATTGGTTGATATTGTTCGAGATCATACATGTTGTCGGAATTTAACATAAAGCTATCAATAAGTTTGTCAATCTGTTCTTGTTGATTTGGAGCAAATGACTCTGAAAATCCACTCATCAATAGCTCATCAGCGCCAACTTTATTCTTAATTCGATCTTCTAATTCTATGTTCGATAGATAGATTGAATTAAAAGCATTGAAGCCTAATTCCCGGATTATTTTTAACTCTTCTGGGTAAAGCCTGTTGAGAAATTTGCTTTTATTCATCATCTTATACCATGCTTCATCTTGTATTTTCTCAAGAGCTGGCTTTGCTTTCACATCCTCTATGCCAATCGAACGTGCACCGCGTTGCAGACGTCTTTGATGAGAAGCCAAATCATAGAGTGCATTGGTGCCAAAGTGGTTGATCACTGATCTGTTATCACCATCTAGTCGAGCTATAAATACATCATCGGCAAAGTACTTACCAAGAATTGTTTTTGCTGTCTGCTCTTGGCTTTGTTTGATCACTTTATTCACATTATCAGTTGGCTTGATTTCAGCGGCTAAAAATTGTTGGCATGACATCGATGCAATAATAGCTAAAGCTAGTGAGGCTCTTGTGACTAAGGCCTTGCCTCCCTCCCTCGCTAAGATAAGCCGACGCATTGAGAGTGCTGCAGGTTTATTTCATTATAGCTTGATCAATGATTAAGCAGTCAGGATCCAATCCTTAAGAGCAATAATTGCAGGGAAGTGTATGAGGTCTCGATCCTTGGCCCTGTCAAACCACCTAGCCATGGCTAGTATATGTAGCAAGACCTTTTATATGCCCATTGATTATGAAGCCGATCAAAAGAGCTATTGGCCTAATGGTATTAGGCTTTGCATTCTTTCCCAGCACTCCGTCTAGCTCAAATGCAGCCTCAAGTTTGGACAAAAGCGTCGAGGCCTTTGGTGGTTATGTGCTCTATCATTGGCAACAAGACCCAAAGCTGAAGCAATTTAATCCTCCTCAAATAATTACCAATGTTCAATCAAATACAAAGGTATTGGGTGGTTGCGTCTCTAATTCGAATGGCAAGATTGGAACAGATGTTGGTGGAACATCCTATTGCGCACGGTCCAACACCATTTACGTGGTTCAAGAACAACTCGAGCCGTTTTATAAACATTTCGGACCAGCTGCAATTGCCTATGTGATTGCTCATGAATATGGCCACTACCTACAAAATATCTTTGAAATGCCCTACAAGAAAGCTGTTTCAGAACTGCAGGCAGACTGCTTATCTGGAGCGATACTCGGTCAAGGTGCAGACGAGCTTGAAATCACGAGGAGGGACATTATCGATATGACACAAGCTGCTTATACTATTGGTAGCGAATCTCACGGAAGCAGCTCTCAACGAGCATATGCTGTTTATGCTGGCTTTGGTTTATCACCTGAGATCACTTGCTCTACATCTGACATGATCAAGCTCTCAAAAAACAATATAAAGGACCATGTATTTAGGAAAATGGCTTCCCAACGTTCAGCTGATGGTGTGGATTTAAATAAGCCACAAACCCATCTTAAATCAATTTCGGGAAGCCTGCTTGATGGCGTCTAACTATCTCATTTCATCAGGCATTGCATTTTTGACTTTCTCAAGGTCTATGGCTTGATCTTCTGAGAGGAAATTGCTCCCTTCAAAAATAGCCAGGCTTTTCTTCGTTGAGTCTGGATCGAAATCCTTTGGTTCTGTTGCAATCGCATTATAAGACCAGCACGCGTAAGCTATTAATGAAGTGGATCCATATCGGCGATTGTAACAATTAACCCTAAAATTGTTGATCCTACCGTTGATCGAAGCGGTGATCCCTCTGTTGCTTCTTTTTCCGTAGACTGCGTGTATGCAGACATAATCTCCATCTGTATCTCTGTGGCAATATTCAGCGCCAGCTATTGCTGACGGAGTTGCAACCATGGAAGCACTAAGAAGAGCAGCTCCAATGGCGAGATGGGCGAATGTTTGCATTAGAATTTTTATCGTCAATTTATTCTAGCAAGTGTTATATTCTTGGCCACAAAACCTGTTATGGAAATTATTGGAGCATCGAATATTGGCCGATCGATCTCGGCTGGTTGATCTTAGATTACCCTGCCGCTAGGTATTTAATGCTCTCTGATTTCGGTGGGCATATACTTTTGCACAATTAATATCACCGTGTCCATTTGCCTTCTTTATGAAAATGAGCTTTTATTGACTATCAAGGGCTCATGGCAATGGTTCGCAAATTATCATCTTTTATTGGCGAGATGGTAGGGCTTAGCTAGAATCTATCGCGTCAATCATTAGATCCCCTGGATGGGAGCCCAATCACCACTGAGCTGGAATGCAGCCCAGTAATAGGGGTGTTCGTATGCAGGCATCGGTGGTGATTCTCGGAACTCCTTCTGGGTTGCAGCTAAGGCATCAGCTCTGCCTTCTCCTGCTTTAAGGCGCTGGTAGAAGCTCTCCATAAACGATGCTGTGGCTTTATCATCCACTTTCCAGAGGCTGAGCAAGCTTGACCTTGCCCCAGCGACAGCAATGGCACGCTTGAGGCCATAGACCCCTTCTCCTGATTGGATATCACCTTTGCCTGATTCACAGGCTGAGATCACTACTAGATCAGTGCCATCCCAATCCAACTTGGCAACTTCCAATGCTGTGAGATAGCCATCATCTGTTGGATTGGCTTCTGGTTGATTGGCACCTGCCATGGCGATGCCACTACGCAGCAAGGGGCTTTCTCCTTGCAGGGATGCTGTTTGCACCGCACCTCGCCCCCCTCGTTGTGTCATCAGGGATGAGGTTGATGCTGCTGGATCTTGTTTGACTTGATTGGGCAGATAAAAGGCATGGGTGGCCAGGTGCAGAAGCTTCGGGGCAGGTTTTTGTTTGACG
>MPMF02160703.1_pt1 | contig 10153 bp, 13 predicted proteins | sample 1617271 | NCBI WGS metagenome assembly MPMF02 (sample SAMN05944812, study PRJNA350692) | marine metagenome | biome: marine; feature: ODZ; material: water; isolation source: 120 m water sample prefiltered with 30 um filter, filtered on to 0.2 um... | place: Pacific Ocean | collected 2012-04-09... | reverse complement strand
GAATCCTCAGGGGTCACTCCCAAGACAGCCAACTGTTGAGACCCTTGAGGACCAGCCCAGCGCAAGCGTCGCTGACGATCGAAAAGAGCTGCCCCAATAGCTATCGACCATGAGCCATAACGGGCAAGGTAGGCAGCACTGCGATGCTCCACTGTTGCCGCCAGCCGATACCAAAGCTTGCGTACCAGCTCTGGATCTTGAGCTTCCAGCATCTTCAATGCTGCCTCCATGGAATCAGCCTGGCCAAGTTGCCGGATCAGATCCAACGGCAATCCTTCACGTACAGCCATGGCCGTAAGCACCTCCAGACGACCATCTGCAAGATGGTGATGAGTATGAAAAATCCCCCCTGCCAACTTCACCAACTTGCCGTGATATCCCAACAACAACAATTGCTCCACCCCCGCCTCTGCCGCGGCCACGATGACAGGCCCCAACCAATTGCCAATCTTGAGGAGCGGCTGAGCAGCCAAGCCCAACTGCCGAGCTAGATCAAGACCATTCTCACCAATCACCAAAGTCATTGCTCCACAAAAATCTGAATCGGCACATTGCCGACGTAGTTGCTCAATGGTCTGCTGCAACTGATCAGGAGAGGCGCTGACCTGCACATCCGCCTGGGTGCCAATCAAGGCCAAGCCATCCACAACCCCAAAAGCTGCATTACTGGTACGTGCTGCCAAATCTCTACCCCTAGGCAACACAACTTCCAACTGCAGCCCTCGACCCGAAGGCACCAGCGAGTACAAATTACGACTCAAAAGCTCGCGTGCAAATCGAGACAAACACGCCTCTCCACCGGACCCCAGCGTGCCGACACCCTTGCCTGCCACGAGATTAAGCCAGGCCTCTGGATGAACATTCAACTCATCATCAACACCAACAACCAACTCCTGCCACTGAACACACACCCAAATCTCCAAACCTCTTGTGAGATCAAGACCTGGCCCTGGATCACAATGGCTAATTGCCAAAGCCTGTTCGCCTCCAGCCAGAACCGCTGCAGAGGTCACTGACACAGCAAAAGGTTGGTCGCGACCAGGCAATTCAAGCAACTGAGAAGCAATAAAAGGCCTACCAAGCAACGCTTCGGTAGCAGCTCGGGCCGCAGCCGCGACCCAAACCGGCAGCGTCAACCCCCTGGAATCAGCATCGGCGTGATCGATCAAAGACCCTTGCTTAGGTATTTTTTAGGATGATTCATTACTAAGCCTTAGGCCGTGCAGGACAAACTCACCCTGATGATCCCGGGTCCTACACCGGTTCCCGAAACAGTACTCAAAGCCATGGGTCGCCACCCCATCGGCCATCGCAGTGGAGAGTTTCAAGCCGTAGTCAGACATACCACCGAGCAGCTGCGCTGGCTGCATCAGACCAAAGCAGATGTTCTAGTCATTACTGGCAGCGGCACCGCTGCGATGGAAGCAGGAATCATCAATACCCTCAGCTACGGCGACAAGGTCCTCTGCGGCGACAACGGCAAGTTTGGACAGCGCTGGGTCAAGTTGGCCAAGGCCTACGGCCTGGACGTAGAAGTTATAAAAGCAGACTGGGGACAACCGTTAGACCCAAAAGCCTTCCAAAGAGCACTGGAAGCAGACAATGGCAAAACAATCAAAGCCGTAATTCTCACCCACTCGGAAACCTCAACCGGGGTAATTAACGACCTGGAAACCATCAGCAAATATGTCCGCATTCACGGCAAAGCACTAACCATCGCTGATTGCGTGACAAGCCTTGGGGCCTGCAATGTCCCCATGGATTCTTGGGGTCTAGATGTGGTTGCTTCCGGTTCCCAAAAGGGATACATGATCCCTCCAGGTCTCAGCTTCGTGGCCATGAGTGAACGAGCCTGGCAAGCTCATCAACAATCGAATCTACCGAAATTTTATCTCGATCTGGGGCCTTACCGAAAAACTGCCGCTCAAGACAGCAATCCATTCACCCCTGCTGTGAATCTCTACTTCGCACTGGAATCTGCGCTGGGAATGATGCAGTCAGAAGGACTAGAAGCCATCTTTGACCGTCATGCCCGCCATCGCGCAGCCGCTCAGGCCGGCATGAAGGCCATCTACCTGCCCCTGTATGCAGCTGAAGGACATGGCAGCCCAGCGATCACCGCAGTCGCACCTGAGGGAGTTGATGCAGAGCAACTGCGCAAAGCTGTCAAAGAGAAATTCGACATCCTGCTAGCAGGTGGACAGGATCATCTAAAAGGAAAGGTCTTCCGTATCGGCCATCTTGGATTCGTATGTGATCGGGAGGTCCTCACTGCCATAGCTGTCATCGAATCCACCTTGCAATCTCTTGGCTTGCATAAGGGCAACATGGGAGACGGCCTGGCTGCCGCAGCAGCCATTCTGGGATAACAGTGCTCACAAAAAAAACGAACTGAAGCTGATCTACACTGATAAAATGCGGGTGTAATTCAGTGGTAGAATGTCAGCTTCCCAAGCTGAACGTCGCCGGTTCGAATCCGGTCACCCGCTTATCAAAGTATTAGCCAAAGTTAATAGAGTACTCATTCATACTTAATAAACTACAAAGCCTACCTAATTCAAACTACGATTCAAATCATTATCTAAGACCAATTCAGGATCTAGGCTTGATTAATTGAAGAACTTGTGGGCCAACCACTCCTGCACGACGCTCCTGATCTAATGCCTTAAGAATCAAACTGCCAGCAGCCTGAAGATCTCCGGCTTCAGCCTGCGCAGAAGCACGATCAAAGAAACCACTAGCGGCCTTCAAATAAACCTCGCGTTGAATAGAAGCGGAATTCGTGCCCGCTGTTGTTCTCAAAAAAGTAGACGTCAAGACTGATCAGCTGAACCCCTTGATTGCAAGTTTAACGCGAATTGTCTAGTACAAGCAATATCGATCATCAAAACAGCAAATGTTGTTGCCTAAATCAGCCAATTGATATCTATAGACAATATAAGGGTGCTAAATCAGGTTCCTGGCTCCTCAATGTTGCCTCCCATAGTTTCGATCTGAGCTCTTAAGACTGACGCACGAGTCTGTTCACCACGTGTTTCGGCCACAGCCAATGCAAATTCAAGCTTCTCGAGCTGATGACCCCACTCATGGAAGGCCTGAAGTCTGATAGAAGGTCTCGCTAACGGTGAAAATACTGAGCTGGTAACCCCAGCTTTGCCAGAGGCAGAAATGGTTAAAGCCATGGATGCCTTTCTTTTTATTGTGCACCCGATGCCACCCTCATGCCGCAAGACTGTCTGGTTCCCCTGACCAAGGCTGAGGATCTTCTCGGGCTTGATCGTCAGCTTGATCAGAACTATCAAGAAGTTCCTGGCACTCTTTTAAGAGCTGCTCAACCCCATCGAGCATCTCCATTTCCTCTGCAGGAATCCTCTGAGATTCGCTCTGCTGTCTCAACTGAAACTCCAAAGCCTCCTGACGCTGCTCCAACTTAACGAGCCTCTGCGATAAAGCAGTGATGGTCTGAACCAGGTCTTCTGCAGTACGAGTAATTCGAAAAGAAACTGACGAGGACATAGCCACAAACAAATACTTTGTCCCGATGACAACACATGAGGAATAAAGGCTCAAGTCATTGGGCAGATGGTGAGGAGAATCTTTTGCGCTCAAAGTATCTGTACTGTTTCAAATCGATCCCATGCCTTCTCTGGCAACGTTACTGATTTATCTAATGGCAGGAACAGCATTGGGTCTGCTGACATTGCGCACTGGCATTCCAGCTGCACCCCTTGCAGGTGCTCTTTTAGGTGCAGGGCTCGTGAGCATGAGCGGTCGCCTTGATGTTGCTGAATGGCCCACAGGAACACGCACCGCAATTGAAATCGGCATCGGCACGGTGATCGGTACCGGCCTCACCAAAAGCTCCCTAGGGGAGCTGCAAAGCCTCTGGCGACCAGCCCTACTGATCACTCTGACCCTTGTACTTACTGGGATCGTGATAGGTCTTTGGAGCAGTCGATTACTAGGCATTGACCCTGTGGTTTCACTCCTCGGCGCTGCCCCAGGAGGCATCAGTGGCATGAGTCTGGTGGGTGCGGAATTCGGCGTCGGTGCTGCAGTCGCCACCCTTCATGCTGTGAGATTAATCACCGTACTTTTGGTACTACCCCTTCTAGTGAAGCTATTGGCCCCATTAGGACTAATTGATTCCTGATTAAACCTGGACAAGAAAGAAAGCACGAGTACTTTAGCAATTACTTGTCAAACTCTTTAGGTATGATCAGAAATCGCCATCGGATCGCCCTTTGCCTGTCTGTTATTAGCCTTGCAGGAATAAGCCTCACGACCACCACATCAGCAATGGCTGTTGCCAACGAAAGTGGAAAAACGGGCGCAAAGATCTATTGCTACATGCGTAGCAACGGCAATAACCATGAAGTGAGCTGGAATGCCTCCTATGCAGTGATCAAAAGACAAAGCGGAGGTTTGTTTAAAAGCTCACCGGAACATGCTTCGGTCATGATTACTGAAGCAGTGGTCAACGAACCCAGCAGTTACCCAAACTGCGGTAAATACCTTGGCGATCTCTTCGGAAATACCAAAAACTCTTTGTCAGGAGCTGATCAAGAAAGTGGTGATGAGACTGTGATCGACTCCTATAGCTCTGGCAATACCAACAACACCACTCCTTCAAACACAGATCATGAGCAGGACTACAGCTATTAAATTCCCTCGCTTCCTTGCCAAACTATTTCTGAGCGGGTTGCTGCTTTCCACTCTTAGCTGCAACAGTCGCTCAGCGCCAACCAATCCTTCTGCGGAATCGAATATCTCGTCCCAAGCTTGCTTGGAAAATCTTGACCTCAAAGGACTCGACCAAGCCCTACTGCGCTGCAACAGCGTAGTGAGCCAACATCAAAACGACCCTGAACCACTCAACGACCGTTCCCTGATCTACACCCTGCTTGGCCAAACCAATTTGGCTTGTCAAGATGTCTCCAAAGGCTTACAGCTTCTGAATCAACAGGGGGCATCAGCTGATCCGATGGTGCGTCACGAACTAACCGTGCGGAAAGACTCCTGCATGCAACATCTCAACATGACTGGCAAAGGCTGACGCTTGAGTCCAACACGACGAGAACCAAGCAATACCTCAATCCGCTCGGCCTTACTTGCTATCAGAGCATCCACCAGCTGATCTGCAAAACCCAGTTGGAACCAGTGACTCGTGAGTTCACCATCCATCCCCAATCGATGGCAACGATCCTCAGCCTGATCCACATCACCAGGTGTCCAGTGACGTTCAAGCAAAACCACATGCCTGGCGCGATGCAAGGTGTAACCAAGCCCGCCTACTGCATAGGTTGCCAACAAAAGGGAACTCATCCCTGATTGAAAACGATTCACAGCTTCCTGCCGCTGCCCTGGACGCTGACGACCAGTTAACAACTCACCCCCTAAGCGTTGCTGCAAAAGCAACAAAGGGCCAACAAAACTGCTGAAAAGGACAACGGCTTGCCCCTCAGCAAGAAGTGCTGCCACAACAGTCTCCACTGCTGGCAACTTGAACTCCGCTGCGATCTGGCGCAAAGCCGTAAGCACCGCTAGCGATTCCGCATCTGAACGCACCAAACCCTGCTGAACACGATGGCGATAGTTGTCTGTAACAAGAGCTAGACGATGGTCAAAACCACGAGACTCTGGCTCTGTAAGGACAACCCGATGCTCTTGACGACGTTTAGGGGGCAAGCCAAGCAACGTCTGCTTGCATCGATGCAGCACCAATGGCCGTGTGAGCTTCCCTAGAGCATCGAGATCACTCGCACCACGTGAATGCCAGCGTCGCTGTCCACCTTGATCTCGCCAGTGACCCTGACAAAAACGCTCTTCAAACTGACGTTGATCTCGAGCCAAAGGATGATCAATGGCAGCCAGCAGTGGATAAAGCTGATCAGGACGACCATTCTTCATCGGCGTCCCGGTGAGTAACCAAATAGCCCTTAAACGCGGATGCCGCGCAAGCCTTAAAAGAGCCTGGGTTCGTCTTGACTTGATGGACTGGCCGAAATGCGCTTCATCCACCAACAGAAGCGTTCCCGCCGCCGGCAATTCCCTAGGCAGACGAGCCCAGCTATGAATGCACACCCGCAAATCAAGACTTGCAGCTTCCATGCGCCAGTGGTCATGAAGACCTACCGGCGCCACAACCATGACCCTTACATCAGCACATCTCACCATGGCGCGAGCCGCCAAAAGAGAGGTAAGAGTCTTACCAAGACCCATTTCATCAGCCAAGACTGCACCGCGCCGCGCCAATAACCAACGGACTCCAGAGCGCTGATGAGGAAGAGGTCTACGACCATCTGATAAAACAACCTCAAGATCTGCATAGCTCACGAGATCCCGATGGGGCGGCATCGATGGCAAAGGCTGTTCGAACCAACTCAGCCACTGAGCCAAGTCGTCCTGCACCAAAAAACGTGAGCCAAACTGCCTCTGCAAATGTTGAGCCGCCACCAAAGGAAATTCCCAGCCCTGGCGAGTACCACGCCAAATTCCACGAGGCCTCACTTTGCGAAGCTGAGCCTGAGTCACGGCATCGAAAGGGAACACCACCTTGACCAAACCAGCCGCAGTCAGACCCAAATAACAGCTGGAAGACGATTTAGGCGTGAGCTTCACTGCTCAAGGAACACCTAATTTACGCCCCATTGCCTCACTAGCAAGAGCGAAAGCAACCACTATAAAAAGCAGCGCAAAGCAAGACAAAATAGATATTTAGACACATTGACTCAAAGAGCATTCGCGGCACACTGCACAAAACCGAGGAACTCGGATGCACAATAGGGACGCGGTTTTCCTCGAAGATCTCTGCCCCAAATTACGTGTCCGAAGATGGAGAAAATCCCTTCACAACTATACCGCTCAAAGTTGTATCTATTGCGGCAAAACTTCTGAATCAATTGACCATATTTTGCCTCGCAGTCGCGGTGGCTTAAGTATTACTGAAAACTGCGTTCCGGCCTGTCTCTCCTGTAACGGTCACAAATCTGATGCCCATGCCTTCGATTGGTATAGGCGACAACGCTTCTATGATCCGCGACGCGCAATGGCTATACGCGCCTGGATGGATGGCGATCTCCGACTGGCTTTAAGGTTGCTTCAATGGGCCCAACCCAACCATAGAGAAGCTCCTGTTATCAGCCAAGATGAAGACTGGTTGTTCCAGGTGGCCTAAGCCAATCTCACCAGACCTGACAGGCCACCACAGGGTGATGTCTTTGACAAATCGAAGCCTGCTGCTCAGGTTGCTCCGGAGCGAGAAGCATCGCACCTGTCAACAAAGCCGCAGGCAAGACAAAATGAAAAGCCCAACCTCTCTGCTGACCTTGAACGATCCTGGGACCTGCCCGACGCGGCAGCATGGACACTGATATCGCGGAAGCGCGCAAACAGGAGCTAGCCATGACCAAACCGAGAATATAATACATTTGTACTCATGCTTACAGAACTTGTCAAGCAGAGTCCGCCCCTCCCCACCGGCTCAAAGCTGCTGGTTCTAGGTGGAGGGTTCAGTGGCCAGCATGTAGTAGCTCTGGCGAGAGCACTTGGCAGCACTGCCATCTGCAGCCGCAGAGACATCAACAGCCCAGGCGCAGACATAGCTTTTGATAGTGCCACCAAGGTGTTGCCAGCCACAAAAGTTCTAGAAGGAGTCACCCATTTACTCAGCTGCATACCGCCAGCAGCCGATGGGAAAGATCCAGTACTGACATGCTTGGGCGACCAGCTCAAAACATTGCCATTGCAATGGGTTGGCTATCTCTCCACCACAGGGGTTTACGGAGATCGCCAAGGACGATGGGTCACAGAAATCGATCATCCTCAGCCTCAGCAAGCACGGAGCAAAAGAAGATTGGCCTGTGAAGAGGCCTGGCAAGCTTCGGGATTACCCCTGCAAATTCTGCGGCTGCCTGGCATCTACGGACCAGGCCGCTCAGTACTTCAAAGCGTCAACACAGGTCAAAGCAGAATGATCCACAAGCCCAACCAGGTGTTTTCAAGAATTCATGTCGATGACATCGCAGGGGCCATCCTGCACCTCATCCAATGCGCTGCTGATGGACAGCGACCCATCGTGATCAACGTCACCGATGACATGCCAACAGCGTATACAGACGTACTCGGGTTCGCAGCCCAACTACTTGGACAGTCCCTGCCCGAAATTGAGCCGTTTGCAGTTGCCGCTGCACAAATGAATCCTATGGCACTCTCCTTCTGGCAAGAGAATCGCAGGGTAAGCAATCAGCTCCTATGCCGCGACCTTGGCTATTCCCTGATGCATCCCAACTATCACTCCGGCCTTAGAGACTGTTATCTGGCAGAAGGTTTCAAGGTCTCACAGACGAATTCTCCTTAGTTGTTGAACGTTCCCGATCCGAACCACCAAGAATGAACTCGTTCCAATTGAAGGGCTTCTCTGGATCGATAAATGTCAACCCGGCATCGCGCAAAAACTGACTCCAATGCACCACCAACCAGCCATTCCGCAACCCGGTACCAAGACCAAACAACATCAAACCAAGCAGCAACCAGCGCATCATGGCTATGCCTTCTGAAGGCTTTGACGTTAATCAACTTATCGTTATCGCCATCGGCGATCCCGCTGGCATAGGGATGGAGGTCACCCTAAAGGCCCTCGCTTCACCAAGCTTGCCATCAAAGCTGCATCCCCAGCTGGTTGGCTGTCGCAAAAGCCTGGAACTGACCTATGCCCAATTACAAGCTCAAGGAATCTCTCCCCTAGCCAATCCAAAGAACCTCGATATCAAAGATCTACCCCTGAAGAGCACACTTCAGCCTGGATACCCCACAGCACAGAGTGGAGCCGCAAGCTTTCTATGGTTGACAAAGGCAACAGAACTCCTCTTGAAGGGTCGAGCCCGCGCCCTTGTTACCGCTCCCATTGCCAAGCATGCCTGGCATGCAGCAGGCCATCACTATCCCGGTCAAACCGAACGACTTAAAGAACTGGTGGGCGCTGATCAAGCCTCCATGCTCTTCACCGCGATCTCACCTCAAAACGGATGGCGACTCAACACTCTGCTAGCAACAACCCATATCCCGCTAGCAGCAGTACCAAAAGTGCTGACCCCTGAGTTGGTTAGAGCGAAGCTCAACGTACTCAAGACCTTCTGCCAAAGATTCAAAACCGATCCATCCATTGCAGTCGCGGGCCTCAATCCCCACGCCGGTGAGCAAGGCCAACTGGGCCATGAAGAGCTGAAATGGTTGATCCCAATGCTGAACAAATGGAAAACCGAGCACCCTGAGATTCAACTGGACGGTCCTTTACCTCCCGACACATGTTGGCTTTCAGCTGCAAAGGCTTGGAATGGCAACCCATGCGCCAACACCCCAGACGGCATCCTGGCCTTGTACCACGATCAGGGTCTAATTCCAATGAAGCTGCTGGCTTTCGACTCGGCCGTAAACACCACCCTTGGGCTTCCATTTCTACGCACCTCACCTGATCACGGCACCGCCTTTGACATTGCTGGGAAGGGATGTGCCAGACCCGACAGCATGTTGGCCGCCCTCAAAGCAGCCTGGGAGCTCACGGAATCACGCTAATCAGCCAGGCTTAACACGCATCAAAACCTGACCGAACTCCACTGGTGTGCCGTTATCTACAAGGATTTCAACCACCTCGCCACTGACTTCAGATTCCAACTCATTCATCAACTTCATGGCCTCCAAAATACACACGATCTGACCGACACCTATGCGACTGCCGACTTCTACAAACGAAGATTCCCCAGGGCCAGGAGCCCGATAAAACGTGCCGACCATCGGTGCCGTTACCTCCAGGAAATCAGTTCTGGACCCTGGTACCGCTGGAGGCGGAGTACCAGGTCCGACCATCTCAACTCTCGGTTCTGGAGCCGGTGAAGGCATCTCAAGAGTAGAAGACAACGGCATCACAGGGGCAACCAGTGCTGCTGCAGGGATGTTCCGCCTGACCTCAAGACGAAAATCATCGCCCTCAAGGCGAAATTCCTGAATGTCGCTTTCCGCCAAGGCTGCCAGCAACTGGTGCAGTTGATCATGATCGAGCTGCATGGCCATTAGTTCTCGCGACCTAGGTAGCTGTCGTTACGTGTGTCGACTTTAATTTTCTCGCCCACAGAAAGAAACAAAGGAACCATTACCT
>MPMF02056304.1_pt1 | contig 10191 bp, 9 predicted proteins | sample 1617271 | NCBI WGS metagenome assembly MPMF02 (sample SAMN05944812, study PRJNA350692) | marine metagenome | biome: marine; feature: ODZ; material: water; isolation source: 120 m water sample prefiltered with 30 um filter, filtered on to 0.2 um... | place: Pacific Ocean | collected 2012-04-09... | reverse complement strand
GGTGATGCGGGGATCGTCCTTTTCCGCCCAGACCGCCTGGCCTGCCACCTCCGCATCCTGGCGCATCGACCGCAGTTTCAATATCTCGAACGGCTCGTTGAACAGGCCGACGCGACGTTGTCGGTAGAAGGCCGGGCCGCGCGATTCCAGTCGGATCGCGATCGCGGTCAACAGGATGATCGGAAGCGCGACGACCAGCAGGATCAGGCTGACCGCAACGTCGAAGGCACGCTTGTACATGGCCGACCACATCCGACCCGAAGAAAAACCCTCGGAAAAGATCAGCCAGCTATGGCTGACAGAGGCGAGATCGATACGCCCCGTCTCTCGCTCCAGAAAGCTCGACAGCTCGGACACTTGCACGCCGGTCGTGCGAACCCGCAACAGGTCCTGATAGGGCAAGGCGTTACGGCGTTCCTGAATGGCCAGCACGACCTCGCTGGCTTCCCGGTCGATCACGAAGCCGCGCAGGCTCACGATGTCGGCGCGTTGGACGGCCTCCGGCACGGCCGTCTCGTCGGCATTCATCGCGATCGCGCCAGCGACCAGGAAGTTGGAGCCGGGCCGCGATGCCAGCTTGACGATCTGCGCCGCCCGCTCGCCCGCCCCCATCAGGATGACCCGCCGCTTGAATCGGTCGCCACCCAGCAACCCGCCCAGCAACCCTCGCACCACGACCAGCAGCACGACCGCCAGGATCATCGAGAAAAACAGGCTCGACCGCCAGTAGGACAGGTTCGGCAGGAAAAAGTAGATGAGCGACAGGAAGATGACGCCAAGCGAGATCGCCACCATCAACCGCGCCGCCGCGAAGCGCAGCGACAGGAACGAAGCCGCCGAATAGGCGCCGACCGCGAGCAACGCGATCTGAAGCGGGATGGCGAAGCTCAGCACCTGAGGCAGTCGCTCCACGAATGTTCCCGCCGGAAAGCCGATCTGCCGTGCCCGCAATAGCCAGCCCAGCTCCGCCGCCAGCATCAGAAGCAGGAAATCGACCAGCCCGAGCAACAGCGCCGCATGGGGGACATAATGTTTGAACAGGCGGATCATCTACTCAACGCATAACCCCCAAACGGCCTTCGCCACGACCTTTTCCGTGATCCGTCCTAATTTTTGCAAACAATGACAAACGAAGCGTGAAGAAATTCGTTTTTGCGCGTTATAGGCACCGCGCCAGCTGGGTCGGACCGGCATGGTGCGGCATAACGAAGGGGCATTCATGCATAATCAAATCGTGCCAGTCATCCTATCCGGTGGCTCCGGCACGCGTCTCTGGCCGATGTCGAAGCCGGAGATGCCGAAGCAGTTGTTGGCGCTCACCGCCGATGAGACCATGTTGCAGCTGACAGCGCAGCGGACCAATTCCAACGACTTCGCCGCCCCGATCGTGGTGGCCGGACAGCGCCATGCCGATCTGGTCGAGGGTCAGTTGGTCGATGCGGGTACGCCGCCCCAGGCCCTGATCCTGGAGCCGGTGGCACGCAACACCGCGCCCGCCATCGCGCTCGCCGCGCTGGTCGCCAAGCCGGAGGACGTGCTGCTGGTCATGCCGTCCGACCATGTGATCGCCGATCTCGACGCGTTTCACGCCGCCATTCGCGCCGCGCTGCCCATGGTGTCGCAAGGCTGGCTGGCGACTTTCGGCATTGCGCCCGACAAGCCCGAAACGGGCTATGGCTGGATTCAGGTGGGGCGTGAGATCGCATCGGGTGTCCATCAGGTCGCCCGCTTCGTCGAAAAGCCCCGGCTGGAGCGTGCGGAAGCGATGCTGGCGCGGGGCGACTATGCGTGGAACGGCGGCATCTTCCTGTTCCGCGCCGACCGCTATCTGGAAGAACTGGGCCAGCATGCGCCGGAGATGCTGGTCGCCGCTGAAAAGGCGGTCCGCGCCGCCCAGCATGACGGCAAGCGTATCCTGCCGGACGAAACCGAATTCTCCGCCTGCCCCTCCGATTCGATCGACTATGAGGTGATGGAGCGCGCCGACCGCGTGGCGGTGGTGCCGGTCGCCATGGGCTGGAACGATGTCGGCAGCTGGGACGCGCTGCACGCGATCAGCGATCTCGATGGTCTGGGCAATGCCCATCGTGGTGAAGTGCTGGCGATCGATACCAAGAACTGCCTGATTCGCACCGACCGGGTGCGCATCGCCGCCGTCGACGTCGAAGACCTGATCGTGGTGGCGAGCGGCGACGATATCCTGATCCTGCCGCGCGGCCGGAGCCAGGACGTCAAGAAGCTGATCGAGGCGATGAAGCGTCAATGAGCCGATAATGCCGGACCGCGTCCGTCGTGGTCCGGCTACCCGGCGGCGCGATCCGCCGCGTCGAGCACCTCCGCCATCGTCGTGGCGGTCACGCCGTGCCGGGCCAGCCGATCGAACACGCGGTCCCACCAGCGGTCGAACATCTCGCGATCGTGTGTCGTGCGGACATAGGGCGTGTGCCCCGGCTCCAGCGTCGGTGAGTGGAAGGAAAAGGTCAGCAGGCGGACGCCGTCCGCCACCGCGCGGTCGATCCCGGCCAGTGCATCGCCGATACTCACGCCCTCGGGCGTCAGCGGAATGCGGTTGAGCAGGCCCAATCGCGCCATCGCACCTCGCCCGTGCGGCCAGCGCCCGGCCTTGGGATAGAGGCTCTCACCCCGTCCTCGAAGGAGACCGGCATAGACACTGGTCAGCGGCAGTTCGATCATGCCGTCGCGACGAAAGCCATGCGAGTCGATCCCGCTGAAATCCATGCCGCCGGTATCACCATAGTCGTGGAGCGCCCGCATCGAACTGTCGAGCCGATATCCCCGCTCGGCGAGCAGCGCCAGCGATGAGGGGCCAAGCCCGTAACGCCCCGAGCGGAAGATGCGCGGCCTCGTTCCAAAGGACGTAGCGATGGCCTCGGTCAGCGTATCGAGCTTGGCGGCTTCCAAGGCCAAAGGCAGATTGCCCGCATGGCTGGTAAAGGGATCGACGACCTCGTGATGCGGTGGCGTGACCCAAGCATGAAGCTGTGCACCGATTTCCGAGCGCCCGTCCGCGACGCATTCCGCCAGGATCGCCACCGAGGCGGGATCGACCGCCACCGGATAATCGACCATGCAATTCAGGCCGACCCCGGCCGCCGCGAACCGGCGATGGGCCGGAGCGAAGGCCCGCATCGCGCTGGTCGAACGGTGCCGCCGGTCGAGCGGTGCCGACCAGTCGAACTCCTCCTCGACATCCACGAACACCAGAAAGTGAGGGCCGAAGTCGTCCGGCCATGCGATCCGCTCGGCCGGGGCGGCGGCGTCTGGACGCCAGGGGCGGACCGGCTTCGGCACGATCAGCCGGACGAGGCCCGCCCTGCCCGCCGATCATCGCCCAAGGGCAGTGCCAGCACGACCCGGTGCAGACCGATGCTCAGCCCGCCGCCCATTTCGGCACCCAGCTTGTCGATCAGTCGCAGCGAGAAGCCGGTGCCGAGCAGCGGTGCGCCCTCGCGCTGCTCCTCATCCCCCGCCTCGCTGAGCAGCGCCGCCTCGGTTTCGACCGTCAGGGCGAGCGGACGATCGACCCGCAGCGCGGCCATGCCCTGATCTTCCGCCAAGCTGGCGGACAGGCGCTCACCAACGACGCAGTTCGACAGCAGGACGGAGAAGAGCCGGGTCAGCAACCGTTCGGCCGCGCGGTCGTCGGCCAAGGCGGCGATCGGGGTCGCAGGCGGATCGAAGCGGATTTCCGCCCGGCGCAATTCGGCCAGCGGTGCGAGTTCGGCCAGCACCCGCTGGATCAGGGGCGCCAGCGGAACGATGCTCGGCCGCAGCTCCAGCACATGGCCCTCGATCCGGGCGGCGGTATCCAGATCCTCGACCGAAGCGAGCAGATCCGCCGCCATCGACCGGATGGCGCTGGCGCGGTCGCGATAGACCGGTGCCACGGGTCCCAGCAGTTCGCTTTCGATCAGTTCGGCAAAGCCCGCCACCGCATTGGCGGGGGTGCGCAGTTCATGGACCAGCTGGCGCAGCGAGTCAGACGGCGAGGTGTCGCCCACCGTCGCTTCGGTCACATTCGCCATTTCGTCCCGGCGCGGCCGCCGACCGCTGCCGCGATAACCCATATACTGGCCCGACACGGGATCGAACCAGGGCATGGCCGATACCCGCCACGACCCTGCCGCCGCTGATGCACCGCCAATCTCCAGCCGCGCGTCGCGGAAGGGCGAGCGGCGACGAAAGGCTCCCATCGCCACGCCGTCGAACTGCGCGAGCCCCTGCATCGCGGTCTCCGCAATGCTGACGCCGACCAGCGGTCCGCGCGTCACGCCGTCGACGCCCAGGATCATTCCGGTCGGATCGGTGTCGAAATCGAAATGCGCAGGACCTGCATCACTGTGCGTCGCCCCGGTCACTTCCTCGCGCCGCTGGTTGAAGGCATCGATCCGCGCGACCAGATCGGCGATCTCGTAACGCGGCGGCGCGGTGGGCGCGGGGGCGTGGCGCAGCGCCTCGGCCATGAACGGCAAGCCCCGCGCCACCTGGCTCAACGCAACGAAAGGTGTCGCAGCCTGCATCGGCAGCGGATCGAGCAGAATGGAGAGCGGTGGCGGTTCGGCCTCCGGGCTTTCTGCCGACGCGATCTCTACGGGCGCAGGCCTGGCTTCGACGACCGACGCCGGGGCAACGGGTTCGACCTGCTCCATGGCGGCTTCCGGCTCCGGGTCATGCGACAGGACGAAATCGACCCGGCCAAAACTGTCCAGCCCGCGCATGACCGCATCCGACAGGTCGCGCCGATGACGCAGGACCGACCGCGTGCGCGGACTCAACCGAGGCAGCAGGGCCAGCCATTCGGCATCGCTCAGCCGCGCCATCCGCAACAGGGAGGCTGCGACCTCATGCTCATCCTCGGTAAAGAAGGAAACCAGTTCGACCGGCGGATGCGCCATCGCGAGCATACGGGCGCTGGCCGCGCGAACCTCGACCGGTACGGAGGCGCGCAGCGTGTCCAAGCGGGCTAGCATCGGTGCGTCGGCGAGGACGCGGCCACGGCTCATCAGGTCGACAAGCTGCCGCCAGGCAGTCTGCGCGCCGAATGGCGTCGCAGTGTCGGCCGATAAAATCGTCGCCAGACTGTCGTCGAACCGCACGGAGCTCCCTTCATCCTTGGCCTTTCGGCCGCCAGCATGCTTGTTTAGCGTCCTTATCCTTCCAACTGGTAACCTGCAAATATCCTTCTGCGCGCCTTTGCATTGTCGAAGAATTGCGATAGTGCGTAATTTTCTTATAGCTGGCCGTCATAGGGCTTAGGGATTCGACAGTTTATGTGGAGTATTGTGTAATGGCGCTGGATCGCATCGATCGGCAGATCCTGGCGCTGTTGCAGGCCGATGGCCGAATGACCAATGTCGAGCTGGCCGAGCGGGTCGGCCTGACCGCGCCGCCTTGCCTGCGCCGGGTTCGCGCGCTGGAGGAAGCGGGCGCCATCCGGGGCTATCACGCCGATCTGGATGCCGCGCGCCTGGGCTTTCCGATCACCGTCTTCGCAATGGTGTCGCTGCGCAGCCAAGCCGAGCATGACCTTGCCGCGTTCGAGGCGCATGTCGCAGGGATTCCCGAAGTCCGCGAATGCCATATGCTGAACGGCGAGATCGACTTCATCCTGAAGATCGTCGCGTCGGATCTGAAGAGCTTCCAGGAAATCCTGACCGGCCATCTGACGCCCGCGCCCAACGTCGCCAGCGTCAAGACCTCGCTGACGATCCGGACCGCCAAGCAGGTGTCGGGGATACCGATCGAAGCGGACTGATCGGGTTTGCCACCGACAGGAAAGGGCCGGTTCTCCACGTGGGAGGACCGGCCCTTTTTATGTGCGATTGCCTTCGATGTCGCTGAGCGCGAACGACGCTCGCAAGGAGAAAGCCCCCGCGCCCTGCGGCGCAGGGGCCTTTTGCATTACGCCTGGGTGCTCAGCCAGGTCTTCCAGAATGCGGCGAGATCGGCGCGCGGGGTGCCCTTCACGGCGTCGAAGGCGGCGGTCGCGCCCGCCTTGTCGCCCTGCGCGGCCAGCGCGATACCCAGGCGGGTGTTCACCTCATTGGCGTCGACACCACCCTTTTGCAGCGCGACGCGGTAGAGCTCGACCGCCTTGGCATAATTGCCCTGGCCGTAATAGGCCTCGGCGGTCAGCGCGGCGAGCTTGCCGTCACCCGCCGACTTCGCGCGCGCCTCGGTCGGGGCCAGCGAGCCTTCCTGCTTGCTCTTGGCGTCCGCTGCGGTCAGCATCGCCTTAGCGGTGGCATTGCCCGTCGGGATCTTGCCGGTCGCCATGCCTTCCTTCAGCACGGCTGCGGCTTCGGCGGGCAGGCCCTTGTCGGTCGCGTACTGGGCATATTCCATATAGTCGTTCTGGTCGGCCAGCGACTTGGAAGCGCGCATCAGGCGGAACAGGTCAAGCTTCTGGTTCTTGTCCAGCGTCGCCAGCGAACCCGGCTGCAGGCCATAGATCACCAGCGTGTTGCGCCAGTTCTGCGCGGTCGGATAGGCGGCAACCCACTTGCGCAGCCAGCCCAGCGTCTCCGGCACCATCTTCGCCTTGTTGGCGCGACCGATGGCGTACTTGTAATAATCCTCCGGCGCCTTTTGGCCCGACGCGTTCATCTGGTCGATGACCGATGCCAGCTCGGCATTGCCGCCTGCGACATCGCCCGATTCGAACTTGGCCTTGACCATCAGCATCGGCAGGTTCGGGTCGTTATAGCCGAGCTGCTTGGCCTGCTGGAAATATTGCAGGGCGATCGGATACTGCTTGCCGTTATAGGCCAGCGCGCCGCGACGATAGACGTAGCGCGGCTTGTCCGCCGCCGGGGTCGAGGGGCTGGCGATCAGCGCGTCGAGCGGCTTGGCGAGCACCGCCTCGTCGATCGGAGCATTCGGATTGGCCTGCTGGGCCGCATACAGCTTGCCGGACTCCAGCTCATAACGCAGCGCGGCCGCGATATACTTGTCGTCCTCGGTCTTGGCGGCGGCTTCGACCGCAGCGACCAGCGGCTCAGCGGCGGCATAGTTCTTCTGCTGCATCACCGGCTGCGCGGCCTGGGCGGCCTTCAGCGCCTCGGGGCTCAGCTTCAGGCCACCGGCTTCCTCGCCCTTCTTCTTCTGCGCCACGGCCGGAACGGTCAGGACGACCCCACTCACACTCGTCGCCAGCACGGCCGCAAGCGCGAGCTTCGGAATGATCTTCATGCGAAATTTCTCCAAGAATAGAGCCTGTCGGGTCCACAACCGTAGATGGCGGGGCTTGTAGGGACAGCGGACGCCCCGTTCAAGCAATGCGATGATGCGTCGCCACCTATCCACCCACCGCTGAACGCGGATTGAACGCGAACGCTCCGGGCGCTAGCGGGCGCGGTCATGATTGCCGTCATTTCCCCCGCCAAGACGCTCGATTACCAGAGCCCCCTGCCCGCCCTCGCGCCGACCTCGCCCCATTTCGCCCGGGAAGCCGATGAACTGGCCCAGGCCGCCTCCGGGCTGGGCGAGGAGAAGCTGGGCTCGCTGATGCGCATTTCGCCCGCGCTCGCAAAACTGAATGCCGAGCGGTTTCGCGACTTCGCCGATGCGCCGGAGCGGCCCGCCCTGTTTGCCTTTGCCGGCGACGTCTATACCGGGCTGGAGGCCAAGACGCTGGACGAGCCCGCCATATTGTTCGCGCAGGACCATCTGCGGATGCTGTCGGGGTTGTATGGTTTGCTCCGTCCGCTGGACGCGATGCGGCCCTATCGGCTGGAGATGGGCACGCGCTGGGCGCCACATAGAGGCGGATCGGGCGGAGGCAAGCTGACCGACTGGTGGGGCGACCGCATCGCCAAGCGGCTCGCCCAGGAGATCGAGGCCGAGGGGTCGGGCACCATCCTGAACCTCGCCAGCCAGGAATATTGGCATGCGGTCGACGGACAATTGCCTGCCTCGATCCGCATCATCGCCGTCGATTTCCGCGAGGGCGACCGCTTCGTCAGCTTCCATGCCAAGAAAGCACGCGGCGCGATGGCGCGCTGGATGGTCGAGCACCGGGTCACCGAGACGGACGCGATGCGCGGTTTCGATAGCGACGGTTATGCGTTCGACGCCGAGGCAAGCACGCCGGACATATGGAGATTCGTGCGATGAGCGAGTGGAAACAGGCCGTCGTCATCGGCGCGTCGTGCGGGATCGGCGGGGCCATCGCCGATGCGCTGGAGGACGAGGGCGTGGCGGTCACCCGTTTCGCCCGCTCGATGACCGGCGACGCGTATCTCGACCTGGAGAATGAGGCGAGCATCGCCGCCGCCGCGGCCCGGATCGCCAAAGGCCCCGCCCCCGATCTGGTGATCGTCGCGACCGGACTGCTCCATGACGGGGAGCGCGGCCCGGAAAAGGCGATCGACCAACTCGATCCCGCTTGGCTGGCGCGCAATTTCGCGGTCAACGCGATCGGCCCGGCGCTGGTCGCCAAGCATCTGCTCCCGATCATGCCGCGGACCGGCAAAACGCTGTTTGCCGCGCTGTCGGCGCGGGTCGGTTCGATCTCGGACAACCGGATGGGCGGCTGGTACGGTTATCGCGCGTCCAAGGCGGCGCTGAACCAGTTCATCCGCACGCTGGCGGTCGAGCATAAGCGGCGCAACGATCGGTCGATCATCGTCGCCCTGCATCCCGGCACGGTCGACACCGCGCTCTCCAAGCCGTTTCAAGGCAATGTCCGCCCCGGCGGCCTGTTCGCGCCCGACCGCGCCGCGGTACAGCTGCTGGACGTCATCGACGGGCTGAAGGCGCCTGACAGCGGCAAGCTGTTCGACTGGGAGGGCAAGGAAGTCCAACCTTGACGCAGCCTGCGCTTTCTCCCCCTGCGGGGGGAGAAACAGGATGCAAGCTCGGCCAATGAGCATAACCGGGCTTCTTGATCCAACGATGTAGGAAAATGGCGCGCCCGGAACGATTCGAACGTCCGACCCTCAGATTCGTAGTCTGATGCTCTATCCAGCTGAGCTACGGGCGCGCTGTGGAGGTGGGCTCTTAGAAGCGCTTCGAAAGCGTGGCAAGCCCTTTGCTGGGGTTATCCACATTTTTTCTGGCGAAGGTACGAATGGCGCGTCGCGGCCTTTTGACCGGCAACGTTCCGTGTCTAGGATGACCGCGATGACCCAATTCTCCCCTGCCCCGCTCCGTTCCGCCCCGCTGCTCGTCATGGCGGGCCTGCTCGCCGCCCTGCCGCTGGGCGGATGCGCGCGCGATCGCGACACGACGCCCTATCCCTCGCTGGCGGTCCGGCCGGTCGAGAAACAGGGCTTTGCCGAGCCTGCCGCCAAGCCGGTGGTTCTCCGCCCCGATCCCGCGCTCGATACGCAGATCACGCAACTGGGCGGACGACTGGATGAAGCCGGTGCGGCCTTTGCCACCGCCTATGGCCGTGCTCGCGACAATGTCGCCAAGGCCAAGGGTCAGGCGGTCGGCAGCGACGCGTGGCTGGCCGCGCAGACCGAACTCGCCACGCTCGACGAAATCCGCTCGCGCAGCTCGGCAATCCTGACCGAGATCGATGACCTGGCGATCAAGCGCGCCGCCGCGCTGGAGCCTGACTATCCCGCGCTCGTCGCGCTGCGCGAGCGGGCCACGGCGCAGACCACGAAGCAAGGCGACCAGATCAAGGCGCTGACCGCGCAACTGCCCAGCGGCTGATCCGCTCAGAATCGGCGGATGAAGGGCAGGATGCTGGAATAATCGTCCGTCCAGGCCGCCAGCCCCGGCGGAGCGACCGCCGGGGTCCAGTCGCCGCCCTGCTTCTCCAGCGTCTTCAGCACCGCCGGATCGCGCGACAGCGCCAGCCAGACCGATGGGGTGGCCTCATCCCGCCGGTCCAGTTCGGTCGGGACGTAATGAAGCTTGGCCGCCACCCAGCCGCCATCCCGCGCGGCGGCCGCGACCAGCGGCTCCAGATCGACGAAGCGGTTGGAGATGTGGACGAGCATCAACCCACGCCGCGACAGCACCCGGGCATAGGTCGCAAATGCCTCCCGCGTCAGCAGATGCGCCGGAACCGCATCGGAGGAAAAGGCATCCAGCGCCAGCAGGTCCAAACTGGCCGACGCCTCTGCCGACAGCCGCAACCGGGCATCGCCGACCCGGATGACCGGATGGGGCTGACATAGCCGCAAATAGCTGAACTGGCCGGTATCGCGCGCGATG
>MPMF02239733.1_pt1 | contig 10193 bp, 6 predicted proteins | sample 1617271 | NCBI WGS metagenome assembly MPMF02 (sample SAMN05944812, study PRJNA350692) | marine metagenome | biome: marine; feature: ODZ; material: water; isolation source: 120 m water sample prefiltered with 30 um filter, filtered on to 0.2 um... | place: Pacific Ocean | collected 2012-04-09... | reverse complement strand
CGGGTACGGCCGGTTGAGGGGTGATCAGCTCAGCTTCCGCCAGCGCCTGTCCCTTTTGATCCAAGCGAGCCAGCTTGATGGCCGTGCCACCAAGATCAACGCCGATGACTTCGGTGCCGTTGACTTCGGTGCCGTTGACTTCGGTGTTGTTTGGCAGCCTCTGATCAGACAGCGTTGGATCAGGCTGCGTTGGTTCGGGCGGCGTTGATTCAGTCGTTGTTGATTCAGACGGCGTTGACTCAGACGGCATCAACTCAGAAACGGAAGAACAGCTGCATCTGGCTCTGCCAGGTGCCCTGCGTATCGACGGATCCCGACAGGCTCAGGTTCGGACTGATGTCATAGGTGAGAGTTCCCTGTGCAGGAATGTCATTGCGATTGGGTGCAGCCAGCACCGAGAAATCGAATGTATCGGTGATCGCCATTCCGAAATCGGTCACCAGGGCAAGCTGTGGTGGCACACGGCCAGACACCCGCTCCTTGCGATCATCAATCACTGGCGAGACATAGGTGGGATACAAGGCAATCTCCATCCGCTCACTGAACGCATCAGAGAAGGTGCCGAGCATGGGCGAAAGCAGTGATTGACCAAGAGCCGTGGCGATAGCGGCACCAGCGTCGGAGTTCGACAACCCCGCCAGGGAGTTGCCACCGATCAAAGCCATCAGCTGCGCCTTGGGCATTGGTGGATAGCTGCGGAGCTTGAGATGCTGAGCAAAGCGATCGGCAGGCCCGGCGACCGTCACCACCACTTTGACCAGACGAAGCTGACCAGCTGCCCCGAGAGCACCAGTGCCATTGGTGTCAAAGATATTGGAAGACACCGTGTTGGTCCCTGTGCCCAGACTGACGCTGTCTGAGACCTCGGTTTTCATGGCGATGTCGACATAGGGGATCAAGCCCATGGAAGGGGTGAACACGGCCACATTCGGAGCCCTCCGATCCAGATGAAAAGTTGTGGTGAACAGACTCAAACGGCCCTTGAGAAGCTGGACGACCCCCCGGACCTGCAGGCTTGGATCAAGGGCACCATTGAGGCTCAACAGGCCCTTGGTTCGGAAGTTGGCGAGGGGCTGAACAATGACCTGCAGGTCAGGCCCCATACGCAAGCGCAGATTGTCAAAACTGATCGAGGGGAAATTGGGCATCGCCTTCTTCATGGCGCGGCTGGAAGCTGCTTCAACATCAGGTCCGAGCAAGACGAGGGGCTTGTTGAAATCCCACTTCTGCTCCAGAAGGGTGTTGGCACTGACCTGGGTTGCTTCTGAATGCTGAGCAGAGGCCTTTTTCGCGCCTGAACGAGCCAGTGCTCCAGAGTCTGCCGCCTGATCTTTCTTGGGCATCACAAACATCGAGCGGCGAGGCGAAATCTTTCCTTTGTCGAGCTGCAGTTCACCGCCAAAACGAGGTTTAACCAGGGCTCCGCCGATATCAATATTGGCCGTCAGCAGAACATCAGCCAGAGGACTTTTGATGCGTGCATCGCTGATCTGAATGGCCAGCGGCTTCTTCTCCGGGGTTGGCTGAAGCAATCCGATGGCCCCTTGGCCCCGAATACTGCCCTTGGCACCGATCTTCCCCTGAAGCGACTGAACCTCCAAACGACTGAAGTCAAACACCATCGCGGCCTTGAGGCCGCTGATGCTTTGATCGCTGACCAGGAAGGACACATCCTTCATCACCAGGAAGCCATTGGCCTGGGGCGCATGAAGGCTGCCACTGAACAGCAGCTTCAGATCGGTGCTACCGCCCTTCCATACCACATTGTCACCGGCAAGACCGGTCAGGAATCGCAGCCCATCTCCATGGCTCTCAACCCGCACATCAAGGGGTTGAACCGCGTCCAGAGGGACCTGTCCGGTGAGCGTGACCGGCTCCTTCGAGGCGGAGCTGCGCAGGGCCAGATCCAGGTTCAGCCGATCTTTAACCAGGGAGATGCCGCCACGGTCAAACACCAGGGATGAAGTACCAAGGCTGGCGTCCTCAAGCTTCAGATTCGCCGCAAGATCCTGATGACCATGGCCAAGGCTGTAGCGCCCCTCCATGCCAAAAGCTCCTCGCAACGATGCTGGAACCGGTGCAACCAGGGCGAGAAGCGAGAAGGGCAGATGCAGAAGAGAGAACGTCCCATCACCGCCCTGCAGAGGTCCTCTGAGGGTGGCCACGAAGGGCTTCACCATCAGGGCCTGATCCTCGTCCTGGCCTTCCGTCCAGAGGTGCCCACGAACCTTGAGATCCAGATCAAGACGATCCAGGGCCGGTCCATTCAGATCAGCAACGGCATCAATCTGTCCGCGCAGATCCTCCAGATGGATGGATGTTGACTCCCGATTCAGCTTTTCATCAAGAAGCAGAGCCGCATTAGCCCTTGCCAGCGCACGCAGTTGTCCATCCAGGGCCCCTCCGAAGGTATTGATGAACAGTGTGCCCAGATCTGCGGCACGACCTGGGGCCGGAGCTGAGTCCTCGAGCAGTTCAGGAATGTTCAGGGCCGTGGCCAGCAGCCAGCGGGCACTGATGCCACGAACTTCGCTATGGGCCTTGAGCCGCCCCGAGACACGCCCATCCGCCTTGAAGGTCACCTGTCCGGTATCAGGGGGAAGCAGCTCGCCGCTGAGGGTGTAACGCTGATTTGCATAGTTCCCCGAAAGGATGGCCTGCCTCAGCCTCAGGCGCGAGAGGCCTGGATTGTTGACGATCAGGCGGCCCTGCATCGAAAGGGGTTGGAGCCCAAGCTCACCCTCGCCGTTGATCCGGCCATAGGCCCCCCAAAAACTCTCTGTGGAGGGGAGGGCCAACTCAATCCCGTTGAGGCTGAAATCATCAGCCTGCCAGCGATACAAAGCCGGGGAACCCGTCAGGGTCAGCCGTCCGTCACGACGTTTGATCGTTACCTCTGAGGGCAACCAGTTGGCAGCCAGATCGGCCCTCAGAGTGCCGGGCATCACCGACCCGACTGAGGCCATCAACAGGCGGCCTCCCCCCCCAGCCACTCCGGTCAACGTGCCTCGCCATTCCTCAAGCAGTCGCAGGCGCCCCGCCTCAGGATCCACCAGCTCAAGGTTCAGATCCGGGCTCAATCGATCCAGGGGACCCGTCACCCGGCCTGAAACCGAAAGGGATCCACCCATGGTTGTGCCCAGAATCGCGTCGAGGCGTTTGAGAGGGAAGCCATCAAGGCTCAGATCAGCCTGCAGCTCACCGACGCGAACCCCCGCTCTGTTGAGCTTCAAGGGCAACTGGGCCGCAGCCCTGAGCTCTTTGCTTTCGAAGGATCCAAGCTTGAGAAGGCCTGATTGCTCACTCCAGCCGGCCTGGAGAGACCAGCGCCTGAGCAAGGGATTGTGCCGCTGGCCCAGGGCAAGGCGAAGACTTGGACTGAGGCTGGGGCCGTTGAGTTCAAGGCTGCCCCGGACGGGGGACTTGGTGCCAAGCAGTTCAGCCAGGAGCGGAACGGTCTTGAACGCCCTGCCACCCAGCTGCAACTGCCGCGATTTGACCCCAAGCTCTGGATAGAGGGGCCCATGGGCAAGGAAGTCCAGGCCGGCCCCCTGCACCTGCAGCTCAGCCAACGCGGCTGTGACAGCCTTGGTATCACGCCAGTCAGCCTGAAGTCTGGCCTGAAACTTGACGGGAACGGTTGGATCAAGGGGAGCCTTGGGCCGCCATTGCCCATTCAGGAGCAACCTGGGCTGATGCCAGGTTCCACGCACCCTGGAAAGCAGCTGAAGATCCCGCTGCTGATCACTGATCAACACATCAAGTTGATAGGACTCATTCAGCTGAACAGCACCGCCAAGGGAGGCCCTCCAGCTGCCATAGCGCCATTGCGTCTTGGGGATTTTCAGCCGTCCGCCCCTGCAGAGGACCCTGGCTTCTGGAGAGCTAAGCGTCTCCGTGAACGGACCACCCAGCATCTGCAGAGAGACGCCACTGATCCCTCCTTTACAGGCCATACGCCCCTTGGCAAGGCTGAGTTGCATCTCACCGCCAAGTTGCCCCTGGAGCGCCACAGGCTTGGGACCTGGAAGCAGTGCCTGAAGAGGCCTGAGCCTGATCTGCTCCAGACGGGTGCGAACGAGAAAATCCGGTTGATCCCAGTGGCCACGACCTTCAAGGGTCAGACGCCCACCCTCGGGAAGGGTCAGTTTTGCCTTTCCATCAACAACACTGTTCGCCAATTGCAGGTTGAGCCTTGTCGTGGCCCGGAGCGAAACGCCTGCAGGTTCGAAATCAATCCGGGCTGGCTGGGAGTGTCCCAGCTCAAGATCAAGCTCAGGTGGGGGAGCTGAGGAAGCGGTGCCTGGAACCCAGTAAGCCCCTTGTTGATTGCGACGCAATGACAAGCGGGCGCCATGCAGATCAAGAATGACCACAGGCCGCCAGCGTCGCAGGCTCGCCAGGGGGGCAAATTTGATCGTCGCCCCACTCAGGCTTGCCGACGAGTCATCACTGGGGCCAGGCAAAATACGGGTTGAACCGATCTCGATTCCCCAGGGGCGCAAGCCTCGATAAGGACCGATCCGCAACTGGTGCCCGAGGGGTTTTGAAATCTGTTGCTCCAGCTCCGGCCGCAGACGGTTGACAACCGAAGACACCACCAGGTCGGCACCAACCCAGGCCCCTACCCCCCCCACCAGGAGGGAAAGACCAATCGGAGCCCATTGACGTGACAACAGGGATCTGAGATCCACCCCCATCGCTTCCCTCGACCTCTGCGGGAGCCCGCGCAATATAAGGACATGCTCAGCAGATCACCAGCCCATGACGCTTCCCGAATTGCTCCACACCTTGATCACCTGGCTCGCCTGGGCAGGCCTGGGGATGGCCGTGATCACCCTGGTTGCCTTCCTGGCCGGCTGGGGCTTCCGCTTCCGACTTATAGGGGTGACAAGTTTCACCTTTCTGCTGGCGATCAGCTTCTGGACGTTCGGCCTCAGTTACCAACCCAACGTGGCGATTGAGGGCGCAGAGACTCTTCAGATCGTCTTCGATAACAGCAACGATCTGGTGGTGGCCCAGGCCCCTGCGGATCTGGACCCTGACGCGATTGAACCCAGCCTGCAGCAGCTGGTGGACAACCTTCGCAGCAGCGGCCGTTCCAGCCCCAAGGTTCAGGTGCGTATTCGCCGTTTGGTCCCCGTTGAAGACGGCCTCAGCGAGCCCGTGATCCTTGCGGAAGGCAGCCGCGACTTCCGGCAACAGCTTCCTCCAGATCGCAATGCAGGCTGACCAACCCTTCGGATCTCTGCCCGCCAGCTTCCGCCATGAACAGACCCAGCTCCTGGCAGCGGGCATCACCACCTGGAAAGCACTGATGGCATTGGAGGAAACCCAGCTCAGCAGGGTGATCAAGGGCCAGGCGACAGCACGAAATCTCAAGCGCCTGCGGGGGATGGCGGCACTTGTCTGTGAGCTGGATCTGGCCGCTGCAGATGCGGCGCTGCTCCTCCATGCCGGACTGGGAACGGTTGGAGCCCTTGCCGCAAGCGACCCTCAGACCATCGTTCGACAGACCGGACGCCTCGAAAGGCAGCTCAACAGCGGCAGACCACCTGTCGTTGATCTGGCGACCGCCCACCGCTGGATTGAACTAGCACGCAACAGGCAACTGAAGAACTGACACTGCCCGACCCACAGGAAGAGCTGAAACGTCTCAAATAGAGCTGTTGATTCATGGAGGAAGCAATGAAAACCCTCCCCGCCCTGCTCATTCTGAGCCTGGCAACTGCCCCTGTAGCGCTGGCCTCGCCTCTGCTGGAGAGTGTCAAGAAGAACCCTGACGAGGCCCGTTCGATGTGCCGTCAGTTTCTCGCTCTCAATGCCAAGGGGGTCTCTGCCAATTCAACAAAGGCAATCAACCAGGTTGCGAAGAAACTCAAACTCAGCATCAGAGATGCGGAGATTGTCTCCACCTATGTGATCGGCCTGAATTGCCCGGAAGTCCGCTGAGCCGCCACTGGCCCGGCCGCAGCAGTGCCTTGATGTGATCTCTGGGCTGTTTTCGATCAAACGGCTGTTTCTGAAGACACGGCTGTTTCTGATGACACGGCTGTTGCTGATGACACGGCGTGATGATGCATGGGCTTTAGTCGATGACTGTGGTTTGGCTGATGACTAGGCACTGTTTTAAGTCCTATGGAATCGTGTGATGCCTGTGGAATGGCGTGATGCCACGTTGACCTGCCGGGATCGGGTCAACCTCGTGTCAAGACTCTGGTATCCGCAAACGGAAGGCCCCTGGCCCACCCTGCTGATGCGGCAGCCCTATGGGCGTGCCATCGCCTCAACCGTGACCTATGCCCATCCCAGCTGGTGGGCAGCCCATGGCTATCTGGTGGTGATTCAGGACGTCCGCGGCCAGGGGGACTCGGCAGGGGCATTCAGGGGGTTTGCCCAGGAAGCAGCGGACACCGCTGAGACCCACCTCTGGGTGAGGCAATTACCTGAATGCAACGGGCGACTCGGCACCTATGGCTTCTCCTACCAGGGGCTGACCCAGTTGCTTGCCACCCCTGGAACGCCCCCTCCTGACTGTCTGGCCCCGGCGATGACTGGACTGGATGAAGCGGATCACTGGAGCAGCGAAGGTGGAGCCCCGTGGTGGCACATCAACCTGGCCTGGGGGCTGCAGCTCGCCGCTCTCCAGGCCAGACGCCGCGGGGATTCAGCAACCTGGGAAACGCTTCGGCGCACTCTCGAGGATGGCAGCTACCTCTGGGAAGGGATGCCACTGCTTCAGCAGCATGACCCCCAGGGCATCAGCCTGAAATGGCTGCTCAAGGGCAGCCCCAAGGCTGTAGAGCAAACAGCTTTAGATCAAACAGCTGCAGATCTCGCAACTGCAGAGCTGAGCATTCACGAACCCCTTGAAAGCTGGCTGCGCCAGCCGATGCTTCTACTCGGTGGTTGGTGGGACCCCCATCTCACGGGAATTCTCGACCTTCATCAGCGCTCAGAGCGGGCCGGCGGCTCACCTGAACTGCATATAGGCCCTGCCACTCATCTGCAGTGGTGGCCTGAAGCTCAGCAGCTGCAGCTCAACTTCTTCAACCGTCATCTCAAGGGCACTGATCAGGGCCGCCAATGCCAGCCGAAACCCCAGCTCTGGAATCTGAGCCGCGATTGCTGGCAGGAAAGCTCAGCGGAACCCGGGCTGAAACCTGCTGAATCTTCCGGCTGGAGCCTTGTCTCTTCAGGGCTGGCCTGCCTCGATACCAACGAGGCAGAGCTTCGGCCCCACGGAGAGGGTGAGGGTGTGCTGAATCTTGTCCATGATCCCTGGCGACCGGTGCCCTCCATCGGCGGCCATCTCAGTCCCCAACCCGGTCCCGTGGATCGCAGCGATGTTGACCGCCGCTCAGATGTGGCGACCTTCACCAGTGCGCCGCTGCAACAGAGCCTCAGCCTGGAAGGGATCCCAAAACTGGAGATTCAGGTGCAATCTGATCAGCCCGGCTTTGATCTTTGCGCAGCGCTTTCAGTGATCAGAAAGGGGTCCCATAGAACCGAACAACTCACCACTGGTGTGCTGCGGGTGCAAGGGGAAACGGCCCTGAAGCCACTGAATCATCGGCTCATCTTTCAACCATTGCTTGCCGAGCTGATTTCAGGGGACAGACTCCGCCTTTCCCTGGCGGGATCCTGTTGGCCAGCCATCGGGATCAACCCGGGCCACGATCTCGCCATCAGTGGTCCACCATCCGCCGATTGCAGGGTGATCACCCTGACCATGGATCTAGCTGACTCCTCCCTGCGACTTTTGCCTCTGAACTTCGGCAAGATGGCTAACGATTCGCACCAAGAGCCTTGACGTTGTCTGCCTCGCTGCTGGCCCTTTCCCTTGGCCTTCCCGTCAGCGTTATTGCGCTCAGTCCAGCAACGGCTGTTGTGCAACCAGATGCTGTTGTGCAACCAGATGCTGTTGTGCAACCAGAGTCTGTTGTGCAGCCAGAGTCTGTTGTGCAGCCAGAGGCTGTTGCTCAGCAAAGGGCTGTTGCGCAGCTGACTGCTCAGTCGACCAGTCCGAAGACAAGCCTGACTCCAGCCCAGGCCAATGCTGCGGCGCAGATCCTGCTGGATGCCATCGCCGATCAAGACGCCGAGACGATCCACAAGCATCTTTCTGATTCGGTACGCGCCAGCACCTCTCCCGCAAAGATCTCGGCCAAGCTGAAAACGCGGCCAGGGATCAGTTCCTCTCGCATCGTTGATGTGAACGCCGGTCTGGATGACACAACTGTTAATGCCGTTGTGATGACAGCCAATGGAGAGGAACCACTTGTTCTTGTCCTGGATGACAACGGCAAGCTCCACGCCTGGAGGACTGGCGAGATTCTTCCGCTCGAACAAGCAGCGATCGACTTCGTCAAAGACCTCTCCAGCGCTCGCTGGGTCTCGGCACGTTCACGCATGTCCATTGGCTTCCAGAAGGATTTTGTGCCTCAAGACCTGGAGCGCAAATGGAACAAGCTTGTGCGGGTGAGCGGCGGCTTCGAAAAAGTCAAGGACGCCATCGTTGCCAACCAGGGTGGTGAGCAACAGCTTGTTCTGGTGACGGTGGAATTCGGCAATGTCACCGACAATCTGTTCGTGATTTTCGACGGCGAAGGAAAAGTCATCAATGTGGATATTGGCAAGGACTTCGTCTGAAGCTCTCTCACTGCTCGACTGGCCTGCTGATCTAGCCAGGTCCGGATCTGATTGCCAACCCCACCGGGAGTGCATGGGTCAGGCCTAAGCTCCCGGCCAATGTCGCTGTTGCTCCATGACCTCCAGTGTTGTTCTGAACTGGCTGGAGGATGACGCACAACGCCTTGTTGAGTGTCGACACGAACATCCCTTCGCAGTGCTTGGCCCCCATCTCCATGAGGGGCAGTGGATCGTTCGCTTCTGGTGTCCTGAAGCCAGTGAGGTGTCACTGATCTGGGATGGCGGCACCTGTCCGATGGTGACGCCCAACCACCCCTGGATCTTCGAGGCCGTTCTCAATCGAGATCCAGGCAGCAGCTACCGGGTCCGTGTGAGCCGGGGTGGAATCACCCATGAACAGCATGATCCCTGGGCCTTCCGCGAGGAATGGATGGGGGAGGTCGACCGTCATCTTTTTGCAGAGGGCAACCATCACCACATCTGGCGCCACATGGGCGCTCACCTTGTCGAACGCCAGGGTGTCAGCGGGGTGATGTTCTGCCTCTGGGCCCCCAATGCCCGCAGCGTGGCTGTGCTTGGCGATCTCAACAGCTGGGATGGTCGTTATCACCCCATGCAGCAACGGCTTGGCGGGATCTGGGAACTGTTCATTCCCGGACTCGAACAAGGTGCGATCTACAAGTACGAGATCCGTTCAGCGGAGGGGCACTGCTATCAGAAGGCCGATCCCTACGGATTTCAACATGAAGTGCGCCCGGACACCTGCTCAGTGGTCTCCAGGCTTGACCGGTACAGCTGGCAAGACAGCAACTGGATTCAGCAGCGAGACAGCAGCGATCCCCTGGACCAGCCGATCGCCGTTTATGAGATGCATCTCGGCAGCTGGATTCATGCCGCTGCGGATGACCCCTATATCGAAGCTGACGGGACCCCGAGAGCCCCAGTCGCCGCCGCTGATCTGAAGCCTGGCGCACGCCTGCTCACCTACCCGGAGCTTGCTGATCGCCTGATTCCCTACGTCAAGGAAAGAGGCTTCACCCACATTGAACTGATGCCGATTTCGGAGCATCCCTTCGATGGCTCCTGGGGCTATCAGGTCACCGGCTGGTATGCCCCCACCAGCCGCTACGGAAGCCCCGACGAATTCAGAGCCTTTGTCGACCGATGCCATAGCGAAGGCATCGGCGTGATCCTCGACTGGGTCCCTGGTCACTTCCCTAAAGACAGCCATGGACTGGCTTTCTTTGATGGCACCCACCTCTATGAACATGGCGATCCCCGTATTGGTGAACACAAGGAATGGGGCACGCTGATCTTCAACTACAGCCGCAACGAAGTTCGCAATTTCCTCGTTGCAAATCTGGTGTTCTGGTTTGAACAGTTCCACATTGATGGCATCCGTGTGGACGCCGTTGCATCAATGCTCTACAGGGACTATCTGCGTCCGGATGGAGAGTGGCTGCCCAATGAAAATGGCGGCAGGGAAAATACAGAAGCGGTGCACTTCCTGCAGCAGGCCAACCACGTGCTCTTCCAGCACT
>MPMF02025714.1_pt1 | contig 10194 bp, 4 predicted proteins | sample 1617271 | NCBI WGS metagenome assembly MPMF02 (sample SAMN05944812, study PRJNA350692) | marine metagenome | biome: marine; feature: ODZ; material: water; isolation source: 120 m water sample prefiltered with 30 um filter, filtered on to 0.2 um... | place: Pacific Ocean | collected 2012-04-09... | reverse complement strand
CTTTCTGATCAGATGATTAGCATAATCTGCAACATACACATTGCCGCTGCCGTCTACTGCTATACCACGAGGATTACTAAATGATGCTGCCGTGCCTGTTCCATTTGCAGAGCCTGATGAACCGCTGCCCGCAAACGTCGTTACCTCTGGGGTGATTGCCAGAGTTGTGGCAATCGTCATGGTGGGTTGCCCAAACCCAAACGTGGCAATAAAAAGTGTGCTGATAAGTAGTTTACTGCGCATTGACCACCCCTTCGCCAAAGCCTTTGATCTCTATGGGGTTGTCATCCGGGTCCGCCAGCTCGCAGTCGGTGCTGTAAGTCAGTGAAGAAGTACCGCCGGCCGAGGCGGAAAACACAATACTCATAAAACTGCCCGTGCCGGAAACGGATGTGGAATCAGCGCCTAAAAATATTGTGTAAAGTTCAATTGTTCCTGAATTTTCCGTTTCAGTAAAATAAAGGGGATCCTGCAAATCCGAAAAGAAAGTCCCCGGATTAATGGCCATGAGCAATAGCTTGTTCTGGTCATAATCCAGGTTTATATAAGCGCCGGCAACATTCTCCACATCCAGGGCAAAAACACTCACAGTAAAAGTTTCTCCGGTATTGATGTTGATCTCATCAGGGAAGAAAACCAGGGCTGGTGTTTCTATCCCATCTTCCTGTGCTTCCTCTATATCAAGTGGATTATCGTTTGTATCTGTGGGGATTTCACAGGCTATAAAAAGGAACACAATTAATAATAAAAATCTTTTCATCATCTAGTCCAGCGGTATTGAAAATGAAAATTGAACTTGATCCGTATGGGGATCATACGCCAGTCGTACGGGCGTTTCATGTAAAGCTGTCTGGCTTGTTTTTGGCCCCACGATATATGCATGGACCGCATTGGCAATCCACACCGCCCCGGCAACACCGGCCATGGCCTTCATGGCGTCATTGGCGTTCATCATATCCTCATGGCTGGTCTGTTTTTGCGCTTTATAGTCAGCGATCAAAGCCGTGTTTGTCTCGCTGGCATATAGGGCCTGGTAATTCACATAATCATCATGGGCAGTTGTATATGCGCTGTACTGCATATAAAGCATCCCGCCTACTGCCAGTTCCGCAGCGATCCAGCCGTAACCCCATATTTTTTTATCAGAGTAAAATTGCCCTAATCCCGGGAAAAACAGGGAACGCATCATGGCACCTATTTTGGTCTTGTCTGCTACCTGTGTCTGCTGTGCCAGGAATGCACTAGTGCCCATACGTTTTTTCTGAAGCAGTTGATTGGGCGGATCAAGGCCAAGAATCGTCCAGGCCAAAATCTCAATTTCTGTGATCAGGCCGTCAACCTTGCCCTGGTAGGAAACGCTCTGCATATTTTCAGCCGCTCCTGTGGCCACAGAGAACATTTTCACATCAATAGTATAAGTATCTCCCAGCTTACCGACGGCGCCACTGACCATAAACTGCACACCCAGCATGGCACCCACTTCCGCAGCACATTCATCGCTGGTGCATGCGCCAGATTCAAAACCCTGTTCCTCCAAAACATCCGTCATGGTTCCACGCTCCACCATGATCACTTTTTTCGTTCCAGCCATGGCAGTATTAAAGCGGTCCGTCAAAGTTTGGGCCTCTAATAAGGAAATGCCTCTACCTTCAAAATCCATTACTGCGACTGTCATTTTTTCGTCTTCACCGGTTCGTTTCAGTTTTAATCTGGTCGGTGCTTCCAGCCCAACGATCTCCCAAGCCAAAATCTCCATTTCGATGAGTAAACCTGATATATCTCCTTTGTGGGAAACACTTTTGGTCTGGATGGTCTCCCCTGTTTCCACCGAAAACATTTTGGCATCAATGGTATAGGTTTTGCCCATGAGACCAATGGCACCGCTGATCATGTACTGAACTCCGAGTAATGCACCTACTTCAGATGCACATTCATCCGTCGTGCACCCAGACTGCTGAAAGCCCTGCTCCTGCATGATTTTATCCACAGCTTTGCGCTCAATAAGGCGTACGGCATTTGTATTGCCGATTTCAGTGCGCATGCGCTCGGATAATGTCTGGACTTCCTGAACATTGACACCCCGGCCTTCAAAATCAAGAATGGCTACAGTTGGCTTGCCGGCGCCGGGGTCTGTGGTGAATTGAGCTAAAAGGAAAGAAGTTAAAAACAGGAGAATTGAAATATGTTTTAAAGAAAAATACATAAAATGCCCTCTAACCGCCAAAAATCGACGGTGAAATAAAATTAAACTCCCAGTAATATTTAATCTGGCCATAACAGTTCATAAAGTACACCTGTTTTAAATTATATAAAATTACATATTTATGATATTATAATCCTTATATCTTATTCAGCTATGTGATGCAGATCATAGCTATAGTTTTAGCTCCAATCTTCACGGTGGAGTGTAAGGATTATTGCATCAAAATATGAGAACTGGAGAAAAATTTTAAGAGGCGGTTAACTTCCGCAAAAGTTGCATAATAATAAAAAGCCCAAAAAATTGTGTTTTGGGCTTTTTATTATTTAGACTAGATTATTTTTTACATTTCCAAAGTCAGGAAACGGGACACATCTTTCCGCTTGACCAAAAACAAGACCGTATTCCCCCGGGCTTCTGCATCGAGTAAATCAAAAAATTCCGATGTGGATCCCACATTTTTCCGGCCCACGCGGGTGATCACATCCCCGGGCCGCAAGCCGGCTGAAAAGGCTTCGCTCCTGCTGTCAATATTTGTAACCACAACACCCTGCACGTCAGGATTGATACCATATTCACGCAATAACTGGGAATTAACGTCCTCTACATGAAAACCCAGTTCATTTTCAACATCACCCTCTACCCTGGCCAGGGCCTGGGGATCTGTAGGTAATTCATCCAGGGTGATATAATATTTCTTACGTTTCCCTTCCCGTAAAAGTTCTACCGTATAACGCTTGTTGGGTTTGGAACTGGAAACAATATTTTTCAATTTCGCTGAACCGGTAATCTTTTTGCCGTCAAAGGAGGTGATTATATCCCCAATCTCAATGCCGCTTTTTTCAGCAGGACTGTTTTTGACCACATCGCCGATCAAAGCACCGTCCCTGGTTTCCAAGCCCAACGCCCGTGCGGTGGCATCATCCAAATCCTGGATATACACACCCAGCCATGATCGAATCACACGGCCTTCGTTAATGAGATCATCCATGACTTTCCGGGCCATATTGACCGGAATTGCAAAACCGACACCACGATTTGATCTTTCAAATCCACCGGTAGCAATGGCGGTGTTGATACCGATCAATTCACCATTCAGGTTCACCAACGCACCGCCGCTGTTGCCGGGGTTGATAGCGGAGTCTGTCTGGATAAAATCTTCATAATTATCCCCGGAAATTATATTGCTCCTGCCCAAAGCGCTGACAATACCGGCAGTGACCGAATGGCTCAGATTTTCATTAAAGGGGCTGCCAATGGCCAACACCCATTCACCCACACGCAGTGCATCTGAATTTCCTAATGCAACTGCAACCAGATCAGCCGCTTCAATGTGAATGACTGCCAGGTCGGATTTAGGATCATTGCCAACAATGGTAGCCTCGTATTCACGTTTATCGATGAGTTTTACGGTAATCTCATCCATATTCTCCACCACATGATTATTGGTTAAAATATATCCTTTTTCACTATCAACGATCACACCTGAACCCAAGGCCCGGTTTTTAAAACCCTGTCCAAAATATTCTTCCGGGAAAAACTGGTCAAAAGGATTGTTACGGTGATATTGTTCAGCTTGTACTTCTTTTACGGCTAAAATAGTAACCACAGCTGGATTGACCTTTTCAGCGACATCCGCAAAGGCATTGCTGAATTGGCTGGCAATAGGATTCTGCCCCCAGCCCAGCGACAGAATAACTGTAAAAACTATTAAATATCGTTTCAACATGAATGCTCCTAATTATAATGTTTTGAATTCTTTTGTTGAAATTCTATGCGGAATTTACACATTAGTTCCAAATGAAAACGGCCCCGCGGGGCCGTTTTCATTTTTTAATTTCATTAACTCATGCAGAACGTGATGTCCTGCAGAAGACTGATAAGGTAAAGTTTATTTCACCATAATCATTTTCTTGGTGGATGTAAATGCAGGGGAGTTTAAGCGGTAAAAATACACACCCGTACTTACCTGTTCTCCCAAACCATTTGTTCCATCCCAGCGTACACTGTGAAATCCAGCCTCCAAGGCGCCGCTTGTAAGGGTTGTAATCTCTTGACCCATAATATTATATATGGTCAGGGTTACAGCACTCGCCACCGGTACATCAAATTGAATTTCCGTCACCGGGTTAAAGGGGTTCGGATAATTCTGGTGCAAAGCAAATACTGACGGTATAACACTGATGTCAATCCGCTTCTCACCAATGGTCACCGGTAGTGACTCTCCGGCCATGCCGGCTGCTTTAACATTGTCCAAGACCACTGTCGCTTTATCGTTACGATCTCCATTGAATGTATACGGCAAGCGTACCAGGATATTTTCACTGCGCTCCACTGTTCCACCTGTTGTATTAACTACCACAACGGATACAGTACCATCTTCCGCTCTGTGTGAAGCTACCATGGTACCAGCATCATTTATAGCCAGCAGCGGTGTACCAAACTCCAGGGCTGCATCTGCGTCCAGTTCAAACTGGATACCTCTGGTCAGACCATCATAGTCCAGGCTGATCAATAACTGCTGGTCTGCGCTTAACAGATCAGCTAATACGGTCGCGTCTGCTGAAGCCATTGTGCGTGAGCTGGATCTGCCAAGGATTAAGTCAACGATCATGACCACATCCGCGATATTGACCTCGCCATCGCTATTCACATCCGCATTTCTATACTCATTTTCTGTCGGCAGATCTATTTCAAGGATGAAATTAATGACCGCCAGTAGATCTGATATATCCACGACGTCATCAAAATTTGTATCGCCTGCGCGATAAGGCACTGCACAAGCAACATCCGTCGGGTAGGATTCTAAAACCCCATAATCATCTGTATCCCACCGGGCCCGCACATTATAACAGTATTCTACATAGTTTGCTGGCACAGCGATCGAAGCAGTAGTATCATCTGCGCTATTTGTTGTAGCAACTAATGTATCGCCACTATCTAACACTTGATATACGTTGTAGCCGATAAGGCTGTCCGAACTGGTCCTCGATAGTGATCTAACATTGGCCAGATTATTGTAAAGATCAGATTTAGATAGATTGATTTGTTCAGCTAACTGTGCTTTCATTGTGGCGTCGTCCAGCATGCGATCACTGAAAATAACATCACGCATTTTTGTAGTTAACATTTCATCTGCAACAGCTCTGTTGCCCATTGGCATTCTAGCCTGGCCGCCATCTACCCGCTGGCCCCAATTATCGCCATCATGGGCTCCATAGCCTGAAGTAATTACACCATTAAATTCATCATCATCTACAAACATATAGTAAATCGTAGGAGTAGTAAGAAAATTGAAATAGGCATTATATTCAAAATTAACTGCTTCACAGCCAAAAGATTCAGCCAGGTCAACGGTTTCTTCTTCTCCAACCCAATAACCCTGCAGCAGGCCATAAGCATAAAATTCGCCATTTTCCATAAATTCTACTTCAACAGTGCCTGGTGCGCCTGTACAGCTCCAATCAAAGAACAAAGTCCATACACCTGTCAGGTCGCCCGCTAAAGAAGTTCCAGGCTTGTTCCAGATCAAATGAACAGTTTCATCACCTGGGGTTGCTATTAGCTCACCGGGGGCATCTATTTTTGGTATCAATTCAAAATTAGCTGTACCGGCGTCTTCCTGGGCAACGACTGTAACAAACTCTTCATAAGTCTCAAATCCATTTCTTTCGACAGTAATTAGATTTGATCCTGGTTCCAGATTCATTAATGCATACTGTCCATCTGTCCCTGTGGTATCAACCACATCTCCACTATAAACAACTGCGCTATCCAACAGCGTACCATTAGGATCAGTAACGGTACCTACGATATCACCGTATAACCATGTAGGAGTGGCAGATACACTCACAGTATCACTTTCATAACTGGGGTAATAACCAGCGGAAACGCTGAAAATATATGATGTTGTATTGGTCAAACCAGTAACAAGATATCCCGTCACTGCAACAGAATCCTCAAATAGCACACCATCCAGGTACACATTGTAATGGGTTAAATCACCATCGTTTTCACGACCGCCAGAATATTCGAATAGGGCAAAATCATCAATATACCAGCCTTCATATGGTACTGAAGGATCAGTACCAAAATCAAAACGAAATATGACAGTTGATGTATCATAACTACTCAAGTCAAACTGAACAGTATGCCAGAAATTACTGGTATTAGTCCCAGAATAGGCCGGTTCACCGGGAATGCCTACATTCGCAGCAGAAACGGCAGCCACAGGATAGGCAACGGTGGGAGTTAAAATGGTCCAGGTAGAACCATTGTCATTAGATATTTTGACATTTCCGCCATCCCAATTTAATTCAATATTATACCAGTGGTTGATCTGCATCATGGGGTTGGTCAAACCAGTCAAATCATAAGCAGGTGACGTTATAGTTGCATACATACTGTTATCGTAATTAGCATTTAGATTGGTGCCCCAGCATTCGTCGCCGCTGCCGGCTGAACTCGGCCCTACGGTTGGGATGCCTCTTTCAAATCCGCCGCTACCCGTAAAACCGCCATCGGATCCTTCAAAGCTTGTAAACTCCACATAGTCGGATGTGGATGGGACTGTCCAGGACAGGGCTACTTCTTCATCTAAAGGCGTGGCCATGAGATTTGTGACCGGTTCAGCAACAAAGGCTGCCGGTGTAGCGCAGGCTGTATCTGAATTTGCAGATTCACCTTCAGTATATTCAGCTCTAACATAATAACAGAATTCCGTATTATTGGTCAGATTGTCATGTAAAAAATATGTTGTGTCCGATGTACCTGCTAGAGAACCGTCTGTGAGGTTGTAAATGTTGTACTGCACAAACGTTCCACAGAGAATTTCAATTTCTCTAGTGGATGAATTTCTAGCATTTTCAAGATTCTGAAAATCCGCGAATAGATCATCAGGGTTCAGACCGGATTTGAGTAATTCCAAATCGAAATCAGCTGCTGTGTTTGGCGCAACAGAACGGCCAGTTGATTCAACAACTGAAATTCCATAATTACCGGTTTGCCCTGCAAAGCCATCCACAACAATATAATACTGGCCCGCAGCTAAAGTTACATTTTGCAATGTTGATTGTAGAACACTGAACGTACATGTGAAATCATCATTATAATTACCTGTAGTTACAGCATCTGTGTACGTTAGGCTACAGTCTGTTCCATCAAATGTGAAAATTTCCACTTTTGTATCATAGGTCGTAGAGGCATCACAAAGGGTAATGTCAATGGTCGTTTCACTGGACAGGTTCAAAGTATAGGCTACATCTTCACCATCACTAGCAGTCAAGTCCCAGTCATCAACCATACCTACATTAGTATTTGTTTCGGAAAAAGGGAGTGAAGTAATGATATAGTCACCACAACCCAGTCCGCCTCCTGAACCTAATACTGGTTCAGACCATTCAATTGTATTGCGGCCATCCCCAGGATAAACCAAGACATCATAGGGGGCACATAATTCTGGATTACCAACTACATTAAATGATACTGTATCTTCAATAGCAGGATCAAAGCTGGTTCCGGTAGGATCTACCGCTTCCATAGAAAGCATATAGCTGCCATCCGTAACACCGGAGATGGTGAAGTCCGCCGTGGAACTTACTGACGCCACCTGCACATCATTCAAAAAGGCCCGTACAAAACCATCACAGTCTGTACATGCAGAATCACCTACAGTAAAATATGACGCCATTGTAAAGGACACCGTGACGTCACTTGTATCAATTGATTGTCCTGATGTCGGACTTGTAATGTCCAGCACTTGAGCTTGGGCCCATAGTGCTCCAGCAAGTGTTAGGTTAAAAAATGCAATCTTCAGTGATTTCCGTAGCATGGAATACTCCTGTTTCAAATCTCGTTATTTCACCATAATCATTTTCTTAGTGGAAGTAAAGGCCGGGGAGGATAAGCGGTAAAAATACACACCTGTACTTACCAGCTCACCGTACCCATTCGTGCCATCCCAACGTACATTATGAAATCCCGCCTTTAACGTACTGTTGGTCAATGTGGTCACCTCCTGACCCATAATATTATATATGGTCAAGGTAACCTGACTTTCTACCGGTACATCAAACTGTATCTCCGTTACCGGGTTAAAGGGATTGGGATAATTTTGGTGCAAAGCAAATACTGACGGTATTACACTAATATCTATCCGCTTCTCACCAATGGTCACCGGTAATGATTCACCAGCCATGCCGGCTGCCTGAAGGTCTGTCAGCTCCACCACTGCCTTATCCCTGCGGTTACCCTTGAATGTATATGGCAACCGTACCAGGATATCTTCATAACGTTCCACTGTTCCACCTGTTGTATTGACTACCACTACTGTTATCTTACCAGCTTCTGTTCTGTGGGAAGACACCATGGTACCAGCATCATTGACAGCTAACAACGGTGTGCCAAACTCCAGGGCTGCATCTGCGTCCAGTTCAAACTGGATACCTCTGGTCAGACCATCATAGTCCAGGCTGATCAATAACTGCTGGTCTGCGCTTAACAGGTCAGCTAATGCGGTCGCGTCTGCTGAAGCCATTGTGCGGGCAGCTGTACCATAAATGATATCTACAATCAATACAACATCATTAATGGTAATTGCCGTATCCTGGTTTACATCTGCGCCGCGGAATTGATCTTCAGTGGGAATGGAAACTTCCAAAACATAATCGACTACAGATAACAGATCAGATACATCCACAGCATCGTTAAAATCTATATCACCGGCTCTGTACGGTACAGCACAGACATCACCGGTTGGTTTTGACTCAAGCACGCCATAATTGTCTGTGCTCCATCGGGCACGTACGTTATAACAATATTCTACATAATTATCTGGAACCGTAATAGTAGCAGTGGTGTCATCTGCGCCTGTGTTTGTAGTTACCAGTGTGTCGCCATCATCAAGCGCTTGATAGATATTATAGCCGATCAGACTGTCTGTCCTGGATCTTGCTGCTGGCTCTGGAATATGAATATTCATTAGGCGAACCACATTGTCTGGATTTGGAGTTCTTTGGTACCTATTCGATTCGATATCGTAAGCAGCATCTACTCCAGTTTTAAAGGTGCCATCATGTATGGCAGTTGGGACTTGTTCTACAACTTGATTACTGCTATTTAATGTTGCAGCTGCCAGTGAAGCACCATCAAAAGTAGCTAATACACCAAAATCACCTGTCAAAGAGGGGTCTCCGCCAACGGCATCAAATATAGTCTGATATAATCCACCTGTCATTACCCAGTTACGATCATAGTATTCAGGGCTTTGGGGTTCAATATCGTTGGCAATACCCATAAAACCGGCATTGTTTTCTTGTATCATTACATAAACATCACCGCTGTTAGCAACTAATCCGGCCTCGCTGACATCGACTTCATATTGAGTCAAGCTGCCATCTGGAGATGAAAGGTCCAGCCCAGATGCCAGAGTAACGGATGTCAATCCATCTGGACCCAAACCACTGCCGCTTTCATCAATGAAAGCGATGATATTTCCGCTGATGACTCCAGCGTCTCCCTGAACGGAAACGAGCAATGTTGTCAATGTTGCTGGATATCCTAAGGGAGTATAGCGCACACCAAACTCACAACCACCGCCGCAGCCAATCTGGGCCTCAAAAATGTCATCATAATAATATAGCTCATATGAACCGCTGGCCCCAGGTTTGCTCCAAATCAGATCAATTTGATGATCCCCTGCTGTCGCTTCCAAACCGCCGGCCCTGGCTAATGATGGCGTCAAAACAAAATCCTGTACAACCGCAGCAGCCTGCGCGATAACTGTTACTTCTTCAGAATCATTCTCAAAATCTTGTCTTTGAACAGTAACGGTATGCACTCCAGGCTCGAGATTATCCAAGAAATATGTTCCATCTGCACCGGTAGTATCAATATTATTTCCAACCCTGACGATGGCACTGTCCAACAGGCTTCCATTGGGATCGGTGACTGTACCGGAAACATCACCATACAACCATGTCGGAGTAACGGTTACT
>MPMF02266183.1_pt1 | contig 10199 bp, 11 predicted proteins | sample 1617271 | NCBI WGS metagenome assembly MPMF02 (sample SAMN05944812, study PRJNA350692) | marine metagenome | biome: marine; feature: ODZ; material: water; isolation source: 120 m water sample prefiltered with 30 um filter, filtered on to 0.2 um... | place: Pacific Ocean | collected 2012-04-09... | reverse complement strand
GAAATGTTGGATATACATGTTCAACGGCCAGAAGCTTGTCGATAATGTATCGGAGTTTCTTGGGGTCTTTCCCCCGTTTTTTTGCGCGTTTGAGGTCTTTCTTGAATGACGTGGTCGTAATGAGCTCACGCATTCTCGAATTCTGCCATCAAGTCGTCAACGCTATCGTATTTAACAAGACCATCTTTTTCCCGAGATTGACGCATGGCTTCCAGGGTTTCCGCATTGGGTATCCTGACTGCAAATGGCAATCCATGCTGAAGGGTGACCTGTTTGTAAAACAGGGTGATGGCTTCTGTCGGTGACATGCCAAGGGTTGAGAATACGGCCTCGGCATCATGCTTGAGGTCAGGTTCAACACGGGCACGGATCATTTCTGTTTTGGCCATAACGGTCATCCTTTGTGATTTTCTATACTGTACCACATTTGGTGAACAAATCAATGCCCAGCAAACCCGAACAAATTCTGGAAGCCATCAAGACTCTGCTGATGACCGTGCCGGGTGCCAAAATTGAGCGCAACACAGCCGTCCCGGAGAAAATACCAACGAGCGGCCTGATCGTACTGCGTGACGGTGATCCGGGTGAACCCGAGACCGCGCTTGGCGGCTTTGGCTGTGTTTATTACAGCCACAATATCGAGATTGAGCTTTATATCGAGGAAGGCGATGCCACCACGCGTGATTCCGCCTTTGATACCCTGGTGCAATCCATTGGCACCGTACTGGAAACCGATCCCACCCTTGGTGGTCTGGTCTTTGGCATGACCTATGGTCGGCCCGAGATCTACACAGAAGCGGTGGCCGGAGCCCCGGCCATCAAGACCGGCACGATCATCGTGACCGTCGAATACGAGACCAACAGCCTTCTCGGCTGACTTTAAATCCAATAACGGGAGACGATAAATGTCGCGAGCCTATGGATCAAACGCAACCCTGCTGCTCAAACGAGAAACCGCCTACGGCACTTCACCGTCCGGGAACTTCATTCAGATACCGTTCAACAGCGTCTCGCTGGGTTCCGAACAGGGCCTGATTGACGATCCAGTATTAGGTCAAGGGCGTGATCCCCTGGCACCGTTGCAGGACGTGATTAACGACGAGGGTGATATCACAGTGCCAATGGATCCCCGTTATCTGGGTCTCTGGCTCTCCGGTTTATTCGGTGATCCAGCCAGCACCGATAATCTGGACGGTACCTTCGATCATGTTTTTGTATCGGGTATAGATAGCCTGCCCAGCTATTCCCTTGAAGTAGGCATGGCCCAGGTGCCTGCCTTCTTCATGCACGGGGGCGTAGTCCTCAATTCCATTGCGCTGGATTTCCAGCGCTCTGGTGCGGCGGCTGCGACCATCAACGCCATCGCCCAGGGAGAGACCCGCAATGGAACATCTCAGGGCGGCACGCCGAGCACGCTGGCCTTTAACCGGATCAGCCAGTGTCAGGGATCCATCAAGAAAGCGGGCACGGCGGTTGCCAACCTGACCTCCGGCTCACTGACCTATTCCAACAATCTCGAGAAAATCGAAACCATCCGCTCCGACGGATTGATCGATGGTGCCGATCCCACGGTGGCCGCGCTCACCGGCAGCATCGATGTGCGCTTTGCCGACACCACCCTGATTGACGCCGCCTCCAGTGGAACGCCGGTTGATCTGGAGTTTGGCTACACCGTCGGCAATTCCAGCATCATGTTCACCGCCCACGAGGTTTATCTGCCCAAGCCCAAACTGGCCGTGGAAGGTCCCGGTGGCATACAGGCGAGCTTTGATTTTCAGGGGGCCATGAACGAGGCGGCAGGTCGCATGCTGACGGTGACGTTGGTCAACGATCTGGATGGGACAATTTACGCATGATTTCTTTAAAACAGCAGACCGAACCCTTTGATATTGAACTGCCCTACGGCATCACCGTCACTGTTGAACCTTTGACCACAACGGCAATGGCGGCGGCTCAGGCCGGTGCCCGGCGGCGGGTCGAAGCTGTGGAAACGCAAGTGCGGGACCGCAAAGACTCTGGTCTGCCACTGGATGGTCTACCTGACCTCAGCATTGAAGAGGAACGGGATGGTTTCCTGCAATGTCAGGTCGTCTATGAGCTGGCAACGCGTCAAATCACCGCCTGGATTGGTATCGAGGACGATCCGCCGGTAACTCACGACAATATCATCGCGGTGATGGACTTGTATCCAGTGGGTGAGCAATTCCTACAAAAACTGACACTCCAGCAAATGTTGCTCAATTCCGCAAAAAACGCATCCGGGCTCTCTGCCTCTGGCACTTCAAGTCAGGCGGAGGGCCCGGATACTGCGAAGGGTGCCGGGAGGAAGGTGCGTCCTGCGCGCAAGGCGGCACGGGACGCCGTGGCCGCAAAGGCATAGATGGTGATCTGTGCCCCTACCAGGAACATGCCTTGCAATCAGCGGAAGAACACCAGGCCTGGGACGTGCTCAATGCCTGCCTTGGGCAATTGCGCTTTACGCCGTCCGGCCATGTGGCGGGTATCGATATGAATGCGGCTCTCAAGATTGCCGAGGTTCGGGGCTTTGAGCCCGGCGTTATGTCTGAGCTGTTAAGCGCTGCTGAGAATGGCCTGATTGAAGCGATGCAAGAGGCGAGGAAGACCGAAGGTCTGACCGGGAGACAATAAGAGGCGAGAAGTGCCGAAGGCGCGACAGGGATATAATATGAGAAAGAATCAGATTAATGGCTAAAGCCAAACATACCTATGCAATCCGACTCAGCGTTGACGGTGGTGGCAAGGTCAAGGCTGAGCTCATGGATGTGGGCCGTGCTGGCGACAAGTCCCTCAAGAAAATTGAGAAGGCTGGTGGCAAGGCATCGCTCGGCCTTACCAGGTTATCTGACCGCGCTCAGGCATTGGGTCGCAATATGAAGTTTCTGTATGGCGCAATTGCCGCCGCCGGTGCCATTCGAGGCCTGCAGGAAATGGTTAAACTTTATGCCGACTTTGAAGCTGGTCTGATCGGTGTTGGCAAGACGGCTAATTTGTCAAAGACGGAACTAGCTTCACTGGGCCAGGACATTGACGCACTTTCAAAACGCATCCCGGTGGCCACCGATGAATTGCTGGCCATTGCCCAAAGTGCTGGTCAGCTGGGGGTGAAGGGTGCTGCCAATATTTTGAAGTTTACCGAGACCGTGGCCAAGCTCGGCACGGCGACGGATTTATCCGGCAATGATGCGGCCATGGCATTGGCACGTATTCTCAATGTCACTGGCGAAACCATGGACACCGTGGATGTGCTGGGGTCGGTGATCGTGGCTCTTGGTAATAGCTTTGCCGCCACGGAAAGCCAGATTACAGAAATGACCACCGAGATCGCCCGGGCCACCGCCGTCTTCGGCGTGAGCTCTGCCCAGGCATCGGCAATGGCGGCGGCATTGGCGTCTGTTGGCGTTAAATCCGAAGTGGCGGGCACGTCCGTTGGCCGGGTTATGCATATGATGGATGCTGCCGTTCGCAGTGGCGGCAAGCATCTGGATATTCTCTCGAAAATCACCGGTCAGACCGGTGCAGAAATCAAAGCCTTGTTTAACCAGGATTCCACGGCGGCTTTCGTGCTGTTCATTGAAGGGTTGAAACGGATCAGTGATGCTGGGGGATCAGCGGCGGAAGCCATGGCGGCACTGGGTCTGTCGGATCAGCGGTTGCTAAAGACACTGCCGGTGTTGGCGAACCGTGCCGACTTGCTGGCCACGGCTCTTAATCTTGCCAGCCGCGAGACCGAAAACGCCACGGCCCTGAACGAGGAAGCGGCAAAGGCATTCGAAAGCCTGAACAGCCAGACGGAGCTGATGTGGAACAACATCAAGTCCCTGGCCCGATCCATCGGTGAAGACCTGGCTCCCGGTGTGACCACTGCGGTAAAGGAACTGGGCAGTCTGGCCAATCAGGCCAGTGTTGCCTATGAGCAATTAAAACTGCTGGCTCAGGGTGATTTTAACTTGGATGGTCTCAGTCTCGGCAGCACCCGTTCCATTGTCGAAGAACGCCGTCAGGAATTACAGGACATTGCCCGGGAGTTAAAGGAACTGGGCGATGTCGGGTTTATGGACGATCCCCTCGGCTGGGGCCGGAAGGTGGCGTTGGAACGCCAGCTTGAAGAAAAGACAGTCATTTATCAGCAATGGGCCGCAAAGCTTGCCTGGATGCAAAGGGATATGGGCGGAAAACCAGATCCGGAAACCATCACGCCTACATTAGATGGAACTGTGGACATCGATATCAAGGCGGCTCAGGCCCGAACAGATCGTATCGCCAAGCTTGAAAAAGACCTGCAGCAACAACTGTTCACCCTGACCCATCAGGGGGCGGACCGCATTCGGGCAGAATATGAACAACTGGCAAAAGATATTGGGACATTACTTGCCCCGGATGGCAGCAACCAGTCTCAGGTTGATGCCTTGATGGATCAAGCCGCCTCTGTCCAGGATGCCAAACTGGTAAGACTGGCCGTCAAGGCACAGGATGCAGCGGACCGAATTGCTGACGCCAATCGCAAGGTTATCGATGGATTGCGCGCCGAGCATGACGCGCTGGCCATGACCGACAAACAACGTTTTATCTCTCAGGCCCTGCGGCGATTATCGACGGAGGCCACGGTTGTTGAACAGCATCAGGTCCGACAACTGGCCGGAGCCTTGTTTGATGAGCAACAGGCCATAGAAGCCCGCAACAAGGCAGAGCAAGAAGCTGCGAAGTTAAAAGAAAAAGGCAGCGCCCTCACAGATAGCCTGCGGACGGCGCAAGAATCCTACAAGGCCGAGATTGCAGACCTCAATCGTCTGCTTGATGAAGGGGCGATTGCTCAGGAGACATTTGCCCGTGCATCCGAAGAAGCCCATGACCGCATGCTGCGCGCCAGCCGGGAATGGTCGGACGGTGTCACGCGGGCGTTGCGTGATTACGCAGATGAAGCCGGTAATGCCGCCAGGCAGTTTGAGCAGGTCACCACTCGCTCATTGAAGGCAAGCGAGGACGCCTTTGTGGAATGGGCCAGGACCGGCAAGTTCAATGCCGCCGACCTGTTCAACACCATCGCCGAGGAAGCCATGCGCGCCGCCGTTCGTATGGCGGTGATCGAACCGTTCAGCAATTTATTGGGAGGGCTGTTCAAATCCATTGGCGGCAGTATTTTTGGCGGTGGTATGGGCGGCACATCAGCGCCGGTGGGGGATTTCTATCCAAATGCCCCGACGATGGTAGCCCACACCGGCGGTGTCATTGGCAAGGATGCCCTTGCCACCCGTCTGGTCGATCCGGCGGTGTTCAATGGTGCGCCGCGTTTCCATGACGGCGGCGTGGTGCAGGGGCTGCGGCCCGGCGAAACGCCCGTCATCACCATGCGCGGCGAGCGGGTGCTGACTGAAGCCCAGCAGGACAACACGGCGCGGACCATTGCCGCTCTGGCGGCGCTGTCCAGGCAGCCCGGCCCCGAAGTCACCGTGAAAGTCAACGTCCATAACCAGGCACCGGATACGCAAGCCACGGTTCACCGCCGCAAGGATGGCAATGGCAACCTGGGACTGGATATCGTGATCGAGCAGATGGAAGGAAAGCTGGCGCGCAATATCGGGCGTGGCGACGGTCTGGCTCCGACACTTGAGAGAAGGTACGGCCTTAATCCGGCCGCGGGAAGTTATTAGCCAGGGAGGCGCACGATGACGGTTACATGGCCCTCCATGCTGCCACTACCCACTCTTGAAGGCTACGCTGTTCACCCTGGTGAGGCCATCCTGCGCACGCAAATGGAAGCTGGACCCGCCCGTCAGCGCAGGCGCTACACCCAGGTGCCGAGCCAGATTGGCGTGCAATGGACATTTAGCGGAGAACAGTTCGCGCTGTTTGAGTCCTGGTATCGCTGGCGCGCCAGGGAAGGTGGCGAGTGGTTCGAGATTGAGCTTCTGGGCGGTCTTGGCCTGGTCGGTCACGAAGCCCGGTTTACCAAACCATTCGATGCCAGGCCACGTTCTGGGGTTCTCTGGAACGTATCGTCTGAACTGGAAATCCGTGAGCGGCCCGTATTGAGCGAAGACGCTCTGGCCATTGCGCTGGATAGCGACCTTGCCGCCCTGTTTGCCTCCATTGAGAATTTACACAAGCTGGTGCACGTCACGCTGCCCGGCCCCCATTCCTGGTAGGAGAAGTTCAAGAATGACCATGCAAACAGACCTGCAGGCGGCAGTCGACAAGGCCACGGCTGCCAGCGGCAAGCTGCACGACATCGTTCATGGCGACGCAGTATCTAGCGTTACGACCGAGGGTGGTGAGGTCAAAACCGTCGCCAGGGCGGTTGCCGACATCGAGGCGGATATTGAAGCCAGCCGCGCCGAGCTTGATCAGAAGGTCGCCGAGGCCGCCCAGGCGGCAATAGACGCGGATGTTTCCAGGATTGTCTGGAAAGGGGCCTGGGCCAACATCACAAGTTATCAGATCAATGACGCCGCCCAACACGGCGGCGCGTCTTATGTCTGTATTCAGGCCCACACAGACCAGGCTCCTCCCAACCCCGCCTTCTGGGACCTTATGGCCGAGCGAGGACTACAGGGGGAGCAAGGAGAGCAAGGTATTCAGGGACCACAAGGGTCCATCGCAAACCCGCTCGAGTTCCACGCCTTCAACGTCACGGCGGACGGATCACTGGAATGGACCCATGATGTGACGGGAACATTCAACGCGGCCGATTACAGGGAGTGGACAAACGATGTCCCTGGCCTCGCGTATTCACTGAACACAACAACTGGTAATCTGGAGTTAGGGTAATGCCGACAATCAATCTTGGAAAACTGCGCTTTATATTCAGGGGCGATTATGACGGGGCAACCACATACGACGCCCTTGATGTGGTTCGCCATAATTCAAATGTCTACGCCTGTCTCGTTGACGCCACGGTGGGTGTTGAACCGCCGACAAGCGGGGATAGTACAGAATGGTCCCTGATGGTCGAAGGCGCGGGGGTCGTCACCACGCAAGGTGACATGCTTTATCACGATGGCACAAACGTCGCCCGCCTGCCAAAGGGCCTGAGCGGCGAAGTGTTGAGCAGCGACGCAGACGGCAACCCGGCATGGACAACCCCACAGGGCCGCCCGGGGACGACAGTCAAGGCCCTGATGGGTAGCGGCCCACGGTCGTATTCACGCGCCACGTTAATGACGGACGGCACGGTCATGCTGTGTGGGTACTCCAACAACTATTCGATGTCTTCCGTTACAAACAATCATTCTTACGCCCCGCGCCCATTGTGCGTCAGTGGAAGTCCTGCGCCAAAAACACCTTTTAAAAAGGTTCGTATGGCGGGGCGTTCCGGCTTCGCCCTGAGCGAAGATGGCGAGGTCTGGTCCTGGGGCTATAACGGCTATGGACAACTCGGCCATGGCGATACCGTGAACCGGGCGGCGGCGGAACGTATTGAATATTTTGCGACAAACAATATCACGATTGTCGATATCGCCGTTCCCGACAATTTTTATTGGGATTATGGCTGGGTCCTGTTTGTGACGGACCTGGGCCATGTCTACGCCTGTGGTCATAACAGTACAGGCCAATGTGGTGATGGCACGACGACCAATAAAAACACACCGGGACGTGTCGGCACGCTTTCCGGTATCACCAAGATCATGTGCGGTATGGCGAATCAAGGTACTGCAATCGCCCTTGATGAAACTACCGGCGAATTGTGGGGTTGGGGCAATAACGGGGATGGTCAACTGGGCCTTGGCGATACCACCACTCGCACCATTGCGGCCCAGATCATGGCAAGCGGGGTCATTGACTTCAAGATCATGGGCGGTAGTCAAACCACTGTTCAACATCACTGGCTCGTGGTGTTAAACAGTACAGGCCAGTTACTGACGTGCGGCTTTAATGACTACGGGCAACTGGGTAACGGCAATACGACCGCGCAAAGTTCCCTGGGGGTGGTCGCCTCGGATGTCACGCACTGGAACGCCGGGGACGGTCATTACGGCTTTATGATCTGTCGCGATAACACAGGCCAGTGGAGGGGGACCGGTTATAATGGTTACGGGCAACTGGGTCTTGGTGATAACACAGACCGTGCCGGATTTGTTCCCATTGCCGGTTTATCCGGCTTTACCCCGAAAGACTTAAGTTCGTTCTATCTGGATGGCGACATGTCTTACGGCTCGTCTTTCATCGTCAGGGATGACGATACCCTTTGGTGTTGTGGAAACAATACGCATGGTCGTTTGGGGCTGGGCCACACAACCGCCGCAAATCCGACCTGGCAACAACTCGGCACGATCACCCCTGACATGAAGGTGATCGATATGGAGATTGGCGGCCACTACTCAAGCCCCATGACCCGTCTGCTGCTGTCTGATGGCCGGGTTCTCGCGGCGGGCTATAACGGGCACGGCTCCCTTGGCGTTCAGCCCGATCTTTACTCAATTGACGGTTTTCAACCGGTTCGCTTTTAGACGGAGAAATTAACAATGACTATTTTCAGGTTCACGAGTCGGGCGGATCTGGTCTGGCCCTCTATTAACGGCCCTGAAATCCTGACGGATCTGGGTGATGTGGACGGGGCACACTATATGCACTGCCCCGCAAGCGTGACCATGCCGGAGCAACCTGACGAGGCAGGCTACGCCACCGTGAGTGATGCGGAAGAACTCGCCGCCCTTCGTCGTACTTCCGGCGTCTTTACGCAAAACAGGATCAGGGTCCGCGAACTGCTGAGCGAAAGCGACTGGACGCAACTGTCCGATACCGGCCTGACATCTTCGCAAGGGCAATCATGGGCCGACTACCGGGGCGCCCTTCGCGCCATTATGGAAGCAAACGATCCGGCTCCTGCCTGGCCGGATAAACCGGAGATGGATGTTAGCGCATATGACGCGGCGGTCCTGAAGATCGACCGTGTTCACGCCGGGTTCCTGCGCCGGGCGACGGGCAACGCGAGCATGGAAGAGCGCGACACCTGGCAGGCCAAGGCGCTGGCCGCCGAGGCGTTCCTGGGCAATACCGCGAGCAAGGCCCAGAAGGCTGGCCTGAAAGCCGAGGCGGACATGACGGGCGTGACGTCCAGGCAGCTTGCTACCGCCATCCGCGCCAGGGCGAACGCCTATATCGTCCTGCTCGGCAAGGCGGCCGGCTGGCGCAGGGCTGCAATGGCCGACATCAAGACGGCCAAAACTGACGGGGAGATACTTGCGAGCCTCGCCGAATGGTCTGAAAAAGCCCGCGCGGCCATGGATGCGCCAGGGTCATAAGGAACAAGCGATATGTCTTACGGAGATAATTGCACCAGACACGGAAAAAACCAATGCCAGATTCCAATCTTTCCCAGGCTATCAGGGAAGCATACGCCGTCGCGCCGTCGGACGTGGTAATCCTGCATACACTGGAGGTGCGCCATCCGGCCTTCATCGATGACGATGGCTATACGACCGCCATTCGGGTAGTGCGCGACCATGCCGATTTGACGGCAAGGCTGGAAGCCGGAGCGCCGCTTGATGGTGGTGCCATGGTGAACTTTATCGCACTCGCTTTCGATCTGTCCATGCCACCCGTAGACACAGCACCCGTGCCGGAGATCGCCGTCACGCTGGATAACGTATCACGCGAGATCGTCAGGCATCTGGACGCGGCGGTGGCCACCCAGGACAAGATCGAGATCACCTACCGGCCTTATCTCTCCACCGATCTGGAAGGGCCGCAAATGGACCCGCCGATCACACTGATACTGACAGAGGTCGAAGCCAACGCCCTGCAGGTCACGGGGCGTGCAAGGATGCTCGATATCGGCAACAAGGCGTTTCCGGCGGAACTATACACCGTGAAGCGATTCCCGGGATTGGCTGGATAATCACTCAAGGATAAATCATGCATTGGGCAGAAACATACCTTGGCATTCCCTGGTCTGTGACTGGGGAAGGGCCACCAGGAGGCGAGGACGACGGTACGCCGGACGGGGAAACATGGAGTTTTCACTGCTGGGCCTTCGTGCGCCACATCCAGAGGCAACATTTTGGCAGGGAACTGCCCGCCATTCCCAACCCGGAGGATATTCTTGCCATTGCACGAGGATTCAGGGATCACCCTGAACGCAAGCGCTGGGAGCAGGTGAACAGGCCAGCAGAAGGCGATTGCGTTCTCATGCGTCAGGCCCGCTATCCCATCCATGTCGGTGTCTGGCTTGATGTCGATAG
>MPMF02037130.1_pt1 | contig 10206 bp, 8 predicted proteins | sample 1617271 | NCBI WGS metagenome assembly MPMF02 (sample SAMN05944812, study PRJNA350692) | marine metagenome | biome: marine; feature: ODZ; material: water; isolation source: 120 m water sample prefiltered with 30 um filter, filtered on to 0.2 um... | place: Pacific Ocean | collected 2012-04-09... | reverse complement strand
CTAACAAATTGTTAGAAAGGGTAGGTATTCCGGAACAGAAGAACAAGTATGCCTCTGCGCTGTCTGGGGGTCAGCAGCAGAGAGTGGCGATAGCGAGAGCATTGGCGATGGATCCCAAGATAATGTTGTTCGACGAGATAGGCTGTGTGATATAAAGCACGGGCTGGTCTGCCCTGGCGCTCATCTCCTAACGCCTTACCCATAATCATCAACGTGAGCACCACCCCCAGTGCTAACCAGGTAAAATCCCGCACCAAAATGCCTTGCCCAAAGGCTAAGAGAAAGTGGGCGATCACCGTGAGGGGGACCGCGAGGTAGAGAAAACCCGGCTTGCCGCTGCCGACGGAGATGAGGTAGAACAAACCGGCCAACAGGCCTAGCACAATCGTGCCGATCAAGGGTTCCGCCAATAGGAAAGCCTTGCCGCCGAGAAGCAACAGCCCCATGAAGATGGCGGAAACGAAATAGCTGATGTTATTGACAGTTTCGTCGATATTCTTTTCGTTGCGCAAATAATGCGCAACGAAAAGGAACGGAAAAAGCAACGCATAACCTATCATGCCCCGATGGAGTGAGAGCCGTACGACGTTGATGACATCCCGCGGCGAAAGATAGACCTTGGTCGCGTTCCAATCGTCGGGAGGACTCAACATCATGAGCCGGTCATCACGCCGCTCTATGGCGCCTAGCTCGATATCTGTTTTCATCAAACGCGAGTCGATGCGCATTAGCTAATCTGATAGTCCGGTGGTCATGAGATCAGGGAGTTAAGTATTCAATTCCCGTCTCTCTTCCCTTTCTGCGTTTATCCGATTGAAAGGGATTTTCACTGCCGATACCATTGCCGAAATCCCATAAGGAGTCTCCAGGCTCTCCATCCGAAATCCGATCCCCGCCAGCAACTTCTGCCAGCCGTCCGGGGTGTAGACCCACATGCAGCGTTGTTCGACGACGTAGTAAAAGAAAGTGTGTAAGAAGAGTTTCAACAATGGGTGACGAGGCTCGTATAGGTCGTAGACGACAAGTTGGGCACCCGGTTTCATTACCCGCCGTACCTCCGACAACACGTGACGCAAATCGGGGAACTCGTGCGCCGCCAGGGTGAAATACACTTCATCAAAATGAGCATCGTGGAAGGGCAAAGCTCGAATGTCCCCGTTAGTCAGGTGTGCGCTGCGACCGTTTCTGCCCTGCTTGCGCTGGTTAACACGTAGCATCGGCATTGACAGATCAATCCCGACCACACGATCAGCCCGGACACTGTTGCTGATATATCCGGTACCGCAGCAGATATCCAAGACCTCGGGGCTTTCCGCCCGATGAAAGTTCAGGACACGTCGACGCACGGCCTCATATGTCCCCAGCATGTAGACATGGGTCAAAGGGTCGTAGTAGTTGGCAATCTTGTCGAAGAAAACAGGCGGCGTCATACCATGTTGCTCAACCATAAACCGAGACTGAAAAGCATCATCGTGCTGCTGTAAACCAATACCATCCCTTTGTTGGCAGGGACCATCGCGCATGGGTCACGATAGCGACGATACACCACCCGAAACGAGCGGAATGCAATTAAAGCTGAACCGAAAGCCAACAATCCCCATGCAGGGAAAGCACCCGAAACGACCCCACCAAAAACAAAAGCATACACGCCGGATAAGCTGGCGATATACAGCCAGCGCCCACGTAGTAGTCCCAAGCGAACGATGAGATTCCTTTTCTCTGCACGTACATCATCATGATAATCGGGAATCTCGTTGACAAGGATCATCGACCACATCAACAGGCCCGGCAGCAGTCCCGCTAAGCCCGCCTGCACGCTAAATTGGCCTGTCTGCACATATGCGGCACCCAGCGTAATCGTCGGGCCATACCCCATGAGCATTGCCAGTTCTCCCAGACCCCGATGGGAGAGGCGCAGCGGCTTGACCGAGTAAGAAACTGACAGAAACAGGCCGAGCAGCGCCATCCAGAAGACGCCGATACCAACCCTAAAAGTCAGGTATGCGCCAATCATTGCCGCGACCAAATAAAACAACGTTGCAACAGCGAGTATCTCGCCGGGCCGGAGTAGATGGTCGGCCAACACGCCGCTGCCGCCGGAATATGGATTCTCCTTGGCGGTCTCGGAGCGGTCGGTCCCATAAACGTAGTCAAGGGCATCGTTCAACATGGTCAGACCGATCTGCACACACGCCGCTCCAATGATCGCAAGAGTGAAGAATGCCAGGTCGAATTGACCGGTTTCCCTCCAAGCGACGATGCTACCCAACAACACCGGCAACACGCCCTGCGGCAAGAACTTCAGGCGGAACGAACGTGTCCAGACCCGAAGGCGCAGAACTACATCAGCCGCTGTAGATGCTCGAACGTCTCTCGAGCCAATTGACATTCATCGACCTCCAGGTCATCGGTGTTGAATTCGGCATTAATAAGCCCCTCATAGCCGACGGCGTTTAAGCCCCGAAACACGTCTGCGAAATCGATGTCACCCTGTCCGATAGGTAAGTGGACATGTTTCCGATCCATTATATCCTCCAAATGAACGTTAGCGATTTCACCGTTGCATTCCGCAATCACCTGGCTGACCGGGCGTTTGTCGGTGCACACCACGTGACCCACGTCTAGCGTGAGCTTGAGTGCTGCCGATCCAACACGCGCTTTGAGAAAACGATAGTCTGACAGCGAGGCAACGAACATAGACGGATGAAACTCGAACCCCAACGTGACGCCCTCGCTCGCGGCGATCTCGGCCAAACATGTAACCTCATAGACCAACCAATCCCAGGCTTCGGACTGTTCGACACCAGCGGGAAGGGTGCCGGAGTGGAGCATGACGGTGCGCACTCCCAAAGACGGCGCGAGCTGAATGGTCTCGGCGACAAACCGCGCAGACCGCTCCCGCGCGGCCGCAGACGCGCTTACCAGCGAAGGCTCGTGCGCGATACCGCTTAATGCGTAGCGTCCCCCGGTATTCAAGACTACTTCGAGATTATGCGCGTACAGGCTCTGAACCAGGGTGCGCGTAGCATATTTATCGGAGAAAAAAGGATGGAAGTGACGTTGGTCGAGCGTTAATTCCATTCCATCATAACCGAGACCATGGATTATTCCCACGATATCCGTTATGTCTTTCTTCTGGGCAAAGGCACTCGTATTGTAACCTAGTCTTAGCATTGTGGGAGTCAGGCGGTCGTGTTGTAAGATAGTCGCGTAGGCATCTCGTAAAGCTCGATGATGGTTCCAGCAAGCTTAGGTGAAAACGGTATCGAGTTCTTCGTCGCTTACGTCGAAGACTAGGTCGTATGGCGGAAGCATCTCCGTTTTGAAGTACTCGGGCAGCCGGTCGTCGCCGGAGGTGAAACCGGCCGCTAGATTGAAATCCCTCTCCATCTCCACAACGGTTTTTCCCAACTGGGTCACATAATCGTCGGGATAAACGCCATTGTCGAGCGCGCGGATCATTTCGACCACGACATCCATCTGCTGCGCAGTTGCACCTGTCACGAAAGAGCACAGGCCCAGCGTATCCCACGCCGCGGCAGTATACTGCGCCCCGCGCGAGAGTTCCACTTTCCCCACCGAGCTGTGGTGGTCGACCGGGAAATCAGCGGTGTGCCCAGCGGTGTGATCCGCACCCATCGGCGAGGTGGCATAGGTTACGCCCAACCCTTTGACCGCGCGGGGATCGTAAGCGGCGATGCACTGTCCTTTTGTCACGGGCGTGCGCGCCACGCCGAACTTGCGACCAATTGCGGCCGTGCCGTGACCAATCGCGCGCCCGAGTTCAGTTCCCCGTTTGATCTGGTCGAGCAAATCGAAGACGCCTTCGACATCGCCGAAAGAAAGCTGTCCGGCCTCCATCGCCACGCCGATCGCACCCCCCACATCCACGGTGTCCACACCCAGGTCGTTACAGTGCCGGTTGAAGTTAGCGATTTCATCTAACGAGCTAATTGCGAGATTGGGGCCGAGCATGATCATGCTTTCATACTCAATCGGCGCCACGATTTCCTCACCTCTGGTGTCCGGTACGACGTTGGAACAGCGAAGCATGCAGCCGGACATACAGGCGTGAGTCGTTTTGCCCACACCCCCACGGCGGCGGATCGTTTCGCGCACGGCCTGCCCATCCAGCTCGGAGAGATCGTCAAAGGTGCCGGCGCGGAAATTCCGGGTAGGCAGCCCGCCAAGCTTTTGCATGGCGGCGACCATATACGGGGTGCCGATCTCCGGGAATACTGTCACGGCATAGTAGTCTTCTCGCAGAACAGTCGTGTAGTGCCGCACAGCTGCTTTCAGCGCCTGCGGGTCGCGGGCTGGCGTAACATTCCCGCCTGTTTCCTCGATAATGATAGCCTTGAGGCCTTTGCTGCCCATGACCGCCCCCAACCCGCCGCGGGCCGCCAAGCGCCCGGGGTTGCCATCGCGGTCGGTCAGGGTAATACCGGCAGCGGTCAGACGCATCTCGCCGGCAGGCCCGACGAGCACCAGAGTGTTCTTGCGCCCGAAGCGGGCCAGCAGTTCTTCGGCCAGCGCGTAGTTACCGAGACGGCGATACCCGTCGGCGGCAAGAAACTCACATTCCTCTGCGCCAACGCGCAGCAAATAGGAGCGTTCTGATTTAGCCTGTCCCTCTACGACGACAGCGCGCAATCCGAGCCTGACAAGGTTTCCGGCAGCGTTGCCACCGGCGTTGCTCTCTTTGATGCCCCCTGTGAGAGGACTTTTCGCGCCGATGGAGATGCGCCCAGCGCTGGAGATGCCGCGCCCGGCCAGCAGCCCTGGTGCAAAAACAAGTCTATTCTGCGGGCCGAGTGGATCACAGGTGGGCGCAACTTCGCGTGTGAGCACGGCTGCCGTCAATCCACGCCCTCCCCAACAGGCGTAGGCTTCAGGTGCAGGCTCTCTGTCCGCCGTCAAGCGGGCCATGTTTACGCGTAAGAGTTTCATTGAATGACAATGCCGTTCAACACTACACGAATTGGGGATGGAGCGAATTATCGCGGGAAGGCAATTCGTTTCTTACCGTAATTCGTTGTAGTGTTCCCGCAGTTGCAATCTACAATTTCTCGAGCACCAGGTTGCCAAACACGTCCACTTCACAACCCCAATCCGGAATCACGATCGTCGTCGTCGTCACTTCCTCGACAATGGCCGGGCCGGTGAATCTCATGCCAGGACTTAGTTTGTCTCCGTCGTAAACCGGCGCGTCCGTAAAGCCGTCGCACTCCTCGAAATACACGGGCCGCGCGCCTTTCAACGCATGGTCCGGATCGAAGCCATCGACCGAGAGACGCGCAATCTCCGGTTTTGGAACAGCCCCAATGGCCTCCAGGCGGACGTTGACGGTTTCGATGTCGGCCTGCGGCTCGTGGTACATGAACAGCCGCTGATGCATTTCGTGGAACCGCCGCGCGAGCTCTGGCACGTCGTCCGGCGTCAGTTTGTGGGTTGGGATGGATACGGTCACTTCGTGATGCTGGCCGACGTAGCGCATATCCATCTTGCGCTCGAAGCGGATGTTCTCGGAAGATGCGCCTTCGGCCAACAGGGCTTCGTGGCCAGCGGCCTCCATTCGTTCGTACTCTGCATTGAGCTGCTCGAGGTCCAGCTGCGAGATGAAATCCCAAAATGTGTATACGTAATCGTGCTTGAGGTCAGACTCGAGCATGCCAAGTGCGCAGAAGACGGAGGCGGTCTTGGGGACGATGACGCGCGGCAACCCGACCGCCTGCGCCAACCGCGCGGCGTGCGCCGGCCCCGCGCCGCCTGCGGCCAGCAACGCAAAGAGACGTGGGTCGTGACCTTTCTGGACGCTCATAACGCGGATGGCATCGGCCATATTTGCGTTCGTGAGCTTGTGGATACCATGCGCAGCCTGAACGGTTTCCATGCCAAGTGGATCGGCAATGCGCGCCTTCACCGCGCGCATTGCGGCATCTTTATCCAAGGGGATATCGCCGCCAAGAAAATAATTCTCGTTGAGATAACCGAGCACGAGGTTGGCGTCGGTGACCGTCGGTTCAACACCGCCCTGCATATAGCAAGCCGGGCCCGGAGAAGCGCCAGCCGACTGCGGGCCAACCTCGAGTAGTCCACCCTTATCGATGTGCGCGATGCTCCCGCCTCCCGCGCCAATCGTGTGAATGTCAATCACCGGCAAGGCCACACGGTAGCCGCCGACTTCGCCCTCGGTCGTCATCTCATAGTTGCCGTGATCGACTAGCGTCACGTCGAAACTCGTGCCGCCCATGTCCACGACGACAAAGTTCGGCGTGTCGAGCGTACGCGACAGGAACATACCGCCAATTGCACCCCCCGAAGGTCCGGACAGCACGGCGTTGACTGCATGCTCCGAGGCAAACGCAATCGTCATCACGCCGCCATTGGATTGCATGACCAGAAATTCGTCGCGCAAGCCCTCGTTGGCCAATCTGGCGCGCAGGCGTTCCAGGTAGCGCCTCAGCGTCGGGCCGACGTAGGCATTGACGACCGTGGTCGAGGTACGCTCGTACTCGCGCACCTGCCGCAGCACCTCGGAGGAAAGTGAGACGTAGGCATCCGGGAATTCCTCAGCGATGAGTTCGCGCAGGCGGCGCTCGTGAACATCGTTAATATAGGAGAAGAGCAGACAAACGGCGATGGATTCGACGCCGTTTGAGCGCAGCTCGCGGATTACGCGCCGGGCGTCCCGCTCATCGAGCGGTGTGACAACTTCACCGCGATAGTTCATGCGTTCCTTGACGCCCAGCCGCCGGTAGCGTGGGACAATCACCGGTGGCCGCTGAGGCGAGAGGTCCCAGATGTCGGGTTTGTAGCCCCGGCGCATTTCCAACGAATCGCGAAAGCCCCGCGTGGTGATCAGTCCGCTGGGCACGCCCGAGTACTCTAGCATTGTATTAGTAGCGACCGTTGTACCTAACACGAGTAGATCGATCTGGCCCAAGAAATCGGCCGGGGAGAGTTCATAATGGGCGGCGGCCTTTCGCAGGACGTTGAACACGCCCACCGAGGGATCGGCCGGAGTCGAGAGATCTTTGAAAATGTCAATGGTGCCCGGCGGACCCACCGCCACGCTGTCGGTAAACGTCCCGCCAATATCAACACCAACGCGATAGCCCATAAGTGTTGTGCTCGTATTCCGTTGGTCTTTTCGTCTTTACCCCATCAACAACGCCAGGACGCCCTTCTGGACGTGCAAGCGATTCTCGGCCTGATCGAGGATGATCGATTGCGAGCCGTCGAGAACAGCGCTGGTTACTTCCTGTTCGCGGGCGGCGGGCATGCAATGCATCACATTTGCATCGGGTCGAGCCAGTGCGGTCAGATCATCATCCACGATCCATTGCTTGTATTTGTCAGGGTCAAGAATGTGCGGCGCTTGGCCCTGCGGTGCTAAATCGTCAGTGTCCTTGAACTTGTCCTTGAAGACCTGCGGGGAAGCCCAGCAGTACACATTGATGATGTCCGCGTCCCGCGCCGCCTCTTGCATGTCGTGAACGATGTCCAGACGCGCGCCGGTTTTCGCCGCCTCGGCCTGCACCTTATCCCATATCTCCGGCTCCGGTTCGTACCCCTCCGGGCAGGCCAAGACAAAGTGTGCGCCAAGGCGCGAGGCGATATACATACTGGAATTGGGCAGTCCCATCGGCGGGCTGGCAGGTCGCCAGGCCCAGGTGAAAACATACTTCAGTTGCCGCAAATCCCCTTTCTTTTCCTGCACGGTCATAAAGTCAGCCAATGCCTGGCATGGGTGCCCTTCGGCCGTCGATGCATTGATAACCGGAATGTCAATCAGGTCAGCCGCCTGCTGCAGTTCAGCTGAGGAAGCTACTCGGCCCACCAGTCCGTCTGCAAGACGGCCTATCACACCAACCGTATCCCCCCACGTTTCGTTGGCTTTTGAGGCCCAGATGCGATCAGGGAACAGGTATTGTGCGTGCCCGCCGAGCTGCGTCATGGCCGCTTCGAACGAGATACTCGTGCGGGTGGAGGGCATGTTGAAGATCATGGCCAACGTCTTGTTCCTGAGTATTTCTGGGCGCTGGCCACGCCTTGTTTGTCGCTTCAAATCCCACGAAGTCTCCCAGATTTGAAACAGGTCCTCACGCGTAAAGTCGCGCAAGGAAATGAGATCAGGGTGGCGGAAATTAGACATTATTCACCTTCCTCCAGATATTCTTTCAGGCGCACCTTCGACCAAGTTGGATTGATACCCATTTTGTCCACAGTGCGGCCAAGCGCCCAGTAATCTTCACCATTGAGCACTGAGGCCAAAGTGATGATGGCATCGGAGGCCGGAGTGGGAACGCTGAGCATCCGCCCGAGCGAGGCCCAGGTCACCAGGCCATAAGGCACGTCCTCGGTCAAGTGGCGAGCATCGAGACTGTAGGGACCTGGAACCTGCTCCAACTTCTCGGTGTGCATCGACTCATACATGGGGAGCACCTGGTCTCCGGCGTGTCCAGGGTTGTACTTGTTGCGTGTGTGTTCGACCTCCAACGGGAAGGCTTCGATTTCAAGTGCCTCGGCCAGCGCCATGCGCTCGCGGTCGATTGCCTCGATGATATTGCACACCGCCGGCGGATTCTCGTCGCGCCCAAACAGGTGAAACTCCTTTTTACGATAACCCGAATCAATACGGGCAGCATTGGTAATAATCGGGCCGGTATGGGTGATAGCGTTGAAATCGAGCAACACACTTTCGAACAGGTTGGGCGCACGTCGGAAGTCGCGCGTGGGGAACAATGATCTCAGCACCTCCCTTACACAGTCGGTGTTCTTTCCCGGAAATGCGGCGACGACGTTCTCTTGAATCACACCGAAGACGGTCACTTCGGCCGGGCGGATCTTACGACAGCCGTGCAGCAGCGTGTTCGTCTCGCCCAGAATCACTTCTGATTGGATTTCAAGTTCACGAAGAACTTGCCACCACGCCACCGACCCGCCGCCTTTACCCATCGCCACAACGATCTGTCCGTTCTCCACGTGCGGCGCAGCGGAGTAAGCGAATGCTTCATACGCATAGAACGGCACCGGGTTGAAAATCACTTCTGCCCCGCGCAATGCAGCGGCGATATCGCTTGTGGCAAGAGCCACCGCTCCGAGACCCTCCTTCTCTACACCAGAGATGCGGATGCCCCCATGTTCACGCACCTCGTCTAACGCCGCGTACTCAGGGAGTTCAAACAGGCGCACCTCGTGGCCATCAAGGCCCAGGTGCGCCGCCATAGTCATCCCACCGTTTCCGGCGCCGAGGATGGCCACTCTCGTCATTTCATCTCCAAGGTAACAGTCACTTCGTTAAGTGACTGTTACCGTCTCGCGCAATTTGCGCGTCGCTTCCTCATCAACCTGCAGCTCTTCAGTCAGCACGACGCCATAGTCATTCTCGGCGCTCTCACGCGAGACGAATTCGTTAAGCACGTCTACGCGCACCAGCTCTGGGTCACGTTCCCGCGGGTCGCCCCAACCACCACCGCCGGAGGCATACAGCGTGTAAGCATCGCCGTCGCCCAGTTCGAACAAGCCCTTGCTCGGCATTGCGACCTCGGCCTCGCGGCCCTCGTTGATAAACGGTCGATTGACAGAGCCCGTTCGTCCGCCAAATAACCCATAGGGTGGGTTCTTTACGCCGTCTCCGTGCATCGAGGCCGAAACCTCAGGCGCCTGCCAGCGGAGCTTGTACTTAACACCCAGTCCGCCGCGATATTTTCCAGGACCGCCAGAATCGGTCAGCAGTTCGTGCTCCAAGTTGAGTTGTGGACACTGGATTTCCATGGTCTCGATGTTGGGTGATAGCAAGCCACCCAAATCGATGCCGTCGGAGGTGAAGCTAATGCCGTCCGCATCCGGGTTGGCGCCTGCGCCTCCCATCCCACAAAAGCAGAACTGAATGAAGAAGCGACCGTTACGCGGATCGATCCCGGTGAAAGTGGGACCTGCTTTACGATTCCAGCCGGCGGGTACTTTGTCGGGAACGGCCTTAGCCAGCGCGATCCACATCGCTTCGAGGATAGCGCAGGCGGTGTCTAGCGTGGCGCTGGCGACCGGCGCCGGCGGCAGTGGGTTCACCAAGCATCCCTCCGGCGCAACCACTTTAATAGGAAGGTAAGCGCCTTCTGTGCGCGGCACATCCTGCCCAATAGTTGTCATGACAGCGACGTAAACTGACGTCGCTGAATTTGCCAATGGGCTATTGATCGG
>MPMF02285057.1_pt1 | contig 10219 bp, 9 predicted proteins | sample 1617271 | NCBI WGS metagenome assembly MPMF02 (sample SAMN05944812, study PRJNA350692) | marine metagenome | biome: marine; feature: ODZ; material: water; isolation source: 120 m water sample prefiltered with 30 um filter, filtered on to 0.2 um... | place: Pacific Ocean | collected 2012-04-09... | reverse complement strand
CTTGGGTGCCGCTCGCGGCTTGCGGACCAGGCCGTGAGTCTTCATGTACCGCCGCACCGTCGAATAAGAACGCGGCGGCCCCAGCGAAGGATCCGCTTTCACAAGTGCCACCAAGTTGTCGTAGTGCAACTGGTAGCTCCAGTGCGGATGGTCTTGGTACTGGCGAAACAGCAACTTGGACAATGCGGGCACCAGCGATACCTGGCCACAGTCCTTGCGCACGGCGCGTCGCAGCACGCCGACGGGATCATCCTTCGCGCGTCGCGCCGTGTAGTACCACCGCTCGATGGTCACGGCCGCGAACCGCACGTCGCGACCGGTGACCGGATGGGTCCAAGTCTTCTTGGCCAGCAAGTCGATGGCAGCTTTGAGTTCTCCGCGCGGCGGAGGCGCACTCAACAGCGAGCCCACCACCGAGAAGCGAAACCTCGCCCACAATGCGGAAGTCGATCGATTGTGTTTTTGGGGCATCACAGCTCCTCACGAACCAGGTGAAAGTAACTGTGAGAACCATAGGTCCGTTGCTCAGAACGGTCGATGATGCATCTTCTGCGGGTCGGTGAGAATCATCGCGAGACCTTGATTCTTAGGCCTTCGGTGATCGTGATTGGCGAAAGAAACAAGAGAAGTTTTCGCCAGCCGTGTTGGTCATCGTCGTGGTGGACGAACGCTTCGGTGAGCGATTGTGGGAGAGCGACCACATCCACCGCAGCCAGCAGCCGACCACGGGCGACTTTCCAGAAAGGCGTCTGCGGGACCTGCTCTTGCCAGAAGACTTGCCATCGCGCGACGGTCCGCCGATCGGCACCAAAGAGCCTAGAGAGCTCGGCAACTCGACGTGGCGAGGGCCCTTGTCGCATGGCCGCGACGAGGATAACGATGGCACCGAGATAAACCTTTCGGCCGAGAAACCGCACCGACGGCGGCGTGACTCGCTTGCGGCACCCGTCGCGATCACAACAGAAGCTTAGCCGACGTTGATACGGTTCGGGCAGATGGTCGGCACCGCGTGGCTTTCTGGGGTAGTTGGCACAGTGTAGTCGCCCACCACAGGGGCAGGCATTCTTGCGAGCGGTCTCCGCAAGGTCTTCGTCGATGGAAAAAAGAAACAGCCAAAAGCTGGCATCGCGTGGCAAATCACGTAACATCATGAAGTACTCCCGGTCGTGCAAAACCATATGGAGTACACCCCTCGGGAACCTCGATCCAGCGATCAGGCTCTTCGAGGGGATTTTTTTGAAAGCCTCAACGAAGTTGCTCGGGAAACCCCGACTTCGCATCGATTATCGTGCTTGTGCTCACGCGCCAGGCCAGGTAGCAGAGCGCAGATGATCTCTTGTTTCTCAGACAGTTGTCCCCGGATTCGGTCCAGTAGATTGGGATCGATCCTACCTTCAGCAATGAGGTTAGTGCTGATTCCCTCGAGAGCCTGCAGCGGCTTGCGACCTGCCTGGTCGAGTAGATGACCGCGCACGACAAGCGCGGACATCTGCGATGTCCTCTGAGTTAGTTCGTCAAGAAGCCGCGTCTTGCCAAGGCCAGATTCGGCTTCGACAAACACCAAGCCGCCTCGGCCATTCTGGGTCGCTTGGGCAAGCGTATCCAAGCGATGCAGTTCTTTGTCTCGGCCGACGAAGGCAGGTTCGGTGAGTGTCTCTCGCGCGTCGTGTAATCCGACGACGAACGCCGGCTCGGCTTCGTCTCTCTCAAGAGCTTCAGCGACCAGATTCAGGTCGGTCAAAACACCCGTGGCAGTGTGGTAACGATCGGACGGATCCTTGCGAACAAGTCGTTGGATGGTTTCGTCAACCACGCGAGGTACATGAACGCCCAAGCTGCGCAGTTCGGGGACCCGTGTCGTCAGGTGTTCGCGAAGCACTTCGCCGACGGTCGCACCGACAAAAGGCGGACGCCCTGACAAGCACTCAAATAGGACAATGCCCACTGAGAACAGATCTGATGACTCGTCGACGCCTCGATCCAACAGCCCCGCCTGTTCGGGAGCCATATACCTCGCCGTGCCCACGAACTCGTTACGCATCGCAACGTCAGGTTGCGAACTGCGAGCGAGCCCAAAGTCGATCAGCGTGGCACGCTCGACGATCGAGCCTTTGTTGACAATCACGTTAGCCGGCTTGATGTCCCGATGTAGAATGCCGCTTTCGTGGGCCTGGCATAGCGCGGTGAGCAGGGAAATGCCGATACGAAGCGACTCGCGTATGTTCAGCGGTCCGCTGAGCAACCGCGATTCGAGCGTGTGGCCGGCAACGAACGGCATCACCAGAAACAGCATGTCGTCTTGTTCGCCGACTTCCAGGAGACGCGATAGCGTCGTGCCTTCAATCTGGTGCATGACATCCGCTTCGTGACGCAGACGCATGGCGGCACCATTGGCGACGTTGCGTGTGGCGGACGCCTTGATTACAACGGGCTCGCCCGTTTCAGAATCAGTGCCGAAATATGTTTCGATGTTGCCGCGACGTTTGATCACTCGATCAACGACATACCGACCTCCGAAACGGAGTGAAGGCGACTCGCTCGTGGACGGGTCGACAGACCGCGGCGTAGGTATAGGAGTCACGATGTGATGCCTGCTGGCCAGTTCGACGGTCTGGCCAAGCAGCCCCTCTGCAAACGATGACGTTTCATGAGAAATCGTCTTGCTGTAATGCCCTTATCGTGTTTGATGATAGACAATTGTGGCGCGGCAATCCACTAAATCATGCCGAAAGGCAGGGCGATCGTGACAGCAATCGGTCGACCCGCAATGTCCTCCTTGAATTGCAATGCAATTTTGGGATAATCAGAAGTGACGTTGTCGGGTTTGTTCTATTCTATTTGGCGTGTGTTCGTGCGCCCTGGATCACAGGGGTGGGTCGCAGTAGGCACTTGCGGATTGCAATATGTTTGGGCACGATCTCGAATTCAGCCTGGGGACTCCGATGTTCGAAATCCTGTTAGTTGAAGACAATCCCGCGGACGTACTCATGGTTGAAGAGGCCTTTGCGGGCAATCCACTACTCGATGCGTTATATGTTGTCAACGATGGCGACGACGCGATCGCCTATTTGCGGCGACAAGGCATACATACCAAAGCGACTCGACCCGACTTGATTCTACTTGACCTGAATCTTCCCGGCACATCGGGCCTCGAAGTTCTTGAATCGATCAAAGTGGACGAGTCGCTGAAACGCATTCCGGTTGTGATTCTCACCAGTTCCCAATCGAACTCTGATCGTCTGGCCTGCTACAATCTACACGCCAACGCTTTTATGACGAAAGTACTGGACTTCGGTGAATTGAAAAGTATGGTCACCACGACCTGCGAGTACTGGTTCAACATGGTTAAGCTTCCTCCGCACTAAACCATCGTCGGGGAACTCTGGGCCCAGGGAACTTTGGCAACGCCACAACCTATTTGTGAGACCGGGCGGGGAGGTTGCTGTGCAAGTAAGATGTCATGAGTTCGCGTAGGTGCCGCGTCGTGTTCTTGCCTTCACGAATTGAATGTGACCGATTTGGATAGGCCATCATGGAGAACGACCTGTTGTGACGAATCAGCTCGTTGATCAGCAACTCAGTTGTTTGGTAATGGCAGTTGTCGTCGCCCGTGCCATGGATCAGGAGGAGATTACCTTTCAGCTGATGCGCGAAGTTGATCGGCGATCCCTGCACATAGCCTTCCGCATTGTCGCCGGGAAGTCCCATGTAGCGCTCTTGATAAATCGTGTCGTAATACCGCATGTTTGGCACTGGCGCAATTGACATTCCAGTCTTGTAGAGATCTGGAAACTTGAACATTGCATTCAGCGTCATCGAGCCACCGCCGCTCCAACCCCAGACGCCCACACGGTCGGGATCGAGATACGATCGTTCGGATAGGATTTTGCGGACTGCCGCTGCTTGATCTTGGGGTGCCACAATGCCGACCTTCCGATAGACGCTCTTACGCCATTTCCGACCGCGAGGTGCCGGCGTGCCGCGATTGTCGAAGCTCATCACGACATATCCGTGCTGGGCCAGCATTAGGTGCCACAGGTAGCTGCTCCCGCCCCATCGGTCGAGCACCGTTTGGCCCGCCGGTTCGCCGTAGACGTACACCAGAAGAGGATACTTTCTTTTCGTGTTGAGCTTCGGCGGCTTGATGCACCAGCCGTCGAGTTCCACGCCATCGCCGATATCGACCCGCAGAAACTCGGTCGGCTGTCGACGCAGCTTACTGATTGTCTTCTTGAGTTTTTTATTGTCGACAAGCACCCGGAGGGATTTGTGATCGTTAACACGAACCATCCCGGTGACCGGCGGTTGGTCGAAGCTGGAGTACGAATGAATCGCGAATTTGCCGTTCGGTGAAATGCGATAACTGTGTGTGCCTGGTTGATCAGCGGGCGTCAGCCGTTGAGGCTTGTGGCCGTGTTTCGCTCGGTAGAGATAGCGTTGAGTCGGATCGTCGGGCGACGCGATAAAATACGTCGTCGCCGTTTTCTCGTCATGGTGCAACAATGCTACGACATCGAATTCGCCCGGTGTGACCAGCTTTGTTACTGCCCCGCTTCGGGCCGCAAGGTATGCATGACGCCAACCGTCGCGCTGGCTGATCCAGGTAAAATGCTGTGCATCGTCAGTCCAGAACATCTCGTCATGAACGTCTACCCAGGCCGCATCCCGCTCCGTCAGGATGACCTTGGTCCGCCCGGTCTCAGCGACGGCCAGCATCACGCGGTTGGTGTTTTGTCGCCGGTTCAGCTGTTGCAATACGAGCTCCTTTGAATTGCCGGCCCAGTCCATCCTCGCCACATAATGATCGCGAGAGTCGCCTGGAGGAGCCATCCACTGGGGCTTACCGCCGTTGGCAGAAACCACCGCGATACGGCAGATCGAATTCTGCTGGCCGACCTTGGGATACTTGATCTCGGTGGTCTTTGGATACAGGCCGCTGGTGTTGTTGATCAGGGTGACGGCGCCGACACCGTGGCTGTCGATTTGCCAATACGCGATTTCCGTTCCGTCAGGGCTCCAGCGAAAACCTTTGCGCAACGACAGTTCCTCTTCATAAACCCAGTCGAACGTGCCGTTAATGACGTCAGGCGAATCCGATTGCGTCAGCCGTTTGATCTCATGCGAGCGCAGATCTTCAACGTAGATATCGTTGGTCCGCACGTAGGCGACCTTGTCGCCAATCGGCGAAATCGCTGCGAACATCAAGGTGGCCGGCTTCGCGTCGCCACCGAGCTTACGCAGTTCGTGACTGCCGCGGTCCAGGATCCAATAATCACCTCGCGTGTTTCGCCGCCATACGCGCTTCGAATTAGTGTAGATCAGAAGAAGCGAACGATCCTTCGACCACGCATACGCATCGACGGCCAGTGGCGAAGTGCCGCCAGCGGGGACGAGCAGCGAAGCCGGAACCACAACGGAACGCGCGCCAGTGGCCGCGTCGTACTGCACGATATCCTGAGCGCCGGAAGTCAACTCGGACTTCTCCAGTTTCTCATACGTCGCACCTTCGTCTTGCCAGCGGCCACTAAACGTAGCCGCCGAAAAATCCAACGAACTATAGATCCGGTCAAGCGTCAGGAGGGCGAGGTCTGGTTTCTTGGCTCTGCGTTTTTTCTTGTCTTCACCGAATGTCGTGGCCACGATCAAGCTGAGGATGGTCAGCCACAGCGGAAAAAGTCGTAAGGAGTTCATAGCTGCTCGTCGGAGAATGTGCGGACAATAGAAGCACGATTGAGATTCGCGAACAATAACGGTCACGCGGGGTGCCTCTTGAAAAATAGTTAGTGCGATCGAGGTCTGCCAGTAGAAAACGGTGATGGCGCGGAAGATTCAGCGAGTTTGGTGTGCACAGAAACGACCATGCGGATTCGCCGCCCGAGACGATCCGCTGCTGGGACTGGTTGAATCCCGCTGGTTCTCGGTTATTCTCAACAGTACTCACTGATCTGCCACGTCGCACCGTCGCCAAAGAACGCCCCATTTTCCGAAGGATCTTCGATGAACTGCCATCGCCGGTTTTGTAAAGCCATTGTTCTAACGTTGTTTGTTGTCACGTCGTTTGGTGCGGCTGCGTGCCGAGCGTCTGCAGCGGACGATCGGCCAAATGTCCTCTTCATCTTTGCCGACGACCAGTGTTTTGAAACCGTCAGCGCGCTTGGTCACACCGACATTGAAACACCAAATTTGGATCGGTTGGTACGACAGGGCACAACGTTTACCCATGCATATAACATGGGCGCGTGGGGTGGTGCGGTCTGTGTCGCCAGCCGCGCCATGCTGAACACCGGCCGTTACCTGTGGCACGCGCACGATGTGTACAAAACGGCAGAGCAGGAACGTCAGGCCGGTCGATTCTGGTCGGAATATCTGCGCAAGGCCGGGTACGATACGTATTTTTCAGGCAAGTGGCATGTTCGTGCCAATGCAGAGAAGGCATTTGATTTTGTCAATCATGTGCGACCCGGTATGCCGAACCAGACCGCGCAAGGTTATAACCGGCCGATAGAAGGTCAGCCTGACGAGTGGAGTCCTTTCGACAGGAAGTTTGACGGCTTTTGGAAAGATGGAAAACATTGGAGCGAAGTCCTGGGTGATGATGCCATCGGCTATCTTGCTCAGGCCGCCAAACGCGACAAGCCGTTCTTCATGTACCTGGCCTTCAACGCGCCGCACGATCCGCGCCAGTCGCCAAAGGCCTACGTCGACAAGTACCCGCTGGATCGCATCAAGGTCCCGGAAAACTACCTCAGCGAATACCCGTACAAAGAGGAGATGGGGGCCGGCAAGTCGCTGCGCGACGAGAAACTCGCGCCGTTCCCTCGTACCAAATACGCAGTCAAAGTGAACCGCCAAGAGTACTATGCAATCATCACGCACATGGACGCGCAAATCGGCCGTATTCTCGAGGCGCTCGAGAAGTCCGGAAAACGTGACAATACTTGGATCTTCTTTACCGCCGATCACGGCTTGGCCGTCGGGCACCACGGTTTGCTCGGCAAGCAGAATCTGTACGACCATAGCGTGCGCGTGCCGTTCATGGTCGTCGGCCCCGGCGTCGCGGCCAACGCCAAGAACAATACGCCCATCTATTTACAGGACGTCATGCCGACTTCATTGGAATTGGCGAAGGTCGAAAGACCCGATCATGTGGAATTCAAGAGCCTGTTGCCCGTGTTGAGCGGCGCTAAGACGGACCACTACGATGCAATCTACGGCGGATACACCGACCGACAACGCATGGTGACGCACGACGGCTACAAACTAATCCTATATCCCCGGGCCAAGAAGCTGCGGTTGTATCACATCGACAAAGACCCGCTGGAGATGAACGATCTTGCGGGAGAGGCGAAGTCTCAACCCGTGATCAAGAAGCTCTATGAGAAGTTTCAGGAACTTCAACGCGCCAACGGCGACAAGCTGGATCTGGCGTTGGTCTTTCCACAGTTGTAGCCGTCGCTGCAGCGCCAGCGCATCCTGGCGTGCGTAGGTTCAGGACAGTTTATCGTGGTGTTGCGGGCAACGGGATGGCTGGCAATGATCTGCTTCAAAGGCGCGCCGCGTTCTGTTCACGGCGGTGCCAATTGCGAGCCTCACATTGTGAGTCAATGTCGCGAGATCGTTCCCGAGCAGCCGTTTGCAGCGTTGCAAATAGACTGTCAAGGGCTGTCGTCGTTGGCTAGTTCTCGCTTTAGCCATGCCCGTACCATGGTCCACTCGCCCTCCACGGTGCGTTTGGAGACTCCCAACTCGGTGGCGATTTCTTCCATCTTCATACCCCCAAAAAAACGCAACTGTACAATCTGAGCCTGTCGTGGGTCCAGTTGCGTCAGTTTGTCGATCGCTTCGTGGACGGCCAAGATCTCTTCGTCGTACGCGGCGTCCGTGGGCGGGGAATCGGTTAACTCGATTCTCATCTGCCTGCCGCCCCGCTTGTCTCGCTTCTTCCTCCGCGCATGGTCCACCAGAATTCGACGCATCAAGGTCGACCCAATGGCAAAGAAGTGCATACGCCCTGCGTAACTTATTCGGCTTTGTGAAATCAACTTGAGAAACGCCTCGTTGACCAGCGCCGATGGCTGCAGTGTGTGGCCAGGGGACTCGTTTCTGAGATGGCGTGCCGCCAACTCACGCAGCTCCCCATAAACCAACGGCATCAAATTCCGCGCGGCATCTTCACCGCCCAGGCTGGCGTCTTCGAGCAGTTGGGTGATTTCTACGGGGTCCGTCATGAAACGAATGGTGCACTTCGGCGTGCTGTGGGGCGACGGATCGAATCTGGCCGCATCGCTTCAGTTTACCGTGCAATCGTGCCGCGTGGGGCAGCAAGCGTGTTGATGCCGTGCGTCACACCGATGATCTCAAGTGTTTGCAGCACAACCGGTTGAGGCGTTTGCGCACTGAAACACGGTCGTTTTTCTGAAGAAACCATTGTGGATTTGAGCATCGAAAGTCGCGTTGTTTACAGAGCACACATGAAACCGAATGTGTCCACCCATCGTGGCCTTGGAAACGGGAGTTCCAGCCGCGAGTGTCCCAGATAGCGAGATCGTCCATGGGTACCAGTACTTCGAGTTGCCAAACAAGTGACAGACTGCTCATCAAGGCCACATGTGGAGGTGATCGGGAAGCGTTTGGACAATTGGTTCGCAAATACCAAGACCGGCTCTACAACGGGATGGTCCACAAGTCGCGTTCGCCCGTCGACGCGGAAGATGTCGTTCAGGAGGCGTTTGTGCAAGCGTATTTGAAGCTCGACACCTTCCGCCAAGAGAGCAGCTTCTTTACGTGGCTGTACCGGATTGCCCTGAATCTGGCATGGACGCGACGACACCGGACCCGCCGCGAAACACCCTTCGCTGATTTATCCGAAGTGCCTGGCACCGACGAGCAAGTGTCTGAGTCACCAGGGGACAGGCTAACTCGCAAGGAGAACTGTGAGCTCGTTCGATGTGCGATGGCACACCTACGCGATGACCAACGAGTGATTCTCATGCTACGCGAGATGCAGGGCTTTGACTACGCCACGATCGCGGACTTGTTGGAAACCAAAGTCGGAACTGTCCGCAGCCGCATTCATCGTGCCCGAGCTGCTCTGCGTCATCAGCTTGCGGTGCGCGATCGGACGACCGGCTTGTCCAACTAAGTAGAAGCGCTCTGGGAAACCAACCGTCGCGCAAAGTCGCGTACAACGCCCTAATTGCGATCCAGCACCGACGGACTGAAATCAGCGTCGGTAAGTCCCACATTCAATCGCAATCGAGTGAGCGTATATTCCTCTTCCAGGACCGGCTTTGTGTCGCCATCTTTGGGCCAACCGTGGGTCTCGACACGAATCGGCATATGCAATTCACTATCGATGTAGATGTTGGCTATGTGATATGTAAACTGCTCATGTCGTGTTGGATGGACAACTTGGATATGCAAACAGGGCCGGTCTTCAACGCTAGCCTGGCGGAAAAATGTGACGCGCGAGTTCTCGCCAGTGGGATCATGGCGAATGTCGCTCAAAGTCTGGTTGATCAACCGCTGGGTAATGGAGTCTAATCCGAGTTCAGTGATCGGATAGCGGCTTTCACGTAACGCGGCGGCACTGTCTGGTTCTAACTTGACGGTAATGTAGTTAAACCGGGAACCGCCGTTGCGAACCAGCATCTTGCCTTCATTTTCGCCCTGAACGTAAAGCACCTTACGACCACGGACCTTGGCCGGCCCCAGAAACTGGGAATAGATGGAAAAGGGCGTAGTGATCTTGTCGCCGCGGCGCTGCTCGCGACGGACTTTTGTCGCCAGGTATTCGTAGTCGCGGAGTTGGCCGTTGATTCGTTCGCGTTTCACGAGCAGGCACGTGAAATCACGAACATGTTCATGAAGATATGCGCCTCGTTCGCGGGCGAGATTCAGCGCCGGTGCCAGCGGATGTGACTCCCAATTTGCGGGCAGCGAGTTTCTAGTCGTGTACAGCGGGTCAAACGCGAGCTTCCTTGGAAATGATGCCGCCAGAAGCGGCTTTCGAGTCAACGTAGGTTCTTCACCAAACCCAATTGCCGGCACGACGATGACGCTACCAAACAACATGCAGGCATACGGCGCCAACATTTTGATCACATTTGCCATCACTCTTGCCTCAAATACAGTTTCTGGGGCCGGCCAAGGTCCGTGGTCGTAAGGTGCTTTACGTTCAGGGCGAAAATGAAGGCAAGATGCTGGTTCGCAACGGCGG
>MPMF02243786.1_pt1 | contig 10221 bp, 7 predicted proteins | sample 1617271 | NCBI WGS metagenome assembly MPMF02 (sample SAMN05944812, study PRJNA350692) | marine metagenome | biome: marine; feature: ODZ; material: water; isolation source: 120 m water sample prefiltered with 30 um filter, filtered on to 0.2 um... | place: Pacific Ocean | collected 2012-04-09... | reverse complement strand
TACGGCAGTCAGCATGTTCGCCGGACTCGGCCATGAGGTGGAGGCCAGCACCGGGAAAGCTGATGAGCACGACTATCTCCGGTTGCTCGGTGCCTCCCAGGTGCTTGGCCGGGATGAGGTAAGCCAGGAAAAGAACCGCCCTCTCGACCGAGAGCGGTGGGCTGGGGCAATCGACCCGGTCGGTGGAAACACGACAGCAACGCTCCTGCCGAGAATGAAGCCGGGGAGCTCCATCGCGCTCAGCGGCCTCACAGGTGGCGTCGGATTCACTACGACGGTGATGCCTTTTATTCTCCGCGGCGTGAACCTGGTCGGAATCGATTCTGTCTGGCTGGAAATGCCCGACCGTGTTCGAATCTGGAGGCGCTGCGCGACCGACCTGAAGCCGGCGATTCTCCTTGACACGATCGCACACGAAGTGGCCCTCGAGGACGTTCCGCTGCTGCTGGGCGAGATCCTAAAGGGGAAGGCACGAGGCAGGGCGCTGGTACGCCTGTCGTAGGCTTCGGCTAGCTGAGCCGCGCCATAAGTTCGTCGTAGTCGCCCGGCGTCACCGGGCGAATCACGCGCCCGAGGCCGGTCCAGTGTTGCCACTTCCAGTCCCCGGTTGCACGTGGGTGCTCGACCGGTTCGGAGACAGGCTTCTCCCTGCTCGCCAGCATGAGGTGGAAGTGGTCCGAAAGCGGCACTTCTTCGTTCACCACGCCGACCCAGTACTCGAGCTCACCGCCATTGAGAGCGAAGGTGGTTCCTAGGTACCGATACCGGCCCCCGACCGGCTGTGACGCGCTGTTCTGGTAGTGCGATCGGTTTCCCGCCACCCGGCGAACAGCTGCGCCGCCGAGTGCATAGAGGCGGTTGGTGCTCAGCGCCTCTTCGAGGGTCACTTCCCCGAGGCCGAGGATGTCGTGCTTGATGAACTGGACGTAGTCTTGGACGAGTGGGTCGCCGTCGTCCTCCAGGGAATCGGAGACCTGGCTCCAGGACAGGAGGTTCCACAGGCCGTCGCCGTCCCCCGTGTCATCGTTGAGGTCGAGGACCACGAGTGAACGTGTCTCCCGCCTTCGGATACTGGGATGGTCGCTGCCGGGAAGACTCGTGTCGGAAGCTGCCGGCTCAACTCGCACCTCGACGATTAACTGTCGCCCGCTCTCGTAAGTGAGCAGCAGGTCCGCCAGCCCGTCGCCTGCCACCCCGGCTTGGATCTCAACAGTGGAAATCGACCCGCCATCCTGCCCGACGACTGCGGCCAGCAGAGCGCGAAGGCCCTCGTGCTGACGCGACAGTAGATAGGCGAGTCCGCCCGTGCAGTAGTTCTCGAACGGCGTTGCCGTTGAGCCGGGGCGGTAGGAGGAGAGGGCGGAGAAGAGGTTCCGGACGATCATACTGACAGTATCTCACGCCTCCGTGGGGGAACCTTCGTTAGGATGATTCGTCCGCGAGGAGTCGGAGGGCTGCCGTCAACGCTGACGTCCACTGCTCACCCAGGGCTCCCCGCTCCAGTCGCACCCTCTCCGGGCCAATCCGCACTGCGGTTGGCCCGGAAGCGGCGAAGCGCTGCCGCTGTTCCTCGGTTGTCCCGTTGCGCACGCGCAGGTGAATCATCTCCTCGTCGATTGATACCGATTCGACATCCGCTGCTCTCGCGAGACACTTCACGAGGGCAACGAAGAGCAGGGCTTCCACCGCTGGGGGTGGCGCGCCGAACCTGTCCTCGAGCTCCGATTGCATCTCCGCGATTTGGGCGGGCTCTTCGATGTCCGCGATGCGCTGGTAGGTGGCGAGCCGGACGTTCAGGTCGCTTACGTACTGGGTTGGAATATGGGCGCTTACAGGCAGGTCGATTGGCATCGCTGCGAGGGCCGCCGGCGGCGGCTCGGCGTCAGCGCCGGCGTCGAGGACAGCACGGATCGCTCCGACGGCCTCAGCGAGCAGCTTGGTGTAGAGCTCCAGCCCGACGGCAGCGATGTGGCCGCTCTGCTGGGGACCCAGTAGATTTCCTGCGCCTCGGATCTCGAGGTCCCGAAGGGCGATCTGGAAGCCCGCTCCGAGTTCTGTCGCTTCGAAAATCGCTTCAAGCCTCCTCTGGGCCTGCTCGTTGATGGCCCGGTTTCGGTCGTAGAGCAGGTAGGCGTAAGCGCGGCTCGCGGCTCGGCCAACTCTCCCCCGGAGCTGGTAGAGCTGCGCAAGACCGAGCTGGTTGGCGTTGTCGATCACGATCGTGTTCACGCTCGGGATGTCCAGGCCGCTCTCGATAATTGTCGTGCACACGAGAACATCGAATTCGCCGGCGGCGAATTCGAGCATGACTTGCTCAAGCCGCTCTTCGGGCATCTGACCGTGACCCACGGCAAAGGTTGCCTCTGGCACCAGGTTTCTCAGCCGCGCGAGGACTCGCTCGATGCTTTGGACGCGGTTGTGGACGAAGTAGACCTGGCCGCCGCGCTGCAGCTCTCGGTCGATGGCCTCGCGCACGATCTCGTCGTCCCACTCCGTTACATAAGTGCGAATGGGTAGCCGATCTTCGGGTGAGGTCATTACCGTACTCATGTCCCTGACGCCGCTGAGGGCCATCTGCATCGTCCGAGGGATCGGCGTTGCCGAGAGAGTCAGGACGTCGACCTCCTCTTTCATCTGCTTGAGCCGCTCTTTGTGGGCGACGCCAAAGCGCTGCTCCTCGTCGACGACCACAAGGGCAACGTCGTCGAAGGAGACGTCTTTGCCGAGTAGCCGGTGCGTACCGACTATCACGTCGATCTCACCGGAGGCGAGGCCTTCAATAATCTCACGCTGGCGGGCGGCGCTGCGGAATCGGGAGAGCACCTCGATGCGAACCGGGAAGCCTGCCATTCGTTCACGGAATGTCGCTCCGTGTTGCTCGGCTAGAACCGTCGTGGGGACGAGCACTGCCACTTGGCGGCCGTCCATCACCACTTTGAAGGCGGCCCTGATAGCGACCTCGGTCTTTCCATAGCCAACGTCGCCGCAGATCAGCCGGTCCATCGAGCGGCTCCGTTCCATGTCCATCTTCACGTCGCGGATGGCCTGAAGCTGGTCGGGCGTCTCCACGAACGGGAACGCTGCTTCCATCTCGGCTTGCCAGGCGCTGTCCGGGGGGAACGCGTGGCCGACTGCTACGTCGCGCTTCGCGTACAGCTCAAGCAGTTCGTGGGCCATTTCGGCCACTGCTTGGCGGACGCGGCGTCTCGCTCGGACCCACTCCCCGCTGCCGAGACGGGTGAGCGATGGGGACCGGTCGGTCGGGCCGAGGTAGCGCGTTAGCGAATCGAGCTGGTCCGCCGGGACAAAAAGGCGGTCTCCTTCCGCATACTGGAGCTCGAGGTACTCTCGTTCTGCTCCCTCGATCGTTCGTGTAACTAGGCCCGCGAAGCGCGCGATCCCGTGGTCGGTGTGAACAAGGAAGTCGCCCGGCGCGACGCTCGCGACGAGATCCAGTCGGGGGCCGCTCTGCGTTCTGCGAGGGCGACGGCGCTTCCGGAACCCGAAAACCTCAGTGTCACTGATTGTGAGCAGCTTCTCGCTCAGCTCGAACCCTCCCGAGAGCGCCAGGGGAGCGAGTATCACCGACCCCTCGGCGGGCGGCTGCAGCACTGACGGTGAAACGCTGTGCGGGACCCCTGTTTCGTCGAAGATCTCGGCGATTCGAAGGCTCTGCTGGGATGCGACTACGACCGTCTGCCCGTTTCCTGCACGCTGGGCGAGATCATTCGCCATCTCGCGCAACCGGCCCCCGTGAGTCTGAGGCGTGGCAAGTGGGAGGCGTGCTGCCTCTTCGTCCGTCGCAATGAAGTGCCGGAGTTCGACTCGGGAAGCGGTTTCCATAGCCGACCGGCGGAAATCCGCCGCCGGGGCTGTCAGGAGGGGAAGTCCCGATGGGATGTCGCCGCGGCCTTCGAGCTGCCCGTGAGCACGTTCCGCATTTTCGGCGGCGGTCTCTAGCGCCTCTTCACCGTCGGCCGGCTCGTCTAGGACCAGGAGAACGTTGGAGGCCATGTGGGCGATAGCCGTTGTCTTGAATAGCAGTGGCTCGAAGAAGCCGGCGAAGAGGGTGTGTTCGCCCCCGGAGAGGAGTTCTAGGTTCTGTGTAATCTCCTCAGCCTTGTCGGAGTTCGTCTCGAGCGAGCCGAGCAGTTCGCGTGCGGCCTCTCTGGCGCTGGCGGTCCCGACGGCGGTCGCCGGCACCGAGCACGAGTCCACCCGACCGGAACTGCGCTGGGATTCGATGTCGATTTCGCGGATCGAGTCGATCGTGTCGCCGAAGAACTCAACCCTCACCGCCGCTGTGGCATCTGCCCGGAAGATGTCGATGAGGCCGCCGTGGCGGGAGTACGAACCGGGCCGGTCGGCGTATGGCTCATGTTCATAGCCCGAGCTTTCGAGGGCGAGGGTGAGGTCAGGAGGTCCAAGTTCGGCGCCAACGACCAGTTCGATCGCTGCAGCTGATGCCTCAGGTGGGGCGCAGTGCAGCGCTGCGGCCGCCCAGGAGGCGACTACGACTGCCGGTTTGCCGCCGCCGAGAAGGGCTAGTGCTCTTCCGCGTTCGAAGGCAACGGACATGTCGTCGCGAGCAAACTCGTAGGGAAGGCGTTCGTCCTCCGGGAGCCTGGCCAATGGGATATCGGCCAAGAACAGCTCGAGTTCGTCGGTGAGTGACCGTGCCCGGGCCGGCGTCGAGCTGAGTACGAATGTTGGGCTGCCGTGCACTCGCGCGAGGGCTGCGATCAGCGGGGGCTTCGACGTGTCGGGGAGAACCAGACGCGACAAACCGGCCCCGGACAGCGTCTGCGGGGGGATCGAATCCGCCACGACGGCGGTCAGACCGGCCAGCTCACCTGCCAGCGACGCCCCTTTCGTGGCCCAGGCCAACTTGGCGATCCTAAGGGAGGAGGACGCAGCCGGCGAGCAATGAGACGCGACAGCCAACGACGACAGGCGACTATCGCAGGTGACTCTCTACGGCCGATCCTTCACTTTCTAGCTATTCGGGTCCCGGCGGGTCGGGTTCGGGTGCGGGTTCGGGTTCTGCCACTGGCATGAGGTGGGACGTCTCGCTGCGGCCCAGTCTTACGGACCGTCAGCTGCTGCCGCCTCCGCCAGGTCGAGTAGCTCCGCGATGTGCAGGACTTTGAAGTCCCCCCTACTGTCGGCCGCCGCGGCCAGGCACTGCATCTGACATCCCGGGTTCGCCGTCACTACATAATCAGGCTCCGCGACCTCGAACGCTGCCCCCTTCGCCGCTCTCAGTTGCCCCGAAATCCCCGGCTCCACGACCGAGTACATCCCTGCTGCGCCGCAGCAATTCGAAGCGCCCTCCAGTTCGACGAACTCGCAGCCCTCGATCGACCCGATGAGCGCTCTAGGTTCGGCTGTGATGCGCTGGGCGTGCGCAAGGTGACACGGGTCTTGGTAGGTGACCCGCCCTTCCAGCCGTGCCTGCACGGGCCGGTTCAGCCCGTGCAGGTGCTCCGTCAGGTCGACGACGCGTGAACTGAACTTCATGGCGCGGACCGCCCAGTCCCCATCTTCTGATAGCAGCTCCGGGTACTCCTTCAACGCGGCACCGCAGCCCGCCGAGTTCACCACGAGCGGCCGGTCGTCCCCCTCGAACTCCTCGATGTTCTTCTTCGCGAGCTTGCGTGCGTGGTCCAGGTCGCCATCGTGCGCCGAAAGCGCGCCGCAGCAGACCTGCCGCCTAGGCACCTCGAGGGCTAAGCCCCGCCGGGCCAACAGCCTCGCGGTGGCGCGGTGAACCTCACCAAACAGCTCTCCCATGATGCAGCCGGAAAAAAGCAACGCATCGCCGCCCTTCTCAGGGAGCTGCACCGGCCTGCTACCGCGTCGAAGGGCCGCTCCCTGTCCACTTACAAGCTGGCGTTCCAGCCTGCGCAGAGGCCACGCTAGCCTGGTTACTCCCAGGGCCCGGGCGAGGAAACGAACCGGGCGCTTCAGGTAGAACCTGACCGGCGTGGTCGCTAGGGCCAGGACCCACGGGCGGGTTACCACGTTCCTGATCACGAACCGCCGCCAACGTCGTGAGCGCTGTCGAGAGCCGGGGGCCTTCGAAACCTGCGCGCGAACCTTGGTCAGGATTCGCCCGTAGGCGACGCCGCTGGGGCAGGCTGCCTCGCAGGCCCGGCACTGAAGGCAGCGATCCCAGTGCCCCTCCATCGCCTCGGTGACGTCGAACAGACCGTCGTTCACCGCTCGGGCAAGCGCTATTCGCCCTCTTGGGGATTCACCTTCCCGGCCGGTGAGCTCGTATGTGGGGCACGCCGTCACGCAGAGGCCGCAATGCACGCAACGCGCCAGATCGGCAGCCTGCGGCGCATCACCGGGGAACACCCAGCGCCCCTTCGCTTCAGATACCACCGACGAACCTCCCGCGGTTCAGGCGCCCGCGCGGGTCAAAAGCCTCCTTGGTTCGCCGCATTAACGTTCGCGATGACCCCGGGTCGCCCCAGGCGTCGAGGCCCCAGCGGAACTCCTCGGGCATCCGCTCGACGACAACGGAGCCACCCCACCTGCTAAGAGAGGTCCTGAGGGAGAGAAGGGCCCACCCCAAATCCGCAAGCAGCGGGAGCTGCCACGGCGTCCAGGTCGCTCGCACGAACCCGGCGATCGGCCTGAGCACCACAGCCGACGGTTGCAGCGAATTGAGCTCGTTGATCACCCGTCCCAGGTCCGGCATGGTCGTCGCAACCCTCAATGTCAGTGCATTGCCGGGCTCGAAGCCGAGGTCCCTCGATAGCGCGTAGAGCGATGGGTTCGCGATCACGGGGGCTCTCTCGGAGATCGCGACGGCTCCATCGAGTGCGGCGCGCTCCACCCGGGCGAGCAGCCTCCAGGGCCCGTCCGGTGCTGTTGGCGAAAGCACATCGCAGACGAGCGGCCTGGCATCCGAGCGGTGCAGGAGCTGAGCGATATCGCTCGCCGACTCTGGGTCCGTCACCTCCCAGCTGAGGTCAATTGTCTCCGGCAGCGGCAGGACACGCAGGGCGACCCGCGTCAGTATGGCCAGGGTTCCCAGTGACCCGCACCAGAGTTTCATCAGGTCATAGCCGCTGACGTTCTTCACAACGTGGCCACCGGCCTTCACGACTGCCCCATCGGCACGGACCGCATTACATCCGAGCACGAGGTCGCGGGGGAGTCCATACCGGCTGCGGAGCGGCCCGCCTCCGCCTACTGCCAGCGTCCCACCGATGGTGGCCTCGGTCGCGAGCGGCGGGTCGATTGGGAGGAACTGCCTTTTCTTGCCGAGAACCTCATTGATCTCGGCGAGAGTTGCGCTCGCAGGCACCTCGATTGTCAGGTCGTCCGGCTGATGATCGATTGGCCCGGAAATCGCCGCCCTGATGTCGACGACGTGAAATCCTGGAGCCGGGGCGTTGCCGAGTTCGACCTGTGTTGCCGCACCGAGTGGAACCAGCGTCTCGCCGGCATCCGAGCGGAGAAGAGCGCGGAGTTCGTCGAGGGAAGCGGGAGTTTCGACCGCCGCAGGCTCGGAACCGGCCACGCTTCCTTCGAACCAGGGTGCGTCTTCAGACATAGGCTTCGGGCCCCGCTGCCGCAATTGCTGCCGATTGGCTGGTAACCTCGCCACACCCCGACCCGCCCGGCAGCAGCTTGCAGGGGTTGAACAGTTCGTTGTTTCCGAACACTTCGCGCAGCAGTCCCATGTTCTCCATGTCGAGGTCCGTGAAGAGCCAGGGCATAAAGCGGAGCTTTTCAAATCCGATCCCGTGTTCGCCGCTGAGAGCACCACCTGCGTCAACACAGAGCTTCATCACCTCTCCACCGGCCTCGAGTACCTTTCCCTTGGCGCCGGGCTCCTGCTCGTCGAAGAGAATGCAGGGGTGGAGATTGCCGTCTCCCGCGTGGAACACGTTGGCGATCCGGAGGTCGAATTTGCGCCCAATCTCGCCCACCCCCGTCATGACCTTGGCTAGGCGCGAGCGTGGCACAACCCCGTCAAGGATGTAGTAGTTCGGCGCGAGAAAACCGAGGGCGCCGATGGCCCCCTTTCGGCCACGCCAGAGCAATGCCCGCTCTTCCTCCGAGCGGGCGACGCGAACCTCGCGAGCCCCCTTTTCGTCGCAAACCGTTCGTGCGACTTCCGACTGGTTGTCGGCGATCTCCTCCAGCCCATCGAGTTCGACGAGAAGAACTGCGCCAGCGTCCGGCGGGTAGCCACAGGCGAGACTGCCTTCTATGGCCTCTATGGTCGTCGCGTCCATCATCTCCAGGGCGGCGGGGACGAGACCTCCCGCTATGATTCCCGACACTGCCTCCGTGGCGTCGACGATGCTGTCGAAGATCGCCAGAAGAGTGATCACCGACGCCGGCAGGGGCAGAAGCTGGACCGCCACCTTGGTGGCGATCCCAAGAGTGCCCTCAGACCCGATGAATGCACCCCTCAGGTCATACCCGGGCGAGTCCGGCACTTGCCCGCCAAGCCAGAGAACGTCGCCGGCTGCCGTCACCACCTCGACGCCCAACACGTGATTGGTAGTCACGCCAAGGGCGAGACAGTGAGGTCCGCCGGCATTTTCGGCGACGTTGCCGCCGATTGTGCATGCATGCTGACTGCTCGGATCAGGTGCGAAAAACAGCCCGTGGGGGGCAGCCGCCTCCGAGATCCTGATGTTGGGCACGCCGGGCTCAACAACGGCCACGCGGCTCTCGGGGTTCAGCTCGACTATCTTCCGAAGCCTTCCCGTCGTGACCACGACCCCTCGCCGGCGCGGCACCGAGCCGCCGCTCAAGCCGGTGCCTGCTCCCCGCGGCGTGATTGGCACTTCTAGGCGGTTGCAGGCCCGGACGACCGCCGCGACTTCCGCCGTCGAGTCGGGGAACACCACGGCATGCGGCGACATCTGCTCGACCGTGCCGTCGAACTGGTAGATGAGCAGGTCCTCTGGTCGCCAGAGGACGTTTTCCGACCCAACCGCAGCGCCGAGAGACTCGATCAGCTCACGCCGCGTCGTCATCGTCTTCCTCAGTGGAGCGGCACGCCCGGCAGAGACCGAATATGGCGAAGTGATCGAGGTTGGCACGAAACTCGAGATTGGCTTCGATCGCCTGATCCAGATTCTCGAGGTAGGTGTGAGGGAGATCCTGCACGCTGCCGCAGCCGCTGCAGATGAGATGATGGTGAGGTTCGTCCGGGGACCACTCAAACATGACATCGCCGCTGCCGAGGTCGGTTGAGGTTACCAGCCGCATGCGCCGGAGGACATCAAGGTTTCGGTAGACCGTGGAGTCATCAACGCCCGGGAACTGAGCGCGTACTTCGTCGGCGATCTGGTTGGCGGAGATGTGGCCTTTCGCGTGGCGAAGAGCGCGCAGGATCATCAGGCGCTGGGGCGTCTGGCGGTATCCAGCCCGGCGCAGGATCTCTGCAGTCTCGGTCTCGCAGCTCATTTCACAAGTCTACATCTGAGTTCGACTTGGTCCTTTAGCCGTCCGAGAACGGAAATCCGCCTTCGCGGGCGAGTTCCATCAGTTCGTCAGCGGCCTCTTCGGCGCGCTGCGTAATCTCAGGCGGGTAGTCGTAGAGCTTCTGGTGGAGTTCGAATTCATCGCAGTCCAGTAGCTGAATATCGCCGTCCGGTTGCACGGTCACGTCCAAGTCGAGGTCCACGTAGTTGAGTTGGCCAGGCTGGACGGTGAGTGGGGTGGTGACATTGCAGTACCAGAGAGAGAGGTCGTTCCTGGGTTTCGAGAGCCGGAACACGTTATACCAGCGGTCTCGCCAGAAGTAGACGCGGCTATCGTATGGGCTCCGAAATTCTCCGCGGCTCGTGAAGATCGGCGTGCGGGCCCTGTATTGGGTGATCACCATCTGGCCGTCGTCGGCGATTACGGTGAACGGCTGAATCCAGTGGGCCGAGCCGTCGTACTTGGTGGCGCGAAGAAGTATCCGGCTGCCAGGCGTGGCAACGGGCTGGTCGACGGTGAGAGGCATTCTTGGCGCTCCATCCCGCTCACTGACGGTCATCGATGCGGACGGCTCAGTGTCCGCGTCCGCGACCTAGTCGTTTGCCAGGAGAATACCGAAGGCGATTCCGGCCACCACGGCCCCCAGGCCGAGGACGGCGGCGAAGACGTAGTAGAACACGGCAAAGTGCTCCCGGAGATCGCCATGAATCGGTGCAACGTTGGGATCTTCGGCGTGGTTTTGGTCCATAGGCTTTACCC
>MPMF02037360.1_pt1 | contig 10221 bp, 8 predicted proteins | sample 1617271 | NCBI WGS metagenome assembly MPMF02 (sample SAMN05944812, study PRJNA350692) | marine metagenome | biome: marine; feature: ODZ; material: water; isolation source: 120 m water sample prefiltered with 30 um filter, filtered on to 0.2 um... | place: Pacific Ocean | collected 2012-04-09... | reverse complement strand
GAAAAATGTTCAGGACGCATTCTGGTTGATGAATGTCGTTCCCGCGATGCTCTATATCATCATGTATATTCTGATGTTCGCCTCTGGCGTCAAGCTTCGGTATTCGCACCCCGAGGTGCCACGGCGTTACCGCGTGCCGTTCGGAAATGTCGGCATATGGGCTCTCGCCTCGTTAGGTACATTTTCCGGTCTGGTTGCGGTCGGATTTGCCTTTATTCCCCCACAACTGGTCATTAAGCATGGGACAGAAATTCCATATATCATTGTGGTGACGGTTGGCTTTGTTGTGTTTTCCGCACTCCCGTTTGTGATATACACCTTGCGGCGCCCCGAATGGCGGACCGTAGTTGATGAGTCTGTGCCGGAATAACGCCGCCGCAGCAACCCTCCGGCAGCAACGTCGTCGTGGAACCCTTCGGCAGCAACGTCGTCGTGGCGCTCAAGCGCAGAGTCGCGATTTTTGGGCGACAAAATCGAAAACGACTAAATATCGAAGCGGATCCCCTGAGCCAGGGGCAACTCGCCAGAATAGTTGACGGTGTTCGTGGCCCGCCGCATGTACTGTTTCCAGGCGTCACTGCCCGATTCGCGCCCGCCACCGGTCTCCTTTTCGCCGCCAAACGCACCGCCGATCTCCGCGCCGCTCGTTCCGATATTGACATTCGCAATGCCGCAATCGCTGCCTGCCGGTGAGCAGAAGAGTTCTGCTTCGCTGGCATCCTGCGTAAGGATTGCCGAGGAAAGCCCCTGCGGGACCGCGTTATGGATTTCGATAGCCCACGGTAGCTGCTCGTAACGGAGGATGTAGAGAATGGGCGCAAAGGTTTCTTGTTGGAGAATCGCTGCATCGGGATCAATCTCCACGATCGCTGGCCTCACATAGGTGCCCCCTTCGGGAACATTCTGCTCGATCCGGCCACCACCATGCACGATGCCGCCCTGTTTCTGCGCTTCGATAAGAGCGGCGTCCATTGCCTGCCCCGCCATCTCGTCGATGAGGGGGCCTACCAAAGTATCTTCGTCTCTCGGGTCACCAATCGGCAGGCTATCATACGCTTTTACAAGACGGTCTCGGAGAGAATCTGCAATCGACTCATGCACAATGAGTCGTCGCGTGGAGGTGCACCGCTGGCCGCAGGTACCGACCGCTCCAAAGGTGATCGATCGAACGGCCAGGTCGAGGTCGGCCGACGGGCAGACGATGATCGCATTGTTGCCCCCAAGCTCTAGAAGCGAACGGCCTAAGCGACGGGCAACCGTCTCGGCCACTGCTCTGCCCATCGGTACTGAACCTGTCGCGGAGATGAGCGGCACACGCCTGTCGGCCGCCAGTTGCTGGCCAACGGTTCGATCGCCAATAACGAGTGAAGAGATGCCAGAGGGAATATCGTCGAATCGGGAGACGACCTGCTGGAAAAGTGCCTCGCAGGCAAGCGCGGTGAGAGGCGTTTTTTCTGACGGTTTCCAGATGATGGGGTCGCCACAGACCCAGCCGATCGCTGCGTTCCATGCCCAGACGGCGACCGGAAAGTTAAAGGCCGAGATAACCCCCACCGGACCGAGCGGATGCCACTGCTCGGCCATCCGGTGACCGGCTCGCTCGCTCGGCATCGTCTTGCCGTATAGCTGGCGAGAGAGGCCGACGGCAAAGTCGCAGATGTCAATCATCTCCTGAACCTCGCCGACCGATTCGGCAGTAATCTTGCCCGTTTCGAGTGTGACGAGCTGGCCAAGATCGTGTAGGTGCGTGCGAAGTTGCTCTCCGAACTGGCGAACGAGTTCGCCTCGACGGGGCGCGGGAACTTTCCGGAATGGATGAAAGGCATGCCCGGCGACACCAATGGCATCCTCTGTCTGCTCGGCGCTGGCGAATTGCAGCTCACCTAAGGGTGACCGGTCAATCGGTGAATGTACCGCGAGAGGCGCGCCGGTGCCGGGCTGCCACTTTCCATCAATCGATGCTGCGCATAGCGGAGATGGAACGGAGAGTTTTTCCAGAAGGGCTTCAATGTTCTTTGCCATCGGTTTAGCCAGTGTTTGAGTGAGTGTTCTGTATTAGAGAACCGTAGCAATACCTCCCGCCGTCGATGATGAGGGAAACCAGACTAAGTGGAAAATGCCGCTAACGGCGATTTTGCGCCCGTTGGCCCGCTGGTGATGTCCGAATCGAAGAGACACCCAAATCGGTTCTCCATAAATGCTTCAAAATCGACCATCTCCTGACGCAAAAATCCACGGGTCGGCAATTTGCCGTTGACGAATAGATCAAGGACAGCGCAGACTCCCGCTGCCGTGGTGATCTGAATCGCACTCCAGTTTTCGTCGTGCATCCGCTGATGGTAAATCTTGCGGGCATCGGTGATCTGTACGAACTGCCCATTCTGCCAGCCAGTGACCGTGCAGAAGGTAACGACGACATCCTGGAATGTTATCGGAAGGGCATGTTCTAAAATATCCTTAAAAACGGCCCGCCGCTGGCCGAGATCCAGTTCACGGACCAACAGAACAGCCAGATCGCGGTGGCCCATGTAGCGGATGGTCTTATAATTTAGCTCGCGAACCTTTCCAGAAAGCGTCTGGCAGAGTGTCCCGAGGCCACCGCTGGTGTTGAACGCCTCGTATCGGATGCCGTCGAGCGAAAAATGCTCCAGACCCTCGAGTGCAAGGACCTCGATCTGCTTGCCGTCATGGATCGCTTCACAGGGGTTGCAGTATTCGTTGATCAGGCCATCGGTCGACCATGTCAGATTGTATTTCAGTTGTCCGGTTGGAAATTTAGAAAGTGCTCCGACCCGCATCCGCACACTGTCGAGTTCGTCGAAGGGATGGCACAGATGGTGCGCGACAATGGAGATAAAGCCAGGCGCCAATCCGCACTGCGGCATAAACACCTGCCCCGGGGCTGCTTTTTCGGCGGAGGTGGCGACCGCTCGTGTCGTTGCAACGTCTTCAGTGAGATCGAAATAGTTCACTCCAATCTCGAGGGCGATTTTGGCAACGCGGGGATTGTAATAAAAACTCAAAGCAGAAATCACCGAATCGACATTTTTCATTGCAGCTGCTAGCTGCTCGCTGTTTTCAGCGTCGATGGTTTGGGTCGAAAGACCCTCTCGCTCGTCGATGCGTTCGAGTGCTGCTGCACTGGCGTCGGCGACCAGAAGCTCATAATCTCCCGTGGAGATCAATAGATGGGTTATCATTCGCCCTATTTTCCCGGCGCCCAAGACTAACACGCGGTGCATATTGGTTTCATTTCTGTTGGAGTATGGGATTGGCCCCTCATTCTAACCACCTTCTGAGGGGGCGCCGAACCCGCTCAGTCGGGTTTGGACGCTTTTTGGTGCGTCTGCTCACCACCGAATCCGTTTTTTGCCCGGTGTGATCCTCATTTTCGCCAAGCAGAGATGGCAGGCGGGGAGCGGAGGCGTTCGGTTCTCCTGCCCGATGTCGCCTAAAGACGTTTTGGCCGCGAGAGAATATCGGTGAAGCAACGGCTCTTTAATTCTGTTTTCTTCAGTAGGCGATTATGGCGATGCGACCAATTTGAAAACGCCTCAGAATCGGGCAAGCGCCCCCCCCCATTAACTAGTTGGCTGTGAAGCTGGGGAACAGATCCGTTCGGTGCGGAATGTTGATTGACAAAAAACTTGACAGGCGTTTATCAAAAAGTTTATATTCGCGCGAAGGAGTTGGTAGTTCAGCATTTTCGCTTTTCTTTTCTATGTGCTGCCTGCTCCCGCCGGGTCATACGGCCGGGTGAGAAGGATACGGACAGATGAGCAAGGCCGCTCCTCCGCTCTGTTCTGAGCTCTGGAGCTGATGGAATCCGCGCAGCGCCCTGCCTCACGGGGATGTTGTGCTAAACCGTACCGTCTCAAGCACGGGGAGGCCGTCATGTTAGTGATTAGTCGTCGTCAAGGAGAAGTTTTGTGGATCGGAGATCAAATTAAGATTGTGGTATGCACGATGCGTGGTAAGCGGGTCAGCCTTGGAATCGAAGCCCCTCGCGACATTCCGGTCGTTCGGGATGAGCTTCGCAAAGCGGACCTAGAAAAGACAATAGCTGTCGCAAATGCACAGCAGCATGTTGTTCTTGAAGCCACAGAGGGAATTTGCGTGAAGTAGTCGTTGGCCAGGGTGAAAGAAGGTAGAAGGCATCTCGATTTAAGTCGGACAGCCCGCGAGGGAATGCGCGTGCCTAGCCCTTGCGGGCCTGTTCGACATCGGTTCGCCGGATCTCCGTTCCGCCAACCGCTATGTCACTTCACCAACAGGCGCATCGCACGCTCGCTGGTGCCACCAGACTGCGGCCTGCTGGCTATTCCAGTCATCGACAGAGGAGCACGTACTCAAAGCCGCCTCGAGTTCGGTCATGTCCGCAAAACGATTGCACGAGTCTTTTTCGAGAAGACGGAGCACGATCCTTTCAAGATCCGACGGGATATCGGACACAATCTCAGAGGGGGGCACCACAGGTTTGCTGGCATGTGCCAAAAGAATCCCCATCGGTGTCTTGGCCTCAAAGGGGGGGCGCCCGGTCAGCATGTGGTAGGCGATCGCCCCGAGGGCATATAAATCGGTGCGGCCATCGAGCTCGGAATCTCCTGAGGCCTGTTCGGGTGGCATGTAGTGGGGTGTCCCGCTAACTACCTGCTCGGCGGTGAGCTGTGGATTCTCAGAGTCTTGCGTTAACTTTACCAATCCAAAGTCGAGTACTTTGATAAAATCGCACTCTCCGCCCCGCTCGGTGACGAAGAGGTTGCCCGGTTTGAGATCTCGATGCACCATGCCTTCGCTGTGCGCTTCGGCAAGGGCCCGGCAGGCCTGTCGCAGCAGATAAATGACCCGCCCGGCAGGCAGCGGGCCAGCCTCTTGAATCAGTTCCGCAAGGCTAAGGCCGGGCAGATATTCCATTACATAAAAGAACGTCTGATCCTCTGTGTGACCAAAGTCGTAGATCGCGATGGTATTTGGATGCGTGAGGCTGGCGGTTGACTGGACTTCTCGTTCAAAACGAGCGAGCGCATTGGTGTCGTGCGCCGATTCGGCCAGGATAAGCTTCATGGCGCAGGGCCGTTTCATCATGGCATGTTTTGCCAAAAAGACATCGCCCATACCTCCGCCCCCGATGCGGCTCAGGAGCTGGTATTGGCCGATTCTTTTAGCTTCACGAACATCGGTTCGCAATGCGTTAAGAATACCAGAGGCATAGGTGGCAAGAAGGATTCCGACGATGACGATGAGGAGTTCGGTGCTGATGTTGTCCCAGGAAAAAAGTGGTTCGACGCGCGCAGCCAACTCCGGGTGGAGCGATTCAAAGAGGATCATGGAAATGGCTGGCGCGAGCGCCATCACCATCACGACGCGTGCGGTCTCCTGCCAGCGATGTGGGATGAAAATCCCGTGGACGATCATGAGCAGAAATAGCCCGATCATCTCCTCGCGGCCTTCTAGCAAAAGTTCGAGGATGTTGTTTTCCCGGGCATCTACGAGCATGCTTTCATAGTGGATGATGATCCATAAGAGTGTCAGGGTGCCAAATATCAGGTATTCCACGCCACGCAGCAGTTGGTGTGTATAGTTGCGCCGGGCGTAGAGTACGCCAAGGACAGCACCGAGAAAAAGGATCCTCGCCAAGGCCCCATATCCGAATATTTTGTCGGTTCCGGAAAGCAAACCAAACCCGTGGTGAAATAATACCCAGATAACGACAAGGGCGTAAACGATGACCAATAATATGGACACCGAGCGAAGACGCTGCTGGAGGACTGGCGTGTCCGTACCGGTTGCCTGTCTGCCTAAACCACCGATCAGATCCGCCCCGCGGTGACTGGCTGGTGAAAAGTCTGCCTCGAGTGTTGGTTCGAGCAGGACGTCGTCATCCGGCGCAGTCGCTAGCGGATCGTTATCGGTTTCGAATTCGCCGTTCATCGTCAAGCTATTTCGGGGTGGTGGATTGTTGTGATGTGTCGATCTGCGTTTTCGGCGGCTCGGCGCTCTCTTGCGAGCTGCTTGGAGGTTGTCCGGAAGGCGGCCGGTCGCCAGATAGGAAGGGGATATATTGATACGCTGCCAAAAGCATTATGAGAAGAACGATCGGGCTGCCGAGATCACCTGCAGTCCGACGCATTTCTGACCAATATTTGTACATGTAGTAGAGTGTGATCGGTGGAATCAGAAATAGAATTCCCTCGAGCGGACTTGTACGAAAAGGGACAATTGCCAATCGAAGAAGGACTGCTACGATGCGCGCACCGCAGAGCAGGATGACGCCGAGCGATCCGTAGAACACTAAGTCCGTTCGCTTAAATAAAATTCCAGCGAGCAATAGAAGGATGCAGGGGAATGTCACCATAAATAAAGCTTTGGTGATTTTGTTCAGTATTCCCGATATATTGGCGATCTGCCGCTGGTAAAACTGCTGAGCGCGGGATGGCGGTTTGGATTGTTTTTGGATCTGCCGTTCCTGAGCCGACGGTTTTGGGAGAGCTGCCAATTTGTAACTTGTCGGCTCTGGCTGCACATCTCTGGCAGGTTTTTTTTTGGCGAGGGGTCGGTGATCTGCAGAAATGTCTGCCAACTGCATGCTCGGAGAGAGCCCGGATGAGCTGGCTGCTGGCATGTCGCTAAGACGAAATGTTCCTGTCCGCGCGACATCTGCCGCTGGGGGTGCGGGAATCTTCATGCGATGACCGCAGTCCTTGCAGCGTCCCGTGCGGCCCGCATGTTTGGAGCTCACCTTAAAGGCCATACCGCACTCGGAGCAAGCAAAATCGATGATCATCCGCCTGCACCTTCACTCGATATTCGCCAGCAGAGAATCGGTCGTATTTTGGGCATGAAACGACGATTTGGTGTGAGCTTTGTGTGGACAACATGCTACGGGGTCTGCCAGGGAATGGCAAGAAGCGCGGTTTTTGCACGGTTTGGGGGGTTGGATTGAATGCTCACTGCGTATTTTTCGCATCTGCAAGTTATTTTTGGCCGTTATTGTTGACAATTTTCCCCTACCTCGTTTACCTTGAGTCCGCAGGGGATTTTTATTCGTAACGGAATGAGCGAGAAGGCAAGCGGAGTGCTTTTGGCCAGAGCACGTCTGCAAAATTCCCCTCCGACATCTGCGGCAACCTAGTGGTTCTCGCGATGTGATCATGTGGGAAGCCTGAACGTTTTTGTACCAGGTACCCAAATGATTCGCCCACATGAAAAACTCCTCATCGCGTTAACGGCATTCTCAATCTTAACCCTCGTCGGCGTGGCGGGGGCGGGCGAAACGACGAGCCCATCATCCAGAGGCCGTATTGCAACATCGCGGCCAGCGGACTCGTGGCCAGGGGACGCGTGGCTAACGGGCTCGTGGCCAGGGGAGGAATCGCCGAACGATGCGCAGCAGCATGGCGCACGGCCAACGCATATTGCATTCCGGGATATTTTTGCCAACTCTCTAGAGATTAGCAGCGGACCGCTGATTGTGGATCGTCCGGAGACTCAAGCCTTGCTCCGGCCTCATCCCGTTCCTGAGCCGTATGGTTACCTTTTAGCAGCGGTGGGATTGCTCGGACTGTTGGGCATGGGGACCGCTGTACGGTGGCGAAAAAAGTCGCTCTCGCCCTACGCTGGCGGTGAGCATTCCAGTAAAAGCGGGCCGCGCCATCGCCACAATCGATCGACGCCGGCAAAGAAGCGATCGCTTGCGCATTCATGACCAAGCTGGAACATGACCAAACTGGAACATGACCAAGCTGTGAACGCGACGCACATTCCTGCGAATGTGCAAGCTCGCCCAGATAACCGCATTGTCATCAGCTCACGCCACAACAAAATGCATGATGGCCCAGAAGGCGGTCAGCGCGCCGATGAGTGCCGCAGCTCCCAGCACCTGTGGCCAAAATCGCGTCGCTTCCATCCACGGACGCAGGAGTCGCGCTAACTGCGGAACAAGAAAGAACCCCATGATCGCGACAGCAAGAGCGGCGACGGCAAGCTTGACGGTGAGCGGATGTGCACCAGGAATGCATCTCGGCACATATTCCCCGAGAAGGAGTACCAGTGGATAGAGGGCAAGGAGCACGACAAGAGACTGTTTCCAGATCGCTACGGGCCTGCGCGTCGGATTCGATACGCCTGGGGGTGAAAACCATGCCGAAAATCCAGCCAGCTCATTTGGATAGCTGATTTGTGCTTCGTCGCCGTACCGCGATTTGAATTTTCGAATCAGACGTTGCCGATCTTCTGACTCCAGCCAACCGATCAAGTGCTGCACCGTGTCAAAACGATGGACTGCGGCAAACGAACGGCAACGTTCGGGTGGATCGTCCAGCTCTTTGACCTGCGACATTGTGTGTCCGGGAAAACGAGAGACGGCGAGCTCAAACTCGCGCTGCGATAGGGGCACCTCCTCGGCGCGTTCGGTCAGTACGATCAAATGGACAATGAAATCGACATACGCGGCTCTCTGGTGTGGCTCATCGGTAGACATGATGCAGTCCTCCGTTTTACTGATCGATGAATCGCCTCGGCGGATCCTTTGGCCAATAGTGCGTCGCCTATTGAAAACGGAGTACCGAGATGTTTCAAGAGGTAATTGCCAGCGCACGCTGGCAAACGCGGGCGCTGCATTTTGCCGCGGCGGGTTAAACTTCCCCAATGGAATGCAGGGGGAAAAAGCCCAATTCGCTGGCAATCGTTGAAAAAGCCGTGCCTTAAAGACCAAAGCAGAAATGCGTGCGTTTTTTGCTTCTTTGGTACGCAATCTGCTCTCTATTACAGGCAGAATCGTTGAAATGGCCACCGGTTTGGTGGCCGCTGATAGGCCAGAATGACCATATAAGAGAAACGGGTCGAGGAAGTAGGTTCGTATGAGGCAAGAGAACAAATCACAATGCCGGGTGATCGTTCACGCCAGCCTGCTGGCAATCGCGGGCGGTGCGATAATTGGGTTTTCAATGCTCGCGACCAGTCAGGAAAAGGCGAAGAGACTCGGCGAAAATGAGGTCGCCCACCTCGAGCAGCCCACCGGCGCTACGGTGGTGCAGCCTCACGCCGACGGAGGCGGCGTGGTAACGCTGACCGACGCGAATTTTGTCGAACAGGTAATCGGTAGCAGGCAGCCGGTGCTGGTCGATGTCTGGGCCAGTTGGTGCGGCCCGTGTCGCGCTATCGCGCCGGTGATCGAGCAGTTGGCCAAGGAATTCACCAACCGCGCAACGGTGGCGAAGCTGGAGATAGAGGCCAACCCACGTCTAGCACAACTACTGAAAGTGGAGGCTTTGCCTACGTTATTGATTATTAAAGATGGGAGCATTGTGGATGCGATGGTCGGGCTCGTATCGAAAAACGAAATTACCGAACGATTGCGAGCCCAACTCGACGGAGCCGAATCCTGAGACGAGCCATCAAAACATCCCATCAAAACATCAGAGTCATAAACATCAGAGTCATAAACATCAGAGTCAATGGAGATATGGGCAAGAAGTGTTAGTGAGCAACTGGTGCTCGCTCGGCGGTGGCAGGAGCGCGGCGCGATGAGAGCCTGAGAGCTTTTTCGTCGGGCACGCGGGTCTGTCGCCAGTAGGCCAGTGTCGAGCGACCCCAGTTGTTCGTAATGTCGCCCTGATCGGTCTTGTACCAGTTGGTGGCATAGCCATTCCAGACTTTTTCTCGGAGATGTTCCTGTAGGTCTTTGTCATATTGTTCGGTCGCCTCACGGGTCACTTCGATCACTTCTTTATTTTGTTGCCGGAGCAGAGAGAGGCAACGAAGGATATATCTCACCTGACACTCCACCATAAAGATAATCGAGTTGTGGCCCAGATTGGTGTTTGGACCGTAAAGCATAAAAAAGTTAGGAAAGCCCGGACTCAACATCCCGAAATACGTATGCGGTCGTCGTCCCCAGCTATCGTTTAGCGAGATGCCGTCGCGCCCGAGAATCTCCATGGGAGCGAGCAGCTTGGTCGATTCAAATCCGGTGGCATACACAATGGCATCAACAGGTTCCTCGCCAAGCGATGTTATGATCCCGTTGGGGGTGATCCGCTCAATCGATTCGGTGACGACCGACACATTCTCGCGATACAAGGATTGCAGATAATCATTTGATATGAGCACGCGTTTTGCGGCGGCGGGAAAAGTTGGTATCACCTTTTCGTGGAGATGTTTCGGTGCCTGCCGCATCCGGAGACGTGCCCAGAACGTGAGTATTTTATTGCGTTGCGTGCG
>MPMF02163403.1_pt1 | contig 10229 bp, 5 predicted proteins | sample 1617271 | NCBI WGS metagenome assembly MPMF02 (sample SAMN05944812, study PRJNA350692) | marine metagenome | biome: marine; feature: ODZ; material: water; isolation source: 120 m water sample prefiltered with 30 um filter, filtered on to 0.2 um... | place: Pacific Ocean | collected 2012-04-09... | reverse complement strand
TGACCTATGCCGAGCCGATCAAGCGCGGCCTGTCAACCAAGCGCGGCGGCCGGCTTGGCCAGGCGACTGGCAGGGTGGGCGCGCCGTTCAAGTTCACCACCGGCGTGAAGGTGTTGCCGGAGACAATGCCGTTCGAGTTCAAGCGCATGCCCATCCCGAACCGCTAGTGCTTGGCCAAGTTTGATACTGCTCAACCCTTCACGCGGACGAGTTTCATGATGCGTCCGTCCACGTTCCAGTCCTGCACATAGAGATTGCCGTCGGCGTCCCAGCCGGAGCCGTGGGTGCCGCTGAAGACACCCTCGACCCAGTCCGCCTGTTTGACGCTGTAGTTGCGGCCCTGCTTGCGGTCCGGGTTGTGGCCGAGCACGGCCATGATGGTGTTGGTCTTGTCTAGGATGACCACGCGGCCGTGCAGGTCCGGCACCGAGACGTAGTCGCCCTGCACGGAAACAGAGGTTGGCATGCCGAGGCCGCCGATGACTTCGTTGATGTATTCGCCCTCCAGGCTGTAGTGCAGTAGGCGGCCGCGGGGCTGGTGGTTGCGGTCGCAGATCAGCAGGCGGTTCGGCTCGTAGCGGGTGTCGAGCGTCATGCCGTGCGCGGTGTTGAACTGCCGTGGCCCGTTGCCTTTCGCACCAAAGTGCATCAGGTACTTCCCGGCCCTGTCGAACTTGAAGATGATGTTGCTGGCGTAGCCGTCCGCCAAGATAATATCGCCATTGGCTGCCACCGTGATCGCCGTTGGGTTGAATGGTTTTGCGCTCAGGCCGGACTCCGCAGGGAAGGGGAGGCGCAGGGCGACTTTGCCGTCGGCGGCGTTGAACTTGATCCCCTCCGCGTTGGCATTGCGCGCCCCGTAAAGGTATTCCGTGCCGTCCTCGTCGCGAATCTCGATGTCGTGCAGCTTGGTGTACGGCTCGCCGAGAAACTCTCGGGTCACCTTGCCGTCTGGCGAAAAGGCGATCACGCCCTTGTCGGCACTGGTGTAGATGGTGCCGTCCTTGCCGACGATCACGCCGCCATGTGTTGGGCCGATGGCGGATTTGCTGTTTGCAGTGAGTCCCCAGTCGGGCACCGTGTCGAAGGTCATCAGGCCGGCCCCCATACGGACACCTGAGGGAGCTTCTGGTTTGGTGTCGTGGTCATGGCGGTCGCTGTCACCCTCGGCATGGTGATGTTCGCCTTCGCCATGTCCGTGGTCATGGTCGTGCGAATGTTGATCGGTGCAGCCGATAAGGAACAGGGCGGTAAAGAGGAAGGTCAAAAGCGATTTCATAGCGCGGGAACTGTTGTCGCATTGAGGTTGGTTTTCAAGAGGATTGAATGATGAAATTGAAAACAAAACGGTTGCCCACCGTTTAGTATGGAAAGGATTTCTTTTAATCCGGTAGATTGTTATCTCTCATTTCCCTCCGTGCTTGCGCAAAAGATCAGAGATTTCCGGGGGTGACGCATAAAAAAGAGGGGTTCCACCATCTTCATCCTGGTGATGCTCGCCATCGCCGTGACCGTGTGAGTGCTCGTGTTCAGATTGTCCGCAACCCGCCAAAAAGAGGGTCACTATGGTCATTATCAAAAATAGTTTCATGGCGGGGAAAAAGTCATTACATTGTCGATGCTTATCAAGCCGTTTTAGCTTTTGTTTTAACAAAGGCATTAAACCCAGAAAACCGTATCGGTTGCATCGGGAGCTCTGTTCAGTCTCTCAGAAGCTCATTTTTCCCGGGGCCATTGCCGAAAAGGAAGCGTGGGTGACTGGTTGCTTTCTTCATGGAATTTCTTCCATTTGGCCCGCTGATCCAGCTTTTCCTCCCAAGTGGCGCAACCCGGGGCACTCAAAAGGATCCATAGCATGATGATCAGTCGGCAAATCGATTTTGTTTCCATGTTGCTATGACGACAGATTGTGTGCTTGCTGAAATATTAGATCTAAGGCTTTCAATTCGTCAACCATCATGCCTCCTTGTTTGCCGAGGAGGCAGCCTGAACTTGATATGTATTTCATCATTGATTGATATTAATCCAACCCAGACGATTGGTGGATGGAATTTTAGACTTGTATGTTTGCAAGATACTTTCAAGTTCACTCACTACTTCAGGGTATTTTGAATAGACATTCCTTGCCTGAAAAGGATCATTTTCTAGATCATATAGTTGGGCCAGTGGCGCACTGGTTCGTAACCTGCCACCGACAACATCCGAGTTCAAATGCCCCGTGAATTTCATAGAAGCAGCGCCAGCCAAGAGGTGATCGCCGACATTCCTACCTTGAAACCCGCCTGAATCTTGTTGGGGTATGTATACCCACTGTTCGTGTCTAACCGTAAGATGATCGGGGCTATTAGGTGAAATAATGAGTGTTTTACGAATCGGCAATTTTGGCGATCCAATAAAGTTAGCAAGCTGATTTATGCTATCCAGGGCCTCATCTTCTTTGAGCGGATGACCCACGATTGAGGCCAGGGTCGCCGCCAGATCAATCTGGCTCAATAAACAATCTGAAGTCGTATTCGCTGGAATCTTTCCAGGCCATCGCGCAATCATGGGAATCCGGTGGCCGCCTTCCCAGGCGCCAAATTTGAAACCCAAAAGGTCGCCGTTCATCCGGTGTCCAGCACGCCAGGCCCTTTGGCCTGTGAGGTGAAGCATCCCGCCATTGTCGCTTGTCAAGATGAGTAGCGTGTTCTCTGCAACATTAAGTTCGTCCAGAGTGATCAGAATCTCTCCTACAATCCAGTCAAGTTCATGGATGAAATCACCATAAAGACCGCAATCACTTGTTCCAACGAACTGTTTCGCCGGTGTGAACGGATGATGAATATTCGTTGTGGCAAGATACAAAAAAAAAGGTTTTTGCCCCGATCTCTGCTTTAACCAACTTACTGCTTTATCTTTTAGCGTCGTCCCTATCAATTCATCGACATAAAGCTTGTGAGCGACTTCAGCTCCACCAATCCTCTGATAACCACCTTTTTCTGGATATTGCTTGGTAATGGAAGTTTGTCCATACACCAAGGGATCAGATGGGTCGGCTCCAATAACACGATGATCTTCGACGTACACGAATGGCGGTCCGCTGTTGACACATGGAATTCCGAAGTAATATTGAAATCCCACTTCAAGCGGGCCAGGTTTCAGTTCGCCATTCCAGTTCGGTTCCTTCCCTCCAAAACCTAAATGCCATTTACCAATACAAGAGGTGGCGTATCCTGCCCCTCTTAATAATGAAGCCAGCGTCAGATGAGTCACGTCGATGGTCAATCGCTGGTTAATTGGAGTTGGCCCCCAGAAGTTATTTCTTAGCGGATATCGGCCGGTCAATAGACCGTAACGTGAAGGTGAACAAACAGCAGAGGCCGAGTGTGCATCGGTGAAACGCCGTCCCTCCCTTGCGAGACGGTCAATATTGGGTGTGCGCACATGGGTGGCGCCATAACAGCCAAGATCTCCGTAGCCAAGGTCATCGACATTGATCAGTACTATATTCGGTAATGCCTGAACAATAGAACATTCAGTAAAGTAAGATAAGGCTGCGATTGTTGTGATTAATATGTGTTTCACGAAAGGCTGAAAGTCATCCTGTTGAGCGCAGTTTTCAAGATGTTTTCTTGTATTTAAAACTGGCGGGAGTGCTGTAGGCTCCGGTGCGTGTCTTGCGCATTTCGGCGATCAGTTCCTTGTTAATCCAGTTCTTGACACGTTCGATTTTCGCCTGGTCCGGATTGTTCCAACACCTCACTTTCCAATGAAACGTTTTGCCATTGGCCAAGGGCTTGCCTGCGTAGGTGATTCCGTTTGAGTTGTCCGAGACAACTTTGCCGCTGTCCCAGAAATCGCCCCGGTTGCTTTCGAGTATCTCCGGGTTGCTGGCGACGAGGATCTGGTAGGCAGCCTGTGTCTGTGGGCGCGTGGTCTTGATCTTCCAACTGAAGCTGGGATTGTCGCCCGAAGTGTCGCATTTCAGGTTGTTTACAGTGATGCCGAGTCGGGCCACTAGCGACGCATAGATATCCTTGGGGCGCTTGGAAAAATTAACATACTTGCTCAGATCGCGCATCGCGATCACGGTGTATCCATTGTCTTTCAGATACTGCATGTCCTTGGTCAACAGATCGACGCTCGTTGTGCAGTGGCGATGCACATCCGGCACACCATGGTAAATCAACACGCAGATGGAGCCATCCTTCGCTTGTCCAAGCGCTGCCCTGAATTCTTCATGGCTGGGTGACAGATCACCACGGCAATAGGTGCCCGGGATCAGAAACGGATCCTCCTCCTTTGGATTGTAGGCCGGCCCCCGGCCACCCCGGTCATATAGGGGATATTCCGGCGTGAGCCCGCGCCGTGCATTGGTGTAACCCGCCTCGGTGAGCGCCTTCACGATCCGCCGGTCATGATGCTCGCCGGGATAGGCGAACGAGGTTGCCCTGCGGATTCCATGTTCCTTGAGCGCCCAGTCGAATGAGACGATCTGTTCATGGATTTCCTTGTCCGAGATGTGGAGCATGTTCGGATGCGATGAAGAATGATTCCCGATCTCGAAACCCTGTGCGTCCAATTCCTTGACCTGCTCCCACGTCAGTCGTCTCTCACGACCGATCCATCCTGACGTGATGTAGAATGTTGCGCTAAAGCCGTGCTTCTTGAGGATTGGTGTGACTGTGGTCAAATCGCTGACATTCCCGTCATCAAACGTCAGAACCACGAGATTGTTGGGGATCGGTTGGAATTTTTTTGCCTCTTGCGCGGTTGCCGTTGCTGCTTGAAGGCAGGCGATCGCAAGGAGGGGGAAGAGGGGGAGTTTGGTTATCTCCATGGTGGAATGGTTTTCCCTACTGTTCTGCGAAGCGAATTGCGGCTATTCGGAAATCAATTATTCAGACCAGATCGTAACTGCTGTGCGTTGCCTTCACCATTCAACTCCGTCAAATAGCGCATCAGGTCCAGCAACTCATCCTTTCGCAGGTTTGCGGTCAGCCCTGCTGGCATCAGCGAAACGGGGCTCTTGGAACTGCTACTGATTTCACCGTTCGGGATGGCGACGATCTTGTTGGCTGGGTCGCGGATGATGGTGGCAACGTCCGAACGGCGTTGAAGGATGCCGGCGACGGTGGTGTTGTCTTTGCGGGTGATAATGACAGTCTCGAATCCCTGTTTGATGTCATTGTTCGGGCTGAGAATGGAGTCCAGGATCGCAGCCGGCTGGGCATATGCCCCGATCGAGGAGAGATCGGGACCTATCTTTCCGCCTTCGGTTCTGATTTGGTGGCACTGAATGCAAGCGGTGGATTTGCGGCGGTAAACCTCGGCACCAAGCTTGGCGTTACCAGATGTGGTTACTTGGGAGAGTAACGCCTCGCGTTCCTGTTGGGTGAGATCAAACGCTACAGTCTTGAGCGCCCCGGCTTTGTTTAATGCTGTGATGAGTCTGGTTAACTCCCGGCCAGAGGCTCGGGCGATCCGGGTTCCCGAGATCGCCACTGCCTCATTTAGTTGAACCTTTTCCAGTTCATCCGCCAATTGGTTGGCTCCGGACTCCCGGTTGATGAATGCCTTGAAGACCGGTTCGACCTCTCCGGCATCAGTAGCCTGGACAAGAATCTCAACAGCAGGTCGTCGGGCTTCGGCAGGTTGGGCTTCAGCCCATGCGGCGACTGCGGCGATGCGGATATTCTGACTTTGGGCTGACGAGGTGAACCTCGCTAGCCGGTCGAACTGTTTCAGTCGGGCTAATGCTCGGGCAGCGATGAGGTGTTCGGAAGCGTCTTGAGCATTGCGTACGCGACCGGCCAGCGCATCGACTGCACCGGTGACTCTCCAAATGCCCGCAAGTTCCGCGGCGGCTTCGCGCACCGGGCGATCGTCGTGAGCAAGGTGCTTGATGACGCTGGCGGCACGATCTGGTTTTGCCGCGTTGTGGCGTGCGCCTTCGGCGATCGATATCAGCAAACTGGGTTGTTTATCGGCCAGCGTCAGGACGTGATCGACCTCAGGTGCTTTGCCCAGCCCGGCGATCGTTTTTACAACATTTGGAGTGTCGTTTTCGCTGATTTTGGAGTTGCGGAGCAACGCAACAAGGCGCGCGGTGGCGCGTGGGTCGCCTGTTGCCTCGAGCGCAAAACGAAGCTGATGGGGTGATCCTCCGAACACCTCCATGCCGGACTGGAGGGCCGGCAGCCAGTCATCACGCAGTTCACGTGCAGCGAGCCAGGTCGCGTAGTCAAGCCAACGGTCCATCGGACGGTTCAGGGCGCGAATGGCGATGTTCGCGAATTCCAATGATCCGATCTCGCGCAACGCATTGACCGTCTCAAGCCTGACCCGAGGGTGCTCGTCCTCGATTGCGGAAGCAAACAACTCAAAGGAATTGTCGATTCGATCCTGCCAATGAAAGAGCATGCGAATCCCGTTGGCTCTGGCCCGTGGTTCCGGGGAGGCCAGTACTTGCCGTAGCAATGCCTCGTTCGGTGCATTCATCGTACCGTGGAGCCAGAGTGCCTCAAGGCGTTGGTGCTCGAAACGGGGGTCTTGATGGGAAAGGTTGGCCAGCCATGATTCGAGCTTCGGAAGCACCTCATCGCCCGATCGGGTTGCCAGTTCGCGCTTGGCCTGAGTGCGGGAATAATCCTCGGGTGCCTTGAGTAATTTCAACAATGCCTCGATCGGGGCTCCGTGGATGGTCGGTGGTTTGACGAGTGGCCGGTTCCTGGCCGTTAGGCGCCAGATTCGGCCGTGGGCCTTGTCGCGCAGCGGATGGTGGAAATCAACTTCACCGTGGTCTATGATCGCGTTGTACCAATCGACAATATAGAGCGCCCCATCGGGACCCACCTTGAGATCAACCGGCCTGAATGTCTTGCGGCTTGATCGTATAAGCGTCTCGACTTCCTCGGCGGCGTAACCGCTGCCGTAGTCCGTTATCCTGTAGCGAACGGTTCGGTTTGCCCTGAAATCATTTTCGACAATACTGCCCCGCCATTCCTCCGGAAAATGGTGGCCCGAAAGTACCTCGCATCCGGTGGCGTTTGGCTTGCCCGGCGTGAGTCCGGGGAGGGTGCGGGGGGCGCCGACGGCACTCCGGAACGCAGCGCCGGAGAAGGTGTAGTGGGGCCCTTGGCCTCCCGCGCCGTCGGTGATGAACGACTGACCCCAGCGGTCGATGGCGTGCCCCCAGGGGTTGACAGTGCCTCGGGCGAATACCTCGAGCCGTTCGGTTTCAGGCCGAAACCGCCAGACACCGCTTCCGTTAAGGCGGCGCTTGCCCCAGCGGGTGTCGATGAAGCTGTTGATGTAGATTGACTGGTTGAAATACAGTTCCCCCCAGGGCGCCCAGCGCAGGGCATGGATCATGTGGTGGACATCCGCGTTTCCAAAACCGGAAAAGACGACCCGGCGCTTGTCGGCGCGATCGTCACCATCGGTATCGGCGAGAAACAGAAACTCAGTGGCGCTGCAAACATAGGCACCGCCTTCGACCGGCATGACGGAGTGGGGCACCAGTAACCCATCAGCGAACACCGTCCACTTGTCGGCAACCCCGTCCTGATTCTGATCCTCAAGGATGACTATGCGGTCGTTTGGTTCTGTCCCTGGTTTGATGTGCGGGTAGGTTGAACTCATCGAGACCCAGGCGCGGCCTTGCGTGTCCCAGTTCAGGTTGATTGGGTTGGTGAGGATGGGATCCGCAGAAAAGAGATTGAGTTTGTAGCCCTCGAGAACCTCCATTTTGGCGAGTTCACCGGCGACATTCGGCGCCGGAATGAAGCGTGGTACTTCATGCTCGGGATCGTTGTGAACCGGTTTCCACGGGTCGATCCGTTCAATGGAATACCGGTGTGCCCGGGGGATGCGCAACCGGGCGATGCGTTCCTCTGCGGCTGACACGAGCCGGTTGAAATCTTCCATTTCATAGGACAAGTGACCCATCTCATAGGATCGAAAAAGGAAAACATAGGTCTTGTTGAGCGGCCGGAGTCGGCGCCGATGCTGCAGGTTTTTGTCGATGATCGCAGCGCGGAGTTTCTCTGTCGATTCGAACTCCGGCCCCCGTGAGATCGCTTGGCCAAGTTTCCAGTGCTTGGCCTCGCCCTCGAGGATGTCAACCCCGTCCACCCTAAGCCGATGGGGATGCGTTGCCGATGGGATGGCGATTGTCCGTTCAACAGGAAGAAAATCACAGGGCAACCGGTCGCTCCTAAGATCGAAACGGATGCCACGATGTGTTGAGACCACATTGCTGACAGTGGCACTGCCATACGTGGCGAGGATTCGTTTGGGATTAAGAGTAACCAACGAGTGGGCGCTTTCGAGCAGCCCAAGTTCTCGCATCATCAACTTTGCCACGCGGCGGTACCCCAAATCGTTCAGGTGCAAGCCGTTTTCCGTGATAGGTTCCTGCCCTGGCGCGGTCAACTGCCCATTCAGGTCAATCACTAGGTGGCCAAGTTTTTTGCCGGTCTCGATGATGAAACGGGATGCCTCGCGCAACCGCCGGTTACGTTCTTTCAAGTCGGGCACAGGCGTGCCTGTGGCTTCCTGTCTCGGCGGGGTCAGGAGTATCAGGATTGCGCCCTTGGCCGTCAGTGAGCCAAGCAACCTGCTGTATCCGGCCTTGAACCGGTCGAGCGGAATCCCTGCCTTGGCAAACGCGACGCCGCTGCCATACCCGACGATGATGGTGCTGGCATCGGCGCCGGATACCTGCTGCAGGAGAGCCCGGAATCCGGCACCATCTGACGGCCCCGATTCCCAACCGCGGGTGTTGCGCCCGTCCTTGAATTCTGCCCGGGCGGTTCCAAATACATCATCACCCGGCCAGCCCAGGTTGCGGAATGTGATGTCGTAATGAGGCCAGTGGGCGGTCAAGGCTGTCTCGAAGTACCCAAACTTTTCCATCCGGGAGATCAGCGAGTCGCCCAACAGGACTACACGATTTTTCACGGGTGGGGGAGGTTGGAACATCGTTTCGTTGTCGATGTTGCCGTTGAGTTTCCAGTGGCCCGCGAGTTCTTCATTTTTCAGGTTTGTTTCACCGCCCGCCAGTTTGGCTACCGCAGCTTCCGACAACCCATGACTGTAGATGCGTACATCGTCGATTCCACCCTCGAAGATTTCCTTTTGTCCGCTTGAAGATCCGATGAAGGCCGGAGCGGTTCCGGATGAACCAAGTTGCCCCGAGATGGATTGTTCACCGATCTTTCGGCCATCAAGGAACAGCCTGACGTTCTCCCTGTCGTAGGTGGCCACAACATGATGCCATTGGCCGTCGGCAAGACTGGCTGGATCAATGCGCCCACCGATCTCCTTGTATCCGGAGATGTTGACCCCAAACCAGAGTCCCCAAAATGGACCCTCCTTTCCGATGGCCAGGACTCGTCGACTTTCACCGTCCTCCTTGCGGTAAATACATTGCCAGGTATCAGTGATTTTTTTCGGTTGAATCCAGGCGCTAATAGTGGTCCCGCTGCGGGAGCGAAGCCCCAAGTAGTCTTCTGATTGGACTCGCGGCTTGCCATTTCCGAAGAGGAGAGCTTTTCCAAACCGCCCGTCGATAAAAACAAATCCCTCATTTCCAACCCGATGCGTGGCTCTGCGTTGCGGTTTGACGCTATGCAATATCCTCGGGATCTGAATGCTTGCTGGTCTGCTGAATGTACCTTTATCGCTGTTCGCTTCCCAGGTCTGAACTTTCCACCAGACTTCAGCGTCATCAACGAAGGCCTTGCCCGCGCAGATGATATTGGAGAATTCCTTCGAGTGCCGCCGTCCGCTGTCCCAGAGATCGCCCACGTTCGCGTTGAGTTTGGGTAGATCGCTGGCAACGAGGATTCGGTATCCTTGTTGGTTCTCCGCCTTCCACGAGAAGGCATATTGATTCAAGGAAAGCCCGAGTTTGTTGGTAACCGGTGCGGCTTGAAGCTCACGGGGTGCGGCCGCCTCCATCGAAACCGCAAGCCCAATCCACCATACGATATTGAGTGCGAGGATCCTACAGTTCATCTCTAATGAAATCCTTATCTGCTCCCATTAACTGTTGGCGATTTTTCACTCACTTGGTTTGATTACTTTCCATTCAATCAGTTCTTGGGGATAACGCTTGGTGATGTCAGTCCTGTAATATCATCCGCACGCAGACCGGTTTGCTGATCTGGATCTCGTTGCCGTTGAACTTCAGTTTACCGGTTTCCTGGTCGATGCGGAACACGGCGACGTTGTCGGATTGCTGG
>MPMF02016648.1_pt1 | contig 10249 bp, 9 predicted proteins | sample 1617271 | NCBI WGS metagenome assembly MPMF02 (sample SAMN05944812, study PRJNA350692) | marine metagenome | biome: marine; feature: ODZ; material: water; isolation source: 120 m water sample prefiltered with 30 um filter, filtered on to 0.2 um... | place: Pacific Ocean | collected 2012-04-09... | reverse complement strand
CTTGAACGCATCCGCGCTCTCGTACTGTCTGACCTCTCTGGCAAGCTCTGTGAGCGGTGAATCACCACCCAGCGGGGGAATTCTGACCAGTTCCCATTCAATACCTGCATGCTCTGCAATTTCACGCGCTGCCTCGATTTCGATGGCGTGCCTCTGTCCATAGTCGAAAGTGACGGCTACGACTTCACCATACTGCCTGAGTGCCCAGTAGAGGCAGGTCGTACTGTCTTGCCCTCCACTGAGTACAACCAGCGCCTTGCTCATCTGGTGGCCTAGTCTTCCATGCCCATTATCTGGGCCAGCTTGACAATCCCGAAGGCCCAGATGAATCCGCCAATTATCTTGGCTGCAGTCATCTGTCCGGTGATGTGCCAGTCGACGGCGTTGGCGACATCCATTGTGAACCCGGCAAAGAAGGGCAGGAAGATGCCCCACGCCAGCGTTGGGAACACGAGCGAGTCAACAAAGCCGGAGACAACGTTGGAACCATTAATCCTGAGCAGGCGTTCCTTGTTGCCGAGAAGCTGGTAGATGTATGTGTCGGCAATCCCGGCACAGAAGAAGGCGAGGGTGCTGGCAAGTGCTATCGCCTTGGCGACGTCCCACGGAGCCGCATCCCAGCCCACAATCTTCAGGAAGAAGTTCACCACCAGGGACAGCAGTGAGCCGGCCACGATCAGCTTCAGCATGTTCTCCCACAGGTTCTCCTTCCACATCTCGTGCAGGAAATCGCGAGAGGTAAGGTCCAGACCAATCAGTAGCAGGGATGTGAAGAACAGTACCTGTAGCTGGCCTATGGGTCCGCCAAGGTCGACAACTTCGTTGAGACCCCATTTAGCAACGACGAGGTTGGCGATGACGATCGCCCCCAGGTACATCCCAACCAGCATTTTTTCCTTGTCGGTGTTTTCCATGTTATCACCCTCGGGCATGCTGTCAGGTGCGGGCCGGATTTAAGTCGCTCTCTAGAGACAGTCCTAGAAGCGTCGTCTGAGTGAAGCTACACCAAAGATAGTGAGGACGACCACCAGCAGGTCCATTCGTCAGACCGCTACCGTCTCCAGGAGGATGCAGGAATCCACTTCGCGACAACCGCAGAATTAAATAAATTTCAATTCAAATATTGAATCATCCAGCCGGCGCCCGGGGGCCCGTAAGGTAGCTTACCAGGAAAGGCACAACCGCACCCGTGAATTCCGTAAAAAAAGTCATTCAGGGCCCTGTTTTTCGCATCTACGGTTTAAGCATAATTGATACATCAGTTGACGGTTTTTCCAGAACTGAACACCGGGGCCCTAACGACGTTTTTTTCACGTAAAACGGCCGTTACGACCAGAAGCGCCAGCGCGTTCGGGCGCCGGTTTGCTGCGCGCTGCGCGCTGCAGCTCGCCGCGGCGCCCGCTTCGGTCTGCAGGTGTGCGCGCCGACTTTCGCGGGCCCGGACCAGGTAGTCCTGAGTCTTCCAGTTTTTCACCGCTAGCATCAGCGGACTTTACACATTCGTTAGTAGGTGCAGTTGTAAATACCGAATGATTGTAAGAGTGAAGGAGATTAAGTGAAATCTGAGAATCGTAGTGATTGTGACGTCACGGTAATCGGTGGAGGAGTTATTGGCATATCCTGCACCTATCAACTTGCCAGAGCAGGCTACTCGGTCCGATTGCTGGAAAAGGGTCTGATTGCGGATGGTTCATCTCGGGAAAACTGTGGGTTGATATCTCCCAGCCATGCGCTACCGCTCCCTCGTCCGGGCTTTATCGTGAAGGCAGTGAGCATGATGCTGCGAAGTGATGCTCCTCTCTACGTCAGTCCTTGGATGAACTGGGCCACTATGCGTTGGTTCATGCAGACTGCACGTAAATGCAATCTATCTGACATGCGCCATGCTACGCTTGGGCGCCTACAACTGCTTGACGCTTCTCGCCCGATGTGGAACGAGATGGTCGAACGTGAGAACATGGAAATTGAACTGGATGAGGTAGGCTGCATTCAGGTACATGCCGGAAAGGAAGACATGGAAGCATTTGCTCCAATTCAGAAAATGCTAGATGAGATTGGATTGTTCGCAACGCCCCTAATAAGGGATGAATTATTTCAGACTGAGCCTGGTCTGCAACCGGATCTGTATGGAGGTTGGTTCTACAAGATGGATGCACACATGAGGCCTGAAAGTCTAATGTCAGAATGGTGTCGTGTCATCATTGAAATGGGAGTTGATGTAATCGAGAAATGCAAGGTCACAAATTTCAAGACAAGTGGCTCAAGAATCGATTCCATACGCACCAATAAAGGTAATTATTTCTCAAAAAATTATATTTTAGCTTCTGGCGCCTGGTCTCCCTTCTTATCAAAAAAATTAGGCGTAAAAATCCCTATCCAACCCGGTAAAGGATACAGTATTACTTTGGAAAGACCTGAAGGGTGTGTCAAAATCCCACTTATACTGAACGAGGCTAGTATGGCTGTTACACCCTGGAAAAGCGGATTGCGATTAGGGGGTACTATGGAATTTTCTGGTTATAATTCTAAAATTAACTATCGCAGAATAGAGGCTTTGAAGCGTGGTGCACGCCGCTATCTAAAGGAACCTGGAGAGATTCCTATGAAGGAAGAATGGTATGGGTGGCGCCCCATGACTCCAGATGGAATGCCTATAATCGATCGCTCTCCCAATTATGGTAATTTGATAATCGCTACTGGACACAATATGCAAGGCATGGGTATGTCACCAATTACTGGAGCTCTTGTTAAAGGCCTGATTGCTGGCGATGAAGCACCTTTCGACATATCTTTTTACTCTGCCGCCAGATTCTGAATTATCTAAGTTTCCACATACTATATATTCCAAAAAACAAGATGCCGAGGCCTGTGACACACCCTGTAACTCCTGCAGCAAACCAAGCATCGAATGAGGTTCCTTCCCAAATTATCATTGCGGCAAGACTTAACATGGCGAAAATTGCACCTCCGGCCATTGTCAGAGCTGGGCCATCTGTAGGATCTGTCTCTTCCAGTAATTCTTCCTTGCTTCCTCTGGCTTCAAGTACAGAAGACATCCCATCTCTATCCTTGCCCTTTTCAAAAGCCCGATATGCCTCGTCCAATAACCGTTCTCTTCCCGAACTGTTTTTTCTTAGGTGTGAAGCTAAATCAAGACGGCACCAAGCCGCTTCCACAGGAACATCGGCCCTATCAAAAAGTCTAATCGCTTCACGAAGGTCTTTTTCTGGATCTTCGGACCATGTTTTCACGACGGCACCATAACGGAGTAAATCGCCGCAGGCCACCGGATCTCTCTTCCTGGCCTCCCTGACGGCAGAGTCCCACGCGACCTTGTCCTGATAGGCCTTTTCCATCAACTCGCTATCTTCCTTGGAGTCGGTCACTTTTTCCCTGATGGTTCAGTTTCTATATACTATGTCTCCGGCACGCACTCTTTCAGCAACATTGATTCCGACATCGCTGCCAGCTCCAGCAGATTCGACAGATTCATGTTTGATCTGCATCGATTCCAAGGTGGATGTGAAATCCGTGGTCGCCCCCTTGAAATGAAGTGAGTCGCCAACTGAAACCTTTTTGGTCGTGATAACTGCGGCCACTCCAATCTTAGTGAAAAAGTGTGATACCTTGCCAACTTCTTCTTGGGCCATGCCTCACAATTCCTTGCTAGGCCTTTAACCTTTGGTCGGAGCCGATTTAGCCTAATTATTCTAGCTTGTGCATTGAAACTAACGCTGGGCCAATATTCTTCAACTCATCAGGTACTGTGTGGCCCGAGATAGGGGCGGCCAATGAAATGCCGGCATCCTTCTTGGCCTTCCAGACCGCGGAATTGAAACCAACCAGAGAATCTGTCATCTTTGTCCACTTCTCAGTTCCGGTCATCGGTATTTCTGGAAAAATGTCTACATCCACGGCCGATTTCTCATACAAGATTGTTGAAAGATGATGAGTAAAGAATGGACATATTGGGGACAGGATGGACAATAGATCCCTGAAAATACGATGTAACGTCCAGGTCGCTGAAGTGTCGCCATTGTACAACCGGGTCTTGCTCATCTCAAGCCAGTGTGACGCAAAGACCCCCGTACTGAAGGTCTTGATTCCCTGAGCTGCAGTATAGATGTCCAGCCCTGAATAACCAACCCTGGCTTTTTCCAGGAGATCCGAGAACTCGGCCAGGATCCACTGATCCTCATTCTCCAGATTGTCCGGTACCTTATCCAAGTCTCCATCAAAATCGAATTGGGATGCGAAACGGCCCACATTGAAAACCTTGGTAAGTATTCCGAAATAACGTGATTCGATCTGTTCCGGATTGATCTGGAAATCATCACCGACCTGTGCATCAGCCGCCTTCCAGAATCGGAAACATTCGGATCCAATCTTCTTGGCCTGTAGTGTCACCTGCTTGCCCCCGGGTCCCTTGATCTTCCACGAGCCGGTTCTCCCCCCGGCACCACATTCCAAGATCGATTCAGCATCGATTCCATTCCCCAGAGACTTGGACATCTTTCGGCCCCAGGGGTCCATCCCCAGACCATCAATCCAGATGTTAGCAAATCCGGGTTTGTCAAGCAGTAAGGCTGATTTGAGAAGGGTATAGTATAGCCAGGTCCGGACGATTTCCTTGCCCTGGGGTCTGACTCCTGTCGGGAATGCTTTCTCGAATAATTCCGGGTCAGATAAGTATCCTGAAACATACAGGTTTGAGTTAGAAGAATCCATCCAGGTATCGAAGACTTTCTCTTCACCTTCCAGATTACCCAGTTCTGATTTCAGATCTGAATATTGTCCTAATTCCTTGCGGGAATCGCGGTCCAGCACAACTGAATCATCAGGTGGTGAATCGCGCCATGGCTGGACGTAAGTGCCATGTGGGGGTGTAACAACTTTTGTCCGATCTTCAGAATACCAGATCGGTATTTCGGTATGGTACCACCGACGGCGGCTGACCGGCCAATCAATCGTGATATTCTCCATCCAGTCCAATAGGAATTGCTTGTTGCGAGGAGGTACGAAATTTATCTCATCAGACAGTTCTCGTATTCGATCCTGAATATGGGTCTGTCTGACATACCACTCTTTCAGCAGAATTATTTCGATTGGGTTTTTTCCGCGCTCGGAGATTGGAATCTCCTGATCTCTCTCAACTATATTCTCTATTCTATCTGCTTTCTCTAGGATTTCAATGGCCTTGCTTCTAGCATCTATGACGGACATTCCTGCCAATGGCCCTCCAATCTCAGTTATGTTACCATCCAGATCTATCGCCTGGAAGGGAGGTAATCCCAATTCCCTGAACACCGCAACATCATTCTGGTCACCGAAGGAACAGACCATCAGGACCCCGGAACCAAATTCCATGTTGACGCTGGGATGAGCCCGGACCTCTACAGTAGATAAGCGGCTGGAAGTATCGATTGGTAATTCCAGATTCTTGCCTACTAGGTGCTGGTAACGAGCGTCGTCCGGATGCACGATAACTATACCGCAGGCGCAGATTAATTCAGGTCTGGTCGTGGAGATGATTACGGGAGGATGATCCGGGTCTCCTTCCACGGACCAGCGGACATCCATCAACTGGGTCTTGCGAGGCAGACGCTCTACCTCCGCCTCAGCTATGGTTGTGCCTTCAACTGGATCATACAAGTTAGGACGTAATTCCTCAACTATGTCACCACGCTTGAAAAGGTCGATGAAAATTGACTGGGTGACGGCCCGATAATCGGGAGCATCAGTCAAATATTCATTATCATAGGCACAGGAAAGTCCAACTCGCTTGGCGATGTTCCGCATCTCCTGAGTATACTTTTCGATCTCAGCTCGGCAAATGTCAAGGAACTCGGCTCGTTCATAGGTCTTCATCTTGCGTCCGGTCTTTCTCTCGACTGTGAATTCGATATTGATTCCATTGCGGTCGACACCCCATGGGAAATAGACCTCCTTGCCAATCAACCTCTGGCTGCGGGCGATGACATCAATCATCGAATACTGAGCCACTGCACCGATGTGCCAGGTCCCTGAAGGATAAGGAGGAGGTGTATCGACGACAAATATCTCCTTTCCTGACTTTGGGTCGAAGGGGTATCTTGGATCGACAGAGAAATGTTCCTCCTGAATCTTCTTCTCCAGATCTATCGTCCAGCGTTTCTCCTTTATCTTCGGCTCGGCCATGGTTGTTGTTATTGGCAGGCCTAGTCTGGCTTTTCTTAAGGTTACTGCGAAACTATTTTACTAATCCGCTATGTTGGGATTTCTCCATGAAATATGCTAGGGATGTAGTGATTGTAGGTGGTGTTCGGACCGCGCACGGTAAATTCAAAGGTGCATTGTTCAACACTCCAGCTGTAGAACTTGGCGCTATGGCAATCAGTTCGACCTTGGAACAGACAGGGGTCGATGGTAGTATGGTTGATGAGGTTATCATGGGCAACGTCCTATCTGCGGGAATTGGTCAACATCCAGCCCGTCAATCCGCTCTCAAAAGCGGAATCCCGGCCGAGATTCCGGCCTTGACGATTAACAAAATGTGTGGGTCCAGCATGAAAGCTATCATGTTGGCAGCTAACTCAATCCGGGCCAAGGAATCTAAGATCCTTATGGTCGGAGGAATGGAATCTATGTCCCGTGCGCCTTTCACTGTCTCCAGAGCCGAAGATGGAAAAGTCAGTATGGAAAAACCAATTGACAGTATGATGAATGATGGTCTGATAGACCCATTCAACGGCATGGTCATGGCCCAGACTGGAAATCGCATCGCAGAACAATTCGGAATCACCAGGGAAGAATCTGACCTATTCGCTATTGAATCGCATATTAGGGCTCACAATGCTCACAAAAGAGGTGACTTTGCAGATTATCATATTTCTGTTGAGCATGAAAATGGGGTCTTGAAGACTGATGAAGGAATAAGACCTGATTCCAGTCTAGAAGCGCTAGCTAAACTGAATCCGGTATTCGATGAGAATGGTGTTGTTACTGCCGGTAATGCCAGCCAGATCTCGGACGGAGCGGCAGCTTGTCTAGTAATGTCACGTGAGAAGGCCGAGCAACTGGAGTTGGAGCCGTTGGCCACTATCACTGGTTATTGTGCAGTCGGAATTGAACACGCAGACGTAATGTCAGCTCCCATACCGACTGTCCAGAAACTGTGGAAGATGCTCGGGCGTGATGGAGAAAAGGACTATGACCTCTATGAGCATAACGAGGCGTTCGCATCTGCCTGCCTAGGTGTGATGCAAGAGCTAGGACTGAAACACGAGAAATTGAATGTTCATGGTGGGGCCGTGGCCATGGGGCATCCTCTGGGTGCTTCCGGTTGCAGGATAGTACTGGCATTGATCCATGCTCTCAGGAGAAAAGGTGGCAAACGAGGGTTTGCGACTGCCTGTTTGGGCGGTGGCATGGCCACTGCAATCGAAGTTGAAGTATGAACTTCAGATATCTGGCCCTAGGTAGTCTGATATTTTCCTTGGGAGGGGCTTGGCTTTTCTCAGTGGTCTATGACGTCAATTTCAGCCTGATAGTATTCATTGTATTACAATGTCTGGTCATAATCCTTGCCACAATGATCTGGCCTGCTCTAAACTCAAGATAATGTTAATTTAGGGGAACTATCGGAACCTGTGAAAGAAACTCCGAAAAAGGTAAGACGGCACGATATCGACTGGCTAAGGGTCATCTTATTTGGATTATTGATTCCCTTCCACGTTGCTATTGGTGTCTATTGGAATCTCTATGGGGACGAAGTGAACCCGAACGTGGCCGGTCTGGATAATGAGGAGAGATGGGAAATCGCAGAGGAGGGCAACGACTACACTGCCGATTCAGTAGAGTTCACGAGTATGGTATTGCACTGGATGCATCAATGGAGACTCGCCGCACTATTCATGATCTCGGGAATGGGAACTGCATTCGCCTTCAAACGTCGGACTTGGAAGGTATTTCTCAAGGAAAGGGTCAAACGATTGCTCGTGCCGATGTTCTTCGGAGCGTGGACAATGGGTTTTGCCGGGTTGGTCCTGACAGGGGAGCATGATAACACAAGTCCCTTGGGCCTTCTATTTGGATTTCTCTTCGGCATCATATGGAGATCTCTCGTCTTCTGGGTTCCCATCATTGGCAAACTCATAGCCCTAGGCCATCTATGGTTCCTGTGGAACCTGTTCCAGTACTCTCTCATACTCACTCCGGTTTTCTATGTGGTTAGAAACTATCCGGACGGTAGACTGGCACGATTCCTGCGTTCATCCTTCACCCTGCCTGGAGGAATAGGAGTGTTCCTGCTACTTCCACTTATCCTAGTTTTGGTGGAGATCCTCTTCAAGCCCTGGTTCCCAGGATTCATTGGGGTTGGATACGAGTGGTTCTGGTTTTTGATCTTCTTCGCCTTCGGCTATATTTGCATTACTGCCAAGGACGAATACTATGAGTTCATCGAAATGCGTAGAATGGTGATTACAGCCCTGACTTTGCTATGGACGATTGGTTTTGTCTGGTTGCGGCTAGAACAACATAAGACTGGTGTACCTTACGTCGACGGGGGCTGGCTGGAGAATAAGATAGTCCACAACAAGATGACTCTCCTTGCCTGCGTAATCCACAGCTTCCATGCCTGGTTCTGGTGCCTAGCCGTGTTCTCCTGGGGTGCACATCTGCTAAACAAGCCCAGCAAGAATCTGGCCTACCTCAACCAAGGAGTATATCCCTTCTACATCGCCCACATGCCACTGACCTTCGCTGGTCTCATACTGGCTACCAACCTCGGGCTCAGGGACTACCCTGCAGTGATTCTCGGAACGGTTTTCGTGGTTCTGGCCTGCTGGATCTTTTTCGAGGGGGTGCGACGCACTAGAATTACTCGCTTCCTGTTCGGCATAAAGGAAAGAAAAACTGTGCCACCAAATATCCTAGAAAAACCTCCTGAAACTATATAGGTTTATCGACGGAAACTAACGCCAGTCCTTATATAGAGTCCGTTTCTGCGAGCGACCCTACATTCGCGCAACCAGACGTTTAGGGCAATTATCCCTATACCTTGCGAGGCACTTGTTCTCGACGAGAAACGGCGTCACGGTACGATGTGTAACATGTAGGAAACTACGCCTGATTTCAATTCCGTTAGCACCGGTTATAGATTTCTGGAGAGAAGACAAAATGCCAAAGCATAACAAACCGAACCGCGGATCCATGGCATACAGCCCTCGGAAGCGAGCACGCTCCGAGACACCCCATATCTCCAGTTGGGCAGCTGCCGAAGGTGACGAACCAAAGGTTCAGGGATTCGCCGGATACAAGGTTGGTATGAGTCACATCATGGCCGTAGATTATCGAAAGAAATCGACCACTGCTGGGCAAGAAGTGAGGATGCCCGTGACCGTGGTAGAAGTTCCGCCCATGAAGGTTGTTGCTGCACGTGGCTATGTCAAGGATACTTATGGTCTGAGAACCCTGACCGAGGCCTGGGACAAGAAATTGGACCCTGAGCTGGAACGTCGAATCCCCATACCCAAAGAACATGACGCCAAAGCTGCCTGGAAGAAGATGAAGGATGGTGATTTGGAAGATATCAGATTATTGATTCAGACTCAGCCCAAGATGGTGGCTGGGGTACCGAAGAAGAAACCGGAAATCATGGAGATGGCTGTCGGGGGCGGTTCAATGGACGATCAAATGGCCTTTGCCAAGAAAATGCTGGGCAAGGAAGTGACGATCAATGATTTCGCCAGTGACGGAGAGATGCTGGATGCCGTGGCTGTGACTACTGGATATGGTTTTCAGGGTCACGTCAAACGCTGGGGGGTCAAGCTACTTACACACAAGAACTCGAAACATCGCAGAATGATCGGTAACCTGGGTCCTTTTAGTCCTGGTTACGTCGTATCTACCGTGCCCCAGGCCGGCCAGACCGGATATCATCAGCGTACCGAATACAATAAGAGATTACTGAAAATCGGGGACAACCCGGATGAGATTAATCCCAAAGGTGGTTTTCTGAATTATGGATTGGTTGGTGGAACCTATGCGCTTCTTCACGGTTCATTGCCTGGACCCAGCAAGCGCCTTATACGTTTCAGAAAGGCCTTGAGATTCCACGGTAAAGCAACCGATGCAGTCGTTGCACCCGAGATAACAATGGTCTCGCAAGAGAGTCAACAGGGAGTGTAGAATGAAGGTTCCAATTTATTCAATGAAAGGTAAAGCTTCGAAAAGCTCGGCCACACTTCCTCAAGCGTTTGAAGAACCT
>MPMF02220461.1_pt1 | contig 10268 bp, 11 predicted proteins | sample 1617271 | NCBI WGS metagenome assembly MPMF02 (sample SAMN05944812, study PRJNA350692) | marine metagenome | biome: marine; feature: ODZ; material: water; isolation source: 120 m water sample prefiltered with 30 um filter, filtered on to 0.2 um... | place: Pacific Ocean | collected 2012-04-09... | reverse complement strand
TAACCACATCTTGTCTCGAAGATTTTTAGGGGTAATCCAGTTGCTGCCATTGCAGCTCGACACTCAGCGCCAATGGTGCCGTAGACCTCAACACTAAAACCATCACCAAGCTCTGCATGTTTAGCGAGATAGTCACCAATGATGGGGTTAGATAGATGAGCTAAAAAGGCTGCATCATTTGCATAGACTTCAGACCAAACAAACGCGAGGGGATCATCTGGATCCTGATCAAACGTGTGATGCAACATCCCAGGCTCAGAATTTCTGACCCCTGCATCTGTGGTAGCAGCTAATGAAAGATAATCGTCAACACAGCCTGGCTTTACATGGATGCGAGCCAGCAGAAGAAACGGCGTAGAAGCATCGAAGTTCGCCATGAAAAGCATTAGGGAGCTTTAAAGTTATAGCAGCTTTAGGTAAGATCATGCGGTTATTCCAAGTAGAAATGAACAATAAACTCTTCAGTCGCTGAAAAGACTAAAGAACTGATCAAACTACTCATAAGGATCATTGACTAGATTTGTAGTAATACTCTGAACAGTGGTAATTCTGGACTATTTCAGCGTCAAAATGCTAATCAGTTAAAGATCTAAGATTTAGCAATTCAAGATTCTAATTTTAGTTAACGTTAAAACTTATAAGTGTTGAAGAGAGCATCATCTGTTGATCAGAGAACCTGTTCAGGAATTTTTGCCATCATATTTTAAATCGTTGCCTGCTCCTGATTGCCAATGCGTTCGAAAAGATCAAGACTTTCTTGGTTGAGGCCATCCACCTGAACCTCAGATCCTCCAAGACGGAACTTACGAATCACTTGATTGAGAGCCGCCACTCCACTTTGGTCCCAGATGTGTGCCCGCGACATATCGATCGTCACTTTGGCCGGGTGCTCGTGAATATCAAAGCCCTGTAGGAAATACACCTTGCTCACAAAGAACAATTGTCCGCTCACCTCGTAGCGAAGCTCGTCAGGGTTGACTTCAGCAACACTGACACTAATCACCTTGGCAACTTTTCGGCTAAAAAGTATTCCTGCAAGTGCAACACCTGCCAAAACACCAAGAGCCAAGTTATGGGGGGTGGTGAGCATGGTGACCGCAAATGTCATCAGCATTACTGCTGTATCACTGCGAGGGATTTTGGCGAGGTTTCTTAAGCCTTTGGTATCAGCTGTGCTGACAGCAATCGTGATCATCACGGCCACCAACGCTGCCATTGGGATCTGCTCCAACCAGGTTCTGCCTAACAAGATCAGCAGGAGCAGACTTACGCCTGAAAACAGGGTTGAGAGCCTGGTACGCCCACCATTTTCAGAGTTCATCACCGATTGACCCACGAGTGCACAGCCTGCCATTCCCCCAAAGAGTGAGGAAGCAACATTGGCGATGCCCTGACCACGAGCCTCCACATTCTTGTTGGATGTGGTATCGGTCATGTCATCGAGGATATCTTGGGTGAGAAAGGTTTCCATTAATCCAACCAGGGAAATAGCTAGAGCGGTAGGTAAGACCAAGCCAAAGGTTTCAAGATTGAAGGGCACCTTGCCATCTGAAAGTGATCCGAAGGGAATGGAAAAACTGGGCAGACCGGTTGGGAGATGTCCAAGGTCTTTAACAGTAGGAATATCGAGATTGAGGCCAATACTTATGATCGTAAGAACGATGATGGCCACCAGCTGAGATGGCAAAAGACGGGTAAGACGTGGCAATCCATAAATAATCAGTAAACCCAGTACTACCAGCCCCCACACCTGAGGAATCTGCCAACCAAATGGCAAGATCTGGGCGGCATGATCGGTTGCAATGTTTTCTCCGAAATGGAAATTCAGGCCTAGCTGAGGGAACTGTGCTTGAAGAATCAACAAGGCGAGTGCATTCACAAATCCACTCAGCACCCCTTGAGGCACAAAACGCATTTGATAGGCAAGTCTCAAATAACCCCATAGGATTTGAAATAGCCCAGTCAATAGGCCAGCTGCCATCAAATAGGAAAGGCCTAGGCCTTCACCAACGGCATTTCCTGTCGCCACAAGCCCTGTCATCAAAAGAGCTGTGGAGCCAGTGGCGGATGTGATCATCGCCATGCGTCCACCCACCAGAGCAATGGTCACCGATAGGCAAAAGGCCCCAAATAGGCCCACTTGCGGGTCAACACCAGCGATGCCTGAGAAGGCAATCGCCTCGGGAATCATGGCAAAGGCAACAACAAGACCAGAAAGCAAATCTTGTTGAGGTCTGTCGAACCACTGTTTGATCACTGATGGTTCTGACCGGCTCATCATTGAAAGGTGTACTTTGATCGCAGATTTAAGCATGCAGGTGAGATTTCAAGTCTCTCACTAGGTTTCTGTGAATTAAAAGGGGCGCTAAAGTGGATGGTCCTCTCTACGTTGATCACGGGGCTGAAAAATGCTTTAATGTCAGATAAGTTTGGCCTATTAATGCATTAGCCTTTCTGTAGCTTGATGTTTAGATTAGTTTGATACTATCAACTAAATTAAAACAAAACCCTGCATGTTTGGATTAAACTTGCCGTCTATTAGTTCAAAGAAAAAGCCCTTGATGGATGAAAGAATTCATTGACATGATCATATAAAAGTTGGCGGCATTGCAAGAAGGGCAACTGAGTCAAAGCAAAAGAAAGGATCGTGTTAAAAATTTTCATGAGAATAGCTCCTTGAAAAATAAATGAGGTAAAGAATATTTGACTAATCATGTTCGATGCCTTGCTTGCTTGTAGAAGAACCAAGCAAGACAGATCGTCAAGAACCACTAAACGATAAAGGTGCTTTCATCAATTTGCTTAAGATTAGTATTGATCAGATAGGCATGGAAATCTCCATCTCCATCAGCATTCATGTCATCAATAAGGAAGTCGTTTTAGAACCACCTAGGGATCTGGCCAAAGCTTTAGCTCTCCCGATAATCCTTTAAAGGATGAATTTCTTATGTAGACAAATTCAGAATCGTTGTTTGGCAAATGCCTAAAATCGATTCTATCTTCTTGTTTAAAGTCTGCACCATTGATTGTGTCGGCCTTAGAAATACGTTCGTAAGATCAGTGTTAGGATCTGAACGCAAGTTTCGTACTAATACTTGAGTAGTCTTTAAGGCAATTCATTATCAAACTAAGCGCCTCTCAAAGCGGAGGCAAAATGCCGTTTGGGTCATAACGAGCCTTCAGTTCTTGCAGGCCTGGCAACCAATCGCCGAATGCCGCCTTCAGCTCACGCTGATGCCATGGCAAGTGGGGATGCATCTGAGCAAGATGCACTCCAAAACAATAAGGCTCAAGCGTTGCCCATACTTGCTCCAGCCAGTCAAGGCTGAGCAGCCTTGTATGCCTATCTCCAGCTGGCCAGGCTGCCGTGATCCATGGTTTCCAGATCGCCTTACGGTGAATCAAGGAACTGGCATCCTGACGCTGTCGACTGACGACTCCGCCGAGTTGTTGAATGGCCAAGTAACACCTTGGATCTGGTCGTTCTGCCATCAGTTCGGCAAGGGCCGTGATCGCTCCTTGGCAGGCAGACCCCCAGGCGGGGCCAAGCAGTGCGAGAACTTCTGAGTGGTAGCGGCCTATCGCTGCGTTCGAAACAGCAGGCAATGCAAATGGTGGCAATTCATGTATGCCAGCAACGTCGTCAATTTCAACAACGTTTGTGCAGAGAATCGTTTTTTGCAGCTGATTCAATGTCGCAACAGCGGCAGCATCGTCCGAAAGGAGCACTCCGTAGGCGTGGATTTCATCCCCCCAGATCCACTGCAGGCTTGCCGAATCAGGCCAGCTTTCAGCCAGATGGATAAGCTCCAACAGCTGTTCAAACGTCAAACTTGATTGCCAGATACGCAGCGGTTGCAGTGGATGTGTCTGAAGTTTCAGGTCTGTGATCACCGCCAGAAAAGGAGCTGCTCCGCAGAGGCCACGCCAAGCCAATTGATCTTCTGTGCAGTAAGCAGCTTCCGGCTTGGACCGAACAAAGCTTTCTCCATCGCCCCATACACCTTTGATCTCAAGGATCTGATCAATTGCTAATCCTTGACTGCGACTCAAAGGGCTGATGCCTCCAGTGAGGATGTAACCGAGGCCTGGCAGACCTGAAAGCCCTGTGGGAAAACTTCTCCCGTACTTTGCGAGTTCCCTGAGAAGACTTTCCATTGTCTGACCTGCACCAATCTCCACGTGCTGGGTACTGGGATCGAAATGGATCTGGCGACAGCTTTGGCGCAGATCCAGGGTCCAGTGTCCTTCAGCTGCGCAGCGACTGGTTGTGCCCCCGCTGCAAACCATTAAGGGTTTGCGTTTGAGCTGTAGCGAGCGCATCAGCGCAGGAATCTCATCCGCTCTGGGATTGAAGACTCCTGCGATGCAAGCATCCTCTGCAAGTGCGTTTGGAACATGGAGGCGACGATGAATGGCGGCCTCTTAACCCTCATGGATCAGCGTAACCATCTCAGTCTTGAGGGGAAAGCCCTTGTTCGTCAGGCTTCAGTCAATATTTCCTTGAAGACATCGAACTTGGCGTTGGTTCTCTTGCTTCACGACAACAGATAGGGTCTTTCTAGGTCGCTCCTCACTGTGAATCCTGCATCCTTAGATCATCCAGATGGTCATCTCGGCATCCTGATCTGTGGGCATGGCAGTCGTAATCGCTTAGCCGTTGAAGAGGTTGCCCAATTAGTCAAGGCGCTCAAGCCAAAATTCCCAGCAGTTCCCGTTGAATACGGCTATCTGGAATTTGCCCGTCCCGTGCTCAGAGAAGGCCTTGATCGGCTCCTTGAACAAGGTGTGAAGAGGGTACTTGCAGTCCCGGCGATGTTGTTTGCCGCAGGCCATGCCAAAAATGACATCCCCTCCGTACTCAACAACTACGCAGCTGAAAGGGGGGTAATCATTGATTACGGACGCGAACTTGGCATTAACGACTTAATGATCGGTGCGGCCGGCGCCCGCTTGAAAGAGGCGCTTGAAACTGCTGCTGACGTCCCACTCTGCGAAACGCTCCTGGTGGTCGTAGGTCGTGGGGCCTCAGATCCAGATGCCAATTCAAATGTGGCCAAAATCACCAGGATGCTGGTGGAAGGCTTCGGATTTGGCTGGGGTGAAACCGTGTATTCCGGCGTCACCTTTCCCCTTGTGGAGCCTGGCTTGCGTCAACTAGTACGTCTGGGGTTCCGCCGCATCATCGTGTTTCCTTACTTCCTGTTCTCAGGGGTGTTGGTGAGTCGTATTCGCCAGCACACACAGCGGGTTGCAGACGATCATCCCAATATTGAGTTTCTTGCGGCCAACTATCTCGGAGACCACCCCCTTGTCATCGAGACCTTCCGGGATCGGATTGACGAGGTCTTGCGTGGCGGCGATACCGCAATGAACTGTTCGCTATGTAAATACAGGTCCGAGCTTCTCGGCTTTGAAAACGAAGTTGGTCTTGCGCAGGAAAGCCATCACCATCACGTCGAAGGCCTTACGGAGAGCTGCACCCTGTGCAAAAAGGAGTGCACCGGTGCCTGTCAGCCTGACGGCATACCAGTGTCCCTAAAGGAAAAGGCTCATGACCATGACCATGACCATGACCATGACCATGACCATGACCATGACCATGACCATGACCACAGTCATGGTCACTACCCCTATCCCCATGCTGAGCATCCATTGGGTCCAGTCAGCCTGAGAAAATCAAGTGAAACTGAAACCTAAAATTATTTAGATCAAACCCAAGGCTCGTCAGCCGTCTTCTCACTTGCGATAGACGCGACTCGGCTTAGATAAGCAAGGCTGATCAGTCGCCAGGGGGGGCTTTTCTCCGACTGCTTTCCACAGCTCAAAGAGGGTTTTCCACGACCTGTCGGGCAACATTCTTGATGGGGAGGTACCTCTGTGGTTTATGCGCTTTTCAATGGTTTTGCGTTACATCAGCAAGGCTTTGACTGCGTTCGGATCCCTGCTCAGCCCTATGAAGTAGGAACGCCTGTGATCACATGAGTCTTGCTTGCTCATGGGACAGCTTGCTAATTGCTTGCAACGATTGACGCTTCGCCCAAAAGTGTGGCTTGCTGGTGTCAAGAAACAAACCTTGCTGAAGGCGTGCAATGGATCGAAACCACCTCGAGCGCTGTGTTGAAATCAATGATGCTTTCCAATCAGCTGAGGCCACTTCCTCCTATGTGAGCCTTGAAGCAGAAATTCCAGAAGTGCTCTATCGAGGCATGAAGGAATTCATCGGTTCGCATCCCAACTGGGACCAATACCGCGTGATGAGTTCAGCAATCGCCCATTTCCTATTTCAAAACGGCTGCGGGGATCGGGCCGTTACCGAGCGTTATCTCAATGACCTTTTCAGCCACTCCGAGGCTTAAGGGCTTGCAGACAAGCCCTTCTTGTAATCGCCATCATTGTGAGAGTGGGGCTCTGCCAGGCTGATGTTGGCCAACAAGCTCCATCCACAACAAGCACATTTGGACATCGCCAAAGACGGTTCCAACGATCCACCACACTGCAATCTTCACTTTCTCCCATAGCAGCACCGCCAACTTCATGGATGTAATACCCCGGTGGTGGAGACGTTTCACTTAGAGCTAGCGCACCATCGAGAAGGGGTTCGAGAAACATCAAGTTCATCAGCTCCTTGAGCGGCAACATTGTTCCTCCAGCTGACTGGATCGCCGCCTTGATCGTGCCTTGCATGTGATCAACCATGGCTTGCTCGTTTTGCCCCCATCGACAATCGATATGTGGTACCGGAACACCCCAGCGATCCAAAGTGCTTGATAGCGACACTTTGTTGTGACGTGCAGGCAACACTTCACCATGCCCAATCAGGAAACCTGTAGCTGTGTTTGGTTTACGTTTCAACCAACCTGGAGGTTCAAAGCGATCAATCCCTCCCCAGATTCCATAACCCCGCAAAAACTTCAACTGATCTTTGGGTTCCAAGCAAGCACCGAAAGGAAGAAAAAAACTGCCAGCCCCAGAAAGCACGTTCGCAGTTGAGTCAGCCTCAGACACCTGCTTCATTTGGCCACGTGGAAGAGCAAAGAAACGAGAGGTGGAGACGTGGTCCATCAAATAGCAACCGAGGTTGCCCGAGGGGTCAGTAAACCCCGCGCTGTGATGCTTAACTTCGGAACTCAACAGGAGTCGAAGACTCTGAATTGTGGATGCACAAAGCACCACAAGCTCACCATTGAGCTCTTTTCGGCTGCCGTTGTGCTGATCAATCACCAGCACCCCTCGGGCTGCTCCATGATCTGGATGCATCAGCAACCGCTCAGCCTTGTGGTTGCTGAGTATCTCTACCTTGCCTGTAGCAAGTGCCATCTGTAAGGTGCTGCCTGGACTGCTTGAACGAGGCCAAGGTCCATCAACTGAAGGCTGGTGAGGTCCGAACCCTCGTGAGTGAATGACTGGATACCCAAGTTCCGCATCAACAGCACTGGCGAACTGCTTTTCGCTAGTGGTGAATGGTAAGGGGGGGATGTAGTTGCCATCCGGTAACTGTTCCAACCCATCCACATGACCATGGACCTTCAAGCGCTCTTCTAGGGCGGAATAATGAGGAGCTAACTCGCTGTATTGCAGTGGCCATTCAGGCCCATAACCATCTCTACGCGAAGACTTGAAGTCCTGATCTGAAAGACGAAGAGTAATTCCACCCCAAGTGAGGCTGCGCCCCCCCACCTGACGGCCCTGTGTCCATATGAAGGGGTGTTTAGAAGGAAATGTATAGGGATTCTCCTTTTCATTTGCGTAGAGCAACGGGTTCGCTTTCCAGTAGCCAGGATGTTGAGCCTGATACCGATGCTTGCCGCTACATAAACCTTCCAAACGTCTAAGGGTGTTTCCAGGTTCTGAGCCCAGGGCTTTTTGAGCAGACAAATCTGGCCCAGCTTCTACCACGAGCACACGTACTCCAGCTTCTGCAAGGGTTAGAGCAGCAACCCCTCCAGTAGCACCAGAGCCGATCACGATCACCTCATAAGGGTGCTGAATCACGCTTGCATAGACAACATCAAGACAGTTTCGCCCCTCACGTCCATAGAGACCATCCTGATCTCACAGCCCTGCGAGTTGACTTGATGCCTTGGAGAATGGATGTTCTGCTGCAATAGGGATATGAAAGTCTCGTGCTCGCCTTAAAACTTGCGACGGCAAGTATTCTGAATGGGAATATCTACGTTGCCAATCCCTTGAGTCCGATTGTAGGTAGCCACTCAACAGAACCAGGTGTTCCTCCACAAGAATCTCAGGACCGCTGGTTCAAGTCAGATTTACTTCGACGGGAGGTGAACCTCTCCGAGTTGTACGAACTGTCTCAAAGTGAAGTTGATCTACTAATGGCCGAAACCGCAACGATTCGCAGCGACCCAGACTCTAGTCGAAACAATCGTGGCAAGTTTGTTGTAGCAGGTTACTTTCTGGAACTGGCCAAAATCATCAGCGACCGTCGAGCTAATCAATCATCTTGATTGGAGCGGCTATGGCCTAGGCAAACTTAGATCCTGGCGGAGATTGAGAAAGTATTCCCCAACCCTTATCAATAAATAGGTACATTCGCATTAACGACGCAGCACTCCTCGTCCACCACCAAGGAAACCAATATCAAAAAGAATGCCCATTGCAAGAATCAACAATCCACTAAAGCTGCTGATCCCACCATCCAGTGCGATTGCCCAACAATAAGCAAGGGTCGTCGTTGGAAGCAAAAATAGCCCTAACAATGGCCAGATCCAAACGCCAGCAAATGGGCCCATGATAAATGGTTGATAAAAGAACCAAAGCGCAATCAGCACAACCCTTGGGGCTACAAGTCCAAGCAAGCCGATTAAACACATGGCTCATTCACCACTCTTCTTTCAATAGTTAGCAATTCCTGCTTCACCTGGCTGAGATGCCTGGCAGAATCCTCATCAGGGTAAAAACTCAAACGCATCAAAGACTTTCAAGCCAAGCTAAGCCCATAGGGAGCAAACGAACGCTTTCTTTGCTCATCAGAATATTCAAGAACTCAAGACTGCCAATCACATACAGCCCTGCAATGGCCAGGTCTAGGGGAGGTCAGACGGCATTGTGCAAGGGACGAGCTCCAGCAGTCTCAGAGGAGAAGGAGCCCTTATGTTGAGAAGGATTTATGCAGACTGACAAAACGGAGTCAATCAACTCTTCGATGGTCAGACCAGACCAGGGAGTTCAAAAAAACAAAGATTTGAGCCACTTGATTGAGATGTGCTGAGGCGAGATAAGCAAAAAGAACAGTATTTCTTCCTAGAGAGCATCTGCAGCATGAAGCCGTTATGGCAATTCCCTCCATGAGCCATGGAGGGCCATTTCAGGTTGGGCCCAGTTGGACGCTCGCCTTATGAAAAAGAAGGTTCAGCCTTCTTTTTTGACGAAGACTTGCGTGGCAAGCAGGAACAGTCCTCCAGCGATAAGCAGTGCTATCTCGGGACGGATTGAGGGGCCGACTGCTGAGGCAAAGAGCACTGCAGGCAAAACCACGTCCATAACGGCCATTTCAAAATCGCTGCCACTTTTAGCACTGAACAACCCCCCCCGTCCATCAACGTAATCAAAGGCCATGACAGCCAATGAACTCAAGCCAAATCTGCTGAAACAGCTGTAAAGACAAGGAGAGGGAGTACCGAGAAGACAAAGCTAAAGAAAAGCTGAGTAAAGGTTGGGTAAGAATTCAGCTTCGGCAGTGCATCTCAGGCTTATATGTATCACCCGATACTGGGAGCTAAGCATGAGCACCCATAGCCCCAAGCCTTCAAAACCCGACAAAAGCACTCCCCAACGCAAAACCACCTTCAAGTGGAACAGCAACGGAGAGTTGTCTGCGGTGGATATGGCACGAGTACTCGAGCGACTGACTAACCCAGCACTGACCCAATGCGATCTTGCCTGCGAACTTGATCAAAATAACTAAATCAGCTTGATACGCATCAAGGCCTTATATCCAGCCTGATCGCCATAAAACAACAGCTCAGCTCGTGCCATTGAGCCAAGCTCAGCATCTGTGGCACCATCATTAAGACAGATAGATCGCCATGGCAGTCCTCAAGACCTTCATGATCAGGCTGAAGCGAACAGCGACTCTAATAGCCTTATTAACACTTGTTTTGACTACATTCTCCCCTACAACAGTCTTCGCTTCTGAGGTTGTTGATGTAGAAGAGCCTACGCCATTAGAGCTCAAAGTCGCAAAAGGCTATTCAGGCAAATTTTGCAATGGAATTGCAATGGGGCTGACGCAACAAAGTGCTCTT
>MPMF02341661.1_pt1 | contig 10277 bp, 7 predicted proteins | sample 1617271 | NCBI WGS metagenome assembly MPMF02 (sample SAMN05944812, study PRJNA350692) | marine metagenome | biome: marine; feature: ODZ; material: water; isolation source: 120 m water sample prefiltered with 30 um filter, filtered on to 0.2 um... | place: Pacific Ocean | collected 2012-04-09... | reverse complement strand
TAGGTGCCTGGCAGCCCACGCAGCAAGTCAGCGTGGTCATCCCCTGCTACCACGGCCAACAAGAACTGGCGCTCACCTTTGCAGGCCTGGCCGCCCAGACATACCCGACGGGCCTGTTGGAGGTCATTGTCGCCGACGACGGCTCCGACCCTCCCATCACGGTGCCGGCGGGGGCGCCCTTTGAGGCACGCGTTGTCACCCAGGTGCACGACGGTTTCGGACTGGCTCGGGCCCGCAACCTGGGTGCTGCCGCTGCCACCGGCGAAGTACTGGTCTTCTTGGACTGCGACATGGTTCCTGAACCTAACCTCATAGAAGCTCACGCCCGTTGGCACCACGTAGCCGACCGGGCACTCACCTTAGGCTTTCGCCACCACGTGGACTTCGACGGGATCACGCCCGGCGACCTGGCTGCTGCTAGTTCAGTGGAGGAAGCCGTAGCGGGACGCAGCGTCTCATCACCCCAGTGGATCGAGTTCCACATGAGCCGCACCAACGGACTCACGTCAGGAGACGACGACCTATTCCGCGTCGTCACCGGAGGCAACCTTGGGGTCCGGAGCGAGTTCTTCGAAGAAATCGGCGGCTTTGACGGCTCGTTCAACCAGTGGGGCGGCGAGGACACCGAAATGGGCTACAGGGCCTTCAACCGGGGCGGGCTGCTGGTGCCTGAGAGGCAGGCACTGGCCTGGCACCAGGGCGAAGGCGCTTCAGGGCCCGACCCGGCCGAAAAAGAATCACAACTACAACAGGCCCACCGCCTGGCTCACCTGATCGCCGAGAAGGGATTCAGAAAGTCACTGCCGGGACGCAGCTTTGAGGTGCCTATGGTCACCGTGGCAGTGGACGCCTCGGGCCGCACCTATGAAGACGTCGCCGGCCAGGTCGAAAACGTGTTGGCATCGGGCTTCCACGACCTGGTCGTAGGGGTCTCAATCCCCGCCGACCACCCCGACGCGGTGCACATTGAACGCCAGTACGGGCCCGACCCGCGAGTCGTAATGTCCAAAGACCTGCTCGCTGACATACCCGATGCCGCAGTCCGCCTGGAAGTGCCACCGGGGATAGACCTGACTGTAACTGACGTGGCATCACTGCTGCGGGGCCTTGCGGGAAGGGGCGTGGTGCGCTCCAGCGTTGAAGGAGTAGGTGAGGTGCGCATGGCCTACACCCGGGCACTGCGCCGGGCATCAGATGCGCGAGCGGTTGACCGGTGGGCGACGGCGGCGGAGTTGTTCGGTGAGCGGGAGATGTCAGCTGAGGCGCTGGGCCTTTCTGGTCGTAGGACGCGGCTGGCAAAGGCGTTCAAGCCGGTCGACAACCCTCCGGTTCTGGTGCTGGCCGCCAAGGTGGGCCGCAAGCTGTTGTCGGTGCGTTCAGCCAATGACCTGGTAGCGATGATTCGCTGGACTGTCCGGGGGTTCGCCAACGTGGCACGTCGCGCAAAGCTGCGTATGTTGCGCAGGCGCGATGCCCGCCGGACCGAGGTCGCCGGGCGCGTGGCACTTGTCGTGCCCGGCTGGGTGCGCCTGGCCGGTAGTAGCGGGCATCTGCCAGGAGCAGTGGCGTGGAGCGGGTCAGCGGCAAAGAAGAACGAGGGCTGCGAGGTGGTGGTTGCCGCCCCCGATGCGGCTGTCGCCACGTTGGATGACGTAGATGTTCCAGTGGTTCATCTGGGGGCCATCTCGGGCATTCCCCTAGCTGGACCAGTGAACCATCTGCAATTCAACCCCGGTGGGTTCTTACCGGTGGGTTCTGGTGCAACCGTTGTCGACCCACCGGAGATGGCCTGGCCCGAGGACCGCATTCGCAGCGCCCGGACAGCACTCGGCGTGCGGGTGGAGCGCGTGGACGGAGCAAAAGCAGCAGCCCGCCTGCTGGAGTTGACGGCTTCGGGCGTGCCGGTGCTGTTGGGCGACACCGAGGGTGCCGCGCACTGGCTGGGGGCCGATCTGGTTGTCGCTCTGGCTGGCATCGACGAAGAGGATCTGACTGATCCCACCTTCCGCGAAGCAGTGTCGGTGGCCCAGCGGCGCATCACGCTCAACACACATTCACTGCCGGCACGCCTAGCCCAGGTGAGGGCCGCTGCCGGCCTGCCGGTCCAGCCTGCACCATCGGTGTCAGTTGTGGTGTCAACCAACCGCCCAGCACTCGTTGAGCGCATAGTGGGGATCCTTGCCGCCCAAGACCATCCCAACACGGAACTCATCTTGGCCCTGCACGGCGATGGCTTTGAGGCCCACGACCCGGTGACCTCCGATGGCCTGAACCTCAAGGTATTGCGAGCACCAGCCGACACTGTGTTCGGTCATGTGCTGTCGCAGGCCAGCGCCATGGCCGAAGGCGAATGGGTAGCCAAGATGGACGACGACGACTGGTACGGCCACGAACACCTATCAGACCTTGTCTTGGCTGCGCGCTATTCGGGTGCCGACCTGGTCGGCAAGGGATCCGAGTTCGTCTACCTGGAAAGCTCCGATGTCACACTGCGCAGGAGCCTGGGAGCCGGTGAGGCACCAAGCCGTACGCTCAGCGGCGGGACGCTGCTTGTGAGGGCAGCGGTGCTGCGTGAAGCGTGTGGTTGGCGCGGCATACCCCGCGGCGTCGACGCGGCACTCATAGACGACGTGGCCCGGATCGGCGGTACTATCTGGCGCACACATCCGTTCGGCTACCTGTTGCGTCGAACCACCCGCGGCCACACCTGGCGTATCGACGACAGTTACTTTCTCCGCCAAGCCCAGCATCAGTGGCAGGGCTTGGACCTGGGGGTGGCTGGTGTGGCATCAGCAGAGGAGTTCGACGACTCCTAACTCTTCGGCAAGGGAGTCAGGTCGCATCCTCAGAGCTGTTGGCTGTGCCAAAGCGTACGGCGATGGAGGCACCCGGGCCCCTTCCCAGGATGACAGCGCCCCCAGCGCCTTCAGCTATTTGGCGCACGATGTCAAGGCCCAGGCCGGTTGAACCTCCACCGCTGGACCCGCGAGCAAAGGCGGTGGCCGAGGTAAGGCCGGTTCCCTCGTCTGTCACAGTGAGGGTGGGTGGTTGGGTGGTCACGGTGACCGTGAAGGCGGTTCCAGCGACGGTGTGGGTGAGTACGTTTTGAACCAGGTTGTCGAGCACTGCCAATACGTTGGCTGCAGTTACACCCACTGGCACGGGATCATCGGGTCGCGTCATGGTGGCTGAGCGGTCCTGAGCGGCCGAGACCACCTGCCAAAAGCCCATGCGTGCTTCTACGACTTCGGCCAGGTCGGAGCTGGCGGCACCGTCGCTGTCGCTGCGGCGCACGTCTTCGATCATGGCGGTAACGGCTCCCTCCAGGTGCACCACATCAGAGATCAATGCAGCCCGGTCCTTGGGATCCTTGGCAGATTCGGCTTGAAGGCGCAGGGCAGTCAGCGGGGTGCGGAGGCGGTGTGAGAGATCTGCAACGCGTTCACGTTCAGCTGTCAACAAGTCCGTTAGACGCTCAGCCAACTGGTTAAAGGCCCTTCCGCTCTCGACCACCTCCGGCGGGCCGCCTGGTGCAACGCGGGCACTGAGGTCGCCGTCAGCCCAGCGATGGGCAGCATCAGAGAGGTCACGCACTGGTCGCACAATGGTGGCGGCGAAGCGGTCTGCCAGTGGCACAGAGCCGATGACCACGAGCAGGCCGAGGGCGGTGAGTATGAGCCACGAGGATGTGACGCCTTCTCGCAGGGTGTTGTTGTCGACGAAGGCAGTGACAACGATCAGGTCACCACTGTCACCAAAGGTGACCGGTACTACAGCGGCTGCTCCGCCATCCACTTCGGCAACCACCGAGCCAGTCATTGCCAGTTCAAGGGCTTGTTCGATGGGAATGTTGGAGCCAAGGACAGTTCCGTTGGAGAGGAGGACCATCAGGTCAGGTGAGCCGAAGGAGGTCAGAATAAATTCCACCTCGGTGATGCCGGGAATGTTGCCGGTGGAGCCCGCCACAGCGGCTAAGGCAGTGGCTACACCGCGGGCATCTGACTGAGCGCCAGCAATGGCCCTCAGGCGGGCCTGGGAGTGCACTGAGCGGCCCAGCGGGACGAGGAAGCCCACAGCCAACATGACTGCTAGGGCTACAAACACCCATGCCAGGCGCCTGCGCATGGGTTCTAGTCCCGGTTTCCGGGGTCTGAGAGGCTGACGCCTGCGCCGATAACGGTGTGCAGATAGCGGTGTTCGTCATCGGGGCGTTCGCCCAGCTTCTTGCGGATGGTTGAGAGGTGTACGTCGATGGTGCGTCCCTCGGTGCCGGCGGGAGCCTTCCAGACGGCTGCGTGCAGTTCGTCCTTTGGTACGACGGTCCCGGGGCGGGCTGCCAGGTAGGCCAGCACGTCGAACTCCTTTGCTGTGAGTTCCAAGGCGTTGCCGTTGAGGCTGGCCCGACGGGGGCCGAGAAGTATCTCGAGGCCACCCACGGCAAGCATGTCGCCGGTTTCGGGTGGTCCTCGGCGCAGGAGCGCTGTAATGCGAGCCGAGAGTTGCGGGCCTGAGATGGGTTTGACCACATAGTCGTCGGCACCCCCGGCAAAGGCATTCAAGATGGAAGTTTCATCCTCTCGGGCAGTCAGCACCAGTATGGGTAACTCGGAGACCGCTCGGATCATCTTGAGCAGGTCCAGGCCGTCAAGGTCAGGTAGTCCCAGGTCCAGTACCAGGGCGTCGGGCGGGTCGGCTGTGAGGGTGCGCAGGCCTTCTAGACCAGTTCCCTCGCTTTTCACGGAATGACCGTCACGAGCCAGGTGGTTGCAAACCAGTTCGCGAATGCGCTGGTCATCCTCGATCACCAGAATGTCGGTCATTTCTACTCCTTCGGGCCACTTTTTGAGCTTTCCCTCACCAGAGGATGGCATGGCGGCCCACCTGTGACGATACTTGTGGGTGCATGCGAAGGATGTTCGTTGTGTTGGTGTGGGTTGTGGCAACTATCGGGGTGACCTATGTGGCTAACGCTGCGGTCGAGTTGGTGGACCTGCAGGTGTTCCCCCAGGGGGGCCGTATCGAGGTGCTGGCCAGGGCCCAGCCAACCCCCACCACCCTGCCGCGGATGAGGGCAACGACTACTCAGCCGCCGGCTGCTACTACGACGGTTGTTGCGCCTGTGTCGACCACGACTACTCAGCCGCCGCCGACTACTCAGCCGCCGGCTGCTACTACGACGGTTGTTGCGCCTGTGTCGACCACGACTACTCAGCCGCCGGCACCGCTTGTCATGGCCGCCTCGGTGCTTGCTGACGGGCGGACCGGGGTCGCGTACCGGACTCGGTTGGTGATAGACGATTCAGCTCCATTTGTCTGGCAGGTCGAATCGGGCGACCTTCCTGCTGGACTGAATTTGACTGCTGAGGGCTACCTTGAGGGAACGCCAACCGGGTCGGGTCGGTATGTGTTCACTGTTAGTTCGGTCGGTGATTCAGACCGTATTGGCAGAGAGGAGTACTCGATCGTAGTTCGGGAGTACAGGATCGTCTCGGCCCGTGGTGGCTCAGCCACTGTGATCGTGCAGGGAAACTCGGTTGTCTTCTTTTCGGCACTCCAGACCGAAGGCTTCGATCAGGCTGTGTTGGTGAGGGGCGGCCCGATAGTGGTCGAGGTGCAGTTCCTGCCCGGGGGTGGAGATGACACCTCCTGGGTCCGCTGTGAGGCCACAGACGGCGTGGTCTGCAGCCACGGGTAGAGCTAGATGGATGCTGGATGGTCCGATTTTTAGGGGTTTTCAGCCTCAGAAACCGTATTTTACGGTTGCTTTACATCGGCTTTGCAAGGTATCGACACCTGCCTCGTCGGTCGTCTCTACCCTTTAGGGCAACGAGTGGGCTGCCTTCTCTGAGGGGGCGGGCAGCTCGGGTATCTATCAACAACTATGGAGGCAACATGCTTTCCCATTTGAAGCGTCGGTTCGGCGTCCTCGCAGCGGTAGCTGTGATGGCGGCGTTGGTACCGACAATCGTGAGTTCGCCGGCTACGGCAGCTCCAGCAACCACGGCGATCACCACCGTCGGCTCGGATGCGACCTACGCGGCTTGCCCGACAGGTGCTGCTCCGGCTGCTGGTTTCACCGACACCACATCTACTGACGTCGACTGCATCGCCATGTTCGGCATCACCACGGGTACAACGGCGACGACCTATTCGCCCAACGACTCGGTGACCCGCTGGCAGATGGCCCTCTACTTGACCCGTGCACTGGGTCCGGCTGGCGGCACGCTCGGTGCAGGAGTCGACCAGGGCTTCACCGACATCAGCGATAAGTCTGATGAGATCCAGTTGGCCATCAACCAGATCGGCGAGTTGGGTATCTCAAACGGCAAGACTGCTACCACCTTCGCTCCGGATGACAACGTCACCCGTGAAGAGATGGCGATGTTCATCGAGCGGTTCCTTGAGAACGTTAAGGCCGGTCCTGGCGGCCAGTCTGACGCTGACAATGCCGCTGGTTTGACAGCCGCTCAGGTGACCTACGTGAACAGCGACTGCGCCGGCACCACTGCGTGTACTGGCAAGTACAACTACACCGATATCGATGCCGGTTCTGTCACCGTTGAGGGTGCAAACGCCATCAAGGAGCTCTACGACATGGGCATCCATGACGGAGTTTCGGCAACTACCTTCAACCCCTCGGGTGATATGACCCGTGCTGCAATGGCAACTTTCATGACAACGGCATTGGATCAGACCAACGCACGTCCTGAAGGTCTGTGGCTCCAGGCCAGCCTGTACACCAACGCTGGTGCACATACGCCGACCCTGTCGGTAAGTGACCGTGACTCGAGCTTCGCTGCAATCGCTGATACTCCGGTGGACGTCTTCTACTGGACGACCTCGGCTGTTGTTGGCAACGCAGCGTTCTTGTCAACAGGTATCTGTGACGATTCAGTTGCAACGGGAGCGTCGATCACCAAGTGCTACATCGATACCGGTGAGCCGACGACCAACGCCCTTGGAAACATGGTGCCGACGGCCGTGCAGACTGACCCTTATGCAACCATCTACGAGGGTTCTGACGTCTACTACGCGTGGACCGCAGCAGCTGGTACCACATATGACAACGACGTCAACGGTACGGGCACCGACTACAGCTCAGTCACCGTGGCTGCGACTGCCGCTGCATCTGAGACCAGGTGCACAATGGACACCCCGGCCAACACGAGTATGGCTGGTGGCGTGGCGACGCATGTGAGCAAGTACGCTGCTGTCACCACCATTAGCTGTCAGCTGACGGACGGTACTGCTGCGACATCAGGCAATGTTGCTACCCCCCTGCGCAAGGTCAAGATGGACGTAGTCCGTACGTTCACTGATGACATCCTCAACCTGCAGGACGGGAACGTGACGATGGCGACCTCGGAGATAGGTCTCACCGACGCTACTGGCGCGGTGTCGTTCACCATCACAGGACCTGCCAATCCGAACACCGCCGTCGGTGTACGTCTCCCAGCCCGTGGTGTGTTCCTTAAGAAAATCCCAGTCGATAACGTCCGGGTGGTCATTCAGCAGAACATGGGCAATCGCGTTGAGAAAACTGATATCTCCATTTAATATCGGCACGTGCACAGAGTTATTGGAGTTGACGTCCTCATACCCCATCGCTGTACCTGTCCGGCGCGGATCTACCACGACGGTGGGAATATCGGTCTTTTCCTTGTGATCGGCGGCGCGCCAGAAGATGATGGGATGCGACTCGCGAGCATTGTGGCCGAAGTGCATGATCATGTCGCATAGCTCAATATCATCATAGGCAAGAGGTGGCGTATCAGAACCAAGCGTGGCGAAATAGCCGGTCACGGCCGAGGTCATGCACATGCGGGCATTTGCCTCAATGGTATTCGAGCCAAGCACCCCCTTCATAAACAGATTTTCCAGATACTGACCTTCCACGGTGAGCTGGCCAGAACCGTAGAGCGCGATGGAATTACCGCCGTGGGTCTTGGCAAAGTGGACAATCTTGTGCGCCACCATTTCCGAGGCCTGGTGGTAGGGAACGCGCACGAAGTGCTCCTCGTCAAAGGAGCCTTTACTGTTGGTGATATATCCCAGATCACCGTGCCCGGGCTTGTTCCACTCGGCCCATACATCTTTTCGCACGTAGGAGTCCCCCTCCATGCGATCAACGTACATCGGCTCAGCGGCTGTTAAGCCCTTGATACACTGCAGACCGTAGTTGGTCGGGTGTTCCTTGTCAGGGCGCATCGAAACGATCTTGCCATTCTCGGTCAGAATGATGGTTCCGCAGCCGACGCCACAGTACGGACATTGTCCCAACGCCGTACCACGCTCGGTACCGGCCGATGAGGCGGCTTCGAGTTCGGGGTTATGTCCTACAAACAGGCCGGCCCCGGTAGCAGATCCCGTTATGAACGCGCTGGTCTTGAGAAAATCTCGCCGTGACAGCTTGTTCTTAATGCGTTTCATGTCGGATTCTCCGTTATTGTGCTGCTAAAGTGCGCATATAAACAATGATGTCGTCGATCTCTTGATCGGTCAGATTGGCTAGAGCATCCGGGCCACTAAATCCGCGCATGCGAGTATTGCTCCTGCCTTCCTTGATGGTGATACGAAGAAGCCCGTCTGACACTTTGTCTAGGTATCCACGCTTACCAATTGCTGTGCCCGTACCACCGGCAAGATAACCATCCCCCTTGACTCCGTGACAGGTTGCGCAAATCTGCTCGAACCAGAATTGACCCAGCCGAGGATCACCATACGCCGGTGGCTCATCGTCCACTTCAGCAGTTCGATCGGGCAACTTTTCGAAGGAACGAAGGTAGGCCAAAATAGCTTTTAGCCGCTTGCGCCCAAGATGGGCGAACGGTGGCATACCTGTTCCAAAACGCCCATCCCGCATTGTGCTCATAAAGTACTTGTCCGTCGTAAGACTGAGCAATTCCGGGTTGGTCAGTGACGGCGCAAAACCCGCCTTGCCGATAGCATCAGGCTGGTGACAAAACACGCAGTTCGCCAAGTACAACCCTTCACCTTGTTGCACCAGTGCAGGATCTAGATCGGCTCGAACCACGCTGATCCCACCCAACAAGATCAATATCAGCAGCATACTTACATGCACGCATCTCATTCTATTCATTTGCATGCTCTTTTCCCTGTTGTGTTTTCTACAGATGTTTCTCGTACTTTCTGCAGACCTGTTGAGATAATTCTGGCCATCCCTAGTAGTCTTGCTCTCCAGTCGGAGGCTGCCACATGCCAGCGTGACAATCCACACAAGGAACTTCTTCCTTCTCGATCCGGTCGTGCTCGGCATCAATAAACGCCTCCGGCAACTCGTGAGCGATACCCTTGTGACAATCGATACAGGTTTTGCCGCTCTGCCGCGCGTCGAGATGGCGCTCGCGGGCAACCCTTGCTTGTTTGTTCAGGTCCATGGACTGTTTGCTGTGGCAGTTTCGGCATTCCCTGGAGTCTGTTTTCTGCATATTCGTCCAAACTGTTTCGGCTAGAGACCAACGCTTGTCGAGGAATTTCTCGCGCGTATTGATCGACCCCAGTATCGCGCCGAGCAACTCGTTGGTAGAGGAGACCTTTCTCACCGTCATAGGCCACCAGTTTCTTGGCACATGGCAATCCGGACAAGTTGCCCTGACTCCAGAACCGTTCGAGTCGTGAACCGTTTTCTTGTATTCTTTGAACACGTTGTTCCGCATCTCGTGGCAACTGATACAGAAACTCTCGGTGTTGGTAAGGACCATAGCCCAGTTGAAGCCGCCCCAAAGAATCACGCCCAGACCAAACGCACCGGCCAGTACCCATAATGGCCAGCGTTGTAGCAACCAGGCCAACCTGCCGAATATTTCCACAAAACACCCCTCGGTACGGCACGCTATCGGAATGATAGAAAAATTTCACGAACACGCTAGTTTCCATGATCTAGCTCTGATCGAAAACTTCCTGCAGCCCTAGAATTCTTAAACTAGGACCTGCGAGTAACTTGTTCTTCCATTCTTCCAAACTGACTCCGACAGTTGAGTTTCAGAGTTTCTCTATACCACCAGCCTCATAGCAGTAGGGTATTCAAACTATCAGCACCTCATCAACATAGAATTGATCTAGCACAATCTTATTTGAGACTAAGATCAAAAGATCGCCAAATGATTAATAAAATGCGCCTGAAACACAAACAATCGGCTACGGCTCAGTCGCCTCAATGGCCATACCAAATCCATGCTGGATCCACACCTCACGGGCAGGACTCGAGTTCAGATTTGATGCCAGAGAACATTTCAAGATCGACACGCCATATTATT
>MPMF02305024.1_pt1 | contig 10281 bp, 10 predicted proteins | sample 1617271 | NCBI WGS metagenome assembly MPMF02 (sample SAMN05944812, study PRJNA350692) | marine metagenome | biome: marine; feature: ODZ; material: water; isolation source: 120 m water sample prefiltered with 30 um filter, filtered on to 0.2 um... | place: Pacific Ocean | collected 2012-04-09... | reverse complement strand
GTTCTGGCGCCCGTGGTCATGTCGACTTTGTCAATGCCACATCACAGCAGGTACTGGCAGCAAGTTACCGTTTTTTCGCCCAACGGGGTTCAGTGTTTGTCCTCAGTTCACTCTACGAGCCCTTCGGCCTTGCGCCGATCGAGGCAGGGGCATGTGGACTGGCGGTAGTGGCGACCCGGAATGGTGGGCCGAGCGAGATATTCGCCGACGGCTCCGGGGTGCTGGTTGACCCGGCCAACCCTGCCGATATTGCCGAGGGCATCGCCCGAGCGCTGAAGGATCACGGTCGCTATGCCGAACGCATCCGCCACCGTGTGCACTCAACCTATACCTGGGAGCGTACCGCAGAGTCTTATCTGGCTGTCATCGAGGCAGGTTGCCGTAGCACCAGTACCATGCGCAGCAATGCCATCGAACTCGATGCATCGGTGCCACTTAAGCGTTATCTGGCCAGACGCGGAGAATAATTACCGCATTGTTACTGTGGGGCGGTATTCACGATCCTGGCCGAACATGCGCCGGTTCGCCACCACAATCCCATCACTGGTGCGGTGATAGCGTACCGCGTCGCTATCGGGATCCTCGCCGATCACCGTACCGGCCGGTATCTCGCAGCCATTGTCCAAAATCACTTTACTGAGCCTGCAATCAGAACCAATGACGCAGTTCGGCAGCGCCAGGGTCCCCGTCAGCACACAACCTGATGCAACTTTGACATTTGAAAAAAGCAGAGTCCGCGTGAGTTGTGACGAATCGATGACACAGCCACCACTCACCATCGAACCGCTGACACTATGCGCATCCGGGGCGCCTGTACCGATGAACCTTGCCGGCGGCAACTGTGCCTGATATGTCCAGACCGGCCAACGTGGATCGTACAGATCCAGCGCCGGCTCGGCACCGGTGAGCTCGATATTGGCCTGGTAGTATGAATCAATGGTACCCACGTCACGCCAGTAGCTGTTGCGTTCATCGCTCGCGACCATGGAGAAAGCCTGCACCTGATCACCGGCTTCGATTGCCCGGGGAATGATGTCGTGGCCGAAGTCGTGGCTAGAAGCGACATCCTCGGCATCGTGCTGCAATTGGTCCGCCAGATATTAGAGCGAGAAGACGTAGATTCCCATACTGACGAGCGCATTCGATGAATCCACTCCCAGCGGCTGGGGATTATCGGGTTTTTCCTGAAACGAGACGATCCTGCTGCTGTCGTCAATGCTCATCACACCGAAGTTTGATGCCGATGCCAGGGGCACGGTGTTACAGGCTACGGTGAGGTCTGCTTTGGTGGCGACATGGGCCGCCAGCATCTCGCCGTAGTCCATTTTGTAGACATGATCGCCTGGCAGGACCAGGACGTACTCTGGGTGGTGGCTGGCGATGATATCGAGGCACTGGTAGACAGCGTCCGCAGTACCCTGATACCAGACATCCTCCTCAACCCACTGTTGCGCGGGCAGCAGTTCTACAAACTCACCGTACTCACTGCGCAGGTTGTTCCAGCCCTCCATGATGTGCCGAATCAGAGAATGAGACTTGTACTGTGTCAACACGCTGATACGGCGGATTCCGGAATTAAGGCAGTTCGACAAGGCGAAATCGACAATCCGGTACTTGCCACCGAAAGGTACAGCTGGCTTGGCCCGCCAATCAGTCAGCATCTTCAGGCGGGTGCCGCGCCCCCCGGACAGAACCAGGGCGAGCGTATCCCGCGTAAGACGACTGACGAACCGTGTGCCGGGCGTGCCGCTCATGGTGCCTCCATGGGTACGGGTGAACAATTGTAACCAAGAAGCCCAATCAAAGGGCAGATTGGAATCAGGCTCCGCCGGAGCCTGTCATCTACAAAGGAAAAATCAGGATTGTCTGCGCTGGTGCAGATCGGGCCTACCCATATTTGGAACAGTCATCAACGACAGATACAGCCAAGTGGCTGATTTATGGCGTCCCCAAGGGGATTCGAACCCCAGTTACCGCCGTGAAAGGGCGATTTATTTTTCGATAAATCAATGGATTGAGTGGTTTCTGTACCTATTTATGAAGCACAAGCTCCCCTTCTTTCAGGCCCTGACCCAAACCTACGTTAATTGAGAATTTGTAAGCACGATAAGATAAAAAGAGGGATAAAATGGGACAAGAAACTTGTGACTATGAGCGATATATCCATCTCCGGACTGTCTGGCCAACTTCAAGGATCTGGTTGGCGTTTCCAGCGGTCAAACCGACCTGGACCCACGGATGAGCGATCCTAAACCGCCTGCTATTGTCCCGTCGCTGAGAACCCTGGCGATGCCAGCTGACGCCAATCCCAATGGCGACATTTTTGGTGGCTGGCTGATGTCGCAAATGGATATGGCCGGCGGCATACATGCCTACCAAGTTGCCGGTGGTCGGGTAGTCACGGTGGCTGTAGATGCCATGAGTTTTCACCTTCCGGTTCAGATCGGTGACCAGGTGAGTTGCTACTGTGTTACACGAAGAGTCGGTTCGACATCGATCGCTGTTACAGTGGAAACCTGGGTCAAACGTCGTCAAAGCAGTCGAGAAGAAAAAGTCACTGAGGGCACTTTTACCTTCGTCGCTATAGATCGTACTGGGTCGCCTCGGCCGGTAAAGCAGGGCGTTTGAAAAGGATTTGAAGCCCGTGGGATTAGATGACAGTTTTCTTTGTCTTCAGGCTACCTAATTTGCAGTCACTTGGTAATGGCAGGGAAACGGTTGCGAACGGTACAAGTATTAGGGGGTCATGCATCAATCAAGACGACGGGAAAATACTCGCATCTGGCCCCGGACTATCTTAAACCGGCAGTTGTAAGCCTCTGACACGATTTGCCAGTATCAGTAACCCCTTATATTCACCTAACTTATTGTTTTAATGGCGTCCCCAAGGGGATTCGAACCCCTGTTGCCGCCGTGAAAGGGCGGTGTCCTAGGCCAACTAGACGATGGGGACGGGACCTGGTGGAGCCGGACGGGATCGAACCGACGACCTCGTGAATGCCATTCACGCGCTCTCCCAACTGAGCTACGGCCCCGGAAAAGCGCGCTATTCTGCGCCGTAAACCATTGACGGTCAAGCATTTGACGCGCTGCGGCGATCGATAAATGCCAGTGCACGGTTAATCCGCCCAAGGGTCCGCTCGCGACCGACAAGCAGCAGAGTCTGATCTATGGGCGGGGTGGCGGCAGTACCTGAGACCGCCACCCGAAGGGGCTGGGCCAGCTTACCAAGCTTGGAGCCTGCCTCCGCCACGGTCGCGTTTACTTGTTGGTGGATTCCCTCAGCCGTCCAGTCACTCATCTCTTCCAGACGCACACGCACATCCTCGAGCATGCTCTGAGCCACCGGGCGTAGATGTTTCTGTGCGGCACCGGTATCGTAGTCTTCGAATTCCCGGTAGAAGTACTCCGATCGGTCGACCATCTCCTGCAGTGTCTGAGCACGTTCCCGGAGGGCTTCCACAACGTCCGCAGGATCCGGCCCTTCTGTGATATCGATTCCCCGTTGGTCCAGGCATTCGACAAACAATGACACCAACCGATCAGTGCTCGCCGCCTTAACATAATGCTGGTTTAGCCATTTCAGTTTGTCCAGATCAAAAGCAGAGGCTGCCCTGTTCACGTTCCCGACATCGAATGCCCTGACCATCTCATCGACCGAGAAGACCTCCTGATCTCCGTACGACCAACCCAGACGGACCAGGTAATTCAACAACGCTTCGGGCAGAAACCCGTCATCCCGGTACTGTAGTACGCTGACTGCGCCGTGGCGCTTAGAGAGCCGCTGACCATCCGTACCGATAATCATCGGCACATGAGCGAATACTGGAAGTTCAGCACCCAACGCTCTGAAAACATTGATCTGTCTTGGTGTGTTGTTCACATGGTCGTCACCCCGGATGACGTGGGTGATCGACATGTCAATATCATCGACCACGACCGAGAAGTTGTAGGTCGGACTGCCATCTGGGCGGGCGATCACCAGATCATCCAGTTCGTCGTTGCTGATCAAGACGCGACCGCGGATCACGTCATCGAACACGACTGCTCCGTCCGGAGGATTCCTGAAGCGGATGACCGGCTCAATTCCGGGGCGCTCCGGATTCTGAAGATCACGGCAGTGTCGGTTATAGCGTGGCTTGATGCCCTCTGCACGCTGGGCTTCTCGAACCTGGTCAAGGGTCTCCCGGCTGCAGTAACAACGATAGGCCTGTCCTTTATCCAGCATCTGGTTGACGACTTCTCGGTAACGGTCAAACCGTGCCGTCTGATAGATCGGTCCTTCATCCCAGTCGAGACCCATCCAGGCCATGCCATCCAGGATGGCCTGAACCGATGCCTCGGTAGAGCGTTCGCGGTCGGTGTCCTCGATCCGCAGAATGAAGGTACCACCGCAATGGCGGGCATATAGCCAGTTGAATAGCGCCGTGCGGACGCCACCGATATGAAGATAACCCGTCGGGCTGGGTGCAAAGCGAGTACGGACAGACATCAATAACGATTCCTTGAAAACCGGCGCGGGATTCTAATTATAATGAGGGTTCAATGCACACAGTTGTACACCGGGTATTGAATCGCAGGGGCGCGTAGCTCAGGGGAAGAGCACTGTCTTCACACGGCAGGGGTCGCAAGTTCAAATCTTGCCGCGCCCACCATTTTCTTTGCGTAATTTCAACGACATAACGCGGCGCGAGTGACAAACCAGTAAATCGTATTAGATAAGGCAAAACTGGGGGTTATCCCCAGTTTGCCATCCAAACGTTATCTAACTCCTAATTACTGGAAAACTTCAGTGATCTTTCGAGGGGACGAGATGGTAGACCGTGTGCCTCTGCTTGGAACCAGATATCAGATACCGCATTACTTTCGCGCCGAAGTCAGAAAACGTGGGCGAATATTCTGCTTTCCAACTAGTCTCTTGATAAATCTTCTGGTGATTCTTCAGACCCTCAGGAGTGGGGTAGATTTCCACGATAACATAATAAACATAACCTGCCTGGGGCGGGCTTCTAGTAATCGAAAGACTAACGAGATTGTTTTCGTTATCTGGTCCCAGCGGATGTGTTTCTTTAATCCAATTAGCCCATTTTTCTGTCGCTCGATCCACTTCTTCTATTTTTTCGACCGGTACCTTAAAAACTCCACCCCAATTTGTCTGGGGAGAATTATCGCCAGCATGAACTTGTGCGATTGCGGAAAAAACAAGACACCAAAATGATATAAAAAATATTCTCATGTTTTTGCTCCATACCTATCCAATAAATCGGAAATCGTTTAACCAGAATATTTCTATTCGCCAGGTTTTGAGTAGCTGCCAGTGGCCTCTGCCGCTTTTCGCAAAATGACATCTATGTCAATAGTTTCAAGAATATCCATTTGAGAGATTACACCGCCCTCGACAACCACACACTTGAGTGCGTTGATTGTTTCAAAATCGGGTGCATCGACGATGCCTATAATGTCATAAATGCCTCTTGTGAAATCCATGCTGTGGAACGTCACGCCTAGCGATTCACAAAGTTTCTGTATAACTGGGATTCTATCTTCATCGAGATTTTTCATTCTCGCTGACGCATATTCCCTAGTTACATTTGCCAACATAAAGTACCTTGCCATGTCACATCCTCCAGATAGTGTGTATTTATCAATATGATCTTTCAGGATAAACAATCATAACTCTATTTAAGAAAAAGGTGTGGTAAGGAGAGTCAATTGTTTCATCACAGTTCTCCATAGCCTGAAAGAAGAGATAACTCAAATGTTAACAAACCTGTCACAAACTTTTGCATGGTTAAGATCACACTGGACGTAGTGCAAACCCCAAACCAATCCAAAAACAAGACAAACAACGGATAGGCCAAATATCAACTTCACCAATCGTGCCTTAGAGGGACTTTTGGCTTTTAGTTCATCGTAGCCTTTAAAAAACAACTTTATTCCAAAATCACTATTGGAACCCATGGCGTTGGCCAATTTTTCGAGGAATTCCAGTACTGGATCCAAGATGGAAAGGAAGAACTTCGTTAGCCTCCACATGGCACTGATATTACCCGAGATTTGAATGAAACAACTCCTCGTTGAACCGGCACAAGTGAAGAAGAAAGAAAAAAAGTTGGTCGCTGTGATCTGACATGATAGTTTTATACAAGGGGAATGGGTCGAGTATGAAGCGCCCAAACCCACTGATAGTTTGGTAACGACTTACGGCTTGCTCGTTGCCAAAGATCGCCAGTGGCTTACGTTGGCAATGACGTTTGTTGCCGGCAAAGCTCCGTACTGGGGCTGCCTCTGGTCGATACCAAGACGGAACATTCTATCGATTCGAGAGATCGAGAATGTGCCTGACAAGCCGGAGGCAAAAAGAGAGGTGTTAGATGGACACCGAAATTGAAGATGTCTGCTTTCGTGTTCTAATTTTTTAGTTGATGACGAAAAACCTCGTTTGAAAACTTTCCAATGTTGATCAGCCCCCACCAAGTGGTCCAGTTTGAATGTTAGTGCATGATTGGCCTAAGCACCATCGGGATGATGGTTTCAGGCGCCGGTGGGCGGTAGCCCAGTGCACTATGTGGTCTCTTGGTGTTGTAGTGTTTCCTCCATTGCTCGATTATGATTTGTGCTTCTTTCAAAGTGTAAAAGACTTCTCCGTTTAGAAGTTCGTCCCGCAGTCTGGCATTGAAACTTTCGCAATAGCCGTTTTCCCAAGGTGAACCTGGTTCGATGTATGCGGTCTTTGCCCCGACAGCTGCTATCCAGTTGCGAACGATTTCAGCTATAAACTCGGGCCCATTGTCTGAGCGAATGAATGACGGAACACCGCGCAAGATGAACAAATCCGTCAGGGCATCGACAACATCTGTTGAATTCAGCTTGCGCTGCACTCGGATCGCCAAGCATTCACGGCTAAACTCATCAAGGATGTTCAGTGTCCTTAAAAGCTCTTCCGTCATCGGTGCGGTGATGGACGAAGTCATATGACCAAACGTGGTCCTTACGTTCGGGCTTGAGCCGAATACAGGAACCATCATTAAGCCAAAGTCGGCCTCTCTTTGCCTGTTTCATTGGCACTTTGAGCTGAATATCGGGATACGAGACTCACACCGATCACACCCGCTTCTCTTAAGTGTGAATTCACGATCCTGAACCGTGTCCTGACCCTAGCAATCAAGGATTAGGGCATCGCCCTACCCCAGAACCGAGTACAAATGATCTCCTTGCCCAAGCCGGATAAGGCCAGGACCAGACGTTTAGAGGCAGGAGAAGAGCAGAAACTGGTATTTGGTTGGAATGCGGAAGTCGGCAGATGGAGGCTCGCCAGGTTACCACAGAGTTCGTTAAAAACTAGACACTGAGAACAGCCAAACCGTTTCTAAAGAAACGTAAACAACTAGCTTTAATCGACCGGCCATCCTGGCCGGTTCGCGATCTTTGTTACGCTACCCTTTGTTAAGTCTACTCAACACCCTTTGTATTTCTTACGAATACATTCACGGGCGAGGTCCTGTGCGGCAGAGATTTCGGCAGGGCTCATTCTTTTGGCGACCAAGTCTCGCAACTCACCCGCGCGCTCACTTCTATTGGAAGCAACAACGTTAAACCACATATGGGCATAGACATAGTCCTTGATGACACCTTCTTTTCCATTTGCGTACATCATACCCAGAGTCCACTGGGCATTGGCATCTCCCTGTTCGGCAGCAAGGGTAAACCAACCCGCTGCTCTTTTATAGTCCTGTGAGACACCAAACCCTTGGCGGTACATCTGACCCAGGTTGAACTGGGCTTCGGCATGGCCCTGTTCAGCAGCAAGGGTGTACCAACCCGCTGCTCTTTTATCGTCTTGTACTACACCAAATCCGTTGTTGTACATAATACCCAGATTGAACTGGGCACCGGCATGCCCCATTTCCGCTAGAGGTTTCATTTCACGCAGAGCGGTTTCGAAATCCCCACTGTTGGCAGCAGCCAGACCCTTTTCGTAGTCAGCACCCCAACTTGTTCCAACGCCTCCCAAAAGAATGGCAAGGGTCAGACAGATGGTGAGGGTTATGTTTTTCATCTATCTAGACCCTAGCAATAAGCTCTACTCAACGCCCTTTGTATTCCTTACGAATACATTCACGAGCAAGGTCCTGTGCCTTTTCGATTTGGGTAGGGGTCATTGTTGTTTCAACGATGCCTCTGTTTATAGATACGGGAATTGCTCCAGATGATTCGACAATATACCTGACAAGCCGGAGACTACAAGCGGCCAGTAGGTCTTGAACTACCAGCCTCTTTTGGTCAGACACTAATCGAATTAGGAATTCGTACGTCTTAATCGGGACATAGGACGTAGATTTTCTTGTTGAGAACTAGTTCCACTCCCAGATTTCCCACGTTGCGTTTCCACTCGCATCGACATCCCAATCGTAGACAAGCGCTTTTCCGTTAAGGCTGGACAGTGACGGTGCAGTTGATTGAACATAGGTTACACCTCTGAATGTGGATCCACCGTCCGCCGTGAAGGCCCCAGCTCCTGTTGCTCTAAATGTGCCAATACCATCCTGCGCCATAATGACACCGGCATTAGGGCACTCTCCATAAAGACTACCATCCGCCAATACATTGGCTTGATATGTTGCCATCATTTGGACATCACCGTCTCCTAGCTTTCCACTGCCTTGAGCTGACACCTCAAAAACAGGTCTGGAGTCCACAGCCGGCAGAGTCTTTACGACTGCAACTGCTTGCAAAGATCCAACTTTATCACCCAACATAATTCTTTCTCCTTTAGGTAGTAGTGTGTAAACTGATATCTCGTAATGATCGACGACGAGATATCGGTTCACATATTAACAATATGGCCCACCAAAGAGAGCTATCACATAAACACTACAACTGAAAACATCACTCGTACAACCATAATGAAGATCCCTGCGAATTCCGTTCAGCCTAGTACTGCTTTCCATCATGACCTGATGGATGCCAAGACCAAGACACAAGTCATAGACGTGCTGTGCAGGCGGGGATCGAGCCAGAGATAGTTCAGCGATATGCCTGAAGGGCTTTTCAAAAAACTGGAGAACTTCAGATCCCCTTTCTCATGTGTAGTTTCGCCAGGTTCAGAAACTCCTCTTACCGCGTAGCTCAAGGGAGGAGCACTGCCTTCACACGTCAGGGGTCGCAAGTTCAAATCTTGCCGCGCCCACCATTTTCTTTGCGTAATCTCAACGACATAACGCGGCACGAGCTGCGCCGCTGTCGTTGAGTTTCCTCGGCTGTCACAAATCGGTCACAGCGAGAACAATGCAATGGCCACAATCCGCAATGTGTGGAAACGCCACGATTGCGGCTCAAAAAGCAGGTTACAACAACCATTCAGCCGCTCAGATCAGGTGTCGACTGAAAAACCAATTCAAAGATGAGATCGACAAAATACACCGATCCATCATCACCGATGCAGTCCCTAACGTACTCAATCAGATCATTCACCTGGCAACGGCTGCAACCAGAGAACCGGTTCGTCTACAGGCTTGTCGTGATCTTCTGGATCGGGCCGGCTTTAAACCGACCGAGAAGATTTAACAAACCCACATCGAGGACGACCGACCACTCGAAGAGCTGAGAACGGAGCTGGCAGAGTTGATGGGTGAGGCCGAAAAGCCAGAAGTCGAGCACATCCCGAAGAACCTCAACTGATACGCCAAGAAGAAGGTGTCAGCTATTGGGGCACCTTTCCACTCTTTCCCCTGCCTGTAATTCCCACTAGAATGAACTAGGACAAAGGACGGCAATGATGGAAAAGAAATGGTTTTGGATTCCGGAGTTGATGGTGGTACTGGGGATCATTGGGATCCTAGAAGGCGCAAACGCTCTTTATCCGATAACAGGACCAATATACCAATATCTGCATATGACATTTGACCCGCCTACGGCGTGGGTACCAGGCACGAAGGGGAAGGACGCTTGTTGGAATTACGTCTATGCAGATAGGGTAGGAGACGGAAACGGTTGGGTTGAGGGCGAGAATGAGGACTCTAGACGACAAATTCCCGGTAGGCAGGACTTAATCAGGGAGTTGGCCGACGCAGGAATTGTCAATGCTTACAGCCCCAATTACTCCCACAAAACAATAAGGGAGGCGGTCGACGCAGGAATTGTCAATGGTGTTGGCAGACCAGAATACCGTAATAGCGAAGGAAGCGGGTGGGGGACGGAGATTTTATTGTCGATAATTTGCTACACAGAGGGCCACGATCCGCGCACTGGTGAGTCCCGTTGATGCTCTCCCGACAGGGT
>MPMF02191612.1_pt1 | contig 10284 bp, 6 predicted proteins | sample 1617271 | NCBI WGS metagenome assembly MPMF02 (sample SAMN05944812, study PRJNA350692) | marine metagenome | biome: marine; feature: ODZ; material: water; isolation source: 120 m water sample prefiltered with 30 um filter, filtered on to 0.2 um... | place: Pacific Ocean | collected 2012-04-09... | reverse complement strand
TGGACGACATTGTCTCCGCCCTCGCGACGGACTGGCAGGACCTGTTCGGCGATGAGGGCGAGAATCCATTCTCGGGCCTCTAGGGAACATCCCCGAGGGCGACAACGAAGTTACGGCAAGAACAGAGACCTCTTACGCCTCCTGCCCTTCCTGCTTTGCCTCCACAATAGCGTTCGATTCGCCCGCTTCTTGTGGACTTTCTGCGCGCTGTTTCTGTTTGATCCGCTTCTTGATTTGGCGTCGGATTTCCGGGCCGTCAAGATAGCCATCACCATCAGTATCGACATCCGAAAATTTGGATTTTAGTCGTGGAGCCACCTCATCGGCGTTGAGCCGTCCATCCTTGTTGGCATCAAGTTTCATGAGCTGTTTTGCCATGTGCCCGGCGATATTGCGAGTTTTTTTATCCTTACCGCCTTTTTCATGCTTGCCGCCTTTGGTGCCGGAATCCTTACGGGCATGTACCTGCTTATATCTGGCCGCCATCGCCGCCTCTAGTTCACCAAGGTCAATTGAGCCATCTCCGCTCGTATCCACCTGGGAAAACTTTTCCCGACGTTCGGCGGGCATTTCTTCAAGAGACACTTTGCCGTCCCGGTCCCGATCAAGTCGAGAGAAAATCATTTTCCCAAAGGCTTTTTTCATGGCCTTCTTTTCATCAGATCCAAGTTTTCCGTCGCGGTCGGTATCAAACTTCTTTAATTTGCCATGATACCCATGCCCACCATGCGGGTGCCCTTTTCGAGACGCATCCGGCCCTTTCGACTTAGGGCATTGGCATTTCGCACTGCTACATTTCGTGCAGTGTGAATCCTTTTTCTTGTGCCCATGAAAGCTGTGCCCGCCATCCTTCTTATGACCGCCATCTTTCTTATGCCCGTGATGCTTCTTATGCCCGTGATGCTGGGGGCGTGCTCCTGGTGGCGGTCCGCCACGACGCACCTCCACCTTGCCCCCTTCAAAGACGGTCACCTCAAGATTGATTTTTACCACGGGTGCCGGTTTGGGCGCTGCGGTAAGCTGCGAACCGACAGAGATGCCCAGGAGAAGCACGGTTGAAAGAGCTAGAAGTTTCATCGTATGTTTCCTTATCTATTTAAATGGATCGGTGTGCGCTAAAACCAAAATAGCATCGCCCCAAAAACACTGCCCCTATGCCTATTTTCAACAGTTCAGCGGCAACTGTCAATGTATTGCCCGATCGGCACCCGGTATGGCCCACTGGCCCTTTAGACGTAGTGCCGCTGCCTCTCTGCCCCGCTAGGCCCTACACTTCCGTCGCCGTCGCGGCAGGCAGGTGAGCCCCACGAAGAGGAGCAGTGCCGCTGCCGGCTCGGGCACGGCATTGGTGCCCATGTCAAAAAGGCTGATCTCCGGATCACCGTATAAATTTGCCCCGACATGGTTGTGCCAGTACCAGCAACGCCCGTAGAGAGTGCTATCTCGCTTGAGTTCCATGAGGGCCTGCCCCACCGTCAACGCATCGATTCCTACCCGGGAAATATACCCGTAGCCTAAGCCGGCAATTCCGGAAAGATGCGCATCGGTGGTCAGATCGACTTCAGAACCAGGTCCATGTGAAATCTGCGTGAACCCAACGGTAGCAATCGCGCCGTTGATCAACAATTCGTAGCTGAGATTATTCGTATTGGAGGGCACAGAATTAAGACAGGAAGCCTGCCAGGTAATCACGGGGAAATTGTCGTCAAGCAACGCTGCTGTCGGCACATCCATTACCGCAGCGGCACCAGTGCCGCCACCATGCGTGAGCCAGGTAACGATACCAGGATTGGTTGCATCCCACCCGGCTTTAACATTGGGGATACTGCATGTTGTCGTATCGGGGGGGTCGGGAAGCGTAATGCCGGCCGAGTCGTATACTCGATAATCTGAAAAACCGTTCGGGGCCAATAGGTCGTCTTTGATCTGCTCGCCATAAAAAAGCCGGTTCGCGCCCTCGGCGGCGATTAGCGCAGAGTTGCGCCAGGAAATATCCTGTTGCGTCTGATAGGCCATCGTCTTCTGCAAAATATGATCGAGATCCTGCACGCTCTGGCTGAATAACGAAGGCTGATTCGAATCGCCATAGACAGGAATACGTCCGGGGAACAATTCATGATTGCGGTCAATGCCGCCCGCACCAAAATCACCCGTAATCGTGCCGAATTCGCCGTATTGATTGTCGCCGTCAAGATCCCAGTTCCCGTTGAGGGTCGCGTAATAATAATCGGACGGGACCTCAATCGTCGAAAAGCTGCAACCGTCATCCTGATTGCGCGGATAGAGTGACTTCATCGGCACCGGACCCACGGATGATCGCGGGTCACCAATGATCAACAGATAATCGAGTTCGTATTGGGAATCCGCACTTTGCAGAAATGTCCGCAGCGCCTCCGAGGCCGCATCACCGGTGAGTCCCACACCGCCCCAGTCCGATTCGTCGAATGTGTGGACCGAATAACCGCGCTGCGCTTTATGATTTTCAAACGCAGTCAGTTGGGTCGAATTAGCGCGAATCTCTCGCGTGGTAACAATCCCATACCCGGCGGCAAAGAGATTGGTGCCAAAGAGAAGGAAGAGCAGAAAGCAGGAGACGGTAACCGCAAACCCGATGGCAAGGCGGTGCGAATCGGTTGTGCTCTGAGCGGACCGGCTCGCCACCAGCAGCGGGGGCGGAGTTAGGCACGCGTGCGAGGAAGAGTGTCGATTAGATCGGATACAATTCATGAGCCGCCCTTAATGCCGGATGTGTACGGCGAGTTGTGCAAAACAAATAACTGGCCCCAGATCACATCGCAATGCTGCGGCGGGAGGGGACTGGCCATGGCAATTCAATACAAGCGAATAAAGCCCTGAAAATAGGGCCTCCGCTTCGCCAGCCAATCTATTGGAGCTATTCGTTATTTGCAAGGATTTTGGAAATTATTTTCCCCGGAATCCCCTAAATATCCTTTCTTTACAGTCAATGATCCTCCTACTACGGTGAAAAATAGGCATTCAGGTAATGTGTCGGTGTCCCAGATCTCGAAAACCACCTACTTTGTGGCAAAATCAACCGATTTTCATCAATTGTCCGCTTAGAAATGAAAAACGACAATCTCTTAGGTGTAGGCTGGGGGACTGAATCCAGGGACTGGAGGCAACCGGTGCACCGCATATCGAACAATTCTTTGCACAACAAAAAACAGACATCGTCCAGCGCGGAATCGGTCTCCAAAAAAGAGAACCGGGCAGTGCAATCCCGTCAAAGCGGTCCGCTTCGATTTCGTCTCGATACCCCCTTGCCCCTGCCGGGCCGACCCCTTGCTGAGACGGTCTTCCCGTACGATTGCCACTGCCTAATTCGCGCTATTGCGCGACCGGATAGTGTCGATTATCCGCCAATTATCGAGGTGCCCCCAAAGCGGGTTTCCCGGTAACTGGCAGGTGCCAATCGCATCGGGGGCACTCTGCGGTTGGTTGCCATCGAGAGTGAATTCCTGGATAATGAACGGCATCTACCACCGACCGGTGGGTCGTTTACATTGCACAGAACGTGAGGGTTTTTTATGAGCGCTGGCCTAATTGTCCTTATTGTCCTCGCCGCTGTTTTTGTCCTCCTGCTGATCCTGATTATTTGGGTGATCGCCACCTACAACAGACTGGTGACATTGCGAAATCGCTTCAAGAATGCATTCGCCCAAATCGATGTGCAACTCAAACGGCGCTACGATCTGATCCCGAACCTTGTTGAAACAGCAAAGGGCTATATGGCCCACGAGCGGGAAACCCTCGAAGCGGTCACCCAAGCACGCAACATTGCCCAACAGGCTGGCAGCGCCGCTGCCGCAAAGCCGGGTGATCCTGCCATTATGCAGGCGCTCTCCGGGGCCGAATCGGCACTCGGGGGTGCATTGAGCCGGCTAATGATGGTCGCTGAGGCGTATCCTGACCTGAAGGCAAACCAGAACATGCTTGCACTTCAGGAGGAACTGACTTCAACGGAAAACAAAGTCTCCTTCTCCCGTCAGGCATATAACGACGCGGTCACAATCTACAACGTGCAGCGCGAAGTGTTTCCTGCTGTGGTGATCGCCAACAGCTTTGGTTTCTCCGCCGCCGAACTCTTTGAGGTGACCGAAGACAAAGAAAAAGAAGCGCCCAAAGTAAACTTCTAATCAATTCGACCTGCTTCAAAGCAACGCTTGCAATAATACCCGCCGCATGCCCCGCACTCGGCAATAGCGTACAACTTGAATCTTCATGGCGAACGTAAATCGGAATTAAGACCGCCCATGGACTTTTTTCAGCGGCAAGACAACGCTCGTCGCAAAAGCGCCCTGCTGGTCGTCTATTTTCTTTTCGCCGTGATATGCATTTCGCTCTCGATGTATCTCGCTGCCTGCCTCATTTCGCCAGTTTTAAAAAACGCCATCGACTCCAGTGAGACCTCCCATTACCCTTTACCGTCTAGCAGAGTTGACCGGAGCGGCGATGTTGCTCAAGGGCACGAGTTTAGTTTCTGGCAGCCACACCTGCTTCTTCTCGTAGGGGGCGGGACGCTATTGGTGATCGGCCTCGGCAGCCTCTATAAAATTGTGGAACTTCGTGGTGGCGGGGCGACGATTGCGACCATGCTCGGTGGAAGGCTCATCCAGCCCAACACGACCGACCCGGATGAACGTCGGTTGCTGAATGTTGTCCAGGAGATGGCGCTGGCGTCCGGAACCAATGTGCCACCGGTATACATTCTCGACGATGAAAAAGGAATCAATGCGTTTGCGGCGGGATATTCGCCCGCCGACGCGGTGATCGGCGTCAACCGCGGAACGGTCAATTACCTCTCTCGCGATGAACTGCAGGGGGTGATCGCCCACGAATTCAGCCACATTCTAAACGGCGACATGCGGACCAACATTCACTTCATGGGGGTACTTCACGGAATTCTCCTGATTGCGGTCATCGGTTTTTATGCAATCCGCTTTGGCGGGCTTTCCGGCGGGTCGCGCAACAGCAAAAATAATTCCGCTCTTTACTTCGTATTGTTAGGAGTCGCCGCGCTGATTATCGGTGCAATCGGTCTTTTTTTCGCCCGTCTGATCAAGGCCACGCTCTCCAGGCAGCGCGAATATTTGGCAGATGCCTCTGCCGTACAATTTACGCGCAACCCGGATGGTATTGCCGGGGCGCTCAAAAAAATCGGCGGACTCTCCCTCGGATCGCGGATGACCGCTGCTGATGCCGAGAGCGCCAGCCATATGTTTTTTGGAAATGCCCGCCGTGAAAGCTCGCTGATCAACTTTTCCACCCACCCTCCCCTCGCAGAACGAATCCGTAGAATCGAACCCGCCTTCGACGGCAAATTTTCAAAGGCGAAGCGGTACCGCGAAAAACCGGGCGATTCTAAATCGTCCGCAAAACGAACAGCGGCCCGGGGAGGCAACTCCACCGGTTCTCTGCGGCCAGCTAAAGAAATCCTCGATGGACGATTTCCGCTGACTGCTGCGGTCGTACTCGGCGCGATCGGCGAACCTTCGCAACAGCACGTTGCACAATCGGGCTCGCTGCTCGCATCGCTGCCTGAGTCAGTACGCAATGCTGTCGAAGAGCCTTTTACCGCCCGAAGTACGATCTATGCACTTTTATTGGATTCAGATCCCAATATACAGAAAAATCAACTCGCCATTATTGAGAAGCACGAAGATGCCCATACCGCAAAGCTCTCCGTCGATCTCTTTGGCCAGTTGAAGACGCTCGACGAAGAATACCGGCTCAGCCTCGTCGAATTGGCGCACAGTGCGCTTTCTCATCTATCACCGGATCAGTACCGCAACTTCAGGCAGGTGGTCTCCTCGCTAGTGGAGGCGGACCAACAGATCAGTCTTTTTGAGTTTATGCTGCAGCGGGTGGTTCTCGAGCGGCTCGACCGCCAGTTGCTCGGGACAAAACCTCCCGCAAACAAATACCGCTCGATTGCACCACTCAAGAAGACCATCTGTCAGTTGATCTCTGTGCTGGCACACGCGGGCAGCGACGAGGACTCGATCGCAAATGGTGCCTATGACAATTCACTCCGATTACTTTTTCCTAGCGGCGAGCTACCCAAAATGCTCGACCGGGACGACTGTACGCTCCATCTGGTCGATACGGTGCTCGACAAACTTGCGCAAAGTTCGCCAGCCATTAAGAAGCGGCTTCTGGAAACTGCGATCGCGTGTGTGGCGTCCGACGGGCAGGTCACCCTTGCCGAGGCAGAACTCGTGCGGGCAATTGCCGCGAGCCTCGATTGTCCGCTGCCACCGCTAAGCCCCGGACCGATCGGATCGGGTTAGAACACAGTTGGTGCTGCTGCCAATTTCATCTCGCGTGAGCGGCTAAGCTCGATAGAGCCCCAACAATCTCATGGGGAGCTGTTTGCATCCAAATGGTTCTCAGGCCACTGCTAAAATGAAATCTGCGCGCCGATTGCAATTGTCCATTTGCCGTTTGGCGCGAGAGGCTCTACGGTCCACGTCCGAGACACTTCCTAACGTCTGCTATCCTTCGCGACGTGTTCGCCATCGCCCTCCACTGAGAACTCACTATCATTCACCTTAATCATCATTGTCACTTTGGATAACAATAACCTCATAGTCCCCGGCCTTGGAGTAGATCCGGTAACTCAGCGGTTGATTGCGAAGAACTTTCCAGAACTTGTTGAGGGCAGGAATAGTATTGATCTCCTCTTGCACTTCCTCACATCGATCGTTGGCTTTTTTTAAATTGTTCTTTGCGGCCTGTACTTGCTTCCCAAGAACGTTTTGTAGTCCCTTGCGCTTCTGTGGGTTAAGGTTGGGAGGAATAGCCCTAAACCTAGCCAGTGCTATTTGTAAGTCTTTCTGATCATTTTGCACAACAACTTGTTTCTTTTGCAATTCGTTTAATAGATTGACCTTATGTTGCTGGATTTCCCGACTAGTAAAAGGCCTCCAACTCCTGCGAAGTTTATACTGCCCGTGCTGTGAAATCACGACCTCGCCACCAACCAAATCACACTTCCAACGGAACTTGGCATTAAGGAGTCCATCGTTTCCGCACTCCCATCGAACCGGTCGGCTAACGGGAACAGGATCTTCTGGAAAAGGGCATTCGTTATCAAATGCCGCTGGATTAAGTGGTACAACCTGAAACCACAACTCTTCAAATTCTCCGATTGGGGCCGGTTCAAATGTTCTGCTCTGCGTTGCGGTGGTGTTTGTGATTCTAATGCCACGGGCCCTGTTGGTTCGTGGTGCGTTGAGCGTAAATGGAAACGCCTCCCCGACTTCCACCTCACGCAGGTGCATGTTGTACGTTTTAGGGCCAACGGAAATTTCGAGAACACTATTGTGCAGTGCTGCACGTGCGCTTGGCGGCGACGTCGAGCCCCAGGCGAACGCAAGCTTCCCATCCTTTGCAATGAGTTTAGCCACTGGTTCCGGCAGCCCTTGAATTCCAAATTTCCAAATATCGGGTTCAGAACCAGGCAATAACTGCAGGCCCAAATTTTCAGCATAATCCGGTAGTACCAGTGCGATATTGAGTTCCACGTTATCGGGAACGCTGAATGTATCGAGGAGACGTTTTTCAGTTTCACCGTGACTATAGTCCGGAAGAGAGACGCGGTCTGGAATGGACACCCTTGCGACAGGAAGCGGTTCCGGCTCGTGTATTGGTTCCGGCTCGGGTATTGGTTCCGGCTCGGGTATTGGTTCCGGCTCGGGTATTGGAGGTACCGGCTCGGGTATTGGAGGTTCCGGGTCGTGTATTGATCCCGGCTCGATTGGTGGTGTCACCGGCTCGGAATTCATTAGTAGCAATAAAAGCATAATAATGCCGCCCGAGGCGATCACAGCATACACGGAAATATATTTCATCGCTGAAGCTCCAAAACATGATTTGAAGCGAGAATGCTTTCCGCAGCATCCTCGCCGTTATTCGATGGCACATGCCGACCGTTGGCATGTGCTCCCTTAGCGCCACAACATATTCCGCTAGTTGGAGTACTAGCATTCACAAGTCGCCACTGCCAGGCAATCACTTTAACGCCCTTCTCTTGTTCTCGTCTTAAATCTAATCCCAGGAATATTGTCAGCAAAAGTATCCGCCTCAACATGTGGCCAAAGGCCACTCTGAATAATGACAACCTTATAGTTGCCCGCCCTTACAAAAACCCGATAACGCACTGGCTGTTTGCTTAACTGTTTCCAAAACTCACCTAAGACTGGAAATTGCCGTCTTTCATTCCGCTTATCCCAATACCGTTGGCGTAATTTACGAGACCTATTTTTGCCATAGGCTGTTCTAAGTCTTTTATAGTCACTGAGGATATCCTCCCAATCTTTTTCAAGACGTGGGAGGGTGAGAGGTTTCCATTCATCTCGAACACGATACTTCTGGGATTGGTAAATCGCGATCATGCCATCGGCGGGACTACACTTCCAGGTGACGGCGGCATGAATTAGATCGCCATTTCCACAATGCCAGGTGATCGGATGCATAATGCCTTGCGGCGGTGAGGGAAATTCGCACCTAACAAAAGGGGCTTTCGTTGTATCAAGAGGTTCCGCCTGAAACTCAAGTGCGTTGGAATCTGGGAGATTGCTCACTCGAAATTCCTTATACTGTTCAGCACCGCCCCTACTGATCCTGAGGCCAGCGACAGGATCACTTGTTTTAGAAAGAACAGTGAACGAGAACTCCGCACCAATATGAGGTTCGCGAAGTTGCATTCTGTGCGTTTTATTGCCAACGGAAATTTGGAGCATGCTATTGTGCAGTGCTGCACGTGCGTTTGGCAGCGACTCCGGGGCCCAGATGAAGGTGAGTTGCCTATCCTTCACGAAAACGTGGGCCACGGGACTAACGAGGCTTGGCGTAATGACATCCCATTCGCGGGTTTTTCTCGTCGGTACCAGCTGAAGACCTGACGCCCTGGCATAATCCGGAACGAGCAACTGCAGATCCAGGACAACTGTCTCTGGGATATCAAAATGCGCATGGAGCACTTTTTTCATTTCGCCAGAACTAAACATTGGGAGCGATGTTTTTTCGGAAAGTCGAAGATTAGGGATGATCTTCAGTGGCGGGGAAATAACAGTAGCATCCGACTCCTGGGTAGCGAATGGATTCTCAGTTACGTCCGGCCCTTCGGTAGCGAACGGATTCTCAATTACGTCCGGCTCCTGAGAATCGAACGGACTCTTAGAAGGAGGCGGTTGTGGAATAGATGCGTTGCTCAAAGCAGGAGCAGATGGGGAGTCGCTCTGTTCGGCCAATGGCGGCTTCACCGGGCTCATGCTGAGCACCAGGATCAAAAGCAACACGAGGCATCCACCGATCCCAAAAATATGGGCGCGAGAAATCTTGGATTTTTTTCTGGGGGCTACGGTTGGCGGGCGCTTAGGTGAAGCTGTTTTTAAACGGATGGATGGAGGATCTATTGAAGACACAGTGAAATCAGCGATAACGCGAGAAAACTCGCCAGAATCTTCTTCCGGGTCATTTGCTGCCGGTTGATTTTTCTGGTTCGATCCTTTTCGTTTGCCTCCTTCAACGACTGGAGGCGCGATTGAATGTCCTCCCCCGGCAAGGTTCAATTGTTTGTCATACGTTGCCTTTGGATCGCGACTCAGAAGCACACCGCGGGCGGCATCTATTTCCTGGATCAATCGTCGTGCGTCCGCGCCATACTTTTCTGACGCTACGAACCGTTTCAAAAATGCCTTCCGTTGGGCAGACGCAGAGGAAATGACATCAGGATCCGATTCAAAAACAGGAATTCCCAGCAAACGATAGTGATTGGCCGGTCGCTGTTTTTTCGGTATGCCTAACCATTTATAGTAAGGATCAAACGGAGTGAACATTGTTCTGCCCGACGCGAACTTTCAAAAAAAGATTTGCAACCAAGATCGTATTAGAATTGCTCTATTCTTGTTTTATTGAAGATGAACCAGTTGCTATTGTTCCCCGGCGCATGAAAGCAATTTGTTTCTTTGAGGCAAAATAGCAGTACACCAAAAAACACTCTCCTATCCCAATTGCGCCCCCCCCAGTATAGCGGCCCAAGGAAGGGTATCAAATACCGGACCGCTTGCCGAATGCACGTGTAAAGCCTACATAAATATACGAATATTAAGTTCACAACCACGCCACCCCGTCGTTGGTGTATCACGTGAGATGTTTCGTTCCACCGCCCGCAATACGACGCGAACAATACAAATCACTTTCGATGATATGTTTGAGGGCATCTAAGAAGTTGGCCGCCACGAGTCGGGCGATTTGTTG
>MPMF02347453.1_pt1 | contig 10286 bp, 9 predicted proteins | sample 1617271 | NCBI WGS metagenome assembly MPMF02 (sample SAMN05944812, study PRJNA350692) | marine metagenome | biome: marine; feature: ODZ; material: water; isolation source: 120 m water sample prefiltered with 30 um filter, filtered on to 0.2 um... | place: Pacific Ocean | collected 2012-04-09... | reverse complement strand
GTCCACAACTGTCAGTTGCTCCCTCTCTGCCGTATGCTGTTTCCAAGCTTGCCTGCGAAGCCTGCATCCGGTCGTTTAGGGACAAGGGTTACTTGGGCGGTTACGTGACCCTGCGTCTCTTTGCCGCATATGGACGGTTTGAAGCTCCACGGAGACTTTCCACGCGATTGGTTCGGTGGGCGGCGGATGGAGCGCGCGAGGCATTTGAGATTCATGGTGATGGTGAAAATCTTATCGACATGATGTACGTGAGCGACGCAGTTCGTGGCATAAAAAAGGTGATTACGTCCGAGGTTTCCGATGAGGTGGTCGACTTTGCTACCGGGAAACCGTTGAGCATTAACGATTTCGTGCAGCGCTCAGCTCAGATCCTGGGCGTGCAAGGGGCGCCGGTCAGGCACGTTGGAGAAGCGCCCGGATACCAGGAGTTCATCGCTTCCAGCCGCAGGATGGAAAAGCTGTTCGACTTCAAGCCTGAGGTCCCCCTGGAACAAGGGTTACTTGAGCTGAAGGAGCATTTAATCACCGCGGACAACCCACAATGAGATCAGTAAATCGCAAGGATTTTGCTAGTATCAGGAGGCTTCCAGAGAGAGGATGAAGGTACTCTCAGTCGTAGGAGCGCGGCCGCAGTTCATCAAGGCCGCGGTACTCAGTCGAGTTCTGAGCCGATCGCATCATGAAGTGCTTTTGCACACGGGCCAACACTACGACGATTGTATGTCCGGCCAGTTTCTCCGTGAACTGGCGTTGCCTACCCCGGACTATGAACTTGGGGTCGGCTCGGGGACCCACGCACAGCAGACTGCCAAGATGCTAGTAGGAATCGAGGAAGCTATTGTCCGCGAGCAACCCGACGCCATGGTTGTTTTCGGTGACACAAACTCGACGTTAGCGGGGGCTTTGGCTGCCGCCAAGGTCGGCATTAAGATCGCGCACGTCGAAGCTGGCTTAAGGTCGTTTAACCGCAGCATGCCCGAAGAAGTGAACCGTGTTTTGGTGGACCATCTCTCGACATGGCTTTTTTGTCCTAGTGACTCCTCGGCGAAGAACCTGGAGACGGAGGGAATTTTTCAAGGTATCCATGTGGTTGGGGACCTAATGGCCGAGGCTATCGAAAGCGTCTATCTACTTGCGACAATCCACCGGGCAGAAAACACAGATGACCATGAACGACTAAAGCTTTTGTTGGTCGCGCTTGCGTCTATAGAGGAAACCGTTGTACTGCCTATTCATCCCCGAACTAAACAGGCGATAGGTGGGACAGGTTTGGCCGAGTTGTCTGGCATCCAGTTCATTGATCCAGTTGGTTACGCGGACATGGTCGCGCTTGAGCGTAGTGCACGTATGATTCTCACCGACTCCGGTGGTGTACAGAAGGAAGCCTATTGGCTGGGGGTTCCGTGCCTCACCCTGCGTGAAGAAACCGAATGGACAGAGACGGTCGAGGCGGGTTGGAATGTTCTAACCGGTGTCGATGCCCAACGAATCTTAAAAACTGTTCGAATGTTCGAGCCTCCCTCAGATCGGCCAGCTTTGTATTCCGAGGGTCGAGCTTCAGATAGGATCGTTGCACTACTAGAGAGCAACGGATGCTAACAGTGCTCAAGACTCCGAAGCAGCCAGAGCAAACTTCTACTACCGATGCTGCGGTTGATCTCGACGTACGGGTAATCGAGATTGAACCATCTCGCGGGTGGGAGGCGTTAGATTTACGGGGAGTTTGGGAGTACAGAGAACTTGTGTGGTTTCTCATCTGGCGAGATATAAAGGTCCGGTATAAGCAGGCTTCATTGGGCATCGCATGGGCGGTCATTCAGCCGGTCATGACGATGTTGGTGTTCACCTTAATCTTCGGCCGGCTTGCCCAGTTGCCGTCCGACGGTCTTCCGTATCCTGTTTTCACGTTTACGGCGTTGTTGCCCTGGCAGCTTTTTTCGGGTGCCTTGACCGGCTCCTCCAATAGTGTTGTCAACAGTGCTTCCCTTATAAGCAAGGTCTACTTCCCGCGTTTAGTGATCCCGATTGCATCGGTTATGGCTACCTTGGTTGACTTCAGTATCTCCTTTGGCGTCCTTCTTGGTTTGATGGCTTGGTACGGCATATCGCTTCGGCTTGCCGTCGTTGTGCTGCCTCTGCTTGTGATGTTGGCGCTCACTATCGCGCTGGCAGTGGGCCTATGGGCTTCGGCGTTAAATGTTCGCTACCGCGACGTGCGGCATGTGATGCCTTTTGTCGTCCAGTTCTGGCTACTGGCCTCGCCCGTGGCGTATTCGACGTCGCTTATCACCACCCCCATGTGGCGAGCTGTTTACAGTCTTAACCCAATGGTTGGTGTTATCGAAGGATTTCGCTGGGCTGTCTTAGGGTCCACGCCGCCTTCCGTCTTGGTGGTTCCTTCAGTATTGGTAACGGCAGTCTTGTTCGCAGGGGGCCTATTCTTTTTTAGACGAACGGAAGCCAGTTTCGCGGATGTGATCTGATGCCATCGACAGCCATATCAGTTGAACATGTATGTAAGCGTTACGACATTGGAGTGTCGGACGGAAACATGTTCCAGTATGGCTCGCTGCGGGAGAGCATGGCTGGCGCTGCCTCTTCAGTATTGCAGCGATTGCGAGGGGGGCGTAGTGATCTCGAAGTTGGCGTGGACCATATTTGGGCGCTCGATGACGTGTCATTTACTGTCAACAAAGGCGAAGTCATTGGCATCATTGGGCGCAATGGTGCTGGCAAGAGCACACTTCTGAAAATCCTCTCGCGGATCACGAAACCCACTAGCGGCTACGCACAGATATATGGTCGCCTTGGGTCATTGCTCGAAGTTGGTACAGGGTTTCATCCCGAACTAACGGGCCGTGACAACATTTTCTTGAACGGTGCCATGCTCGGGATGCGTCGACACGAGATCAATCAAAGGTTCGATGCGATTGCTGACTTCTCTGGTATTGCCAAGTTTCTTGATACACCCGTGAAGCGTTACTCGAGTGGTATGTATGTGCGTCTTGCCTTTGCAGTTGCGGCGCACCTTGAGCCTGAAATTTTACTTGTAGACGAGGTGCTCGCAGTTGGTGATGCAGAGTTTCAGAAGAAGTGTCTTGGGAAGATGAAAAGCGTTGTGGGGCAGGGGCGTACGGTGCTCTTTGTGAGTCATAACATGGCCGCTGTGAAGTCGCTATGTGATCGAGCGTTGCTGCTAGATGCGGGTTCCGTCGTTGCAGAAGGCCACGTGGATGAGGTCGTTGAGCGCTATCTTGGCCTCGCTCGAGAGATTAGACCAGGCGGTTCCATAGCAGAAGACGCCGTTCGTTCCGGAACTGGCGAAGCTCGTTTCCGGCACGTGGAATTGCTTACTCAGGACGATCTTCAGAGCGACGAATTTTATTTTGGACAGCGAATTCGTGTTCGAATGACAGTAGAGGTAATGGAGAATGTCGAACGGGTTGCAGCGGGCGTTGTCATCGAAAGCCTTGAGGGTGAGAAGGTTGCTTGTTCGTTCAGTACAGATTGCGACATGGATCCATACACACTCTTACCAGGTTGGCATGTTCTCACCGTAGACATCGACCTTACGTTGTTGCCCAGAACATACACAATTGGTGTCTATTTGAATCGGACCGATGGATACGATCTGGACGTCGTGACAAGGACTGTACAGATGAATGTGTTGAACGTGGCGACTACGGGACGTGACTCATACCCATGGGGAACGTTGCACGGATACGTTCGGGCGCCTTCACGATGGTGTGCACCAGAGCCGGTCGACCCGAAGACTGTTGGCAGCCTCGATCCGGAGGACTCGTCGACCAAACCTGATTGACAGGAAACTCTTGAATCTACTGGATAAAAAGATCGTTGTGATCGGAGGCGCAGGCTTCGTCGGCTCACACATTGTCGATCAGTTACTCGCGGAGTCTGTTCGCGAAATCACGATCATCGACAATTTCGTCCGTGGCTCGCAAACGAATCTGACGGCTGCCGTATCCGATCCTCGCGTCCGGATAGTCGAAGGTTCCATCACCGATTGCGAGTTCCTTGATCTCACGCTAGAGGATGCCGCAGGAGTGTTTCACTTGGCAGCATTGTGGCTTTACGAGTGCGTACATGAACCAAGGGCGGCACTCGAGGTGAATGTTGACGGTACATTCAATGTTATGGAGTCATGCAGGCGGGCGGGAGTGCAGCGGGTCATCTATTCGTCTTCAGCATCAGTGTACGGCGATGCGTTGTCTTCCCCGATGACAGAAGCCCATCCGTTCAACAACCGGACGATGTATGGAGCGACGAAAATTGCGGGAGAGCAATTTTTCCGCGCAGGCTACGAGCAGCATGGAATGGAGTACGCTGCCCTTCGGTACATGAATATCTATGGGCCACGGATGGACGATAAAGGTACATATGTCAGTGTAATTGTGAAGGCGCTTGATCGGATCGAGCAGGGGGGATCGCCAATTATTTTTGGTGACGGATCCCAGGCGTACGACTTTATCTACGTGCAGGACGTAGCTCGGGCGAACATCCTTGCTATGAAGAGTGAGGTGTCTGACGAGGCGTACAACATTGGTTGTGGGGTTAAGACGACGATCAACGAGTTGGTCACGCAGTTATTGGTACTGACGGGTTCTACATTGACACCCGAGTATCGGCCACAGGAGCAGATGTTCGTCACGAACCGCGTCGGCAGCACGGAGAAGGCAACCGACGACCTCGGGTTTGTCGCGAGTGTTTCGCTTGAACAAGGATTGCACTCTACGGTCGGGTGGTGGATGCAGGAGCGACAACAGCACCCTGAGGTACCAGGCACGTGACGGACGCTCGCATGCAAATTCCAATTACAAAGCCGCTTTTTGGCGACGAAGAACGTGCCAACATTCAACAACCGCTTGAGAGTGGCTGGGTCGTCCAGGGACCATTTGTTAAGCAGTTCGAAGATCGGTTTGCGACATTCGTTGACGCTCCTGATGCTGTTGCAACTAGCTCCTGCACCACGGCTTTGCATGTTGCTCTAGTGGCGTTGGGCGTTAAGCCAGGTGACGAAGTGATCGTGCCGGCGTTCACATGGATTTCGACAGCCAACGTAGTCGAATATTTGGGCGCCCGCCCGGTTTTCTGTGACATCGATTTGGAAACCTTCAACATCGACGTTGGATGCATTGAATCGCTTGTTACGCCACAAACGGTTGGCATTATCCCGGTTCACCTGTTCGGACTACCTGCCGACATGGCGGCCATCGTGGCTCTGGCAGACCAGTGTGGCTTGTGGGTCGTAGAAGATGCGGCCTGCGCGTTTGGCGCGAGGTACCACGACCGACATGTAGGTTTGTTAGGGGACGTTGGCTGCTTCAGTTTCCACCCTCGAAAATCAATTACGACGGGTGAGGGAGGGATGATAACGACGTTACGGAGCGAGCTAGCAGAATTATCTCGAAGCCTGCGTGATCACGGGGCAACAAGGTCCGATCTTGTACGCCATGAGAACCCTGAGTCGTTTTTGCTCGCCGAGTATCCGCAACTCGGATTCAATTATCGTATGACCGATATCCAGGCAGCTGTTGGTTGCGCGCAGATGGATCGTGCGCCGGATATTTTAGCCTGCCGTGCGCAAGTCGCTAGTCGATACAATGAGGCGCTGGGTGAACTGAGTTGGCTCCGTCGACCATCGATGCCCACTGGATATGTTCATGGTAACCAGGCGTACGTTTGCCTCTTTGCGCCGGACGAGCCGACGCCGTCCAACGTAGAAATACTGAGTCGCGCTCGCAGTGATTTGATGAGGAGCCTTGAACAAGCTGGCATCGCGACACGTCCAGGTACTCATGCGCCAGTCCTGTCCGACTACTACGCTCGGAAGTATTCGATTCGACCGGAGCAGTATCCGAACGCGTGGCTTGCGGAGGGCCTTAGCCTTGCGCTCCCGCTGTACCCTCAAATGACTTTAGAGGAGCAGTATTTCGTGTGCGAAATGCTTGCCGAGTTCGGCACTGACTTGTGAACAGAAGCTTGCTTGAAATTCTCATTGATCCGGTGTCAGCTGAACGGCTCACCCTAGAGGCCACCCAGTTCGACGGCGATGAAATCCTCGAGGGAACACTGCACGCCGGTGGGCAGCAGTATCCCATCACTGACGGGATCCCGCGCTTTGTTCTGACCAAGGACAGTGATCAGCAGTTAACCGCGTCAAGTTTTGCTTACAAGTGGCGGCAGCGGAACACATACGAGTCTCCGGAAATGGGGAAGGCGGCAAGTAGGTGGATGTGCAAGCGGTACGGGTTTGCTGACCCGGAAGAGATGCGCATGTATCTTTCGCAAAGCGATCGTATCCTAGATGCGGGGTGCGGGAGTGCATTCAGCAGTTTGCTTTGCATGGAGCACTGCTGGAGTGATCGCAGTTCCTGCGAGTGGTATGGGGTTGAGATTTCGGAGGCGATCGACGTTGCGCGAGAGCGGGTTGGAGTGGGGCCTCGGAGACACTTCATTCAAGGGGACATCCTTCAACTTCCACTCACGCCTGGTTCGTTTGACCTAGTATTTTGCGAAGGTGTGCTCCACCACACACCATCGACGGAAGCCGCATTCAGGTGCGTGGCGGATATGCTTAAGCCGGGCGGTGAACTCCTCTGCTACATGTATCGGAAAAAGGGACCTATTCGCGAATTCGCCGATGATTTGGTTAGGGAAGTACTTGCTCCGCTGGGGCCCGAGGAAGCGTGGAATGCTCTTCGTCCGCTCACAGCGCTTGGCCGGGCCTTGACCGAACTAGATGCTGAAGTTGAAGTCGAGCAGGACATCCCGTATCTCGGCATCCGTGCTGGGCGCCATGACGTACAACGCCTCATCTACTCGCACATGCTCAAGTTGTTCTGGAATCCTTCCTTGTCGTTTGAGGAGAACAACCACGTGAACTTCGATTGGTATAGTCCGCGCTACGCGCATCGCCATACCGAGGAAGAGGTCAGGCATTGGTGTGAGGAGTTTCATCTGTGCATCGAATATCTGGACACCTCAGAGCAGAGTGGCTATACGCTCCGTGCTAGGAAGCACTGACTGAAAGCATCCACTATGTGCGGAATTGCCGGAATCGTGGATTTCTCTAGGCGACCTGTCGCAGTTGAAGATGTGCGCAAGATGACCGATGCGATCGCTCATCGTGGCCCCGATGGTGAAGGACAGTACGTCGAGGGAGCGGTTGGGCTTGGTCATCGCAGACTTGCCATTATTGACCTATCAGCGCATGGCAATCAGCCGATGTCGAACGAGGCGGGCGACGTAGTCATTGTGCACAACGGTGAGGTGTATAACTTTCAGCAGTTGCGGGGCGAACTGGAGTCGTGTGGCTACAAGTTCCACTCTCAAACCGATACCGAAGTGGTCTTGCGGGCGTACGAGCAGTGGGGAAGCGATTGCGTGCAGCGTTTCAACGGGATGTTCGCATTTGCGATTTACGACCGGCGGCCCAGTTCGGAGGGAGGAAAGCTGTTCCTGGCGCGCGACCGATACGGTATCAAACCACTTTACTATCGCACCGGCGCGCCGGGTTTGCTGTTTGCGAGCGAGATTAAAGGGTTACTCGAGTATCCTGGGGTGTCAGCACAAGTTTGCTGGAAAGCACTAAGCGAATATTTCACGTTCCAGAATATTTTTAGCGACGCGACTCTATTTGATGGCGTGCAGCTATTGCCGCCGGGGTGCATATTGTCAGTGGATGTCGCCTCCGGTTGCGTGACACGGTCCCGATACTGGGACTACCAATTCTCAACAGAAGGAGCCACGCTATCAATCGACGAAGCCGCAGAAGAACTTTATTGCCTGTTTGAACGCTCTGTTGTCCGGCAACTTGTGTCAGACGTTCCCGTTGGTGCCTACCTGAGCGGTGGGATGGACTCGGGCTCGATCACCGCTGTTGCCACTCGGAATATCCCGCGGATGCGGACTTTTACTGCAGGGTTCGATCTCTCATCGGCAACTGGCCTTGAACTTGGTTTCGATGAACGACCGGCGGCGGAGATGATGGCGCATAGGTTCAAGACAGAACATTACGAGATGGTCATGCACGCTGGCGATATGGAACAGGTGTTGCCAGAACTGATCTGGCATCTTGAGGACCCACGTGTTGGACAGTCCTATCCTAACTACTACATTGCGAGGCTCGCGAGCCGCTTTGTAAAAGTTGTTCTCTCTGGCTGTGGTGGCGACGAACTCTTCGCGGGATATCCGTGGCGCTACTATAGGGGGCTTCGTGGCGGCAGTATAGATACTTATTACGACGACTATTATGACTACTGGCAACGGCTTGTACCCGACCGCGATCGTGCTTCGTTCTTCAACGAGTCCACCTACAGGGAAGTTCGGGAACACGAGCCGCGTGAGGCATTTGCCCAGGTCTTCGAAAACCGTCCACTACCAGATGGGTCAGTCGAGGACATGGTCAATGCTTCACTCTACTTCGAGAGTAAGACGTTCCTGCATGGGCTATTCGTTGTCGAAGACAAACTCAGCATGGCTCATTCGCTAGAGACCCGAGTGCCTTTTATGGACAACGATCTAGTCGACTTCGCTCTCCGGCTATCGCCACGCATGAAACTCAACGATCTGGAAAGTGCGCCGCAAGTTGACGAAGACGATGTTAGCAAGGGTGGGCATCGTAATGCTGATGGCAAGGTTGTTCTTCGACAGGCGATGATGCGCTTGCTCCCATCGGAAATCAGCAGTGGACAAAAACGTGGATTCTCAGCGCCTGACGCCAGTTGGTTCGCGGGTGAGAGCATTGGGTATGTGAGGCGCTTGCTTTGTGACAGCGATGCGCGCATTAATGAATACTTGAACCCTGAATATGTCCAGCGAATCGTCAGAGAACATAGCCAGGGGGTGGTAAATCACCGGCTGTTGATCTGGTCTCTTTTGAGCTTTGAATGGTGGTGCCGACAATTCCTGGACGGTGGGCGCACACGAGTCTGACGTGCGTGACTATCATGATAGTCATCATCGATTACGGTCTCGGTAACCTTGCCTCAACCGGAAACATGCTGAAGAAAATCACTATACTCAGCATTAAACTTGCAGCCGGGAATTCGGTGCGCAAAGCATTGGAGGTAATCCCGTGACAATCCAGAAAATAGGAGTCATCGGCGCGGGTGCCGGCGGTTCTTGGAATGACTGACGCGCGACCCTCTTCATGGCTTGCTGAATTGCTGGGCGTCGAGCTGCCGCAGGAAGGCAGCGAGTTTATGCTGCGCGGTCGGCCATTTCGCATGGCTGCAGGCATTCCTCGGGATTCGGCCGTACCCTCAGCTACGCAGGCGCAAACCTCTGAGGTCTTCGAATTCCTGTGGCAAAAAGAGACATTCCAAGGGCCAAGTGCCTTGAGCGTGCTACGTACCTGGTACGCTGAGAGATACGGCAACGTTGCCGACGCTGCCTGGTGGGATAGCTACGGTCCCGCCCCCTTACTCCTGGACGCTGGGTGCGGCGCCGGGATCTCAAGCCTGGAGCTGTTCGGGGCACGGTTAGGTCAGGTCCGATACCTCGGAGTCGACATCTCCAAGGCAGTTGATCGCGCGCAGGCGAGGTTCAGAGAGCAAGAACTGCTAGGTGCATTCTTACAAACAGATGTCAAAAGCCTGCCGCTGTCTCCAGAGTCGGTGGATGTGATTTTCTCGCAGGGCGCGTTGCACCACACCGATTCTACGGAAGAGGCTTTTGCCAGCCTGGCCAGATTACTGAAGCCCGGCGGGCGCTTTCTTTTCTACGTGTACCGGGAAAAGGGTCCAGTACGTGAGTTCACAGACGACGAGGTGCGCGGTCGCCTTGGGACAATGAGCCTGGACGACGCTTGGGAAGCGCTGATACCACTCACTCGCTTTGGCAAGTATCTAGGGGATTTAGACATCGAGATCGACGTGCCACTCTCAATAGAGTTCTTGGACATTCCGTCTGGGCCTATCTCGCTGCAACGCTTTTTTTACTGGCACATCGCCAAGGCCTTTTATCATCCGGATCTCACGTTGGAAGAAATGAATCACATCAATTTTGACTGGTACGTTCCTGCCAATGCTCACCGACATACCTGCGAGGATGTGCGGGCATAGTGTGCTGACGCCGCGCTTGAAATCGAGCACGAGAATCTGCAACCGGCAGGCATCACAGTGATCGCGCGGCGAGCGCTCGCCTGATGAGAATTCTTGTCACCGGAGCCAGCGGGTTTCTCGGACGCCATCTTGTACCGGCGCTTGCTGGACACCATGAGGTCTTTGCGACTACGAGAACTAGCATCGCTTCAAATGAGTCTG
>MPMF02140783.1_pt1 | contig 10301 bp, 7 predicted proteins | sample 1617271 | NCBI WGS metagenome assembly MPMF02 (sample SAMN05944812, study PRJNA350692) | marine metagenome | biome: marine; feature: ODZ; material: water; isolation source: 120 m water sample prefiltered with 30 um filter, filtered on to 0.2 um... | place: Pacific Ocean | collected 2012-04-09... | reverse complement strand
TGCTCGGAGCAGATCCTCATGTCCGGCGACCGGATGCAGTCTCTTCACGGTCAACAACACCAGCCCGCCGTTCAGGCCAAGCTCCTGCCGCAACGCGCTCCGCTCTGATGCCGCCGGCGAGCGAAACAGTGGAGGCACCGGCGCATAGATGACCACCGACGGTTCCGGCGCCAGATTCCTGGCCCGCGCGTACTCGAGAAGCAGTCGACTATAGAAGACCCGACAAGCAGCCCGACGAACCACTCCGGCGAACCGAGCGTGCCGGCGCGGGTCGTGGTCCCAGATGTCCGTTCCGTAGAGCGTGATGATCGACGGCTTACCGCACAACGACGCCAACCGGTCACTCACCTCGACAATCAGCCCATTGCTGTGGAGGTGCACGAGCTCGCTTCCGCGAATTGCGCCGGCCGCACCGCCGGCAATCCGCGCCCCGGCTAACGCGGCACCTATCACAGAACGATCGAGCCAACGGCGGCCGCGCCGCGGAACGTAGTCGACCCGGAGGCTCCTGCCAACCGTGCCCCCCTGACGCGGGGGATGCGCAACGAAACGTGTAGCAACGCCATTCGATGCGAGGGCAGGCGCGAGCAGCGCCGGCAGAATCGCGTTGGCCCCTTGCTCGGGCGGGAGATGCGGACTGACCATCGTGACACGGAGCGCAGTTCGTGCATCACTAGTGCCGTTCGACATCCGACGCGCATCTTACCAAATACGAGCGACTATAATTGCCTGCGAAGCAGCGACTCGGACGCGCCAGCTCGAACGCTTTCTGGGCTTCTACAACCGTCGACGACCACATGCCAGCTTGGACTATCACGCACCGTGGTCCCGGCTCCCGAGTGCTGCGTGATGAACAACGTACTTGCACCCAACAACTAGTGATGGATTCTGACCCGGTTTTCTGGCAACAGGCGCTCGATGAGCGGGCGGCCCTCCTCAAGACCCTGGCGAAAAGCGAGGTGGGAGGAAAGCTGGATCAGCTTGCCGCCATGATTCTGGACGCGTTCCAGGGCGGAGGACGCATCTTCCTGTTCGGAAACGGCGGGAGCGCGGCAGCCGCGCAGCATATCGCTGCCGAGTTCGTCGGGCGGTTCCTGAATGAGCGAGCACCGCTGCCCGCCGTATCGCTGACAACGGACACCAGTGTGCTCACGGCCGTGGGGAATGACTACGGATTCGAGCGGATGTTCGAACGGCAGGTCGACGCGCTCGTCCAAGCCGGCGACGTCGTCATTGGTCTCACCACGAGCGGCAACTCGGACAACGTGGTGCGGGGACTGCGCGCGGCACGGCGACGAGATGCGCGGACCGCCGCCTTGCTCGGTCGGACGACCGGACGGGTCGGGCGAGCTGTCGATCTCGCGATCCGTGTACCATCCAACAGCCTCCCCGTGATCCAGGAGATCCACGAGTGCTTCCTCCACCTCGTCTGCGAATCAATCGATCGCCGGCTGACAAGTCGCACGGCACCATCGCGGACGCAGACTCGGAGGAAGGGCCGTGGCTAGTGCGCGCCGCGCGAGCCGAACCGGGGCTTCGAACACGCCCCCGGTGTTGCCCAGTGGTCAGCTCGGTCCGGTGCTCGTGGTGGGGGACCTGATGTGCGACCGATATTTGTGGGGTGACGTCGAACGCATCTCACCCGAGGCCCCGGTCCAGGTGCTGCAGTGGCAGGGCGAGGCAGAGCGTGCCGGTGGCGCCGCCAACGTCGCGTTGAACCTCGCCGCTCTCGGGTGTGAGGTGACCGTGGCTGGTGTCGTCGGGCGCGATGGGCCAGGCCGCTGGCTGCTTCGCACGTTGGAGCGTCGCGGCGTTCGTACTGATGCAGTGATCGTCTCGTCGGAACGTGCCACGATCCGAAAGCTCAGAATCGTCGCACGCGGCCAGCAGCTGTTGCGAGTCGATCAAGAGGATCGCGATCCCGTCGCCGATCGTGACGCGCACGCGTTGGTCGCTGCGCTGAAACCATTGGTCCGGCGCGCGGCAGGCATCATCTGCTCGGATTACGGTAAGGGCGCGCTGAGCCCAGTCGTTCTGGACGTGCTCCTGGGACGCCAGGCCAAACCCGCGCGTAGCCGCTATCCGCGTGTCCTTGTCGATCCGATGGGAAGTGACTACTCAAGGTATCGCGGCGCCGACATCCTGACGCCAAATGAGAAGGAGCTGTCAGAGGCCACGACTGATCTCGATGGTGCCGAGTTGGCCGTTCGCGCCGAACGGGTCCGTAAAATCTCGCGGGTCGGTGCCCTGTTGATCACACGAGGCGCGCGCGGAATGGATCTGTTCGAATTTGGACGTGGGCGGACCGGGCGCCTCCACATACCTGCGTTTCAGGCGCACGAAGTGTACGACGTGACCGGGGCAGGCGACACCGTAGCGGCGGTCATGGGCCTAAACGCATTCCGGGGCCTACCGCTAGCCGAAGCGGCGCGGCTCGCGACCGCCGCCGCGGGCGTTGTGGTGAGCCAGGTCGGGACCGCAGTCGTCGACGCCGAGACGCTAACGAGGATTACTCAGGGCGCGTCGGCCGCGTCGGGAGCGAAGATCCTGCCCCGTAACGCTGTCCGCGCGCGGGTGCAGGAAGCGCGAGCCCGCGGTGCCCGCGTGGTCTTCACGAATGGTTGTTTCGATGTGCTTCACACTGGGCACCTCCACCTCCTTCAACGCGCCAGGGCCCTGGGCGACGTTCTCGTCGTGGGAATCAACAACGACCGCTCGGTACAACGTCTGAAGGGACCGGATCGGCCCTTGGTCGGACACCAGCAGCGGGCAGAAATACTGGCCGGCCTCGGGTGTGTCGACTACGTCACCATCTTCTCGGAGCCTACGCCACTCAAGCTGATCCGAAGCATGCGACCGGATATCCTGGTCAAGGGTGCGGACTACACCATCGACGAAGTGGTGGGCCGAGAGGCGGTAGAGACGGCCGGAGGCCGCGTCGAGCTGATACCCCTGCTCCCCGGATTCTCGACAAGCGCGCTCGCGCGATCCTTGTCCGAAGGTAGGCACGCGAGCCGATCATGAGCAAGCGCCCGCATCCAGTGCTTGACGGCTCGGCTGCGAAGACGGTGCCACTAGTCGACCGCCCGAGCAAGGTCCATCGCGACGCGCTGGTCGACCCGGCACACTACCAGCCAGGGACGTCACAGCTCCAAAGCTTGATTCCTCCGGTACTCAAAGGCAGTGACCTTGAAGCTGTCGCAAATGCATGGGCTGGGGCCGTCACGCGCGACCGAAGCGTGATTCTTGGAATGGGGGCACATCCCATCAAGGTCGGCTTGAGCCGTCTGATCATCGATCTCGTGGAGCGAGGCTGGGTCCAGGCCCTTGCCGGCAACGGAGCGGTCGCGCTCCACGACATCGAAATGGCCATTCAGGGAGAGACCTCTGAAGAAGTCGTGGACGGACTGACGACCGGAACCTTCGGCATGGCCGGCGACACCGCCGATGCATACTGGGATGCCGTCGAGCTAGCAAATCGTGAAGGCTACGGATTGGGCCAGGCCGTCGGCCGGTGGATTCGGGAATCCGCCGCTCCCTGTCGTGAGCTGAGCGTGCTGTCGGCCGCCTACGACCGGCATGTGCCGGCGACGCTTCATGTCACGATGGGCGCCGATACCGCTCACATGCACCCGCGGAACAACGGTGCGACCCTTGGAGACGCCACGCTGCGAGACTTCTATGTGCTGGCCGAGGCGGTCTCACAGCTCGACGATGGAGGTCTTTACATCAACTTGGGATCCGCGGTGACGCTGCCAGAAGTGTTCCTGAAGGCGATCAACATCTCCCGAAACATCAAAGGCGTCCCCCACCGGTTCGTCACGGTCGATTTCGACATGGTCCAGCACTACCGCCCTCGGCAAAATGTCGTGGAACGGCCGACCCAGCCGGACGGACAGGGCTACGCCATCACGGGCCATCATGAAATCCTCTTTCCGCTGCTCTACGCCATGGTCCGTGACCGGCTCGCCTAGCGTGCCTCACCGTTGCGTCCTGCTCCAGTCCGCGCAGCGTCCCACAGGCCGTCGTGGATAACTATCATGAGAGCAATACGTTAGCTTGACGACAAGACTGCTCGAAAGTACGCTGTGCATGAAGAGAACTCCGACGAAAACAGCTCTCGCTATATACCCATGCCCGAAGACCACTTGACCATCGCAGACAAGACGTTTCGTTCCCGCCTCATTGTCGGCACGGGCAAGTATTCGTCCAATGAGGTGATGGTTCAGGCGCACGAAGCCTCTGGTGCGGAGATGGTGACTGTCGCCGTGCGCCGCGTGAATATCTCCGATCGCAGCAAGGAATCGCTGCTCGACTACATCGACACCGACAAGTATTTCCTGCTCCCGAACACCGCGGGCTGCTATACGGCGGATGACGCAATTCGGACGGCACGTCTGGGGCGGGAAGCCGGATTGTCCAACTGGGTGAAGCTCGAGGTGATTGGCGACGAGAAAACGCTGTTCCCTGACAACGAAGCGCTCCTCGAGGCGACGAGGGTTCTGGTCAAGGAAGACTTCGTGGTGCTCCCATACACCAACGATGACCCGATCAGTTGCCGCAAGCTGGAAGACGCCGGTGCCGCCGCGGTCATGCCGCTCGGGGCACCGATCGGGTCCGGGCTTGGTATCCAGAATCCGAACAACATCGCGATCATCAAGGAGTTCGCCCGCGTGCCGGTCATTGTCGATGCAGGAGTCGGCACACCGTCAGATGCCGCCATCGCCATGGAGCTTGGTGTCGATGGCGTACTGATGAATACCGGGATTGCTGGCGCAGGCGATCCGGTCACGATGGCCGGGGCGATGAGAAAGGCCGTCGAGGCTGGACGACTGGCGTTCGTGTCGGGCCGCATACCTCGAAAGATGTACGCCACCGCCAGCAGTCCGGTCGAGGGCATCATCGGCCGATAGTCGGTCTCCCGAGACGAGACCCTCCGCACATGTCCAAGGGAAAGTTTCGCCCGGGCGTGGCACACCGGATCCGCGACGGTATCGGACCCAAGATTCGGCGCACCACGGGTGGCACCTGGCGTGTTGGTGTCACCCTGCTGACGCTTCTCGTCGCACAATCCATCTTCTGGGCGCCAGCGGCCGGTCCGGTGCTGAAGGGGTTGGTGCTGTGTGTCGGGCTCGTGTCCTACGTCTCCCCAATGGCTGGCCTCCTTACGGTAGCCACCCTTACACCACTCGGCGTCGTGCTCACGACGCACCTGTTCGAGGCCCATCCGACGCGAACGAGCGAGGCACTTGTCCTGGCGTGCCTCGCGGGTTTCGCGCTGCGCCGGACCCTCCGCCGTCAGACCGCCCCGGAGAGCCGGTCCGGCTTCGAAACGTGGAGCGTTGCCTTCGTGGCCGTCATGGTCTGTTCATGTTTCGCGCTGATGGCCACCCATCAGCTCTGGCAAGACGACATCGCGCCATTCCTCACCTCGCTGCTGCGCTTTCTCGCCTTCGGGTATCACGACGTACCGGGGGATCTGAGACCATGGGAACGCCCCGTTGGCTTCGAGTACGTGGCGCTGACCATCCTGCTCGCCTCAGGCGTGGCCCTCGCGCGAAGCGCCGCTTGGCAGTGCCGGATCGATCCCGGTTTTTCGAGGCGGCTGGCTGCCGGTCTCGTCATAGGCAGCGCCGCGGTGGCCTTCCTGAATTTCGTCCCCGACGTCTCGGGACATGCCTTCACCATCGCGAGTCTGTTCTCCCAGGAGCGCTGGTCGGCCATGACCGGAAAACTCGGCAGCGCAGGCTCGTTCTTCCTGCTGACCGGTGGGATTGCGGTTGGCGGGGCCGCGGGGCGTATGCGCTGGGTGTGGCTGGCGGCGGCCCTGTTGATCGGAATGGCGCTGTGGGTCACGGGCACGCGGGCCCCGCTCGTCGCCGGCGCCTTGGCCACGGTCACCGTCGGGTTCGCCCGGTTGTGGTGTCACGGCATCCGACCAGGCTCGGCGGGCATCTCAATCGCCGACATCAAGCGCCCTCTGCACGCGTTGTTTGGGCGGACGGACGCGGTCGCAGGCCTCCAGCGCGGGTTCATCCTCGCGGTAGTTGCCATCGCGATCCTCCTGCTGGCCGTGCCACGCTGGGACTTCCTGGCCCCCCGAATTGCCAACGCGCTTCAGTTCCGATGGCTCATGAGCCTGACCGCGCTACGCATGATGGCTGAGGAGCCGCTCTTTGGTCTCGGCGTCGGGCAGTTCTTCTTATTGTCCGAGCGCTTCAGCTCTGAGGAAATGCTGCAGATGTCACGGACTATGCTCTCAGCCGGACGTACCAATGCCCACAACTACTACCTGCAGATCGGCGCCGAACTCGGCCTGGTGGGGTTGATTCCTTTTCTGATGATGATCGGATCCGCGCTTCGGCCGGCCACGACAACCCTGTGGAAGGTCGCTTCTGACCGCCTGCTGTTATGGACGCTCATAGGTGTCTCTGGGTTTCTGATCACGTGCGCCGCCGGCCAGCCATTGATACTGGCGATCTCGGCCTACCCGTTTTGGCTGGCGCTGGGACTGCTGGCGTCACTTGGCAATAGAGCCGCTGACACGGCCGTTGACAGTCCGATGCCCATGCAGGCAACCAGGTACTACCGGTCTCCTGCCGGCCGCGCCGTCGCGGCAACCGCAGTCCTTCTGGTCATTGTCTTGGCAGGGAATCGTGTCAGGAATGATCGGCACGCGATTGACATGACGCGTGTTGACTACGGGCTGTACGATTGGGAGACAGACGCGGCTGGCACGCCCTTTCGCTGGACATCGGATTCGGCGACAGTATTCCTCAATGGTAACTCGGTCAGCGCCAGCGTACCGCTTCGCGCCGTGCCGGGCCTCGTCGGCCCTGCCACAGTCCAGCTCTTCGTGAATGGCATGTCCGTAGACAGGATTGAGCTCACTGGCGGCGACTGGCACACGGCCCGGGTCCCGCTTTCTCCGCCGCAACGTCTCCACCGGATCGACGTTGCCATCGAGCCCGTGTGGCGCCCGATGGACTTCCTGCCAGACAGCACAGACCTCCGCTCGTTGGGAATCATGCTCGGTGAGGTTGTCATGGAACCCTTCGCCGAATCGTCATGACGCACTGTCGGCCGCACCGCGGCGGTGTTGTTCCTGTTGCCCGTCTGGAAAGGAATGCACGTTGCTTCTTCCTGCAAGGGGTTGTCCAGCCAACGGCGGACCGAGCGTCTCGAGCCACAGATGGAGCCGTGAGAGTCGCACGCCGTGTTCAACGCACAGCCGACTGACCTCATCGACCACATCAATGGGAATGCGCTCGGAGCTGATCACCACGACGTCCACTTGCCCGTTCCTGATGTGCTCGAAGAGCGCATCGCGGCGACCCATCACCGCGTAGCCATCGACACGCGCCTGCTGTTTGTTGGAATCGTCGTCGATGAAGCCAAGCATTCGAAATTGTCCCCGCGACGTCTTTAAAAGCTCCCGCAGCGCGACGCTTCCGCCGTCGCCCGCGCCGTAGATGACCAACCGCTCTCCTCCATGACGGCGGCGCGCGGCGAATTCGCTGATCAGTCTGAACGACGCGCGCGCGAACGTGAGGGCTACAAACAGCAGGACTGCGTAGATGATGAACACGGTCCGCGAGTAGTTGACGAACCGATACAAGTACAGGATGACGAGAACTGACGTGAAAGTGCCCAAGAGCGTAGCTCCGCCGAAGACCACGGCATCCGTCAAGCTGAAGTAGCGCCAAATGCCTCGGTAGGCGCCCACGAAGAACAGGGCCGTAAGCTGGCTGGCGACCACAATGGGCAATGAATCCAGAAACGACGGGAAGTTGATGAGGAGGACATCCGCGTCCTCGAATCGAAGGCGATAGGCGCCATAGTAGGAAATCGCGATCAGGCAAAAATCCAGCAACACCTCAGCCACACGCCGTTTGTACATGAAGTCGACGACGAGCGGCGTCCATGTGCGCCGTCTGTCGAGGTCGCCGGCTTTGTCGTCGTACACCCGCACCTGCGCCAGATAGACAGCGAAGAGCACCATCGCGACAACGCAGAAGGAGACCAGCAACATCGACCAGCTGTCGTCGAACGTCCGAACCGCCCAGCCAACCGCACCGGCGAGACCAGCCAACGTCCATAACACACCAACCGCGGCACGCTCCGACAAGCCGATCGCCACGAGTCGGTGTGACGCATGGTCCCGGCCACCGGTCGCCGCCGAGCGACCAGACAGGATCCGGGAAAGGGTCACCAATGTCGTGTCGAGGATCGGGATGAGGAGCACCAGCACCGGCGCGGCGACGACGGACAGGAGGGACGACTGGTCCACCACGACGTCCCGAGAGCCGAGTGCAAAGCTTGCAAAGCTGACACCGATAAACAGACTCCCCGCGTCACCCAAGAATACCGACGCCGGGTGGATGTTGTAGACGAGAAATCCAGATATCGCGCCGAGCAAGAGCGCCATATATCGCACGTCGGCGCTTGGGGCCCCCGACGCGCTGGTAAGCGGCAGCCCGGACAGCAGCGCGATCACGGCGATGACGGCCACGCCGCCGCATAGCCCGTCCATGTTGTCAAGCAGATTGAAGGCGTTGGTGATGCCGACGATCCAGATGATCGTGAGAATACTGTCGCCCGTCAGCGATCCTGTCCAGTTGAGGCCATATCCAAAGAAGAGGAACGCCGACGCAACTACGATCTCCGCAACGAGCTTGGTGGACGCCTTTAGGTGGATGATATCGTCGAGCAGGCCCACGACGAAGATCACCGCTGCGCACCCCGCGAGGACCGCCACGTCGGCGAAGTCACCGAAGAGCACGACGCCGATGAGCACGGCCAGCGCGATGCCGACACCGCCAAACAGCGGAACCGTACGACGATGCCACCGATCAGTTCGGGGCTGGGCGACGCAGCCAAAATGCGTCGCCACGACGCGACAGACCGGCACGAGCACCAACGCGAGGACCGCAGCGGTTGCGAAAGGAGCAAGGATGGTGCGCATAACGAGATTCAATGGAGAATAGCACAGGGCGTACGGGCTGGCATCTCGTTACTGCCACAACCGATAGGCCAAGAGCTTCTCCAACTCAACGATCCCCAACCGCAGCATGTCGCGTCTGGTCCACCAGTTCTCGGGGCTGAACTCGCTTAACGTCGTCGGCCGCACGATGAACTGGGTCCGACTATTTCCTGCGAAACGCTCGAATGTGTGCTTTGCCCGAGCCGTATGGTACGGACTGCTTACAACAATCACACGGCCAACGTTCGCATCCACCGCCCAGGCTGCCACAGCCTCGGCCTCATCCATCGTCGACCGCACGTTCCCAGCGAGAAATGATATCCGCTCGCGTGGCACACCCAATTCCACAAGAACACGGAGCCGGACCTCTTCAGCGACCGGCAGATGAATGCCGCGCTCCTCGAGATAGGCGAGTGTCGGCAGCTCGGGCTCGCGTGTGAGGACAATCCGCGGTGCGAATCCTTGGCGAAAGAGCTCGGCTGCTTCGATTTCACGATCGAGTGTCCCTCCTGCGAGAGGAAGAATCACGTCGGCCTCAACCAACTCATCCTCAACTACCAGCAACGTTCCGACCCAGGTGAGAATCGGGCCATGCAAGATGAAGACGACGGTTACAACCAGCGCAAGCCCGCCCAAGGCCCAGCATGCGATGCGCGCCCACCGCCGCAGGGCTGGGGAACCTCTCAAATAGCCCTCCAAAGAATGCGCAACGGCCTCCGACTCCCGCGCAGTAAATCATCCCGAACCTGAGACTTCTTGCAGGTCACCTTCCTAATCCAGACGCGTCCACCAGAAGGCACCCGACTTCCACCTTCATTCATTGCTGACGACCTAGAGCCGACGTTGACGCTATCGCGGGGGGAAGTGTCCAGAGCAATGAAGAATACCTCCTCTGTCTTCAGCTGACGACATTACTGACGCCAAACGCCTCAGTCTTTGTAGTCACAAGCCACCGCAGCGGGCGGATCACGCATGTTTCCTAGGATCAAACCGTCACTCGTCACACTGTTGCGCGTAGCGTACTACTTGGTCCTGATCCAAAACGAGAGTCCACCTGTCTCGGCAGGTTCAAGACCGATAGACTTCCATGTATCAATTAGCATGGAACTGAGTTCTTTGTCGTTTCGAACAAAGTAGCTAGCGAAAACGATATCGAATATATTCCCTCTGGCCAACAGGGGGATGTCCCGGTCGCTGTTGAAACTTGGCGGCGGCTCGGGTGACATTCTATGCGACCTGCTCCACCTCCCTGGCGTCTCCGAGGCTGAGGCTGTGATCTCGGGCACGGAGGGCCGCGACGAGTTGGGCCATATCCGCA
>MPMF02235967.1_pt1 | contig 10322 bp, 20 predicted proteins | sample 1617271 | NCBI WGS metagenome assembly MPMF02 (sample SAMN05944812, study PRJNA350692) | marine metagenome | biome: marine; feature: ODZ; material: water; isolation source: 120 m water sample prefiltered with 30 um filter, filtered on to 0.2 um... | place: Pacific Ocean | collected 2012-04-09... | reverse complement strand
TGTAATCACTCCAAAGGAAGTGAAAATTGGCTAGTGTGGTATCAGCAGCAAGAGTTTTATTCTCTAGTTGTAAAAGAACTAATAGAAGAATGGGTTGAAAACAAACGCTATGACATTGGGGAATTAGATGACATCAGAATTAACGATAGAACAACGGTTTGCTTTGAGCCGTGCCCGGTATGAAGTTACTCGTATGAGTAGACCAGCATTAGAAATAACAGCGCTGCGTTTATTGAAATCACGTCTGGAAATGAAAAACGGTGTTCAGTCAACACTGCAGCAGAACGGGATCATGTTCAAAATTGAAGAAGGTCAAGCAGGGCTCCCAGAAATTATTTCAGAGCAAACATTCATGGAAATGTTAGAAATGAATTCAAAGGAAGATGACGAGGTACCACAAGACATTATGGACGTAGGATATGAAGATGATGATTTAGAGGATAATGGTCTCCATTTTGTTTAAAGATAGTTAGAATTCCAGTAGTTAAATAATTAATATGGAACTTATCATAGGACCAGCACTAGCTTTAATTGGTAGTATATTTTTCACAGTTGCATCTGCTAAGAAGACTGTAAATCGAATTGATGACATAGAAACGAGTTCTCGTCAGCAAATCGTGCTGCTAGAAGATAAGGCTGCAATGCTAGAAAGTAAAATGATTGATATTACTCAGAATACAGAAATCAAATTTGCACAGACATTAGCGCCTGTTGCTCAAGCTGTTAAGGCTTTAAATGAGCAGGTGGGAATTTAATGAAAATTGATCTATGTGATCTATTTGTTGAATTTTCACACGACTCCCATCATTACGCGGCTTTAAGTATGCTGCAAGAACAGCTATCAGATGAGCTGCTTGATGAGGATAGTGATTGGATCAATTGTTTTCGTGCAGCTCCTGAAGTTAAGCCAGGTAATTATAATAGGAAGATAATTAATAATATTAATAATGTCAGCGTTCAATCTACGTAATGGAACCGTCGATAAACGACGTTTAAGCGCAGCTGATAAACAGAGCTATCGTCCACAGCGGCGACAACAGGCTGTAGCGCGTGCGCGGGCATATCGTGGTCAAATGGCATGGGATGCTCATCGTGAACGGCCTACAGTTGACAGAGCACCAGGTACAGGTGGATTCACACAAGGAATCAGTATTCAGCAGCAGCGTCTACGTGATGAAGGTGCAAAACTAAAACGCAGTAAACAGTTGCGTAATGAAGGTTTAATTTATGATGCTAGTTAAATGAAGGGATGGTAGGAATAGATGCAGGTGCTGCCATAACACCACCAGGTACTACAGAATCACCAGCAATTGGTAAATCAGCACCACCTAAAGCGGGGATATCAGGCATGAGCCCACCAGTCACTTCTGCTATTACTTGCGCTTTAACAGTATCTATGATGGCTTCTTTATTACTATAAATGTAATAACCACTGCCAACAATGGCACCAGATACAATAAAAGACGACAAAGCAAGTACATTAATGAGTAATTGCATAATTTCAGAGAAATGAAAATAGACCCCCGCGATAGCGGAGGCCATGTGCTTGTTTATCAGAAGGTGAATTTAGCGCCAAGTTTGGTGCCAACATTCAGGTTATCGAATTCGAAATCCTGATCGGTCGTGAGTGCAGAAACTTCTGCATACACACCAAAGCGTTCGGTTACAGCAATAGAACCGCCGAGCTTACCTGAGTATTCGGTTTCAGTATCAATACCATCAGCGTGCTGCAGGCTGGGTCCACCCTGGATATAAAGACTCACAGAATCAGATACAGGACCTTCGACACCAAGGTGAAGATCGGTTGAGCCAGCATTAAAATCGTTGCCAGTAAAACCAGAGTTATTTTCAACGTTGGCATAAACCCCAGCGAAGCTAGGTGTAGCAAGCGAAGCACAAGCAATCGTGCCAGCAGCTACTTTAAAAAGTGTAGAAATCATTTGTTTAAGTAGAAAATATAAGCAAACTATTTGTTTGCGTAGATTTAATTATAACTGATTAAAAAAGTAAAAATGGCCCCACCGATAGGTGAGGCTGACAGTTACTTATTTGGTATAGGAATTACCCCTATATGTAAAGCTACCGTGTGATTCAGTAGGGCTGTGCTCTTTTGAATAAGGCACACCACGGTAAGCCGTAAATTGCAGTTGTGCTTTAGCGTTCTCACTTTGAGCACGCTCTAGATTTTTACGGGTCAGCAAAAGATGCTGCAGTTGCAGTTGATTCATTGGAATACTCCAGTTAGGTGAATATTCCCGTTCCTTCAGTCTCTTCTAGGCTTACTTGCGTCCGCACTGTTAGCGGATGAACGTACTTCTATTATAGCTAACATTTTAGCTATTTACCTTGTTTGATATCTTTGTCGTACCAATGTGAAATTAGTATTCCAAACCATACATAACCAACAATTAGGCATATAAGCTCGACAGTTGCTGGTGACATATGCATAATTAGAGCCTGGGAATAATAGTTATGTCAATACCTAGGAAGGGCGGTATGATTCCAAGAATACGGAATAACCCTTCCATAAATAATGCTAACAAAATCGTTCCTAATGTCATAGAAATAAGAGTTGCATTACGGTTATGTTTAGACATTGCCGCGTCTATTAATTCTTGTACTTGTTGTTCATTCATATCATTTTTGCTATTTAGTGTGTATCTGCCCATGATTGTCCTATATCCGATGTTGCTGTAATTGGAACACGAAAGTTATAGTAGCTACCTGCTAGTGGAGCTGCATCCACAAGAATTTTAGCTACTCTTTCTGCCTCACGTGGAACAACAGAAAACTGCTGTTCATCATGTACGTAGGCACAACGGGTGTAATCAACATTATATGTTAACCCTGCTTGATCAAGTAGTTCCTGAGCAATCACGCACCAACGTTTACTTAAAATCGCCCCTGCACTCTGTAAAAGGTAATTGAGCGAGGCATGTTCTGCTGTACAAAAGATAGGTCTTCCGTCTAGTCCAAGTAAGTAACCTCTCTCACGAACGCGTAGTTTCACTGCTGCTACTAATGGTTCCAAACCAGGGATAGCATCGAGAAACTTACGTCTCAATTCAGCACCTAGTGACTTCTTCTGTGCATCTGAAAATTCAGGCCGTAAAGTGTGACCTAACTTGGCATCTCCAGCTCCATAGATGAACGCGTACGATAAATTTTTGACGATTTTTCTGGAGACAGGAACTTCAGGAGTCGTCATACGGTCAGCGTTCTGCTGATGTATGTCTCCGTTGACAACTACATCGGCAAAAGCATTGTCATCATAAGTTGAGAGGAAATGCCCAAGTGCCCTCAATTCCAGGCCTTCAAGATCACATCCAACCATCATATGTCCTGGATGAGGTATAAATAGTCGGCGTGCCCAAGGTGCACTCACGACCTGGCCGAGATTCGGACCCCGGTGAACATTTCTAGAAGTTTGTGTCGCTAATACGCAGCTGTGGTGGATACATCCGTCCTCTTCAATAGAGTTAAACCAGCTATTAGCACCTTCACTTAGCTGACCCATCCATTTCTGGAGAGTAAGCATACGAATGAAAATTTCGCATTCATCATGTAGCTGCTGGTTATCTTGCGTTAACGCAATGTCGCGTACTTCAGAAAGTGTAGCTTCATCAACCTTTGGCTTACCTGTTTCAGTTACTTTAGTAAATCGAGCACCTCTAAACGTGGTCAACGCCCACACGATATGTTGCCTGCTTGTTGGATTAAAATCAAGCAACTTGGTCATCGGCGCACCAGAGTGATAGCCCTTACGTCTATCAGTTCTCTTAGGTGTGAAAACCTTACCTGGGTAATATATGAAGCGGCTACAGATAGTTTCTTTAAGTTTGTTAAACTCCTCTGCTAATTCAGAGCGAACATCTACAGCAGCATCCATATTAAATCTGAAACCGCTGGCTTCTTGTTGAGCCATAAGTTCCGCCATCCTCATTTCTAGTTTGATGTAATCATTCATTTTCGCTATCTTCCTCCTTGTTAGCTTTTACAAATGCGTATGTGGCGTAGTCTGGATGGTGATCAGCATGGTAAAACCACGGAACAGGGCATTGATCCAACCATTCGTAGAATTCTTTAGGCATAAGTCTTCATCCTCCGTTGCAACATTTGGTAAAGTTTCAATGTGACTTGAGTATCTTGAATGCAATACGACAGCATCTCAGGTGTATACCTATCCCATGCACCTTCGTGTGTTCCATAGTCACCCTTAAAGCATTTGAGGCGATAACCCCAGGCTAGTAATGAATGGCGTCCATATAAATACTGAGGCATACCGTCTGGTCTACGTTCATAATCTCTATCAATGATATTTGGGTAATAAAGCCTGCTTAAAATGAGTGTATCCATGAGCTCTCCTTGGAAATCAAAGTCTGGATACTGCTCTTTCAGTAGAGGTATGTCAAATCCAATTATGTTGTGACCAATGAGTGTATCAGCACGTTCTAATTGTTTTACACCTTGAATGATTGCTCGTTCAGGGTCACAGTCAAATACGTGAGGTTCACTATCTTCGATAGCATCTCGCATGACTATGCAGTGAATTGTTGAACCACAGCGTAGTAAGCCTGTAGTTTCTAAGTCAAACAATAGTGTCTTCATTGGTTTCGTCCTGGATATCATTTGCATCCTGCGGGTCAAACTCGTCTGGTTTGAACGGATTCGCGTTGGTAAAGTGGTCGTCATTAATCTCCTTAGATCGTGAGTGTTTGTTTACAGAAAATCGTTGGTCATCATCTTCGAACATTGGTTCTATAGCCATTGATAATTCTCTTGCTAATCGAGCAGCTCTTCTGAATTCATCCTTGTAATATGTTTCCCATTCGTGAGCTAATACAATCATCTTCCGGATACCCATTAAGTAACACTGGAAAACCGATGCACTAAATGGATAACGTGTTGAATAGATGACAGCTCCTGTTAATGGAGTACCACGTTTAGACGCGGTAGCTATTGCATAACATAAGCAATCAACTTCAACCTTAGAGGCTGTAAGTACACTGCGACCGTCACCAACTATTTCACGATCACGTACAACAATACAACCGCCTGGAGACGTTGGATGACTTGAAGCTTTGGCTACAACCTTAGCTATATCCATAAAATACTGTTCTTTATTTTTAATGTAGGTGGGATCACCTTTTGGACTAGGCATACGTCACATATAAGCTTATTTATTCCTATATTAGGTATTGAAACATATAAGTGCGACTACAAACATTATGGATAAATCCAAAGACCGCTGGAAAGCTATTCCTCACGAGAAGGATTGGGATGACATCAATAAAGAGTTTCATTTGGAAGATTGTGATTGGGATAGTCCAAGTTCAGATTCAACTGATTATTACAAGAGGGATAAGGTCAGACTTAGTGAGTTTGGAAAAAAGTCTGGTCTAGTTACTTTAGGTAAGGTTTTTGGAAGAACTAATACTGAAGCAACTGATAATGTAAATAATCCTCCTCATTATCAGCAAGGTTCACAAGAGGTGATTGATATTATTGAAGGGGCTATTGTTCATGCACCTGACCCAGTAACAGGTATGTTGCAAGCTCAGGCATTGAAGTATTTATTGCGAATGTGGCATAAAGCAGATCCATCAGAAGATGCAAAAAAAGCTCAATGGTATCTAAATCGTATGGTAACTCAATTATAAAAATGGACACTCAAGGCATCTCATCCAAGAAATTAGAACCAAATGAACTCAGCTTCTGTGCTGATTCAACTGATCCAGAATTAATACCGTACAAACCCTTTACACGTAATGTGTTCAGTGATAAAGAACGTGATGAATTAAAAGGCATGATTAGAGAAGTATTAATGGAAATTGAGAACTTACGTTGGAAGCGGAAACCACTCACCAGTGAGTGAATCCATCATTTGATTACGGTCTTCATAGATGAAATACATCCGTCCATTACGGCGGATGATTTGATCTTCTGTGTAGTCCTTTTCCATAATCGTATATGATAGTTAAACAAGAGAAAAGGATCTCTTGTGCTTTGGTATAGTCACTGAGAGGTACTCTAACATCGCTTAAAGAATAGATAATTCTGTCTTAATTGAAGGATCTCATGATCCTGTATGTGAGGAAGAAGAGCATCATAGGTAGTTGGATTATCATGGATCAAGTGCTTAAAATAGACAGATATACCATTAGTTAGTTCCTTGTCAAACGGTACGTACCAAGCATATACTTGAAAACATTCCCAAGGTTCCAGATCTTGAGACACCCAACTGTTCAGTTCCTCCAGGCGCTGAGCAGTTTTTATTATGTGTGCCTCTTGTGCTTCTGTTTCTGGCATAGTAAGCAATTCGTTACGATACAGCAGTGCATGTTTCCACATTAATGTTCCGTCTTTATGTATTAGACGACAGGGATGCACCAGTGTTCCAGACGGTAGCTTGTAGAAATGTTCCTTCGCAATATGCTTAGACATTAGATATTACCTTTATTATCTTGGTAATATTCCAAATCTTTGAACCAGCTGTCACCAGCAAATTCATTGTATATAATTCGTCCTATGTCACGGAACGTGCTGTAGAACAAACTGACCTTATCGATGTTAGAGATTGATACATCAGTAGGTGGGCCATAGATAACTGCATTCCACGTAGATGGGCAGACAGATTCAAAGCCTCTGGCTGTAGCTCTGAGCTGCTTGATACGTTTAAATGGTATGCAGATTGGATAATCCCATACAACAGGAGCAGCTCTTAGTATCTCTGATGCACTGGTAAAGAACATAAATGAATTGATATGACCATTTCTATATTCATTGACAGTTTTGTTAAACCAGATGCGGCTATTACGAACAGCACCCTTAGGTGATACCCATACGTTGCCATGCCAGTGTTCTTGTAGCGGATTCACTTCAATAGATGGAACAGCAGTGGCTTCCACCAATGCTTGTTGTACAGGATCAGATGTTGGGTCGTAGTCAATACCACCCATAACTATCCGTGCTCTATCAATAAGTTGCGGTGTTGGGTAGAGAGGTAGTTTTAATCCCTCAGCTTTCAGCTTATTCGCTAAATTCTGCCGCGAGCGCTCGGAGGCATTCTTGGCTCCTACCTGCTTCGACACTAAATGTTCTTGTTCCAGCATCACTAATCAAGGTTATAAGGACGTTTGTAGACCAGTCATTGTCATCAATTTGTTCCATTAGCTGACGAAGGAACTTGAGTGAATCCTCATCTTCCAATCGTTCTGCTGTGGCAATGTCTTTTTGAACATCATCTCCAGACATATAAATCGAACTATCATTAACTAAATTAATAACTAATGTTCCAGCCCCTGTTGATTCAACACCACTCATAGCGATGTTGATTAAATCAGTAAGAATTAATTCAGCAGTAGCTGTCATGAACTTTTGTTCTTGACTCTTTTCATCACCAAATTTTTCAGACTTGATTAGAGATTGTAATAAATCGGTTCGACGTGACATAATATTAATGACTATTGATTAAAGATAATTGTTATTGCAAACGAATGTGAGGTTAATACTCATCATCGTTCTGCAGTTCGATGTTGTCAGCAGCATCTCCGTTGTCATCTGGTGCTCGATAAAGACCAGGTTCATCGGGTTCTGTCTGAGTTATATGCTGTCCATTTAACAAATCTGTAATGACGGCTTCAAATCGTTCTGTAAATCCTGTATTAGGATTTAGTAGTAATTCAGCACGTGCATCGATCTCTTCTGAAGCGTCGATACGTTCAGACTCCTTCATGTGCTGCTCCATTATATACTCAGCCACTGCCTGTTTAAGAGAGTGGATTTGACAAGATAGTTCAAAGCTTTCTATGTAACTCTCAGAATCGACAAAGACGCCAATATTCTGTGGAATTAAATGGAAAGGATTGCAACAATATTTCTCTCCACAAGTAGTTTTAACTGCTGTATAGACTAAGTCGCCCCAGCTGAACCACATCGCCACTCTTTGAGGATGATGTTGAGTAGAGCTGGTGATACCAGGCCGCCGCCAAGCAAATTGCGGCTGCTGAGTTCGGTTGTTTATACAACCATCCCATAACCAGCACTCATCTGGTGCTCCTATATCTACTTGTGACCAGAACTTAAGTGCCTTAATCCTTGTCTTCTTAAGCAGCGTTGTGAGGTCCAGGGAAAGTCTCCCTTCTCTTGCAGCAGCAACACATCTGACACAGGCTTGATGGCTATCAAACCTCAGTGAGTGTGAAGAGAATCTTCCAAGTGAATGACCTGTATAAATACACAGTTCACCTTCTTCTGCTGTATTGGAAATTTGTAGGTTGCGTCTACCATACGGTCCAGGTGTGCTAGATGGTTTAGCTTCAGGCATCTTGTTCATCCTCTAGCTCTACAATTCCAACATCGATTAATCGCTCACCTTTGTTGTAAAGAGCGTCTCTTATTATCTCGTGAATCCACCCATAAGGGTGAGTAAGCGATTCAAATGTCAGTGTAACTCTGTATTTCATAATCAGAAACTATTCTCAGGTCGTACGTACTCACCACCTAGGGCTTCATATTGCTGCTTGGGTGGAAGTGCTTCAATCTGTTGATTGATAACGTATTCATAACGAGTACTATTCTCATACTTTATACGAATAAGTTTAGACCTGGGGGTATAGTACTCCGGTGTACCTACTACAAGTGCAGTGAGGTTGTTGCTGGCGACTTTGACGCGCAGTCCAATTTCAATGTTATTAGTTAGCATATTCTTTATCCTTTAACTAGAACGTTTATATATTTAGAAGTCGTTGAGAATATGATCCTCAGTTAAGGGATCATCTTTAGGACGAATCCATAGTCTTACTGATTTTGATTTACCAGTAACAGGATCCTTACGTGATGTTGAGTGTCGTCTCCAGCGCATTGTTTGCAGTACATCTGCAACACGTCTGGATTCACGACGCCCCTGTTGACGTGGGTCAAGGTCCAATGCATTAGTCAAAACTTCTGCAGTGGTAACTTCCTCACGACTAGCTACGTAGCTGCTGACCTTATCCATCCAAGGGTCAGGGTCACCAAACTCTTGAATGTATTCAGAGATAGCAGCAATCTCGCCACTATTGAATTCGTAAGTATCACTCCTTTCATAGGCAGCCATTGCAGCAGCCCATAGTGAGTCACGCTTTTCAGAAAGTAGTTCCCATGGAACCTGGAAACCAGCACCAACTTCTAACGGTACAAAGCGCCGGTTACCTGTGCTATCAACCAGAAATTGGTTGCGATTGGTAGTTCCAATCATGACAAACCTGCGGCCTAATTTAGACGGCAGTGATGCATATGGAAATCGTACTTCATCCACACGAGAAGTGATCAGATTTTTAAAGTTCTCAATATTTTTACTATTGAAATAGTGATCAATCTCAGGTAATTCCAGTAACCAAGCAACGTGAAGTCTGTACTGTTCCTTCATCAAGGTATCAAGAGGAGTTGTAATCTCAGAGAACAATCCCTCAGGTACTAAGTTACGAGAGAACATTGACTTACCAACACCCTGAGCACCAACAAGAATTGGTAGCCAGGACATTGAGCAACCAGGGTTAAACGCTCTTGCTACTGCACCAATCATCATCCGTTGCATTGCAAGGGTTGCTAGATGGTGCTCATTTCCAAGGAATGCTTTACCTAATGAATCCCACAGGGGTGAAGGCTTGTAGTCCTGCTTACACTTATTAAGATAAGTCTTAATAGGACACCACATATTACAGTAAGCTGCATATTTAATTGCAGATTTAATACGTGGCTCAGGTATAAATACACCATTCTCACAAGCAATTCTAGTCGTCATCAGATCAAGGTCATCACCTTGAAGTGCTACTAGCGTTCCATTTTGTTTAGTGTATTCAATCTGCTTAGTGAGTTCGTTGAATCGAAGGTCGCTGAGAATCTCTTTAACCTTACGAACATCATCCTCACGTTCTTTAGCAGCACTATCAGAGGATCGTTTAGGTCTGCCTTTCTTTTTTACCTGCTGTACGTCAGGTATTGGTTCCGGTTCAATATCCATTTGTATTCCTTTATTAGCAGTTATGACATCATCAAAGTTGATATCTGGATCAGCTTCAGTATACCCAACAGCTGAACCAGAAGCTCCAAACCGTAAATGATTAGGTAGCTGACTTGTCCAGTTACGGTCTTGCTTTTTAGCAAGTGAATATAGTTTAGCAGGGCCACTATAGTTACCGAGACCTCGCCATTTAAATGGACGAGTGTTCTCTTCTTTTTCACCATGGTGGCCTTTTAATACCCAGTCAACCCATGCATCAAACATGACAGTACCGATAGCAGCACAAGCAGCCATAACCGGTACATACATAGATTCATAC
>MPMF02197385.1_pt1 | contig 10322 bp, 8 predicted proteins | sample 1617271 | NCBI WGS metagenome assembly MPMF02 (sample SAMN05944812, study PRJNA350692) | marine metagenome | biome: marine; feature: ODZ; material: water; isolation source: 120 m water sample prefiltered with 30 um filter, filtered on to 0.2 um... | place: Pacific Ocean | collected 2012-04-09... | reverse complement strand
TTTTAAAAGAAAATTTATTTTTCCAACTATAATCAGAGATCTCATTATAAAAATTAATATCTACTTTTTTTTCATAAGTTAAACGAGCTAAACCAATAGCATTAATATATTTATTAAATTGTAATTTTTTTGGTAATTTTTCAGATTTTATAAACCCTTTTGGAAAAACTACTGGTAAGTCTAAATTATCTTTAAAATATTTATCAATACCAGGCATTTGAGATGTACCACCAATTAAAATAACTTGCTCTACTCTTTTTGAATTACTTTCTTCATAAAAATTAACAAATTTCTTAATTTCTTCAAGAAGAGGTTGAAATTGTCCTTGAATTGCTAACAGCACTCTTCCGTCAGTATTTTTCTTTAATAAGCCAATTGAACGTTTCTTTTCTCTAGCAGCTGAATGAGAAATTTTTAATTTTTCCATCAAAATTCTACTAACATTATTACCAGCTATATTTATATTTATTGTATCTCTTATACCATTTTTATCAAAAATAGAAGCAATAGTTGTTCTAGAACCAATATCTAATAATAATGTTGTTTTTTTCTTTAAGCTATCCTCTAATCCAGTAAAAGAGCTGATTGATTCCATTGTAGCACCAACTACTTGAATATTCATACTCTTAAAAACATCAATAAAATCATTAATTATTTCTGATTTAACTGCGCTATAAAATATTTCTTTATAATTTTTACTTTCTGGTAATATTTTTACAGCAGAAATTAAATTTTCTTTTATTTCTGGAATATATTCTTCTGCTTTTAATTTACCAACCTCGGCTAATTTACTATATTTTATATTTTTTGGTAAAAATAATATCCTAGAAAAAATTTTAGATTCTGGAACAGATATAAATACTTTTTTTGAATTCATTTTTTTAAGTTTGGCTAATTTAAATAACTTATTTAAATCTTCTTTTAATCTTTTTTTATTTAAAATTTTACCATTCTCTACAATATCTGGAGATAAACGATAACGTGAATAAGATAATATTTCAAAATTACCTTTACGTTTTCCTAATATAACAGCCTCTATTGAAAAATCTGAAATATCTATTCCTATTATATTTTTATTCTTCATAAAATTATTCAATTAAATCTTTATAACTAATTATTGAAAGTGGCTGTTCCGCAACATTTATTTTAGTAACAATACCTCTAACCCATAATCCAAAATCTGAAGTTGTTGTTGCTGTAGAAGTAACTGTTTTTATATTATTAACTGTTGCAGATATTTGATAACCACAAATAATCTCTGCTTCATTTATAGGAATACCACCTAGATCATAACTAAAACTTCCAGATATACTAGTTGAAGAAGCAATTCTTAATAAACCATCACTTAAACAACTGTCCAAATTAACTGCTGCCTTATCTGCTTCACTTAAATGATAATTAGATAATAAATCATTTATATTTACTAAAGAAATAGCAACACTAGAAACAACGGTTAATGTTGTTACCATTATAACCATAGTTAAGGCAATAGCACCATCTTGTTTAAATTTATTTATTTTTTCTTTCATAATTACTAATTATCTTCCTCCTTCTTCTTTTCCTTGAGTTTGTAAAGCTTCTATTTCTTTTGCTTTTAAAGCTCTTTTAAATAATCTTACTTCATCTAAACTTCCAATAAAATAATTACTATTTGTAGTAGTACTAGCTCTAGAATTACCTATATATAAATCTTTATCAGCATTAACTAAATACATATCTACAGATGTTGAAGCTGTAGCAGAATAATTTGAATCATCTCCTTCTTCATAAATATAATTCCAAAGTATATTATCTATCTTTTTATAAATACAAGCAACAAAATTACTTTTATTATTATTTGTTAAATTAAGGTATGGTTCAACACATTGTTGACCATCACAAAGAACACAATATAATCTATTAGATGCAAGATACATACCATAACCCCTCTTATCACTACTATCCCACTTATTAAAAATATCTTGTCGGGCTCCAGTATCAGATTCTCTTTTAATCCAAGCTACTAATGTAAAACCATCGTTGAAATTTAAATCATCAACATCTGTTATTTTACAATAATTTATTCCATCTTGAAAGTTATTAGAAGATGTACTATTATTAATTAATCCTGCAGCATTAACTATACCATCTTCACAAAAACTTGCATGATTCCTAGCACTATCAAAAATACTATTTACTGGATCTACTTCATTCATTTTCCACCAAGCAACCATTCCGGCACCACCATGTCTATGTTCATTTCTTAATGAAACTGTATTAATTGCTTCTGATTCAGCTGTTAAATATCTTTCTTCTGTAGCTATAGATCCTACTTTCAAAATAGTACTAATACTTGGAAAACCTTCTACTTCTGACACTGAAAATCTTAAACCACTTTCATTATCAACCTTAACATTTGGAGATGTTAAATAATAAGTATTTCCTACTGGCTTAGCACAAACTTCATGTCCTCCATTATCAACTATATTTGGTCTACATAATAATATAACTCTATCAGTAGTAGTAGATACTTTAATCTCTAAACCTCCCCCAGTAGGAGAAACGCAAAACCCTGGTAAGTATGTATCATTTTCAAAATATAATGCTAATCTAGAACTAGTAGGAGTAAAATTAGAACAATGTCCTTCCGTGTCTCTTAATATTCCATCTGAATTTCTAATTAAATATTCTATAGTATTTAAAGTTGTTCTTCTATTGCTAGCAACTTCTATATTTGCAGCTAATTTACTAGTTGTGCCTCCTAAAGAGAAATGAAATTCTGCTACTGATACTAATATTACAGAAACAATACCAACATATATTATTGATTCCATTAATGTAAAACCTTTATTATTTTTTTTATTATTCATAATTAAATTTTACAGAAGATAATGCAGGTGATTCAGTATTACCAATACCACAAGCTGACATTTCTACTTTATATCTTAAAAATCTTTGACCATTTAAATCTGGATCAATATCTTCCTCATATTCATAATCAAATTGATAATCATCATCCGTATCATATTCTTCTTGATCTGTTAAATTAAAATTAGTTGTAGTTGCTGTCATAAAAGTTACATCAATATTACAATCGGGTGGAACTTGTTGTGTAATTTTAACATTATGTAATTCTTGATTAGTTGCACCTAAATCAATTATAGAAGATATTAATACTCCCGAAGCAGCATAAGTAGCAGTCTGATCATCTTTCTTTAAAAATTCTAATCTCTGTCTTCCTGTATTTAACAAAAATATACCATTATAACCAGTATGATATTCTAATCCATGATATTCTATTGGTGATCCTTCAGCATCTGCTAAAAAAAGTCGTGGCTCTTGCCAATGATCTCCTCTTTCTAATACCCCTATATTACCATGTGTACCAACCATTATTGCTTTTCGATGATCTGGATCATAAACAACTGGTAAAAATAAATCATTTACTCTGGAATCATATCGACCATATAAAGTAGGTCTATTATTTATATCGACTTCAATAACTTTAAGCTCACCTCTAGAATCTTCTGTTGTTACTAAAAATAAACTCGCATCTGGTATTTTTGTTATATAATTATAATCACAAAGTGGACAATCTCTATCTGATAAAAAATTTAATACTCTAATATTTCTATGATCTCTAACATCAAGTATTATAAATTGTCTTGAAGAATCATTAACAATATATAACTTAGTTTCATCTTCACTAAGATAAGCTTTATTTATTACATCATCACTAGTTAAATATCTCTCCCAAACACCAGAAAGACTAATTCTTAAACCTTCATCGCGACTACTAATGTTATAGATTAATACTGTACCATTTGATGTAGTAGCAAATAATAAGCTTCCATTTTTATTAGTTATTAAATCTGTAACTATAATATCATCTCTACCAATATCTTCTAAATCAGTAGGTTGTGAGTTACCTGGATTTAATCCACCAAGATTATGAACTGAAATAGCTCTTCTGCCATCAGGAGTTGTATGACCAACATAAGCAGCTTTATAATATTTACTAGGATTTATAGCTATAGAATGACCATCACCTAAACCAAAAGGTCGAAAATCTTTAATCCATAATCTTTCAATTTGACCTGATCTAGCACCATCGATATTATACGCCCATAAGCCAGCTACTGCCTCAGCAACTACAAAAGCTACTGGTTTTTTTGCAGGATTTGGTCCAAAACCAAAATCCATATCACGAGGACTTCTACCTGTCTCTGTAGCAGCATCAATATCTAAATCTCGCCAATCATGTTTTACGGTTGGTTGATTAAGTAGTAATTTTAATCTTTGACCTACAGGAACAATGTTTATACTTGTATGATATCCTGTACCATCAAAGAATTCTCTACCTGCTCCAGCACTCCAAGTTGATTGTTCTATCGTCTTATAATCCCAATTAGTTATATATTCAGTTAATACAAAAGGACTAATAATTTCACCAATTACTCTTGATTCTATTAGCATAGTACTTGAATCAATTTCTCCAGTATCATTCCAATCTACTATTTCACCATTAGAATTTCTTTTAACTTTTCTTATAAACACCAGTCTAGTCAAATCTCCACTAATAGTACTTGTTCCATTAAATTCCCAAAAACCATCTGAATTTTTTGCTACTCCATTAGAGACGCTAAAAGGTAAATTCTCAACCTTATCTTCAATATCTTGCCAAGAATTATCCCTTATAGCTTTAACTGCTTCTATTCCTTCTTGAGCAAATTCTGATACATATTGTTTATTACCTGTTCCATAAAAATTTTTATAATTACCTATTATGACACCAAAAACACCAGAAGCTAAAACAGCAAAAGCACCTACAGCTATAATAAGTTCTACTAAAGAAAATCCTTTTTTATTCTTAATTAACATTATTAATTTGTATAATAAATTAAACCTGATGGTTTTATAAAGATTGTTTTATTTTTATTTAAATCATTTTTTATTTTAAATGACCAAACATCAGTTGTAGTAGCCCAACCAGATATTTTACTAAAATAATATTTCTGTTCATTTCCTCCATGATTAAACTCTAATGCTATATCCTTACCAAGTTTTAAAATTCTATCATATTCTTGATTTCTAGATTCAAAATTATTTCCTTTAAATAAAACTACACAATCACCTATACTCCTATCATCTGTACATAATTGAAAACCATCCATTACATTAATACTCCAGTTATCACCATAATATCCTGAAACAGCAAAATTATGAGCCTGACTTATTAAATCAACAGTTTCATGAGCTTTAGATTTTAAAATATCTTTATATGTTTTTTCTGCCGTTAAAATAGCAGTTGAACTAAGTATGATAGCAAAACTAGCCATAACTATTATTACTTCAACTAAAGTAAAACCATAAATTTTTTTTATTAAAATATTATTCATATTTTTATAAATTATAAACCACAAATTATCTTCCTACTTGACTAGTTAATTGATAAATTGGATTAATAATACTTAAAGCTACAAAACCAACAGCTAAACCAATAATTATTAATAAGGCTGGCTCTAAAACAGTAGATAAATTCTTAGTTGTATCATCTACTTCTTCTTCATAAAAATCAGCTAAATAATCTAAAACTTCTTCTAAATTACCAGATCTTTCTCCTACAGTTATCATTCTTCCTACTAAAGGAGGAAATTTTTTTTCACTTCTTAAAGAATCAGTTAAACTTTGTCCCTTTAAAATATTATGATAAATAAATGTAATTTCTTCCTTATAGGAATCATTTGTAACTGTTTTAGCTGTTATTTGTAAAGCTTTATCAATGGAAAGACCACTTTTTAATAAAGAAGCTAATGTACGAGTAAATAAAATTAAATTTATATTTCTAATAATTTTTCCAAATAATGGCAACCTTAAATTTATTTTATGTAAAAATAATCTAGTTTTACTAAAATGTAACATAATACGAATAATTATAATAAAAGAAATTATTATACCTACCATTAAATACCACTGATTACCCATAAAATCAGCTACAAATAATAAAATTTTAGTTGAAAGAGGTAATTCTACTTTTAATTGAGTAAAAAACTTAATAATTTTTGGTAAAACAAACTTTGAAACTGTTAATGTTAAAATAACAATTGCTGATAAAATTAAAACTGGATATATAGAAGCAGATCTAATTTTATTTTTTAATTCATAACTTTTTCTTTGTTGCTTTGATAAAAGATTTAAATTTTCTGCTAATGTACCTCCGGACTCACCTACAGATACCATATTAACAAACAAATTATCAAAATCACGAGGATATTTTTTCAAACTATTAGATAAAGAAACTCCTTTACGAACATCTTTTAAAATATCTTTCAATCTTTTAGACAAATTTGACTTAGCATGACCTATTATAGTTTCTAAAGCCATATCAATACCCATACCAGATTTAATCATTACAGATAAATGTTTAGTTAATAAAACTTTATCTAAAAGTTTTAAACGACCAAAAGTAAAATTTAAAGATTTTTTATCTTTTTTCTTAACAGGTTTTAAAGAAACAAGCATATCATCTTTAAGTGCTAATCTATTCCTTGCTTCATATAAATTATTAGCTTCTATTTGTCCTTTTATTTTTTTACCTTTTTGATTTCTTAATTCATAATTAAATAACATATATTTTATTTACTCTTAATAACTCTTAACACTTCTTTTATAGTTGTCTGACCTGAAATTGCTTTAGAAAAACCATCTTCAAACATAGTTGTCATACCATTTTCTATAGCTTGTTTCTTTATTTTACTAGCATCAGCACTAGATAATATTAATTCTTTAATATTATCTTTGACTTCTAAAATTTCAAAAATTCCAATACGACCAGAATAACTACTATTATTACAATTTTCACACCCCTTACCTTTATAAAGACGAATTTCTTTTAATTTTTCAATACTTAAAAACTTACTGACATCTATTTCTTTTTTAAAATTTTCAAATTCTTTTTCTGTTAATGTATAACTAACAATACATTTCATACATATTTTTCTTACTAAACGTTGAGCTATTACAACATTAACTGTAGAAGAAACTAAAAATGGTTCAATATTCATATCTAATAAACGTGGTAAAGAAATAGCTGCATCATTAGTATGAAGTGTAGATAAAACTAAATGACCAGTCATAGCAGAATTAACAGCTATTGCAGCTGTTTCACTATCTCTTATTTCACCTACCATTATAATATCTGGATCTTGACGTAAAATAGATTTTAAACCATCAGCAAAAGTAAGATTTGTTTTTGGATCAACTTGAATTTGATTTATACCTTCTAAATCATATTCTACAGGATCTTCAATTGTACAAATATTTATATTCCTACTATTAAGAATTTTTATTAGTGCATATAAACTAGTTGTTTTTCCTGAACCAGTTGGACCTGTTGATAATATCATACCATAAGATTGTTTTATTGCTTTTTTAACAACTTTTAAATCTTTAGAACTCATTCCTAAGTCAGTTAAATCAAAATACTTTCCTTTTGCTGATAATAAACGCATTACTACTTTTTCTCCTTTTGTTGTTGGTATAATTGATACTCTGATATCTAATTTATCATCATCTATTTTTGTTAAAATTTTTCCATCCTGTGCTTGCCTAGTCTCATCTGTTCTTAATTTAGCTAAAATTTTTATACGAGATATAATCAAATTTAAAATAGTTTTAGGTAATTCTAAAACATCATATAAAATACCATCTATCCTAAAACGAACTTTGATATCTTTTTCTGTAGGTTCAATATGAATATCAGAAGAGTGATTTGTATAAGCATAACGAAATAAATCATTTACTAATTTAATTACAGAAACATCTTCAGCTGTTGAACCTTGAGCTTCTATTGCTCTCTTTTTAATTAACGTAGTATATTCTTGTTGAATTGATCTTCTATATAATCCAAAAGAATTAACAATATCATATTCAGTAGCAAAATATGGAATAATTTTATCACCTACTTTTTTTTCTAAAGATTTTATCATTAAATAATCAACTGGATTATTCATTGCAACTTTTACTCCATCTTTCTCTTTATTAAAAATAATAATCTTTTGCTTACGAGCTACTATTTCTGGTAAAAGATTTAAAATTTTATTTTCTATTTTTTGTTTTGACAAATCAACAAATGGTACTTTTAAATGATTAGAAATTAAACGTGCAATTTCACTAGATTTAATTAAATTTTGTTTAATTAAAAAACTAGAAAATTTTACTTTTTTTGCTTTAGCTGATTTTAAAGAAACATCTAATATTTCTTGATCTATTAAACCAATTTTACTAATTATGTTATATAATTTTAAATCTGTAATTTTCTCCATTACTAAATATAATTATTTATCTTTATTATTTAATTTTACTTTATTTGAATTAATATACTCATTAATTTTACTTACAATAATATTAAGTGTAGTATCATCTTTTACTAAATAATCTACTGCACCTAAATCTATTCCTTTCTTTTTATCTATATCTTGACCTAAATTAGATAATATAATTACAGGAATTGAGTTAGTTTCATTATTATTTTTTAATGTTGTTAATACTTCAAAACCATTCATTATTGGTAATATCATATCTAAAATAATTAAATCAGGTTTTTCTAATTTAGCTTTATTTACGCCTTCTTTACCATCAGCAGCTAATATAACTTCATAACCATTTTCTCTTAACTCTGAATCATATACTTTCCTTAAAAAGTTATCATCATCAATAAATAAAATTTTTCCTTTATTCATAAAATTATAATTTATTAATATCTAAAATAAATACTATTTGACCTACAGAATTTACTGCAGTACCTTTTATATATTTTATATTATAAAATATATTTGACATTTTTTTTATTACCATTTCATTTTCATCTATTTTACCTAATATTGGTATACATAATTTATTATTTAATAACACTATATGTTTAGCTAATACTTTAAGATTTTTTAAACCTACATTATTTTGTATATGTAAAATTTTATATTTAATACCTTTATAACTATACGTCTTAACTTTAGAAAAATCTTTTATATTTTTTATATTTATTACCTTTTTTATATTATTTAATTGTATACCAAATACATAATCTCCTAATCTAAATATTAAAGATCTAAATATTGATAAAGGTAATGGTAACTCTATAATAAAACTAGTACCTTTTTTTCTAGAACTAATTACTTTTATATTTCCTTTTAATTCTTTTATTTTATTTTTTACTAAACTTAAACCTACACCCCTACCTCCTTCTTTAGTAACATCTTCTAAACTAGAAATACCTGGCATAAATATTAAATTTTTTATTTCTTCATTATTCATTTTTTTTGCTTTAGCTTTAGAAATAATTTTATTTTTTATAGCTTTATTTAATATTTTTTTATAATTTATACCTATACCATTATCTTTAAATTCTATTTTAATTAAATTATTAATTAATCTAATTTTCAAATCTATCTGACCTTTTTTATTTATTTGAATACCATGTAATATACTATTCCTTAAAAGTTGTACAAATATATCATTTAATTCATCTAATATACTCTTATCTATTGATAAATTATTATCATCTATATTTAATACTATATTTTTACCTTCCTCTTGAGATATTGTTCTAGCTAAATAAGGTAAAGAAGATAATATACTAGCTAATGGTAAAACACTTAACTTTGATATTTCCCTTCTTAAATCATTTATTATTTTATCTGCGCCTACACAAGCTGAAATAGTTTTTGAACTATCTTTGTCTTTACTTAATATTTCAACTTTATAACGTGTTAATAATAAATCATCTAATAAATTTTGTAGTTTATTTAATTTATTTACCGGTATAGTTACTGTGGAAGGATTTCTCCATGAAGAAAGAAATTTAGAAGATTTTTTATTTATATCTCTTCTATTAATACTAGTTAAAGATATTCTTTTATTAGATAATATCTTTTTTAAATTATTTATTTCTTTTGTCAAATTACTTTCTCTACCTTTTTTTATACTTTTTAAATTATTTTTTAATGATTTTAATGTCAAAAATAATTTATCTAATATATCTTGAGTAACCTTCAAATCTTCTCTATATATACTATCTACTAAATCTTCCATAGTATGAAATAATACATTTGTTTTTTTATATCCCATAGTAGCAGAAGAACCTTTTAAAGAATGGATCAACATTAATATCTTTTCCATTAATGATTTTTTTCTAGTGTTATTCTCCCAGAGTAACATAAGATCAGATAATTTATCTAATTGTTCTTTATTTGTATCTAAATAAAAATTTTTATATTTTTTCTTAATCATTTTTTTATTTCATTAAAAATATCTTCTGTATTTAATATATATATTTTTTTATTTTT
>MPMF02122668.1_pt1 | contig 10334 bp, 9 predicted proteins | sample 1617271 | NCBI WGS metagenome assembly MPMF02 (sample SAMN05944812, study PRJNA350692) | marine metagenome | biome: marine; feature: ODZ; material: water; isolation source: 120 m water sample prefiltered with 30 um filter, filtered on to 0.2 um... | place: Pacific Ocean | collected 2012-04-09... | reverse complement strand
TACTTCTCGGCGGCTTTGCAGCAAGTCGATCGCCCAGCGAATGTCACGCAAGTTCTCCGTCAGCGGCAGCTTGCCCAGCGCCTGCATACGGACCAACGTCACCGCGCAGGCATCGCTGCCATATTTATCGCGATCGGCCCGTCGACCAAACGGCACCAGGCAAGGCGCCGCGACGACGTAGCCGCGCCGCACGAACTGCAAGCCGTAGTCGTAATTCGCACCGCGAATGCTCTTTTCGACACCCTCCAAATCCGTCCGGCCCACAATTGGGTGATGCCCGTAATCTCCGTGTCCGTGCACGCAGACCACTCCGGGCACGCGCTGCGTGGGAGCTAAACCGACTGGCACTAGAAGATAAACCGGCAGAGACGCGACACCGTCGGACTCGAGCAAGAACTCGTAACGCGTGTGGTCGCCAAGTTTTTTTTGGGACTCGAGCTTCGGTTTCCAATCGGTGGGCGGTGACGAGTCGCCCAACAGCTGGCCTAGTTTCTCGCGAAACTCTGATTGCCAGCGCCGGCATTCGTCCGCTGTACCGCCCTTGAATTGCATAGACAGTCCGGCCCGATCCAATGCTCGCCGAATATCGTCGTTTACGGTCGACGCTTGCGCTCGTTCCTGTCCAATTGCCTTGAGGTAAGTGCTCCCGAAGCCAGCAGCTACGGCACCGCACGTGGTGGCCAGACCACCGCGGAGAAATGTTCGTCGGTCAAGAGTTTTGTTTTTCATAGTTCACCACGTTGTTGTAGAATCTTCAGCCGTCAATATCGTTGCGCGGCGTTCCGCTTGCAATGTAAGCGTTCGCAGGCCGAACGTTGTTTCTACTGGAAAACTAAGGGGGCAGGCACATTTTTCGGCCAACGCGTATTTCCAAAAGCCGCAATTTGCCGCCGAAAAACGAGCCAGACCCCGACCTGTGAGCGGTTCTACTTGCAATCAAAGCCCAAGAAATCGTTGAGGAATTCATGCTGCCAGTCACCTACCAGGACATTGAAGCAGCATTGCCGCGCGTCCACGCGGTGCTTCAGCCAACACCCCTCATCCAGTGGCCCGGCCTGTCGCAGCAACTCGACTGTGCCATTTACGTCAAACATGAAAACCACCAGCCAGTCGGCGCGTTCAAAGTCCGTGGTGGTGTCAACTTAGCCAGCACGCTGACCGATCAGGAACGCACCGAGGGATTGCTGGGTGTTTCCACCGGCAACCACGGCCAGTCGTTGGCTTTTGCGGCCCGACATGTCGCCTGCCCCTGTACGATCGTGGTTCCTGCCAACGGAAACCAAGACAAGAACCGCGCGATGCGGCAACTGGGTGCCGATTTGATCGAACACGGACGTGACTTCGAAGAAGCCCGCGAGCACCTGGAACAGCTGCTCGAAACGCATGGGGGGCGATACGTGCATTCCGCCAACGAACCGCTGTTGATCGCGGGTGTCGGTTCAATGGCCTGGGAAATCTTCGCTCGGCTTCCCGAACCTGACGTGATTCTGGTACCGATTGGACTGGGTAGCGGTGTATGTGGAACGTGTATTGTCGCCAAACACCGTAGGCCAGAGACCAAGGTCATTGGAGTTCAGGCTGCAAATGCCTCGTCAGTCGCCAGATCATGGGCCAGTGGCAAGTTGGAAAGTGATGAGCGTATCGACACCTGGGCGGAAGGCCTGGCCACTCGAGTACCAGCCGAGATGACGCTCGAAATCATGCGCGAACTCATGGACGATGTAATTTTGGTCGAAGAAGACGAGATGCGCGCCGCCGCCTTTGAGCTGCTGCGCCAGACACACAATCTGGCCGAAGGTGCCGGTGCCGCCACGCTGGCCGCAGCCACGCAACAGAAAGACCGTTTCCGCGGACAGCGGGTCGTTGCCATTCTGTCCGGTGGCAATCTGGATTTGACCGAACTGCCACGGATCCTGGCGGCCGGAGAGGGGTTGTCCAACAGGTGAGGAATGGATTCGTCGCCCGAGCATTACGGCGCCGCTGTCACCAGAGTCACTCGCACCGTAAGTTCGCCCGCGTTGTCAGACAATTCAGCTGGCGAATCGTTGATCCGCAAATACAGCGTGCCATCCCGTTCGACCGGACTCTCGACACCCATGCCGATCACATCGGGCGTCGCCAGGACACTCTTCGAGCCAGGCGGTTTGTCTTCGTCGACAATCGAACCAAGCAAGATACCCAGCGGCACTCCGCGATGGTAACGAATTGTGATACCGTTGGGCTCGCACCACCAGATCTTGGGCTGGTTGCCGACTTGATATCGACCGCGCGCCTCGATCTTGTATGTTCTTCCCGCCTCGAGCAAGTATCCCGACGATTGCCAACCACGATCGGCGGCAACCGTAATCCGGGCACCCGCGGACGGCAAACTCGTCGTAGGCTTGCGATCAAACGCTTCGCGTGGGACATCGTAGCCGTACTCCATGTTGATCACAAACAGGTGCCATTGCCGCGTGATGTGCACCCAGTCTTGCGAAAGCGATTTCTGAAAGGCGTTGGAAAACCCATGAGTCTTGTCGCGAGTTTGTTTTTGCATCTGGCGAAAGGCGTCCCGATAAGCAGGATTCCTGTCGAAGAACGCGGCAGCCGCCCAACACCAGGCATACGGTTCGACACGCAGATGCGCCGTCGTATCGTAGTGCATGATCTCTTCAATCGACTTGCCCTGTCCAGCCTCCGTGTCCGTCTTGATCACTTTAATGCGGCCCCAGTGAGGAGTTGCTTCTTTGCTCTCTGGAAAGTGATTTAGTGCCAGTTGACCACCTTGCCAGGAATGGGTTCCTAACAGTTCGGCAACGCCTTCCATGTACCAGGGCGGCCCCGCGCCGCCCAAGGCCCAGTGCATGAAGCCATGGGTTCCTTCGTGCAGCAACAGGTGACGCTGATAGTATTCGGTGGGCTGTCGGAACAACCATAATTCAGCACCGCGTTGAAATCCGTTCAGGAATGGCGGTAAGTCGCTGGGAAGCAAGCCAGCTCGCCCGAATCTCGCTTTGTCATTGATCAAGTACGCCGCCATCCGCCACGTCTTGGCAAGCTTAGAATCGACATCGAAATAGTCGCACCATTGCGGCACCGCCAGGTCGAAAACATGAGGCAGTTCGTCGACCGCTGGATCAGCAGGCACGTCTGTGTAAAGATCCAGATGGCGACTGCTGATTTTGCGTATACCCGAGGCGGCCACCCGCTGGTCATCCACGGTCGGCACTTCGAAATCCTCGAACTGACCGGCACCTTTGCCGTTGAACAAGTCATCAAGATTCTGCCCGGCAAGCAAATCGCCCGACCCGGTGCGTGTCGGTGGCCGTTCTCCGCCGAGCGGAGTCACCGTGCTGGTGGGCAATCGTTGCGGCTTGGTCGCCGGAGGCCTTGCCGGCGGTACGGGCGACTTCGTGCTTGCCGACGGCGTTGGCAGAGACTTTGCGACCGGCACGACTGGTGGCTTGCCACCACACCCTGCAAACGTGAAGCACGCCAAAAACGTCAGGATCCAGGCCCAAGGTCTCAGGAGCCAATTCTTTTCGATCATCTGTTCCTTCCACGACCAATGGTTTGCCTGTCGGTCTGTCGTTATTCTATGAGATGCAGACTCCAACAAGTGACACGACTTTTGGATTTTTTTGAGGAGTTGTGTCTCGCCTACACGACAGTCATTGATTCAACCTTCCAGAACAGTCCCGAGACGATCCAATGGCCATCAGAATCCAGCGACAACGAGTGCGATCCGTAGCGAGTACTGTCATTGTCCTCGGAATCGGCTGTGTAATGACGACGGGCTGCTGGTCCAAGACGGACCACGAAGTGATCGTGTACGCGGCCCTGGACCGCGAGTTCTCAGAACCGATTTTGGATGACTTCGCAGCTGCCGAAGGCATCACCGTCCGGGCCAGCTACGATATCGAATCGACCAAGACGGTCCAGTTGGTCGCGGCCATCATGGGAGAACAGCATCGACCACGTTGCGATCTGTTTTGGAACAACGAGATTCTGCATACCCTGCGTCTCCAACGGGCAGGCTTGTTGGACGCCTACACCGTCCCGACGGCCGACGATTTTCCCGCGACCTACCGTGACGCCAATGGACTATGGTACGGCATTGCGGCCCGCGCGCGCGTGCTGCTGGTCAACACAGATATCGTGCCAGCCGACCAGCGCCCGTCATCACTGCACGACCTGATTGACCCGCGTTGGAAGGGCCAGGTGGGCATCGCTAAACCTCGCTTCGGCACGACAGCCACGCACGCGGCCGTGTTGTTTTCGAAGTGGGGCGACATCGAAGCTCGAAAGTTCTTTGAAAGCGTCCGGGCGCAGGTGCAAGTCATGTCAGGGAACAAACAGGTCGCCACCGCCGTGGGACGTGGCCAACTGGCTTTCGGACTGACCGATACGGACGACGCGATCATCGAGATTGACAACGGCCGACCGGTACAGATTGTCTTTCCAGATCAGCAAGCAGACCAGATGGGTGCGCTGTTTATTCCCAACACATTGTGTCTTATCAAGGGCAGTCCCAACCCGATCGATGCGCGCCGTTTGATGGATCACCTTCTGACGCCGGCGGTCGAGATCAACTTGGCCCGTGGTCGCAGCGCTCAATTCCCCGTCAACACGACCGTCGATGAGCCTTCGCGGGCGTTACCATTGGATACCGTACGATGGATGGAAGTCGATTTTGAACAAGCCGCAGATCATTGGGAGGCGGCGCAAACAGTGTTGACTGAGATCTTCGCACGCGGAGATTAGGCGGGTCCGCCACTTTGCGACGAAGGACATTCCTGACAATCGTTTCTATCATGGTTTACATCAACGTTATCTTCGCCCTGAAAGGGCCTCAACTCTCCCAACCGATCACAGTTCTACGTCTTATTGAACGCCGTTTGTGGCCCAACGCGCGGCACTTCAACGCGTTTTTATGATGTGCTCGTGATTTGACAAGCTAAGAAAATGACCTATTTGTCTAAATAAAACATCTGTTCATTCTATGGAACACCAAGAGGTTCCAAGACAAGGGCAAACCGGTTGCGAAGCCGGGACGCAAAGCCATGGGTCTCAATGAGATCGCCAGGCTACCGAAGGAAACCGTCTAATTGCCTATTGACGCGGACGATCGCTAACGTGGCGAACCGCACGTCAATGTCGCGATGAACATTTGCGCGTGTTGATCTCTAGTGTTCGCGGCAGAGTGCGAAAACTGACGTGACAAGTGGAAAGTGCTTCAACTACACACCCATTGACAGCGAGTGGGCAACGGTGTCGCGTACATTGTACGGAGGACCGGAGTACAGTCGTCGAGGAACGCTGCAGGTCGTGACAGTCATTCTTGCGCTGCGCTACGAGCAGTTTTCCGGATACGACAACAACCCGTTGACGCTTGCTCGTACGGCAATGCTCTTGGGATATCTGAGGCTCTCGGCCAACCTATCGGAGCAGCTACCCGACGTTCACCTCCCCGCCGCGCCGCCCCATGCCGTGGTCACTCGCCAGAGGCTTGAATCGAGGCGCGACGCGCTACTGGCGCGTTCCATTGAACTGCTCAACCAAGGTGATCGGATCGCCTTGAACGCCGTGCGTGCGGCGTCGACAACTCTGGAGATGCTTATTGAAAACACTGCCAAAGCGAGACGATTGCAGTTAAGTTTCACCACAGGACTCAATCCCTCCCCGGAACGCCCCTTTCGGGTTCATTTGCTTCCCATGGTCAATTCGCACATCCACAGTCAGCTCACGGCACTCGGCATCCATTTCGTCGCCACAACGGTGTAACTCCGATGGACGATGAGAATCGTAGTTGATAGCACACCAGTTACAAATGGATCACGCGTCCAAGTTGTGACTGCCCAAGCGTTCTCGCGCAATACGTGCGGAACTTGGTGGGGCCCAATACTGATGTCTGGTGCGCGAGAGACGGTCGCCGTGTCCACAAAGCTTGGTCTCGGTGACGACCCCAGGACGCAAGAACCGATTGCGGCGATGGGACGTCTGCGGTGCATGATCACACGCCTGTGGTAGGTCGAGGTTTTCGCTTGCAACAACGGAATCGCTACAATGTCGAAGACGTGTCCTGATTTGTCCGTTTCGGCATTGTGGAGAAGGACTGATGAATGCAACTCAGACCAGTGGATTTTCGTGTCGGCACATGATAGTTCTTGTTACATTGGCCATGATATCGGCGGCTCTTGCAGGATGCGAAAACAACGTCTACGAGTTGGAACTGCGCCCCGAGGCGGAAGGCCTGCAGCGCAAGTTGACGGTCTATCGCAAGCGCACGGTGAATAATGGTCAACAGATAGTCGCACTAGACGCCGAGGAATTGAAGCGTGTCGCCGCTGCCCATTCCCAAGAGATCAGCGCTCAAGAAATACAGGCGGAAAAGCGGCACACCTTTGAGAGCCTGATTACCGGCGCGATGCCGAACGACATTGGTGGGAACGGCTCTTACATGCGATGGACCACGTCGCTCGGCTCAATGACAACCTATGTCGAGCGATTTCGGGGGCGCGACGATCCGGCCCAACTTGTAACCGACCGACTGGCTGGCGTCGATGAGGTGATCGAACACCTACTCGGATGGGCCGATCTCGAATTGGGGGGCGATCCGCACTTGCCAGCCGTGAGAGAATTCATCGACGGAGAGTTGCGGCGGGATCTCCGGAACCTCAGCGTCTACGCCTGGCTCTACACCGCGTCGGTCGGCGATCGCGAACAGGCCCACGAGGAGTTGTCGATTCGGCTCGGCCAGTTCCTTTCCGAACGTGATTACCTGACCCTCGAGGCGCTTCCACAACTGATGCGGCAATTTCAATCACAGCAGAACGAAATCGAAGTTTTGGAGAGCCTGCGGCCTCTCATCGTGCGCAAGCTTGAGCTGAAAGGACCTCCCTCCCCGAAACTGTCCAAGCTGATTGAAAACGTGGCGACACTCGAGGCATCGTTCGCAAGATACGCGAAGACAACCAAACCTTACAAGAAGCTGCACGATTCATGGGAGAAGGCGAAAATCGAGAATCCCGACGTCGAAGAGCCCGATGCCACAGAGATCCTGGCAGAATCGATGCTGGTGGCGTTTCTCCCATCGGCCGCTTTACTTGCTACATCCGATGAACTCGAGCTCAAACTCATTTCACCGCTCGAGCCGTTCATGACCAATGGATCGTGGGACGGCGAAGCAAAGCGAGTTTCCTGGTCATCGACGCTCGAACGCGCGGACGCCGAGCGCAAACAATGGCCCACTTTCGCGTACGCGATCTGGAGCGAGCCTAACCAAGAGATGCAGACAAGAATCTTTGGCAAGACCGTGTTGTCTGGAGAACCACTCGCCGAATACTGTTTTTGGCATCAAGCGCTCAGCCAGACGGAGGCGGAGCACTGGGAAGGATTCCTCAGCGATCTGAAACCCGGCAATGGTCAACTTGAGCTCATCAAGACCTTCCGCTTGCCGGACGAGGGCCAGGAGGACGAGGCAACTTGGTCCAGCAACATGCGAAATTTGTTCGTCAAAGTTCTCGAAAGCGACGAGTAACAGTCGGCGAAACCAAACTGTTACAAACCGCCGAGTAGGGGAATTGACCGGAGCGCTACAAGATTCGCAACGAATGCGCTGCCTTTTGATGAACCGTCCCCACGATTTCAGCGATGTTGGACGCGTGCCCATTTATTCGATCAACCAATGCCTGGGCGTTCGCTTCGGGAATGCTGATCAGTAAACCCCCCGACGTTTGAGGATCGAATACCAATTCCAGCCTGGCTCCGTCCGCTTTGGATTCTACTTGCAACAGGGACATGCAGAAATCGCGATTTGTCTTGTTTGCGCGTGTAAGGAACCCCTGCTTCGATAGCTCCAAAGCGCCCGGCAAAATCGCCAGCCGCTCGAGTTCGATTTCCAGCGAAACATCGCTGGCTTGTGCCATCTCGCAGGCGTGAACAGCCAGCCCATAACCGGTGATGTCCGTGGCCGAACGTGCTCCATATTCCCGGGCGGCGGCGCTTGCCTCTTTATTCAGACAAGCCATTCCGTCTAAAGCCTCCTGCACCGATTCGTCAGAACACTTGTTCTTTTTCATCGCAGTCGTAACAAAACCAGTCCCCAGCTTCTTGGTCAAAACTAACACATCGCCAGGCTGTGCATTTTGGTTGGTCATGAGTTGTTCCCGCGACACCAAGCCCGTTACAGACAAACCGTACTTGATCTCGTTGTCACGAATCGAATGGCCGCCGACGACCGAACCGTCGGCTTCGTGGACCTTGTCCGTTCCACCTCGAAGAATCTCGTTGAGAACATCGTAACCAAGCTTGTCATCCGGAAAGCACACAATGTTGAGGGCCGTGATCGGCGTCGCTCCCATCGCAAAAATATCGCTCAATGAATTGGCTGCTGCGATTTGACCAAATACAAAAGGGTCATCGACGAGTGGTGCGAAAAAGTCAACCGATTGAACCAATAGCAAATCCGACGCAACCTCGAACACGGCGGCGTCGCTGAACCCTTCGGCCCCGACAATCAGACGTTGGTCCGCGGATTTTGGTAAGTCTCGCACAACCTGTGCGATCGCCTCAGGCGGAATCTTGCCCGCTCAGCCAGCGCACGAAGCGTAATCTGTCAGCCGTTTTCGTTTTCCAAATATCACAACAATCAGGCAATTCCATTAAGTGGCTATCAACGTTGGCGTCCTCAAGAATCCGCGTGTTCCAAACAAGTGGTTTGGGCGCTGTTTCGGCACCGGAAGGTAGAAGAGGCAGCGTTAGTGTTTCAATCCAAGTGAATTGGATTCTAAACCAGAACTTCGTTGGGGGCACCCCTTGTGCCAAAGAGGTTGTGCAGCTTTTAAGTAGTTGGTTTGCAACGGTTTTCACACCCTGTCATCTCTCCCGAGCGGACTTTTTCGCTTTGGAGGTTTAGGAGAGCCTTGAACATGTCCTTCTCCCGTCGGGAGAAGGTGGCCGAAGGCCGGATGAGGGGTGGCTGATTTCATTTGGCAGTTCGCCCCCTCATCCTATCCTTCTCCCCGACAGACTTTTTCGCTTTGGACGATTGGGAGAGCTTTGAATATGTCCTTCTCCCGTCGGGAGAAGGTGGCCGAAGGCCGGATGAGGGGTGGCTGACTTCATTTGGCAGTTCGCCCCTCATCCTATCCTTCTCCCCGAGAAGGAGCTCGCTGTCGGTTTATTGTCGTAGTCAAAAGCGAAAAAGTCTGCGAAGGGAGAGATGACTGGATCTTAAATCGAGAAGCGAGAATGACTTGAAAGCTGCACGACCTCCAAAGGGAGAGGGGATCACAGTTGAATCGGTAACAAACCGCCACAAGTGCGCAACACCCGCTTTACTGGATAAGCGGACCTTGACATCCACAATACTTTAGCCAAAATTGCGGCTTCATCAGACGATCGTAGCGTCACATCGAAAATGGCGGGTTGCTTCTCGTAGCCGGAATCGAGACCAGAAGCTTTACGACTCCTGCTGCCCGCCAATCGACATTTGACGCGGTCTTCGCCCCCTTGAGGGTTGTTCGCTTCCATGTCGGCGATCGACCTGTTTTCCCTCCCCACGGCATGGCAAGAGGACAAGGATGATGGGCCGCACTCTGCTCAATCTTGTCTCGTTACTTTCGATGTCGTTGTTGGGAACGGGTACCGTCGGTGAAGAGCCCCAGGCGGAGAAATCCGACGCCAAGGGAATTGCTCTGTTCGAAAATCAGATAAAGCCTGTGTTGGTCAACCAATGTTATGAGTGCCATTCCCGAACTGGGGAGAAGGTCGAGGGAGGATTGGAGCTCGACTCCCCCGCGGGCCTGATGCGCGGTGGCGACTCGGGCCCCGTGTTGGTTTCGCACCAGGTCGAGCGCTCTACTCGCGCAATTCGACGTTTGTTGCCGAGCAGGCGAAGTACGCCGCTACCATCAAACCGACGCGCACTTTCGGAGGCCCGGCAAACTATGGGAGCGCGTTCTTGCCCAGCACGTTCCAGGCGACACGGCTTGGTTGGGAAGGCCAGTCTGTTAACAACGCAACGATCCGCAACCTGATTCCCTCACATGGCCGGACGCCTGACGCTGCGCGACGACTGGCCGAGTCGGGGGTGCGGTTCGTCGAGATCAGCTCAAGCGGCTCACCTACCGCTATGGCGGCCGCGATTTTCGGCTCACCAACGTCCACAGCAACGTAGTTCACGATGTCATTGGCTAGTGCCCTGTTAAGACAAAAAAATGGTTCTTCAGAACAATTCGTGGGTGGAATTGGTTGTTCTTTTGAGGAGCGCGGTGGAGCCCCTCGGGACTCAGAACAACAAAGCCTGTTTTGTGTTTTGGGCGTTTAGGAGTTGGTCCGGCTCCGTCGTCCTT
>MPMF02069547.1_pt1 | contig 10341 bp, 7 predicted proteins | sample 1617271 | NCBI WGS metagenome assembly MPMF02 (sample SAMN05944812, study PRJNA350692) | marine metagenome | biome: marine; feature: ODZ; material: water; isolation source: 120 m water sample prefiltered with 30 um filter, filtered on to 0.2 um... | place: Pacific Ocean | collected 2012-04-09... | reverse complement strand
TATGTCGATCCCGGTATCGCCATGGCAATGACCACCATCGACCTGCTTGGAAACGAGGGCAAGCAGGGGGAACGGATAGTCAACGAGTTTCAGCCCCCCCTGAGCCGCGATGAGTACCTGGATGTCCAGCGGGCGGTGTTCCGAAAGGACGTTTTCGGACCGGAATAGGCCCGGGGACGCACCGCCGGTGAGCGGCGCGCGCGAGATCGTCGTACCATTCTGTCTTGTCCTCCCCGCCGGCGGAAGAGATCCGAGAGCGAAACCGGGTGGCCATCCCAGAGCGAAACAGCGAGCAGTCGACCGAACGGTCAGTGGCGGCCGGGCCGGCGGCCGCAGTCTTGACCGAGGATGGGTCGAGTTCGCGAAAGGTTCTGGGCCTGGCCTGGCCGGTGTTCGTGGAGAACCTGCTGCAGACGATGGTCGGGGCCGTGGATACGTTGATGGTCTCGGTACTCGGGACAGCGGCGCTGGCCGGGGTCGGTACGTCGATGGTCCTGATCTGGGTGATTCAGTCTTCCATCATGGCGGTTGCGATGGGGGGCAACGTGCTGGTGGCGCACGCGGTTGGCGCTCGCGATCAGGCCCTTATCGGCCGGTCGGCCAAGCAGACGGTCGTGCTGGGTCTCTTATTGAGCCTCGTGCTGACGATAGTCGGGTCGCTCTTCGCGGAGCAGTTGGTGGGGTTGCTGGGCCCGGAGGACGAGGTGCTGAAGATTGGCGCTGACTACATGCTGGTGACGATGGCGACCTCGGTGGGGCTGGTGATGATGTTCGTGACCGGCGGGATCCTGCGCGGCGCCGGTGATACGCGCAGCCCGATGTACGCCGGGGTGGTGATGAACGTGATCAACGTGCCGCTGTCGTTCGTGCTGATCTTCGGTTCGCTCGGCTTCCCCGAACTCGGGCCGGTCGGTTCGGCGTGGGGTGCCGCGGCGGCTCGCTTTGTGGGGACCGCCGGTCTGCTGTACGTGCTATTCCGTGGGAATCGCGGAATTTCGATCGGTGGCCGCGGCCACTGGTGGCTCGAGACGGATATTGTCCGGCGACTCCTGCGAATCGGCATCCCGGCGATGTTGGAGCAGGCGCTGATGTCGCTCTCGATGCTGGTGTACACGGCGATGGTCATCTCGCTGGGGACGGCGGTCTACGCCGCCCAACGAATTACATTCCAGGTTCTGTCGCTCGGTTGGATGCCCGGCTTTGCGTTTGCGGTCGCCGCCACCACGCTGACCGGACAGGCGCTGGGCGCCGGTCGGGCGCGGGACGCGGTTCGGGCTACCTGGATCGCGTCGGCCTACGCGACGCTGTTCATGATGTTCTTCGCGGTCCTGGCGTTCATTTTTAGCGAGCCGATCGCTGGGATCTATACCGACGATGCGGAGATCACGATGCTGGCCGGACAGGCGATGCGGATTCTTGCGATCGCCTTTCCGCTCTTTGCCCTCAGTTTCGTACTGCAGGGTGGCCTGCGGGGCGCTGGTGATACCCGCTTCCCGATGCTGCTGACCGGGGTTTCTTCATGGCTCGTACGCCTGCCGCTGGCCTGGTACTTCGGCGTCCAACTGGGATATGGACTGGCCGGAATGTACTGGACGTTCATGATCGAGACCCTGCTGCGGCTGGTGGTCATTATCTGGCGCTATCAAGCCGGAAAGTGGCAGAACATCGCTGTCTGAGCGGAGATTTCGGGGAACGATTCCCGGCGGCGCCGACCCAACCCGGCGGCGCGCCGGGATGCAGTAGGATTTCCTTTCGCCGGGCGGATCGTCGCCGGCGGTGCCTCGGGGAGAAGCCCCGGATCGCGGAGCGAATGATGGTTCCACTTGAGGACGAATTCGGGGATCTGGTCGGAAAATCAAGGCGCGGTCACGGGCTGTCGGTCGAGGACCTGGCCGGGGAGACGGGCATTGACGCCGAGGCCCTGTCGGCGTTTGAGGGCTACCGGCGTGACCCCACCCGCGAGCAATCGGATACCCTGGCCGGTCGGCTGGGGCTGGATGCCGAGAAGCTGTGGGAGATCGCGGCCGACACCTGGGCGCCGGACGCGGTGGAGCCGTCGATCGCGGGCGGTTTCGAGATTCAGTCACTCTGGTACGGACCGGACCGGGTGTGGGCCTACGTGATTGGCGACGCGGCGAACTGCGTGCTGATCGATGCCGGCGTACCCGAGGAAGACATCAGGTCGGCCATCGGCGAACGCGAACTGGCCGCGGTGCTGCTGACCCACACCCACGGCGATCACATCAGCGCGCTCGGGGCCATCGTCGGCGGGACCGACATTGCGGTGCATGTGCCCGCCGAAGAGCTGGGCGCAGTGGCCGAATTGGGCGGCGAGGCGCACTCGTTTGCTGATGGCGAGGTTTTGCAGGCCGGCCCCTTCGAATTCAAGGTGCTGCACACTCCCGGGCACACGGCGGGTGAATCCTGCCTGGCGGTCGGGGATGTGGTCTTTACCGGTGATGCGCTGTTCGCCGGCTCCATCGGCGGCACGAACCTGGGCGTGGACGCCTTCCCGGTCCATAAACAGACGGTCCGCGACAAGGTGCTGGCCCTGCAGGGATCGACGAAACTATTCCCCGGGCACGGCCCGCAGACGACAGTCGCCGAGGAGTTGGCCCACAACCCATTCTTCTAGCCCGGGGGCCTAGTGGTGGCCTTTGACGTACTCCGGATCGAGATACTTCTCGGGATCGTCCTCAAAGTCCAGGCGGCAGCCTCTGGCGCAGAAGTAGTAGGTCTTGCTTTCGTGCACGGCGGTTTCGGTGGCCGTGGCTTCGTCGACTTCCATTCCGCAAACCGGGTCGATTGCGATTGCCATTGATCTCGTCCTCTTTGGGCGGTCCGGTGGGCCGGGGTTCTTGGGGCTATCCCGTTAGTCGCAGACGCCGCAGGCGCAGGGCGTTGCCGATGATGGTCACGTCGCTGAGGGCCATGGCCGCGGCGGCCAGCATCGGATCGATCGGCCGGCCGAAGAAGGCCATCGAAAGCCCGGCGGCCAAGGGTATCAGGGTGGTGTTGTAGGCGAAGGCCCAGAACAGGTTCTGGCGGATGGCCCGCATGGTGCGACGGCTGAGATCGATGGCCATCCGAATTCCCTGCAGGTTGCCGCTCATCAGCGTGACATCGGCCGCCTCCATTGCGATATCGGTCCCGGTGCCCATTGCGATGCCGATATCGGCCTGGGCCAGCGCCGGGGCGTCATTGATGCCGTCGCCGACCATGGCTACCGTGCGTCCTTCCGATTGCAACCGTTTGACCTCGCCGGCCTTGTCGGCGGGCAGGATGCCGGCGATGACGTGATCGATGCCGATCGATGCCGCGACGGCGTTGGCGGTGCGGGGGTTGTCGCCGGTGATCATTATGATGTCGATTCCGCGCCGGCGGAGATCGGACACGATGGCCGCGGCGTTGTCTTTGAGGGTGTCGGCTATGCCGATTACGCCGACCAATTCGCCATCGACGGCCACGCAGGCGACGCTATCGCCCTGGGCTACCAAGCGATCGGTCGCGCCATCGTAATCGGCGATCCCGCGCTCGGCCATGAGCGCCATGTTGCCGGCGATGACGGTGTGGTCGTCGACTTGGGCGCTGACACCTAGGCCCGTGAACGACTCGAATTCCGCGACGGCCGGCAGGTCGAGATCGCGGCTCTCCGCTTCCCGTACGATCGCGGCGGCCAGTGGGTGCTCGGAAGCAGACTCCACCGCCGCCGCCAGGCTGAGAACTTCGGCTTCGGCCAGGCCGTTGAGCGGGACTACGGAAGCGACCCTGGGCTGACCACTGGTGAGGGTGCCGGTCTTGTCCAGCACGACGGTGTCGATGCGGTGGGCGGTCTCAAGGGCCTCGCCGCCGCGGAACAGGACGCCGTGCTCGGCCCCGCGTCCGGACCCGACCATGATGGCCGCCGGCGTGGCGACGCCGAGAGCGCAGGGGCAGGAAATGATGAGTACAGCGACGGTCGTGACCAGTGCCAGGGTTAGACCGGGCCCCCAGATCAACCAGCCGAGGAACGCCAATAGGGCGATTCCCAGGACGGCGGGCACGAAATAGCCGGCGATGACGTCGGCGAGCCGCTGGATCGGCGCCTTGGAGCCCTGGGCGTCTTCGACCAGCCGCACGACCTGGGACAGGACCGTGTCGCTCCCCACCCGATCGGCGGTGAACTGGAAACTGCCGGCCAGGTTGACGGTCCCGCCGATCACGGCGTCGCCCGGGCCTCTGTCCACCGGAACGCTCTCCCCGGTGATCATGGACTCGTCGATCGTGGAATTGCCTTCGACGATGCTGCCGTCCACCGGGATCCGTTCGCCGGGGCGGACCAGGATCCGGTCACCGGGATGGACATCCGCAACCGGCAGGTCGATGGCCTGACCGTCCCGGACGACCCGGGCGGTGCGGACCTGCAATTCCATCAATTTGCGGATGGCACTGGAGGTCTGGGCCATGGCCCGGTTCTCCAGGTAGCGCCCGAGAAGGATCAGCCCGATGATCGTCGCCGAGGTCTCGTAGAACACATCGGGCTCAAGCCCGGACTGCCGGAACCATTCCGGGGTGAAGGTCGCCACGACGCTGTACAGATAGGCGGCACTGGTGCCGACGGCAATCAGGGTGTCCATGTCGGAGCTGAACGTCTTCAGACGGGCCCACGTGCCCTTGTAGAAGCGCAATCCACCCCAGATCTGGATTGGGGTCGCCAGGGCGAACATGAAGTAGCGGTTGGTGATGAAATCGGGGGTCCAGCTCCAGTGGGTGCCCATGCCGCCCCACATGAGCACAAATGCCGCTGCCAGAGTGAGGGAGAAGCGGAGCTTGAGATCGTTCAACTCGGCGGCCTTGCGACGCTCGAGCAAATCGCCGGTGGCTTCGTCTGAACCGGCCCCCTCGACAACCTCGTACCCTGAGGCAACGACCCTTTCTACCAGCGCGGCGCGGTCGATGGCGCCCGGCAGGAAGGTGGTGGTGGCGGTCTCGGCGGCTAGGTTCACGCTTGCGCCCAGGACACCGTCGGTGTCCTTCAGAAAGCGCTCGACGCGGCCGACGCAGGAGGCGCAGGTCATGCCGAGAACGCGGAGGGTGATGGTTTCCCGGGTGACGTCGTAGCCGGAGTTTTCGACGGCATCGATCAATTCGGCGATGCCGGTGCTGTTCGGGTCGAACTGGACGGTGGCCCTTTCGGTGGCCAGGTTCACCGCGGCGTCCGCCACCCCGTCGGCGTTCTTCAGGAACCGTTCCACGCGGCCGACGCAGGAGGCGCAGGTCATTCCTTCTACCGGAATGGTGAGTTCGGCGGTGGCGTCGTCGTGATCGATGGCCATGGCGGCTAGGATCTGTCGGATGTGGCCGCAGGCACGGCAAGCAGCATTTCGGCGATTTCGGCCGGGATCAGCGGCACGCGCTTCGGGTGCCCGGAGCCGCGGAAGACGTCCATCAACTCACTGATCTTGCGCTCGCGCTCGGACCGGTCATCGCTGCGGATGGCGGTGGTGACGCAGTGCTGGAGATGGCTTTCGAGAACAAGAGCGTTGACCTTCTCGATGGCGCCCTGGATGGCGAGGGTCTGCTTGAGGATGTCGACGCAGTAGGCGTCTTCCTCGACCATGCGCTCGACTCCGCGCACGTGGCCTTCGACGGAGCGCCAGCGGGCGAGCACGCTTACCTTAATTCCTCTGTCCATGGGGATGACCTGCTTCACGCTTTCGGGTTCGCAAGCGGCCCTCAGCCCGCCCCACCCCTGGTTGGGGGCAACCATATGGCTACAGGGTACAACATCGTAGTGAACCGGTTCTGCCGGAGTTACAGTCCGCGAAGCCGGGCTGGCGAATGGTCAGAGATCCGGAAGCGGCGGACGATCCGGCGACACTATGAGTCAATAGCGTGGCAACGCGTGTCATCTAGTGGCCCCTTGGAACCTAGCTCGTCGACCGTGGCGTAGAGTAATGCGGGAATCCGTGGGGACTACCTCGAATCGGGAGGACGCCTTTGCGCATCATCCACGCTGCGGACGTCCATTTGGACACGCCCTACGCGAGGCGCAGTGAGGCCATGAGGCACCGCTTGCAGGAGGCTGGACGCGAAGCGCTGATCCGGCTAGTCGATCTCGCCATCGGCGAGGAGGCAGACGCTCTGCTCATCGTTGGCGACCTATTTGATAACGAGTGGTTGACGATCGCCACCGAGCGCGTTCTTGGAGATGAAATGCGCCGCGCGACCTCGGCCGGCATCACTGTGGTGTACGTGACAGGCAACCACGATCCGGGACGGGCCAACTACCGGGCCATGAACATCAACTGGCCCGAGCAGGGATTCCACCTGGTGAACTCGCGTCAACCAGTCGAAATTCCCATTGAACGTTCGGGCATCACCGTTGGATTTGTGGTCGGTGCCGGCCACCAAACGCCGCAAGAGACACTGAACCTGGCCGAGTCGTACCCGACCGCGCCTCGATCCGCGCCAGCCGTGGCAATGTTGCACACCCAGGTGACCAGCTCATCAGAGGTTTCCGATCACGAGCCCTACGCTCCGTCTTCGCTGGCCGATTTCGGCGGCAAGGACTACGCCTACTGGGCGTTGGGGCACGTGCATAGACGACAGATTGTGTCGAGTGACCCGCTTGTGATCTACCCCGGCAATATTCAGGGTCGCGATTTTGGCGAGACCGGCGCCAAGGGCGCGCTCGTGGTCGATCTCGCGTCCGACGCCCTGCCCGAGACCCGGTTCGTTCCACTCGCGGGCGTTCGTTGGGAGGTCCTCATAGCAGATGACCTGGCCGAGGCCCGATCCATCGCCGACATCCACGCGGTGGCTCGCACCGCGTTCGAGGATCTGGTCGCATCCGACGGGCATTTGCTGGCCGATCAAGAGTGGATTCTTCGAGTGTCGCTGAGCGGACCTTGCCCGCTCGTTGACACCTTGCGACGTGATGAAGAGCGAAACGATCTCGCAGAGTATCTGCGCGATGCCCTGGGCGTTCTCGACCTCGAGGTGCGGGATGACGGCCTTCACCGACCTCTAGAACTAGACGAACACCGTGGGCAGCAGCACGTTCTAGGGGTCGCGCTGGACCTCGTCGAAAACGCCCGAACTGATACCGATTCGTTGCGACAACTCGAACCTGAGGCTCTCGCTAATGGTGACGTGTATCTGGAGGGCCCGGTACGTCAGGGCTACCTGCTGGAGCTGCTCGAAGGTATTGATGTGGCGGTGGCCGAATCCTTGCTGCGAGAGGACCGGAAGTGAGGATCGAGAGTTGGCAGATTGAGGCGTTCGGCCCTCTGGCCGATTGGGAAGAGACCGACCTAGCCAGACACGACCTGCTCATAGTCCTCGGCGCAAACGAATCCGGGAAGAGCACCTTGTTTGAGTTTCTCACCAGTGTGCTGTTCGGTTTCTCGCCAGCCAGAGCGCAGGACCACCCGTACAGACCCTGGAGCGGAAGGTTTCCTGCCGGCACAGTGGATGTGGTCTTGGCCGACCGGAGGATCGCTCACATCGCCAGAAGGCTCACGTCACAAGCGGCGGGGCGCCTGACCATCGATGGGACGGAGGACGACCTTGCCAACAGACCGGTGCCCTGGGTCGGGCTACTAAGCCGACCGGTGTTCAAGAACGTTCACGCCCTTACTCAGGACGAGGCACTCGGGCTTGATCAGCGTGCTTGGCAGGCTGTACAGGACCGGGTCCTCGGTGGCAGTTCGTACGATTTCCTTCGCCCATCGCGCGAAGTTGTTGACGACCTCGAAAGCCAGCGCACCCAGTACTGGCGACCGGATCGACGAGGGAAGCCAGAGGATCGTCAGATCCGTGATCGCATCCGTGAACTGCGCCGTGAGTTGGTACCGGCACAGGACCGTCGAACCCGAATAGAGGCCATCAACGCTGACCTGAAGAGTATCGAGAAGCGGCTTCACGAGCAGGAAGGCGAGCTACATCGGATCGAATTGGCACTCGAACGTGACGCCGTCCTCGCCCCCCTACTCCGCAGTGTTGATCGCGTGCGCGATCTCGAGCGCAAGGCAACTGCACTGGTCGCTTCGGACGAACTGTCTGCCGATATCGCGGTCGAGCGGTCAAACCTGTCGGTCATGTGCTCCGACCTACCAGACGAGATCGGAAGGCTGGAAGGCGAGATCGAGGACCGGGAGAAGTTGCAGAAGCTTGAGGACTCGGAGATCCGCCTGATCAAGCATCGCGAGTGGATAGAGAGGCTCGACCGGACGGCGGCACGAGCCGAGGCGGACGAGGACCGCGTCCAGCGAATGGATGCCAGCATTCAGCGGAGCGAAGGTTCACTTCAGGAACTGGCTGAGAGAACTCTGGCCGATGGTCAGCTGAGCGAACCTATCCGGCAGTCGCTCGTTCAGATTTCTGTAGTCGAACTTCGTGGGCGCCATCGTGAGTGGAATGACAAGCATCGCAAGGCTGTTGACGCAGCTGGCGCCCTGGCCGAGGCCAAGCGCATCCGCCTGCAGCAGGAATCCGAAATGGGGGAGACCGAGTCGGATCGGCGCGACCTTGACGAACGACTTCAAGCCCTGAGACAGATCCAGCTATCGATCGCCACGCGCACTCCTACTGGCGCTCTCCTGATGCCAGCAATGACGTGGATCCTTGCCGCCGGAGTGTTTGCCGGTCTTGTCGCAATTGTCGTGGGCCTGATCCTTGGTGGAGCGCTTGGAGTCGGGCTCACGGTTGTCGGAGTTGTGCTTGGCGTAGTACTCGCGCTCGTGCTTGCCGGTTACCGGCGGGCTCGTCGCCCCTCATCCGCCTCGGCAGCGCCAACGGCGCCGACCGAAGACCTTCAGAGATTGGGAATTGAAGCGGGCGCCGACCTCGACGCAGAAATCGCCGGCACACTGGCGGCGCGAGACGACGCGTTGCGTCAGGAAGGCCTGAAAGCGCTGCACGAACGAGCCGAGAAGGACGAGACCGATGCTGAGGAGCTGGCTGCCAACCTCGAGACCGCCTCCGGTGAGGCTCGCAGCTCGTTCTTATCTCTGGTTACCGCTGTCCCGCTTGCACCCATACATCGAGAGACGCCTGACGACACGCTGGTACGCGATTTGGAATCCATACGTCGGGTCGTAGAGGACGGGCGAAAACTCCAGGAGAATCGTGACGAAGTTCAGCAGCACCTCAACGATTGGCGCGCCAACATTGAGACTCTGCGGGTTGAGCTGGCGGTGGAGCTCTCCGGCGATCCCTTCGACGCCGTCTCGATCGCTCGGCGACAGCTCGAGGTAGCTCTTAGGGCCCAGCAAGAGGCGCACTCAGCTGCGGCGGAGATCCCGGAGATCAAGTCGATCCTCGTAGCGACTCGTGACCTGCTGGTCGCTTCCGAGGCGAGCCTTGGGAAAATCAACGCTGGGCTGGCCGCCCTCGATCCGGATGGTGGCGACCCCTCAAGAGGTCTCGAACGTCTCGAACGTGCACGCGAACTCCGTGCCGAGTCCACCAGGGCTCGCTCCGAGTTGGATCGCGACACGCCGGAATGGGAGGAGCGCGTCGCCGAAGCCGAGGAGCTGATCGAATCTGGGGAAGTCATCGGGCTTCGCGACGACGAGCGAGTGACTATTCGCCGGCAAAGAGAAACTACCCGGTCGCAATCTCAAGATCTCGCCGATGAGCGCGGGAGCCTCCGAACCGAGCGCGAGGCACTAACTGAGATTCCGGGGCCGGCACACATCGCGGGTGAAATCGCTGCCGCGGAAGACGAGCTGACGTTTGTCCGGCGGGAGCACGACCGTCTCGCGTTGGTTCAGCAAGTGATTCGCCTCGCCGAGCAGCGGTACCGCGAGCAGTATCAGTCCCCGTTGCTGAGCTCGGCCGGCACATATCTAGAACGCTTCACAGACGGACGGTACGACCTTTTGACAGTTGACGATGCCGATCCTTCCGACGTCCAACTTCAGGTGCGCCGAAGCAGTGCGGAGTTCCCGGAGCCAGTCGCCCCCCCGTTGAGTCGCGGCACGATCCAACAGGTGTACTTTGCGCTGCGACTGGCGATGGTAGAGCAGGTTGAGGGGGAGGAGCCGCTGCCACTATTCCTAGACGAAATGTTTGTGAACTGGGATCCGGACCGCACTGCCAGCGGACTCAAAGCACTGGCACACATGACCGAAGACCGGCAGGTTCTGCTATTCACGGCAGATCCGGCCTGGGCCGAGAGGGCCAGCACTGAAGTTGGTGCCCACATAGTTCGGACTCCGGGGCCGGCCTCATGAACTGGCAAACTTAGCGCCACAGAAGTGCTAGGGCGGTACTTTGCGACCTTTTCGCGCATCCTCGGAGCCGGCAAGACCGATCAGGAAGGTCGAGTCCAGCCTCACACTATCTCGGAATAGT
>MPMF02059116.1_pt1 | contig 10343 bp, 9 predicted proteins | sample 1617271 | NCBI WGS metagenome assembly MPMF02 (sample SAMN05944812, study PRJNA350692) | marine metagenome | biome: marine; feature: ODZ; material: water; isolation source: 120 m water sample prefiltered with 30 um filter, filtered on to 0.2 um... | place: Pacific Ocean | collected 2012-04-09... | reverse complement strand
TAAAATTGACTCAATGCTGATATGACACATAGCAATTTTCATGAAAAAATAGCCCTAGTTCTAAGTTTCTTAATTTTAAGTAATTATTTATTTTTAAGTTTAAATTTTTCTATAATACTAATCAAAATAAATTTTATTATTTTTTTATTTACGATTCTCGTATTTTACTTCAAAAATTTTTTAGTAAATCCCTTTTTGAAAATATTTTTTTTGTGTATAATATTTATATCGTTAGGTACAGCTACTTTTGAATGGGATGCTCGAAGCATATGGCTTTTTCATGCAAAAGTAATGTTTTATGAGGATTCAGTTTTTTCACTTGGTGACAATTATAAATTTAGTCATATCGAATATCCTAATCTTGCGCCGGCTTTTGCTTCAGCTTTAGCTATATTGGTTGGCCATTGGAACGAAGTCTTTCCAAAAATATCTTTTTCATTAATGTTTTTACCACCTCTAATCTTGATTTTTACTTTTTTTAAAGATGTTCGTTATTTAATTTTTTTATCTATAGTTTTTTTTACAGTAGGAAAATTTTTATTTAACGGATGGGCAGACGGTCTAGTAGCCATATACTTTGGGATAAGTGCGTTCTTGATGTATCTTCTTTTCATTACTGATTCAAATTTTTATAAAAATAGACCCATATTTCATATGCTTGCATTTTGTTTTTTTGTATCTCTTACATTAATTAAAAATGAAGGTATTGCTTTGCTTTTTGTAATATTTTTCACAACTTTCTTAATAAATTTATCTAAATTAAGATTAAAAAAAGATATTTCTAAATTTTTTTTACTCTCAATTTCATTTTTACCAATAATAATCTGGAAGTTTTTCTGTTATTCTAAAGGAATAGGAGATGATTATATTAGTACAAATATTTTGTTAAATTTATTGCCTCGGTTAGAAGATCTAAATAATTATAAAACAATTTCATATTTTTTATTTTTGAACGAAAAGTTCCTATTTGCACTAATATTCTTTCTTGTGTCGTTTTGGATAAAATTTGACAAGGAACTTTTCAGTTTTATTTTTATTATTACTTTAATGTATATATTAATTTTGTTTATTATTTATCTCTCCACTCCATATGACTTTCAATTTCAGTTGGACTCTTCCGCTGCAAGAGTGATAAGATCTTTGAGTTTTTTATTGGCCTTTTTTGCACTATATAATATAAAAATTGCAAAATAACTTATAAGTTTTTTCTATATGAATCTTCCACGAATTATTTCAAAAACTACCAGAAAAAAATGGTGTGGCTTAATTTTTTTGCCTTCTGAATTATTTCTTCCGTTATAACTTATTGGCACTTCGTAAAATTTATTACCTTTTTTTATTACTTTGCATAAGATTTCAGCATGTTGCTCGAATCCTTTAGTTCTTAATTCTTCTACATTGAGTAAGCTTTTTTTAAATGCAAAATAACATGAATATATATCAGTAAAAGTAGTGTTATATAAAAGATTAAATACAAAGGTTAAAATAGTATTCCCAATTTTGTTTAAAATATTATGAGAGCGAGTGTAATTTGAATATACAAATCTTGAACCAATAATACCATCGGCATCAAAATCTACAAAAATTTTTTCAAATTTATTATAATCAGCAGGATTATATTCTAAATCTGCATCTTGAAAAATTATATGTGTGCCAGAGGCATTTGATATTCCTTTTTTTACACAAAAACCCTTTCCTTTATTTGATTCGTTAACCAGAAGTTTATCGTAAAGATTTTTGTTACTTTCAAGTAATTTTCTTGTTTGATCCGTTGACCCATCATCGATCACTATAATTTCATATTTAAAAAGATTTGATTGGTTGTCCTTAATTTTCTTAAGAATTTCAATAACCGTTTTTTCTTCATTGTAAACAGGAATTATTATGCTTAAAATCATCTGAACATTATTAATTTTATTAGTCATAAAAATTTATTGATTAGTAAATTATATTTATATTTTGCTTTTGTCTAAATCTTCAAATTCTTTTTTAAGCTTTAGGTAAATTTTATATAGAAGTATTTTATCTTCTTCGTAAAGCATATTTTCATTATTAAGACTATCCGTTAATTCATTTTTTATCTTTTCTTTAATTTCTTTTCGAAATAGATTATCGTCTAATAACAAGATCTTATCTATTTTTTCTAATCTTTCAGCGAATATTAAATTAAACATTAAGTTGATAACAATAACTGTTGCAATTGATATAGAAATTAACTTTATAAAAAAAATTTTCAAACTTTTTTTAGAATCGTTATTATTGTTGTTACTCATATGCTTAATTTATGATTTTTTTTAATACTTATATTTATATACAATTTCTTATATACAAATTTAAGTATTTTTACAAAGCTTTGCCACAAAACATGATTTATTTGTTTCATTTATCAAAAGTTTTTTTAGAATTTCAATGACCTTATGCTCTTCATTATATGTTGGAATTATAATACTTAAAATTATTCAAACAATATTTTTCTTAATTTATTATTTATAAATTTAAGTAGTTTTATAAAAAGTAATAGTTTATTAATATTATATCAATTAACAATTGGTAGAAAAATTGCAGATTATAAACATAAATTACGCAATTTAACAACTGAACAATGAAAAGAACTTATTAAAAATAAAAGTGGAACAACAATTTTCTTTACGGTGGAATGATTCTAAATTAAAAATTAAATGGCCTTTACGAATCCGAAACAAAATCAACAAGCCAAAACTTAGCTATGATTATTTCAAACCTATCTTAAGTGGAAGAGACAGAAAATCACAAAAATTATGAAATTTCTGATTTTGGACGTTTACCCTTATGATGATTGGAGACTGGTCAAAGATACAGCAGGAGGATATGGAACAGGTAACGATTTTGGTGACAGTTTTTTTTCAAAATTAATTAACAAGTTTGTTTCCAAAATGATTGCCATGCCTCCAATGTACGCAATTTATGTATATTCAATAATCAAGAGCAAAGGTCATCAAGTAAATTATTCGAGAAAAATAAGAGACGAAGTGCAAATCCAGGATTCTGACTATATTGTGATGCCAACTTCTATAATAGCACACGAAACCGAAAAAAAAACACTCAATTTACTCTTGAAAAAAAATAAGAAAATTTTCCTTATTGGTCCTTTCGCCAATGTAATGAGTAACGAATATAGATCTAGCAATTCTTATATTGTAAAGGGTGAGCCAGAAAATTTCTTTCTGAATTTAAACTATAATGAAAATGAACTGAATTTATATTTCAGAGAAGGAACGAATCAGCGCAATTCTTTAAATGGAATGGTATCAAACTTGGACGAACTACCTTTTCCGGATTGGAGTGATTATGTAAAAAAATATCCACTCAAAAATAATTTTGTAGGATTTAATTCAAAAATAGCAATTCCACTTTTAGCTTCTAGAGGTTGTCCATATTCATGTTTTCATTACTGTACGTATCCGTTGCAGCAAGGTAGAAAAGTCAGATATAGGTCAGTACAAAATGTTATCAAAGAAATTAAATATTGGTTAGAAAAATTAAAAACAAATAAATTTACGTTTAGGGATCCTGTTTTTTCAATTAATAGAAAATATGCTGTATCATTATGTGAACAAATTATTAAAGAAAATTTGAAAGTTGAATTTCAAATAGAAACTCATTTAAAAAATTTAGATAATGAGCTTATTCTATTATTAAAGCGCGCTGGATTAAAAATGGTTTATGTTGGCATTGAATCTTCTAATTTAAATGTACTCAAAGGTATTAAAAGATTTACAGTAGATAATGATCAGCAATATCAAATTATAAATGAACTGAAAAAAAATGGAATAATTGTAAAATCGATGTTTATGCTTGCAAATCCGGACGATACTGTAGAAACAATAAAAAATACAATTGAATATTCAAAGTTATTACCAAATCAACTTGTTCAGTTCAGTGTGTTTACGCCTTATCCGGGCACACCACTATATAGTGAAATTAAAGACAAAATTATTGCTAATGATTTTGAAAAATATAATCAATATAATTTAGTTTATAAACACAAATCATTAAATAACGATGTTTTAATTAAATTAAAAAATCTTGGATATAGGAAATTTTATTTTAATATTAGAAATTTTTTTATTATCTTTTTGTCTCTAACAAGTTTTTTTAGAAAATAATATCGATGAAAGAAAAAAATTGTATTATTACAGGAGGAACATCAGGTCTTGGATTAAATTTAGTAAAAAAATTTGTTAATAGTGGTTTTTTTGTTCATGTTATAGCAAAAGATAATATAAAAATTAATCACCTGAGTGATTATTTTCATAGAAGAAATTTAAAATCATTCAAATTTTATCAAGCTGATTTAGCAGAGGCGAATGAATTAAGTAAATCTATATTACAATTGAAAAATTTGAATACGATTGATGTTTTAATTAACAATGCTGGATCTCTTTTTTTAAAAAAAAAGTTGAACTCAAATGGTCTAGAAAAAACTTTTGTTGTTAATTACTTGTCACATTTTTTTTTAACGGTATCGTTGATAGATTTAATTAAAAAAACAATAAATTCTAGGATAGTAAATATATCATCATGGGTACACAAATTTGCAAAACTAAACTTAAATGACATTAATTTTTCAGAAAGATACAATGGAGTAGTTGCATATAACAATTCAAAACTGATGAATATTTTATTTAACTATAAAATTAATAGAGTCTATGCAAATAGCATTAATAGTTATGCAATTCATCCCGGCTGGATAAATACTAATTTTGGCAATAATAATCAATCAGCTGTAAGAACCTTACTAAATATTGCTAGATTTTTATTTGCTAAAAAACCAAGTAATGTTGCTAATGAAATTTATAGTCTTTGTACAAATGACAAATATTTGAATCATTCCGGAAAATATCTAATAAATAATGAAGTTAGAAAAAGTTCAAATCTTTCATACAGACTGGATTTGCAGGACAGACTATGGGAAATTAGCTTGGAGATGGCTAACTTAAAAAATGAAATCAAGTAATTTACAAATTAATTTAATTATTTTTTTTTTAATTTTTATTTCTATTTTAATATCAACTTTAATTTGGGACAAAATTACTTTACCACTTGATAATACTATTGGGGCAAAAGGAGAATTAACGGAAATAGGGTACAATCCTAACAACGATACAATTAGATATATTTTTAGAGAAACCTAAGTTTTGATAAACTTTAATAGTTATATTTTTTCTTGTAAAATTCCTTTTTAACATTGAATAATTTTAAATATCACATTTTGCAACATTTTCATATAAATTTAACTAGATTTACTTAATATACCTATGGATGCAGTATTTTCTAAAAATAAAAATATTTTTTTTAATTTCTCAATATAAATCATATCTCTAATTCTTTCTCCGATTGGTATTATATTTTCGAAAATTATTTGATTGTAATTTTTGTCAAAACGAACATGATGAATGCTACAATCTCCCTCACTAATTTGTTCACGATATCCCAATGAAGCAATAAAGAAATCATTCGTATATTTTTCATTAAAACTTTGAGGAATCTTTGTTATTTCATTTATAGCAATAGATGGATCATAGTATTTTATTGGTTCAACAAAACCATATTTTTTATGTGATTTATAAAGAGGAGCTTTTTTATATTTACTCTTGTTTAAATTGCTTTTGCCGCCATAATGTTCTCCATAACTTGAAATTGGCCAACCGTAATTTTCGATATTTCCATTATGGAAATTATAGATGTTTATTTCGTCACCGCCTTGGGGTCCATGATCTGTGGATATAATTACATCATTTAGGTTATCGTAATACAGTCCTTGAGAATTTCTGTGACCCATAGAAATAATTTTAGTTTTTTGAGTATCTATATCAATTTCAATAATTTTACCTATAACATTTGTTTTATCTTGGGCATGATCTCTAAATTTATAATCACCAATAGAAAATAATAGTTTATTATTTTTGTAAGGAACTATCCTTCCTCCTGATTGCGAAGCATTAAATTCTCCGTATTCATTATCAGTATGGACACATATTTCAGGAGTATAAAATTTTTCAAATATTAATTTTTCTAAATTTAAATTTGAAATTAATATTGAAGTATTATAACAATCATTTTTAAATTGATTAGTATAGGAAATATACAATTTATTTTTATAAATTAATAAATCTTTTAGACCAAACCAAGTACTTTTATAAAAATCTTCAAAGTTAATTAGTTCTTTAATATTAGATTTAATACTAGAAAATTGCAATTTATCATTAATAAAATTATTCACATCTACAAAAGCAAAAATTCCGGTTGCAGAGGCAAGAAATATTTTATTGTCATAATAATCAATATACGAAGATCCTCCAGTTGGAGAAAATTTTCCAGTAATTAAATCAAAAGTTCTAAATTTTTTAAAAGTAAATTTCTCATTATTTATTTCAAATTTTTGTTCATTTGTTTTATTAAAATTGATTGGTAATTGATTTTTTCTAATATTTTCTTCATATAAGTGGCCTGTTCTTGATAGTTGCACAGTCCTGTAAAATAATAAATCATTTTTGTAAGCCAGATCTCTATCAATTTCTTTAAATTTATTATTTATAAAAAAAAAAATTAATGAGATAAGAAAAAGACAAAATATTATAATTTTATTTTTCATTTCAAATTTTTTCTCTAAGAGTTGATAAAATTAAACCTTTTCGTTTTACGGTAATAATATCAGTACCTTTAAATCTATCAAAACATGTTTCTGCATTTGATAAATTATATTCAACTATATCATCTTCTCCAATATCAGCAGAGATTACTCTGTTTGTCATGATTATATAATCATAATCTTCGGTAATCCAATTTACTTGCTTAAACTTAAAATTTTTAATTTTTTTCAAATATATTTTAACATTGTCATCTGGCGCACCACAAAAGCTTAATTTTAATTTAGAATTATTTAATAAATTTTTATTATTTGAAATTTTACTAACTAATTCCTTCATAGAAACTGACCAATAATCATTTTCGAACTTTTTGTGAGTCTTTTTAAAATCTCCATTCAAAGCATTTAGGTAGGTGTATTGGTATGGAGTTAATAAAATAAAATTAATAAAAAAAATAACAAAAAGTGAAAAAACGGAAATAAGAAATATTTTATTAATAAAAAACTTATAATTCACAATTAAGTAATAAATTACCAGCGCTGGTATTATACAAATATATGGTATCAAATATAAAAAGAACCTAATGCCATCATAAATTTTATATGGACTAAAAAAAATTATAAGATTTGGAAATAAAATAATAAATAAAACTAATAATAATTTAACATTAAAGAAATCAAAATTTAGGTTAAAGAAAACTTTATTTTTTAATATTAAAAAAATAAATATCAAATAACTAAACAAAATAAATTCGGGCAATTTATATAATAAATTAATCAATAAATAAAATTTAGGTGTTTCTGATGTATTGTAAAAACTTCCATTCAATAAACTGGTTGAAACCCCTCCTGTATTTTCTCCAAAGGATTCGATTAATAATTTAAATGGTAAAATAAATATGTTGCTATGCGTTTCAGGCCAACAAGATATCATTATTATGTAAGAAATTACTAAAATTTTTAGAATATCTATAATTAATTTATTAAATGTGAATTGTTTAGATACTAGTTTTTTAAAAAAGATAATGTCTAAAAATGAAATAATAAAAATAGGAATAAGACTTCCTAAAAAAACAATACGCACGCCAAGACCAAGACCAACGACTAAACCAGCTAGCAAAACATAATTTTTTCTTTTTTCATCTATTTCCTGATTTTTGAGATACCTTATAATCAAATATGTAGTCCAAATATTTGCAAAAGCTATGATCATATCCTTTTGATTGATAGCCATATGACCAAAAAATGTTGGATTCAAAAAACTTAAAACAAATACAATTTTTCCGATTTTTTTATTAAACAGTTCACTTGAAATTTTAGAGATTCCAAAAATTGAAAAAAGTGAAAATGAATAATTAACTAAATGCAATGTTTCAATTTCAAATTTTTTTGGAAATAATTTTGTAACAAAAGCTAATAACGTATCATAAAAACTTGGATAAAATCCTTGATCTGATCCACCGTGATAATCATAAGATCCAAATGATAATAAATATTTTAATCTTTTATTTCCCCATTCTAAATGTAGCAATTCATCCCAGGACATTCCCATTGTCAAAGCACAATAAACTGAAAAGATAATAAGAAAGGAAAGAGTAATATTTTTAATTTTATTTTGATCCATGAAGTGCTGCTTTTTTTCAGCGTCAACTTGTAATTAAGTGTGATTTTATCTTTGGGGTAGATTTGTAATTTTTTTTTAACCTACTGTCTTTTCCACCGCAAATAATAACGACTTGCATTATATTAAAAGTGTCTTTATCACAATTAAGTATTATTTATATTAATTTCTTATATATAAAATTAAGTATTTTTACAAAGTTTTGCCATAAAATATGATTTATTTAAACAACAATAATGAAAAATAGAGCATTAGCAATTTTTAAATATCCTAGAGCTTGGAACATAGACGTGGTCAACAGATTTTCAAATTATTACGATACTGAATATTTATATATCAGTAATTATAAAAATAAAAATTTTACAGAGATAATAAATGAAATAAATGAATTAATAAAATCTAAAAATATCGAAATTGTAGTTTTCGATGTAGATTATTTTAAATTTATAAATTTTTTTTTCATTAAAAAGATTAATGGTAAGAAAAAAATTATTGTTACAGGAGATGATTTTGATCAACATGAAATACATTCGATAACTGCCAGTGCCTGTGATTTAGTTTTAAGTCATGACCCGTTATCAGTTTTAAAATTTAAAGAAAAGGGGTACGAAGCTCATATGATCAATTTTGAAATTAGTAATTTGAAAAGTATTAAAAATCAAAAAGAAATAGATGTACTTTTTTTTGGGAATTTGACTACTGATCGAAAACAATTCTTAGATTATATTTCTAAGGAGGGAATATCAGTAAAGAATGTTGGACATTATGAACATGTTGAAGGTTTACCTAAAGATCAGTTAATAAATCTAATTTCAAAATCAAAAATTGTTTTAAATTTATCTAAATCAAAAACAACTTCGGTCTTAAACTATGCCTCAGAAAGCATTTATCCTTTTTATTATCAATTTAAAGGACGAATATGTTTATCAGGTATGATCGGAACCGCGTGTGTTTCAGAGTATTCAGCTGGTCAGGAGATAATTTTTAGAGAAAATGAACTTCAAACATTTTTTACCAAGAAAGAATGTGTAAATATTTTAAGAAAATTGTTGAACGACGATGGATTACTTGAGAAATATACAAATAAATTTACATCAAGAGTTCATGAACTGTGGGACGAAAAAAAAAGTTTCGAATCTATTTATAATGCGATTGAAAAACAGAAACATAGAAAAGTTCAGTTAATCAAGTTTCCTTATTGGTATTTAAGAATTGCGGCTAAACAAATAATGTTAAGAAATATTAAATTATCAACCTTAGTAAGGACAGTATCTCAATTTGATATAATTTTTTCAATAATTAAGAATTCGAATTTATTAATAAAATTTTTAATCATATTTGAGTCGATCATAAATATTTTTTGGTATGGTCTAATATCAACTCTAAAATTTAAAAAATTGCATGAAAAAAAATAAATCTTTATCTATAGATGTTTGTTTTCTAATTGCATCAAGCAGAAAAAAATCTTACCAACAACTTTCCGTAACTTATTCTGCAATTGAGCCTCCAACTTGGGCTTTATTATTGGCACAATCATGTAGATCTGTTGGTTTTAAGGTTTCTATAATAGATGCTAATGCAGAAAATTTATCAGATAACGAAATTTTAAAAAGAGTCAGTGAATTTAATCCAAGAATAATTTGTTTAGTTGTTTATGGGCAGAATGTTAATGCCGGAACAGCAAATATGAGGGGGGCTGTAGATATTACTAATTTTTTAAAAGTTAATAAAATTTCATGCTCAGTTGCTTTTATTGGTTCACATGTTCAAGCTTTACCAGTTGAGACTTTAAATAATGAAAAAAATATTGATATTGTTTTTACCAATGAAGGAGTGTATGCACTCAGAAATTTGTTAAAACTTGATAATTTTTCTTCACAGGAATTAAAGGAAATTAAAGGGATAGCTTATAGAACAGGTGATGAAATAAAGATTAATTTACCTGAAAAAATTGTTCCAACAGAGAGAATGGATGTTGATCTTCCCGGATATGCATGGGATTTACTTCCTTATAAAGACATGCCTTTTGATTTATATAGATCTCCCATGTGGCACGCAGAATATGATTTTGAAAAAAGAACTCCATATGCAAGT